>Ga0209689_1002072_pt1 | contig 14998 bp, 17 predicted proteins | sample GraSoiAngelo_149_FD_187119 | JGI IMG/M metagenome (GOLD analysis project Ga0209689, IMG submission 187119) | Grasslands soil microbial communities from the Angelo Coastal Reserve, California, USA - 14_1009_09_30cm (SPAdes) (version 2) | ecosystem: Environmental > Terrestrial > Soil > Grasslands ...
GCAGTGCTTGCCAAAGAATGATCGTGCCGCCCATGCCTTGCCGATGTTCCGCAGAAATCCCAGCGTCGTTTAGCGTATGTTTTGCGATCTCACCGAGCACATAAGATTCGGTGAATTTCTTCGATCCGATGACGATCGGCTGCGCGTGTGCGCATGCGACCCCGAGAAAAAGCAGGACGGCTATCAAGGAGCGACGACTTGCCAGTCGTCGTGTTTTCTTGACGGCTCGCCACCGGACGAGTCCGTCCGACTGGCGGACTGGGAAGCCGTCATTCCTTGAGGCGCAACACCAAATCATATTTCCGCCAGAGTTCTTTGCGCGTTGATGAACTCGGAAACGAAAGGATCAACTGGCCTTTCGCGAAGATCGTTAATCGAACCTTGTTGGACGATGCGGCCTCCATTCATGAGCACAATTCCATCGCCGAAATAAGCTGCTTCCGCCAAATCGTGGGTAACCAGGAGCGCTGTTTGCCGCAAGCGCGCGAAAATTTCTTTGAGATCTTTTTGTAAAGAGGCACGCACCAGCGGGTCGAGCGCACCGAGCGGTTCATCGAGCAACAACAGCTCTGGCGAGAGCATCAATGCACGCATCAAACTGACGCGTTGACGCTGGCCCCCAGAAAGTTCGATCGGGTAGCGCGAGAGTAAATTGTTGGAAAATCTCGTCAGCTCGCACAGCTCGACAAGCCGCGTGCGCATTTCCTCTGGGGATTTTCCGAGATGGCGCGCCATCAACAGAATATTGGCACGCGCCGTCAGGTGCGGAAACAGACCGCCTTCCTGAATGACGTAACCAATTCGGTGACGCAACATGTCGATGTTTGCTTGCGTGATCCGTGATCCGTCGAAGGAGATCGTGCCGGAATCGGGCGCAGTCAGTCCGATGATGAGTCGCAGCAATGTAGATTTGCCGCAACCGCTCGGTCCGATCAACACCGTGGTTTTGCTGCGCTCAACTGTAAGATTCGTCGAATGCAGCGCGGGTGCGCCTTCATAGCGCTTACTCACATCGACAAGTTGAACCAGCGCGCTCATTAAAGCCGCGGGGTTGACCGCGGCCGGGGTCAGCGACCCCGGCTACAGGTAAAATAGAATACACCGAAGAGCCGAGCGTCGTCAGTCCACATTCGAGCAAACTCAAATCCGGCGCGACGGGCGAGCGCCGTGAAACCTTCCGGCGTGTATTTGTAGGAGAATTCCGTGATGATTTGTTCGCCTGACCGAAAACGGAACTCGTAGTCTGCGACATGCACGGTCTGATCAATCTCGCTGACGAGATGCATCTCGATGCGGCCTGCGCTTGAATTGTAAATTGCGCGATGCCGCCAGCGACCGAGATCGAAATCTGCGCCGAGTTCGCGGTTAGCCCGTGTCAACAAATTCAAATTAAACTGTGCGGTCACGCCCTTGGCATCGTTGTAGGCGCGCTCAAGAATATGGCGATCCTTTTGCAGATCGGCACCGATGAGCAGTCCGCCATTTTCGCAGCAAACGTTGGCGATGCGACCCAGGAACATGGCCGCTTCATCAGGCTCAAAATTGCCAATAGTTGATCCGGGAAAATAGACGACGTTACGTTTCGCCTTGTGGCGGGTGGAAGGGAGCGCGACAGGCTGCAGGTAATCGGCACACACAGGCTGGATTTCTAGATTGGGGAAAGTTTTGCGGAACAATGCGGTGGATTTGCGCAGTTGTTTTTCAGAAATATCGACGGGGATGTAAACGGCAGGCTTTTCGAGCGCTTCGATGAGAATTCGGGTCTTGGTGCCCGCGCCGGTGCCGAGTCCAATAAGCTCGATATTTGGTCCGAGCTGCGAGGCGATCTCAGCGCGATATCGGTCCAGAATATCAATCTCGGTTCGCGTAATGTAATACTCGGGCAGCTCGCAAATTTTCTGGAACAACGCCGCGCCACGCTCGTCGTAAAAATACTTGCATGGCAGCGTGCGCGGCTCGCTGGAAAGACCCGCGATTACGTCTGACAGGAAATCAGAACTTGCCGATGGAACGCTGGCTAACGGAGGCGCGCTTGTCAGTGGGTTCGCAATCATTGCGGGACGTTCGTTCGGCGCGGTCGCCGTGGCGACTCGCGTCCTAGCAATTCATTCTGGATCGCGCGCGAGCCGAAGGCCGGTGAATTGCCAGCGCTTCTCAGGCTGGAAAAAGTTACGATAGGTACGGCGAATGTGACTGCGCGAGGTAGCGCAGGAGCCGCCCCGCAAAACGTATTGGTTGCACATGAACTTGCCATTGTATTCGCCGAGCGCGCCCGGCGCCGCGCGATAACCGGGGTAGGGGGCGTAGGCGCTGCGCGTCCATTCCCAAACATCGCCAAACATTTGGTGAAGATTTCGCCCAGCGTTCCCGCCACGGCGCACAGACACAGCAGATTCTTGTGTCGAAGCCGGAGCGGGGCATGGATGAAATCTTTCGTCCTCTACAAAATTTCCTTCGATCGGGCGATCGAACGCAGCGCGTTCCCATTCGAACTCCGTCGGGAGGCGCGCCCCCGCCCAATTCGCGTATGCGTCGGATTCGAAATAACTCACATGAGTTACTGGCTCGGATTCATTAACCGGGCGAAAACCTGAGAGTGTAAAATTCCACCAGGCGCCGTCGTGCTCTGTCCAATAAAGCGGCGCGTGCCAGCGTTGTTCGTTAATAGTCGTCCAGCCAAGCGATAGCCAGAATTCCGGTCGCGTATAACCGTTGTCTTCGATGAATGCAATATATTCGCCGTTTGTTACCGGCCGCGAAGCGAGCGAAAACGCGGGAATCAGCTCGCGATGCCGCGGTCCTTCGTTGTCATAAGCGAATCCGCGGCCGCCATGGCCGATTTCGACAATTGTTTCTTCGAAATCGAGGAAGTGCATCGGTGAGCTCTCTGGCGAGACGATCTCGATCGTTTGCTCGCGGAAAACCGGGTGGAGTGGATTTTGCGCGAACACGTGTTTGATGTCTGTGACGAGCAATTCCTGGTGCTGCTGTTCGTGTTGAATGCCCAGAACTACAATCGGCTCGATTTCGTCGAGAAGTTCGTCGTCTGCCTGCGAAAGGAGATCGTCGATGCGCTGATCGATTGCTGAACGATAGCGCTGCGTTTCCGTCACTGTAGGGCGCGAGATCAAACCGCGCAGATCGCGCCGGTGCATATCCCCAGCGGCGTTGTAGTAAGAGTTAAAAAGATAAGCGTATTGCGCGTTTTCGCCTCGATAACCGGCAATCCATTTTCTGAGAATGAAAGTTTCAAAGAACCAGGTTGTATGCGCGAGATGCCACTTGGTCGGGCTCACGTCGGGCATCGATTGCACGACACAGTCTTCCGGCGCGAGTCCCTCACACAGCGACCTTGTAAAGTCGCGAACCTGGTGAAAGCGTGAAAGCAACCCCGAACGCCTTCGCGACACAGCGGAATCGGCACGCGTTTGCGCGGCCGTCATTTCCTCGGCTGTCACGGCCGCAGTAGGACTCAAGTAATTTCGCCCTCCTGTTCGAGTTCCTCTCTGCGTGCCTCGAGCATTTGATCGTGGGTCGCTTCCTCGAGGCCGTCGATCACCAGATGCTCGCCGACTGTTTCCTCTTCCTCAGTACCGGGACGCGGTATGCGATGACCTTTGGAGCCAGCGACCACGTTCCATTCTTCTGTGAGATCGGCGTTATCGGGAGTTTCCTCCGGAGGAGTATTATTCTCCGCCCCCATCAACTCCTGGCAAGCCTGCCTCCAATCTGCGTCAGTGAAGTCATCGGGGTTGCGCTCGTCAATCATCGCAATTTCCCTGGCGCGTTTTTCCACGTCTGCTGGGGATGGCGCACCGAGTCCATTGCCATGCACCGAGATTTTTCCCGCCCGCGGTTGTGAGTAATCATTCATAACCAATAATTACATAGAATCATGGCTGCATGTCCGCGCTATACTTTGGACTACAGATTGCTGGCTTGCAATGTAAAGCGCTCAAAAAGCGCCCAATGTTTTTAATGAGTGAGGAAAGTCTGATTCGACTTGAAAACGGCGGCGTCATTGCGTTTGAAGAATATGGCGACGAGAACGGCCTTCCGGTGATATTTTGCCATGGCTGGCCGAGCTCGCGCACAATGGCTCGACTCACAGACAAAGCGGCGCGCGAGCTCGGTGTCCGGATCATTTCACCCGATCGACCCGGCATCAGTGGATCGAGTTTGCACCCAAATCGTAAATTACTCGATTGGCCACCGTTTGTGCAGCGACTCGTCGATGGCCTTGATATCGGCGAATTCCGAGTGCTCGCCGTTTCCGGTGGCGCTCCTTATGCCTATGCGACGGCCAGGGCGATGCCGAATCGCGTGCGGGCCATCGCGATCGTGAGCGGTGCAATCCCGATTGTCGATCTTCCCGGCCGTGAAGGATTGCTCCCGCTGTATCGCTGGATGTTGGCGCTTTATCGAACGCGGCCGCAACTTTTACGAAAATTATTCTATGTAGCGCGGCCAATTCTGTCATTGCAGCTGCCTGTTCAACTTCGGCCGCTGCTCCTGAAATTGTTGATGCTGCGACCGTGCGATGAAGATAGTCTCCGCGATTCCGCGGCATTCGAAGCCGTTTTTGAAAGCCAACGGCGCGCCTGGCGCGGATCGACTGAAGGGGTAATGGCGGACGCGCAGATTTACGCGCAAGCGTGGGGTTTCCGCCTCGAAGAAGTGCGCGTGCCTGTTCGACTGTGGCATGGAACGCAAGATCGGGCTTTCTCGGTTCATCTGGCGGAAGAAGTGGCCAGACAATTGCTTAACTGCCAGGCGCATTTCGTCGATGGTGCAGGCCATTATTCGCTGCCTATCCGTCATATGCGCGAAATCCTTGAGGATCTGATTTCAGTGTAGTCGTCGCCCTGTGGGCGACGCATTCGGTGTGGCTGTGGATTTTGGTGTGGCGCGTCGCACAGCGACGCGGCTACAACTGCAAGTTTTCCCGTGCGTTAAGCGCAGCTGCATTGAAGTTTTGACCATGGAAGATTTTACGGGAGGCACAATCCACGATCAGCCGGCACGGCGACAGTGGACGGTCGATCCGCCGTTTGACGCGCGAGTCCGTGAACTGGTTCGCGATTGGGGTGCGGAAAAATCGTCGGAGCTGATCGAGGAAATGATCGTGACCGCGCTAAGGATTGCGCGCGACCAGATGAGTGTAGCCGATCTCAAGCTGATCAACCGGTCGATAAAAGAGATGCGGTATGCGGCGAAGGTGTTCGCGCCGTTTCAGCACTTGCGGAAGGTCGCTATCTTTGGTTCGGCTCGAACTTCGGCGGAGTCGCCTGAGTTCCAAGTAGCGGAAGATTTCGCGCGGGAAATGGTCGCGCACAATTTCATGGTGATTACCGGAGGCGGTGACGGAATCATGGGCGCATCGCAGAAAGGTGCAGGCCGCGAGCGCAGTTTCGGGCTTAACATCCGGCTGCCATCTGAACAGCAAGCCAACGTCGTCATCAAAGGCGATCGCAAGCTGGTCAATTTAAATTACTTCTTTACCCGCAAACTGACCTTCGTGAAGGAAGCGCACGCGTTCGCGCTGTTCCCCGGCGGTTTCGGCACGCTGGACGAAACGTTCGAAGTGCTCACGCTCATGCAAACCGGGAAAGCACGGATCATCCCAGTGGTCCTACTGGACCGCCCACGCGGAAGTTATTGGGAGACATGGATGAAATTCCTGAGGGATCGCCTGCTTAAACTCGGGTTCATTTCACCAGAGGACTTTTCGTTTTTCAAAATCACGCACAACGTCGAGGAGGCGATTGCGGAGATATTGCAGTTCTACAAAATCTATCACTCGGCGCGCTGGGTTGGCCAAAGACTTGTCGTGCGCATTAATCATCGTTTGTCCAGAAAGGCGATGGTCGATCTTAACGACAAATTTGACGACATTGTGCGGAGCGGCGAGATCGTGCAGGGCGTTGCGCTGCGTCAGGAGAAAAACGAACCCGAGATTTGGGATCAGCCGCGACTGCTTCTCACTCCTTATCGCGACAGGTTTGGGCGCTTTCGCCAGCTAATTGACGCGATTAACTCCTCATCACTCGCGTGACGCAAGGTCTGCCGTCTTAGGGGGCGAAATCCGTTCAGTCGAGCCAGAGGAAGACAGCGGCCTCGTTTTGCGTCGTCGAATCAATGACGCATCGACTCGAACTTTTGCGTCCATCATTCGGTCGAACGAAAAATGCTCATTCGCGTAGCGTAGGCCGTTCGCTGCACATTGAGCCGCGAATTTCGGATCGGAAAGAAATTCCAGGATCGCAGCCGCGACCGCTTTACTGTCGCCCGGCTCTATGAGCAAACCGTTTTGGCGGTGCTCAATAATTTCTGGAATATCGCCGACTTTTGTCGCGATGACGGGGCGCCCGCTGGCGAACGCTTCACGCAAAACGATCGGCGACGCCTCAGTGTGCAGGGACGCAATCACTACCATGTCGCACGCGGCATAAACGTCGGGCGTGTCCCAGCGGTATCCGGTCATGATGATTTTCTCGGCCAATCCGGCGCGATCAATAGCATTCCTTAGATTGATGCCGCGCTTCAGCAGACCCGTGCCTTGGCCCACGATGACAAAGCGTGCATCGGGATGTTTCGCTAAAATGAGATCGGCCGCTTCGACCAAAATGAGTTGACCCTTGTCTGGCCGAATCATGCCGATATTCCCAATGACTGGCGTGTCCGTGCGGAACCCCATTTCGCGCCGAAATTTCATCCGGTCGCGCGGCGGTTTAAACTTTTGCAAATCAACGGCTGAGCCGATGACTTCAATTTTGGCGGGATCAATTCCGTTCTGCTGCACGAGTTGGCGCTTAATGACCGATGCATCGGCCACGATTTTCGAGCAGCCATGCTTGAAAATAAAAGCCCGGCCCTTGCCCCGGAGTGCATCTGTTATGCAGCGCGCGCGAGTCAATGGAATTCCGCAAAAATACAGCGGCAGGCAAAGCCAGTGATCTTTCGAGCTGTAAGTTTTTAGCAAATCGATTTGATTTCGCCGGCAAAATCTCCAGAGGCGCCATGAACACAACGGATCGACACGACGTCGGAGCGGCATCGCGGCGAGCCGAGTACCAAGCTCGGAGGCTTTGAGCTGGACCTGACTTCCTGGATTGCAGACCAACCATGCCTTATGCCCGTGCTCATTCAGCCAGTTGATCTCGAGGCAGGTGCGATACTCCTGGCCGCCCCAACTGCGACTGCTCTCTACGTAGAGAATATTCACGTGCGATCGACAATCACTGCGTGCGTTGGTCTCAGTTTAAGCAGCCGCAGCGCGTTTTTCGAGAATATAATCGTGAATTGTATTTACAGTTTTGAGCGCCGTCCCAGCGACTTCAGAGTTTGGCACGCCAACTCCAAAAGTTTTCTCCATACTCACCACCAACTCGAGCGCGTCGATGGAATCGAGCCCGAGTCCATTGGGGCCGAAAAGGGGAAGATCATCCCCGATTTGTTCTGGCGTCGTTTGCAGCATCAAATTCTTGACGAGCATCTCTTTGATTCGGGCGCGCAGATTAGCATCGGACATAAGAAGGTGCGATTTTGTCGTACACTATGCGCCGGGTCAAACGTGTAGAGGCGCGTGTGCCTGCTGGCGAATCGTTTCCGGAGTCTCCACGCGCGGGCCGATTTCTGCGATCGAGGACAGACCGCCGCTACACCTGATCGGCTTTGTCTCCGGGTGTAATTGCTTGATTTGGATCCGGGCGTATTTCGCTGCTTGCCGGCTGATTCTCGCTTCGCGGAACTGTCGATTGCGCCGGTTTCACATCAGACTTGGCCGTTTCCGTCTCGGGCTTGCCGGCCTTATGCAGTTCGTCGTTGAACTCGTCCTTCGCTTTTTGAAACTCCTTCACCGCCTGCCCCATTCCGCGCGCAAGTTCTGGCAATTTCTTCGCCCCGAACAGAACGAGAATGATCAGCAAAATGACAATCAAATCTGGCCCGGCCAAATTCATGAAGCTGGCGAGGACGCTCATAAGTTGACCTAAACATCAGGCCGTTTCCCCAACTTGCAAGATAATCTTGGAGCGCAGACATCATGTAAGGATGGCTTTCGTTCATTCGTGTTTATTGATGTTAGCGGTGCTTAATCCTGTCCGGCGCGCAGCTGCTAAGAGTTGACAGGCCTACGCTACTGTGGGAAAAAGCCATTCCAGCAATATGCGTCCGATCTGGAAAGGCAGTATCAGCTTCGGTCTGGTTTATATTCCGGTGGCGGTTTACCCAGCCACGCGCGAGGAGAAAATTAGTTTCCGGCAACTCCGATCGAGCGATCTCAGCCCGATCAAATACAAGAAAGTTGCGGAGGCCGATTCAAAAGAAGTACCGGCCGATCAAATTGTAAAAGGCTTCGAGTACGAGCGTGGCCGCTACGTCGTCATGAAAACGGAGGATTTCGAGAAGGTCCGGATCGAATCCACGCATTCCATCGACATCACTGACTTTGTCGAGTTGGAGCAAGTCGATCCGAAGTTTTTCTATAAGCCATATTTTCTGGAGCCGCAGAAAGGCGGGGAGAAAGCGTACACGGTTTTGCACAAGGCGCTCAGCGGCACGGCCAAGATCGGCATTGCCAAAGTCGTTATCAGCAATCGCGAGCACCTGGCCGCCGTGAAACCGGATGGATTGTTCCTGATTCTGGAACTGATGCATTTTGCCAGCGAAATTTTGAGCGCTGAAATTTTGAAGAACGGATCGCCGACAGCCGTGACGGATAAAGAACTAACAATGGCCCAAGCTCTTATCGGGAGCATGTCCGTTGCATGGGAGCCAGAGAAATATCGGGACGAGTATCGAACGGCGTTGATGGAGATCATCGAGCAGAAAGCCAAGAACAAACAGATTGCCGCCAAAGCGCCGCCCGCGCACGTGCCGACCAACGTTGTCGATCTCGTCAAAGTGCTTCAAGAGAGCCTCAGCCGTAATCAATCCGTTAGGCAAAAACGCAGCTCCGCCCGCCCCAGCGGCCGTTCGACAGCCGCGTTGGTAAAACAAAAGAGACGCGTGAGTGCTTTGGGATAAAACGGCCAGATCGCGTTCTGGACAAAGCCGACACTCCAAGGCGTTTAGCGCGACTTTTGATCTGGCGTGATTGGGCTAGCGCCCAAAGCAAGTTGCAAATCAGGGGATCATCAATAGAGTCAACGTCTCTTTATGGCCAAGACCTCCTGGATTAATCGCAACGAACGCAAGCGCGCAACGGTGAAGAAATATGCTGCGCTGCGTGCTGAGTTGAAAGCGAAAAAGGACTATGCCGGCCTCGCGCAGTTGCCGCGAGACGCCAGCCCGACGCGTGTAGTGAACCGTTGCGAAGTGACGGGTCGTCGCCGCGCGTTTATCCGCCGCTTCAAGGTTTCACGTCTCACGTTCCGCGAGCTGGCTTCGCAAGGCTTGATCCCCGGCGTAACCAAGTCGAGCTGGTAGATTGGATCGATTTTGGGCTTCGGATGCGGGGTGCGCATCCGGGTAATGAATTTCCCCTCGTTATTCTTTTTATTGGCGATGCCGATTGCCGACATTATCGCGCGGCATTGGGACCCACCCCTGCTGCTGATCGCCAAATTGGCAGCGATCAGCGCGCTAGTATTGTTGAACGGCTTCTTTGTCACGGCCGAGTTTGCGCTGGTGAAGATCCGCGCCAGTCAGCTCGATACGTTGGCCGCTGAGGGCAACAGGCGCGCGATGTTTGCAAAGCAGGTAAAGGACAACCTGAACGCCTATCTTTCCGCGTGTCAGGTGGGGATTACAGCAGCCAGCCTCGGGCTTGGCTGGTTAGGGGAGCCGTTCATTGCGGAGATGCTTCAGCCGTTTTTCGCTGTCGCTGGAATCGAATCTACGGCCGTAATCAAATCCGTCTCCTTCGCGCTGGCATTTTCGGTCATTACGTTTTTGCACATCGTACTGGGGGAACAAGCGCCGAAGATTCTCGCTATTCGAAAGGCCATATCGGCCACTCTGTTCGTGAGCGCTCCGTTACGACTTTTTTACACAGTCTTTAAACCGGCGATTTGGCTTTTGAACGCGGCGAGTAACTGGATCCTTCTGCATCTTCTTCGTATCGAGCCCATCGCCGAAGGGGAGTTGGCCCACAGCGAAGAGGAATTGCGGTTAATATTCGACCAAAGTGCAACGTCTTCGGAGGTTACGCCTCTCGGCCGCGAGCTTGTTATCAACGTGCTCGACCTGCGCAACCGCGTCGTGCGCGATATCATGACGCCGCGCGGCGAAATCGTTTATCTCGATCTCGAGGACGACTTCGAGACGAACGTGAACAAGGCGATCGAGTCACGGCACACGCGTTTTCCGCTTTGCCGCGAGAACCTCGACAACACCGTGGGCCTTATCCACATGAAGGAACTGCTGCCGATGATGCGCGATCCGCAGCCCGATTTGTTGAAGATTAAACGCGATTTGATTCCCGTCCCGGAAATGATGCCGCTGGAAAAATTGCTTAAATTGTTCTTGAGCAAGCATGCACATCTTGCGCTGGTGGTGGATGAATTTGGCGGAACCGTCGGCATGGTGACGCTGGAGAATGTGCTCGAGGAGGTCGTCGGCGATATTCAGGACGAGTTCGATTTTGAAAAGGAAGAATTTCGCAAGATCAGCGCGAACGAATTTACCGTGGACGGCGCGCTCGGACTTTACGAACTGAACGAGCTCGCCAGGCTTGAACTAGAGAGCGCAGACGTGAGCACCATCGGCGGGTACGTCACCCATTTGCTCGGTCATCTGCCGAAACAAGGCGAACAGGTTAAAATCGGCAACTACCTCGTCACGGTTTCGCAAACGGATGGCCGTCGCGTCAATCAACTTCATTTCAAGAAATTGGACGACGTTGCTGACGAAGAATCTCTTTCCGTGACAAAATCGAGCGCCTCGTAGATGTGGCCGCGCGGAGTTAGGGGCGCGGGACGGGAGACAGGCCTCGTGGCTACAACATGGACCTTATCGCGACGACCGAGATCACCTGCCCGCACTGCGGCGAAATTTTCCCGGTGCAGATCGATACGTCGCAGTCGGAACAAACCCTGATCGAGGATTGCGCCGTCTGTTGCCGCCCAATTACGCTGACGATCCGTTGCCGGCCGGGAGTAATTGTCGATCTTAGCGTTCTATAGCAGCCTCTCAAGAACGGCGTCGAGCAAGGCTCGCTATGCAATCGCGGATTCCAGCCTTGCGAGCAAAGCCGGCCGCCGCCGCAATTGCGCGGTGAGCGCTTCGATCGCGCGCAGCGTGGAGGAGCTGATGTAATGCTCCATCCCCTCCACATCGTGATAAATCACGCGATCGTCCAAGCCAAGAAGTTTCAGAAAATCGGTCAGGAGCTGATGCCGTTGTGCAATCTTGCACGCGAGGCTTTTGCCGGCTGTGGTCAGAATAAGACCGCGATACTTTTCGTATTTCAGCAAACCGTCGGCGTCGAGGCGTTGCACCATGTTAGTCACGCTCGCCTGGGAAATTTTTAGCGCCGCCGCGATATCGACTACGCGTGCATAACCTTTGGAGTTAATGAGTTCTAGGATGCGCTCCAGGTAATCTTCTACGGCAGCCGAGCTCCCGAGCGCCGATCGCGAATTGTTTCGTGCCATCGCCACAACGGTAGAAAAGAAAAGAAATTAAGTCAATCATATAATCATTTGACGATATAAGTAAATTAGGACAACCTAACTTCCGGTGAAAGAAAACGCATTCTGGCGATTCTCGATCTTGTTGGGCTTGATAACGCCAGTTGCGCTCACCGATGCTGCCGATGAGCTGGAAAACAAAAGTCGCTACAACCTTTTCAATTCGACACCGGCGAATTTGTTGCGCGAGTTAGCTACCGACCGGCCTGACAAAACCGAAGGACCGACAACAGTGGATGCGGGTCATTGTCAATTCGAAATGGATTTCGCCACTTTCACGTACGACCGAACAGATGGGGTTCGAACGAAGAATTGGAATATTGTGCCCTTCAACATTCGCGTCGGTTTGCTGAACACTGTCGAGCTAAGCTTGATCTTTGAAAGTTATCTGCGCGAAGCAATCGACGATCGTCCGGCGCGGACGACGTCGATCTTGTCCGGCATCGGCGATTTCACCATGCGTCTGAAAATCAACCTCTGGGGAGACGATGGCGGCCAGACCGCGTTCGCGCTTTTTCCGTTCGTGAAGTTTCCGACAAGCACGGGCGGTCTACGCGACGCTCCGGTTGAAGGCGGCGCGATCTTTCCCTTCAGCATAAAGTTACCGGCCAAGATCGACATGGGAATGGAAACCGGCGTCAGTTTTTTGCGGAATGAGTCCGGCGGAAATTATCACCAGGAGTTTGTGAACTCGGTAACGTTCACCCGTGAGATCATCGGCAAACTCAGCGGCTATTGCGAATTTTTCAGCGGCGTTATCACGGAACACGACTCGGATTGGATCGCCACCGTCGATCTTGGCGTTACTTACGCGCTAACCGAAAATCTCCAACTCGATTGCGGCTGCAATATTGGCGTCACGCGCGCCGCCGACGACATCAATGCGTTCAGCGGAATCAGCGTCCGTTTTTGAAATGATGAACCGACGGAACCAGACGATCGCAGCGGATGTTGAGCGCGGATGGCGCAGAAGAACACCGCATGTTTCGCTGCCGGAAGTCCACCGCAGCATCGTGGTCCCGACAACAGCGTCGTTTTGGCGGAAGCTGATAGCTTTCTCCGGCCCCGGTTTTCTCGTGGCGGTCGGCTACATGGACCCAGGCAACTGGGCGACGGATCTCTCCGGCGGCGCGAAGTTCGGTTATGCGCTGCTCACCGTCGTCATGATCTCCAATTTCATGGCGATCTTGCTTCAGCATTTGTGCATCAAGCTTGGCGTCGCCACTGGCCGCGACCTCGCCCAAGCGTGTCGCGATCACTATTCGACCCTGACCGTGTGGTCGCTCTGGATTCTCTGCGAAATCGCTATTGCCGCATGCGACCTAGCGGAAGTAGTCGGCTCCGCCATCGGTTTGCAGCTTCTTTTTGGCCTTCCGCTGGTGTGGGGGTGCATCATTACCGCGCTGGACGTGCTCGCGGTACTTTATCTCCAAACCAAAGGCTTCCGTTATATCGAAGCGCTTGTGATCACGTTGATCGTGACCATCGGCAGCTGCTTCGCCGCCGAGCTGATCTTCTCCAAGCCGGACCTTACGGGCGTCATGCTTGGATTCGTCCCCGGCCCGCGCATCGTCGTGAATCAAGGAATGCTCTACGTCAGCATTGGCATTCTTGGCGCGACCGTGATGCCGCATAATCTTTACCTGCACTCGTCGATTGTGCAGACGCGGATGTTCGAGCAAACGCCCGAAGGCAAACGCGAGGCGATCAAATTCGCCACCATCGATTCGACTGTCGCCCTCATGTTCGCGCTCTTTATTAACGGCGCGATTCTCGTTCTCGCCGCATCCGCGTTTCATTGGTCCGGTCATCAGGACGTAGCCGAAATTCAGGACGCTTACAAATTGCTCAGTCCGCTCCTAGGTGTCGGTGTGGCAAGCATCTTGTTTGCGGTGGCGCTTCTCGCTTCAGGACAAAACTCGACCCTTACCGGCACGCTCGCGGGGCAGGTCGTAATGGAAGGTTTCCTCAACTTCCGGATCACACCGTGGCTCCGTCGACTGATTACGCGGCTCATCGCCATCACTCCCGCAGTGCTCGTCATCGGTATTTTTGGGGAAAGCAAGACGACACAGTTACTCGTAGCCAGCCAGGTGGTCCTAAGCATGCAGCTCGGCTTCGCTGTCTGGCCGTTGATGCGGTTTACGGGTGAAAAGACGAAAATGGGCGAGTTCGCCAACAGGCTTTGGCTGAAAATTCTCGGCTGGACGACAGCCGGCATTATCATTGTGCTTAATGCGAAGCTGCTCCTGGACACCTTTCTGCCCGACTCCGTGCTCCAATCGCTTTATGGTTTCTTTCATATTCCGGTGCCAACACAATGAAGAATGACGAAGCTCCCGCCTTCGCAAGGCTACGGCGCGGCAGGCGAAGGACGAAGGACGAAGGAATGACGAACCAGAAAACCCGAACTGCAAGCTCGATATCTGTTTTGTCATTCGTCATTCGGATTTCGCCGTTGTTTTGTCATTCGTCATTCGACATTTGTCATTCTTGACTATGTATCGCAACATTCTCATTCCGCTTGAGAACAGCCCAGCTGATGAGACCATCCTCTCGCACATCAAGCCGCTCGCGCGCATGACCGGCGCGAAGCTGCTCCTTGTCCACGTCTCCGACGGTTGGGTGGCGCGCAATTTCAATCAGCTGAAGCTCGCGGAGAGCGAAGAGATGAAGGAGGACCGTGCGTACCTGGAAAAACGCAGCCGCGAGCTGACGGCAGAGGGTTTTTCCTGCGATGCCGTGCTTGCCCTCGGGGAACCCTCCGACGAAATCATCAAACTGGCGCGTGAGAAGGATGTCGATCTTATCGCCATGACCACGCACGGCCACCGGTTTGTGAGCGACATTCTCTACGGCGCCACGGCCGACAAAGTGCGCCACGAAGTGGATGTGCCGGTGTTGCTCCTGAAGGTAAAAACCTGACTGGAAGTGGAGTAACGGAGTGTTGAGAACTCACGCAGAGATTGCGTATATCAATCAGCCGCCACTCCAATACTCCATCACTCCATTGCTCCAGCGCCTGTGAAGGTCCTTTTTCTCACAAACGAATATCCGCCGCACATTTACGGCGGCGCCGGCGTTCACGTCGGCTATCTGACGCGCGAGCTTGCGAAGACCATGCCGGTCGAAGTCCGTTGTTTTGGCGATCAACGTTTTGAGAAAGGTAACCTCAAAGTCACCGGCTTCGAACTCGACACGACTGGTTTCACCTGCCCTGAGCCGTTGAAATCGGCTTTCGGTGCGGTGCGGCGCTGCACCGATTTCAACACGACGAACATCGATGCCGATATCGTCCATTGCCACACTTGGTACAGTCATTTCGGCGGGATTCTCGCCAAAAAGAACTACGGAATTCCGCTTGT
>Ga0209689_1002081_pt1 | contig 14974 bp, 13 predicted proteins | sample GraSoiAngelo_149_FD_187119 | JGI IMG/M metagenome (GOLD analysis project Ga0209689, IMG submission 187119) | Grasslands soil microbial communities from the Angelo Coastal Reserve, California, USA - 14_1009_09_30cm (SPAdes) (version 2) | ecosystem: Environmental > Terrestrial > Soil > Grasslands ...
TGGACATCCGAAGAAGCGCCCGAAGGCTATCCGACCTGAGCGCGTCGGCTTGAAGGCGACTGCGGCGCAGCGGGTCCTGTCCCGGGGTCGGGGGCAGCACGCTCGCGCACCCTGGCCGCTGGCCGCCGCCCACGCGAGGCGCGGCGTCACGATCTGGGCGGCGGCCGCGGTCCCAGGGGACCCGCGCTCGCGCGCCACCCCGCTCCCCCGTGCCACCCGCTGCGCCGCCGCGACGTGACGCGACGAATTGTCGTCGGGATATCGGGCGCTTCGGGTGCGATCTATGGGATCCGAATGTTGCAAGCGCTCGAGAAGATCAAAGATGTCGAAACGCATCTCATCGTGTCGACTGGTGCAAAGGCTACGATCGCGTACGAGACGTCGTGGAAGGTCGAGGACGTCGTCGCGCTCGCCGACGTCGTACATGACGAGCGTGACCTGGCGGCGACGCTCGCGAGCGGCAGCTTTCAAACACACGGCATGGTCGTCGCGCCGTGCAGCATCCGGACGATGTCGAGCATCGCGAACTCGCTGAATGACAACTTGATCGTGCGCGCTGCGGATGTGCACCTCAAAGAGCGCCGCACGCTCGTGCTGATGGTGCGCGAGACCCCGCTCCATGCGGGCCATCTGCGGCTCATGCATGAGCTCGCCCTCACCGGCGCGGTGATCCTGCCGCCCGCGCCGGGCTTCTACCACTTGCCGAAGTCGGTCGACGACATCGTCGACCACAGCGTCGGCAAGGCGCTCGACCAGCTGGGCGTCGAGCACGCGCTGTTCCGACGATGGGCCGGAGTCCCGAAGGACGAATGACGGTCAAGACCGGCGCGAGGACTGCGTTGCTCGTCGCGACAGCCACGCGTGCCCTCGCGGTCGCCAAGCTCTTTGACATGCATGGCCACATCAGCGTCCGCGAGGGCGATGTGACGTACGTGAATGGACACAGCGCGAGCCGGGTGGCCGTCACGCCTGAAGCGGTCGCGATCGTGCGGATCGCGGATGGAACGACCTTTGAGGGGACGCCGCCCAGCGAGATTCCGATCCACCTCCTTCTTTATCGAACGCGACCGGACGTTGGCGCGATCGTCCACTTCCATGCCCTGTACGCGACCTCGCTCTCGGTCGCAGGAAAGCCGCTCGTCACCGCCTTCAACGCGGGCGCACCGTTCGGCCGCGAGGTGCCGGTCTTCGACGATCCGCGACTCGTCCGCAGCGAGGACCAGGGCCGGCGGCTTGCCGCCGTGGTGGGACGAGGACCGGCCGCACTGCTCCGCGGACATGGCGCGGTCGTGGTCGCCGCCGATCTGCCCAGCGCCGTCGCGCTCGCCCTGCAGCTCGAGGAGAGCGCGCACCGCCTCTGGCTCACCTACGCGATCGGCGAGCCCCGCCGCTTCACCGACGACGAGCTCGCGAGCGTCGGTGGACAGCTCGCGGAGCCGCGCATCGTGCGCAAGATCTGGATCGACGCGATCGAGCGAGCGCGCCGCGCCGGTGCGCTCGATGGTCTCGACTTCGAATCGGTCGTCTGACTTTCGCGGCCCGGCGCGAGGCCCACGGGGGCGCCCGCCATCAGAAGGCCTCGACCGGCGCGGGCGCCCTCCCGATACTTTCGTGCGTAATGGCTTCGCAGACCGACGCCGAGCGCGAGATCGAGGAGAGCCGTGAGAGCTATCGCGAGTGGCTCGCCGGTCCCGAGTCCTTCCTCGCGGCGGTCGCGCGGCACGAGCTGCCCATCGGAAGCGCCCTCCGCATCGGCGTGAAGGGCGATGTGGATCTGCCGGATGCAGGCACGCTACTCACCGTCGCCGCGAGCGACGACGGTTTTCGGGTCGACGGCTTCAAGCGTGGGCCGGGCGTGATCCGGCTCGGGCGCTATCGATTGCGCCTTTCGCACCAGAACGCACCGGCCGTCGTGGTCATCGATCCGGAGGCGGCGCGCGCCCCGCTTTCGCCGCGCTGGTATCCGTACGATCCACGTTTCCGATTCGCGCTGGCGCTCGAGCCGGACCCGGTCCGCATCATGCTCGGCTCGACGCGCGAGCGCGACCGCAGGGCGGAGCGCGTTGGTTGGATCTCCTTCGAGGTCGACGACGAGGCGTGCCGCCTTGCCGTGACGCGGCTCGTCGAGCCCGGCGTACCAGCGGATTCCTACCAGGTCTTCTTCCGCGACCGCACGAGCGGTGACGAGACGTACGCACTTGGCCGGTATCTGGACCTCGAGGACGCGGAGGACGGGCGCTACGTCGTCGACTTCAATCGCGCGTACAACCCCGCGTGCGCGTTCTCGCCCCACTACAACTGCCCCCTGCCGCCGGAAGAGAACGATCTCCCGGCGGCGATCGCCGCCGGCGAGATGACGCCGCGATGATCGTCAACCGAGCACGTGTCGGTCGCCCGCCTGCCAATCATCCATACAGCGCGCGGCGGTAGACCGGCGTCGCGTCGGGCTGACGGTGGCACGGACCCTGCGGCGCGGTGCGCGGAGGCAGAAATGGAAACAAGGACAGATGAGGTCCACCTTCCAAGTGAGCACGTTGCCGTCGTTGCCATGTTCGCCGACCGCGAGGCGGCTGAGGCGGCCATCGACGCGCTCCTCGCGCACAACTTCAGCGACGACCAGCTGTCGCTCGTCGCACGCGGCGCTGAGACCGACGCGTCCGGTAAGTTCGTGCCGGGCGGCCTGATGGTGACCGTCAGCGCGAAGGGCCGTGAGCGAGACGCGGAGCGCATTCTCCGTGACCACGAGGCGCGCGAAGTGACGACGAATCAGATCGGGGCCACGGGTCGGGTCGGCGAAGAGACCGGCTAGCGCGACGCTGATCCCGCGATTCACGGAGGGCTCGGTAACGGGAGCCGTCGAATGGTCTTACCATTCTCGCGACGGGCTCCGCTGTGGAGGTGCACGGTGCGTCGAACCCTCGGGCTCTCCTTCGCGCTCGCGATCATCGCCGCCGCGTGCGGCGGCACCGGAGGGCAGGTCGCGGCCCCGACCGGATCGGCTGGCTCCCTCGCACCCGTGCCCCCCGTCCATCTCGAGGTGAGCTACAGCAACGTCATCGGCGACGAGCTTCCGCTCTGGGCAACTAAAGAGGGCGGCTTCTTCGAAAAGAACAGCCTCGACGTCAACCTCTCGAACATCGCGAGCGCGCAAGGCGTGCCTGCCGTGCTTGCCGGGCAAGTCACGTTCGCTCAAGTTGGCGGCTCGGAGACGCTTTCGGCCATCGCGGGCGGTGCCGATCTCGTGGTCGTCGCGCAGCTCGCCGGCGTCTATCCGTTCGTGCTCGAGGTCGCGCCCGACATCAAGACCGTCGCCGATCTCAAAGGGAAGAAGGTCGGCGTCTCGAGCGTCGGATCTTCGTCCGACATCGCGACGAGGGTCGCGCTCAAGAAGATGGGCCTCGATCCGGACAAGGACGTGACCATCCTCGCCGTCGGCTCGTCACAGAACCGGACCGCGGGTCTCCTTGCGGGCTCGATCCAGGCCGGCGTGTCCCAGCCGCCCGATTCGCTGCAGCTCGAGGCGAAAGGATTCCACGTCCTCTATGACCTCGCTTCGCAGCATCTTCCGTCCGCGAACACGTCGGTCGTGGTCCGGCGGTCGTACATCACGTCGAACAAGGACGTCGTGCAGCGATACGTCGACTCGCTCGTGCTGGGCATCAAGAGGCTGAAGGCGGACAAGGCTTTTGGCATCACCGTGCTCAAGAAGTACTTCCAATCCACCGACGATCAGGCGATGGGCGCGACCTATGACTTCTACGCGCAGCTGGTGACTGCGACGCAGCCGTTCGCGAAGCCCGAGATGTTCGCGGACTCGCAGGCGACGCTCGGCGCGACGAATGCCGCGGTCAAGAGCTTCGACATCAGCAAGATGCTCGACACGAGCTTCGTGCAGAGCGCCGTGGACCGCGGCCTGGACAAATGACAGGAGCGACATGATGGCGACAGCGCAGGCTGACCTTCGGCGGAAGACGGGGAAGTCCGAGCTCCGCGATCCCCGCGGCGGGGAGCGGACGCCGAAAGATGCCCTGCGCTCCTTGCCGGCGACGATCGCGTGGCTCCAGCGCGAAGGTCTCCTCATGGAGACGGACGTCCCGGTATCGGGCGACCTCGAGCTGACCGGCGTCCAGAAGCACTTCGACGGGAGCTATCCGATCCTCTTCAACAACGTCAAGGGTTATCCGCACCTTCGGGCGATCACGAACCTATTCGCCAACATGGACATCGTCGATCGGTTCTTCGGTTACGAAAACGCGACCGACCGGACCCGCAAGCTCTCGCACGCGCTCACGCACCCGATCCCGAGCGAAGTGGTCTCACAAGACGAGGCTGCCTGTCAGCAGGACGTGATCACCGACGACCTCGAGGTCAACAAGTACATCCTCCCGATCCGGCACACCCATCTCGAGTCCGAGATCACCATCGGCTCGGGCAACAGCGTCGTGGTCGGAGAGCGGTTCTGGGGCGGCAGCCACATCGGCTACAACCGCATGAACTTCCGCTGGGGCAACGTCGGCACGTTCCAGATCTCGCCCGGCTCGCACATGTGGCAGGTCATGACCAAGTACTACAAGGACGATCCCGTTCCGCTGACGATCTGCTTCGGCCTGCCCGTCGCGGCGACGCTTCTCGCCGGCGGTGGCTTCGATTACGTGGTGCTGCCGCGCGGCGGCGACGAGCTCGGGGCCGCCGGCGCGGTCCAGGGATTCCCGATGCGGCTCGTCAAAGCACGGACCGTCGACGCCTACGCGGTGGCCGATTGCGAGATCGTGCTCGAGGGCTTCCTGCGTCCGCGTGACAAGCGCTACGAGACGAAGGAAGCGGAAGAGCACGATACCCAGGGCCGCTATCACTTCCACCCGGAGTGGGCCGGGTACATGGGCAAGGCATACAAGGCTCCGACCTTCGAGGTCACGGCGATCACGATGCGCTCCAAGAGTGAGCGTCCCTTCATCTACCCGATGGGCGTCCACATGTACGACTGCAACAACATCGACACGACGGTCCGCGAGGCGGCGTTCTTCGAGCTTTGCGAGCGCATCCAACCCGGTCTCATCCACGACGTGAACATCCCGTTCCCGATGACCGACTGGGCCGGCGCGATCCTGCAGGTGAAAAAACGACTCAAGACCGACGACGGCTTCGTGCGCAACTTCCTCGCAGCGGCGTTCTCATGCAGCTCGGGTCTGCGGCTCTGTATCGCGGTCGACCACGACGTCGACATCTACTCGATGGACGACATCATCTGGTCGCTCACGACCCGGGTGAATCCCCGCGACGACGTATGGAGCCCCGTCCCGGGCGGCGCGGGCCAGACGTTCATCCCATCCGAGCGGCTCACCGCGGGGAACGCCCAGTGGACCGCGATGAACACCCGGTTCGAGGGTGGGATGGCCATCGACGCGACGGTCCCGTACGGCTTCGAGAACGACTTCATGCGGCCCGTCTATCCGATCGACCGGGTCGACCCCGCTCGCTGGTTCGATTCGGAACAGATCGCCAAGGGCAAGCAGGCGATGAAGACGTCATCGTGGGCGGAGGTCCTCTCGCGCACCGGTCGTTAGCCTCGCGACGCCGCCGCGGCGCTTAGCGATGCTCGACGGGATCCGGGTCTTCGATTTCACGGCGACATCGGGTGCCTTCTGCGGTCGCGTCCTCGCCGATCTGGGCGCCGACGTGATACGCGCGCCGTGGTCCGATGATCCCGTCCCGCGGCCGCCGCTCATCGGCGAGCAGTCCACGTACTCCCTCGCGATGAACGCGAACAAGCGGCTCGTCGACGTCAAGCAGATCGGCCTCTGGCGCGTCATCGCCAACGCCGACGTGGTCGTGACCGACCAGGGGCTCGTGTACGGCGACGTCGCAAAAGTGAATCCACGCGCGATCCTTGTGACGGTCACCGCCTACGGATCGAGCGGACCGCTGGGTTGGGTGCCTGCGTCAGACCTCGAGGTGACCGCCGCGAGCGGGTGCCTCTGGCTCGCCGGCGAAGAGGGGCGCACCCCGGTACGGACGACGCTCGCGCAGTCGCCGTTCTGGACCGGCATGTACGCGGCCATGGGCGCTCTCATCGCGCTCGCGGCACGCCAGCGCACCGGTCGCGGTCAGCACGTCGATGTCTCGGCGCAGGCCGCGATGGCGACCATCCATCCGCCGGCGATCGTGTTTTGGGAGGCGCTTCGCGAGGAGCATCGCCGGCTCGGTCCATTTCTCCTCGGGCGGAGCATCGTCGGCGCGAAGTTCCGGAACATCTGGCCCTGCGCGGACGGCTACGTCGCGTTCGCGATCCAGGGCGGGCCGATCGGCCGGCACACCGGCCGGATGCTCGCGGAATGGATGCGCTCTCGCGGCGCGCTCGACGAGGTGATCGGCGGGATCGATTGGGAGACGTTCGACAACCGGCTGCTCTCGCAGGCCGAGGTGGATCGTCTCGAGACCGCCGTCGGCAAGTTTCTCGCGATGCTCACGAAGCGTGACTTCTTCGACGGCGTGATCGCCCGGAACATGCTCGGCTATCCGGTTTCCGACGCACCCGAGATCTTCTCCGATGCGCAGCTCGAGGCGCGGGATTTCTGGCAGGACCTCGACCTCGGCGGCCGTCGCGTGCGATTCCCGGGCGGGTTCGCGCTTTTCGACGGCGCACGTCCTCGCGTCGGCGCGCCGACCGTGGCGGACCCCGTCGCGGTGATCGCCGCCTGGTCGCGGGCGAACGCGGAGGCATGCACGCTCCCCGCTTCGACGCCGGAGCGGGCCGCTTCGGTGGGCGCCGCGGCGCGCGATCCGGACCAGGCGGCCGCGCTCTCCGGGTTGCGGGTCGTCGAGCTCGGTTGGGCCGCCGCCGGGCCCCTCGTCGGCAAATACCTCGCGAACCACGGCGCCGAGGTGATCCACGTCGAGAGCGGGACCGCGCTCGACGCATTCCGCTCGACGTACCCGCCCTTCAAAGGAGAGCCCGCGCCGAACAATGCGTGGATGTTCGCGTTCTACAACGACGGAAAGAAAGGTGCGACGCTCAACCTGCGCCATCCGAAGGCGGCGGCGATCGCGCTCAGGCTCATCGCGAACGCCGATGTCGTCATCGAGAGCTTCCCGGCCGGAACGCTCGCGCGCCGCGGGCTCAGCGTCGACGCCATGCGGCAAGCGAAGGGCGACCTGATCGTGCTTTCGAGCTGCAACCAGGGCCAGACCGGACCGCACGCGCAGCACCCCGGCTACGGCAGCCAGCTCACGGCCCTCGCGGGATTCAACCAGCTCCTCGGCGAGCGCGATCGGACCCCGGTCATCCTCTACGGCCCGTATATCGACTACATCGCGGTCGGCTACGGCGTTATCGCAATCCTCGCCGCGCTCGAGCGGCGGCGACGCACCGGCGACGGGTGCGCGATCGATCTCTCGCAGTACGAATCCGGACTTCAGTTCATGGCCCCTGCGCTCCTCGAGTACGCCGCGACGGGCGCGGTCCCCTCGCGTGACGGAAATCGCGATCCGATCGCGCTGCCGCACGGCGTGTACCGCTGCGCCGGGGAAGATCGTTGGGTCGCGCTCAGCGTCTGGAGCGAGGACGAATGGGCGCGCTTTCGCGGCGCGGTCGGCCATCCCGAGTGGTCGCGCGACGATCCCGATCTGGATAGCTGCATCGAGGCGTGGACCGCGAAGCGCGATCGGGACCAGGTGGTCGCGGATCTCCGCCGCGCGGAAATACGAGCCGCGCCCGTCGCCACGATCGCCGAGCTCGCCACAGACCCGCAGCTCATGCACCGCGGGTTCTGGCGCCCAACGAAACACCCAGTCCTGGGGACGGTCATCGCGATGGCACCTCCATTCACGCTCTCGGCTACGCCCGCGGTGCTCGAGCAGGCCGGGCCGACCCTTGGCGCGGACAACGACGCGGTGTGGCGAGGGCTTTGTGGCCTCGATGAGTCCGAGTACCGTGCCCTTGAGCAAGACGGCGTGTTTGCGTGAGAGATCCTGGGGGATTGGGGGGCGAAGTCCCCCAACGGCTGAGCGAAGCCGAGGAGATCGCGCGCCGCAAGGCAGAGCACCTCAAGCTCGCGGCCGAAGGCGACGTGGAGACGCGCACGGCCGCGGGGTGGGACGACGTGCAGATCGTCCACGACGCGCTCCCCGATGTGGACGCCGCCGATGTCGATCTGCGCGTGCGTTTCCTCGGGCGGACCCTCGAGCTTCCCCTGGTGATCTCTGGCATGACCGGCGGCCACGGCCGCGCACTCGCGGTGAACGAGCTTTTGGCGCGCGTCGCCGAGAAGCGCGGCATCGCGATGGGCGTGGGCAGCCAGCGCGCTGCGCTTCGCGACCCCATGCTCGTCCCGACGTATTCCGTCGTTCGTCAGAGCGCGCCGCATGCGTTCGTGATCGCCAACCTGGGGATCTCGCAGCTCGTGAAGCAGGACCGCGAGGAGGCCCTCGGCGCGCGCGAGATCGGACAGATCATCGCGATGGTGAAGGCCGACGCTCTCGCGATCCATCTCAACTATCTCGAGGAGTCGGTCCAGCCCGAGGGGCAGACTCGCGCGCGGGGAGCACTCGCTGCGATCCGCGCGCTCACCCGACGAGCGACGGTGCCCGTGATCGCCAAGGAGACGGGCGCCGGGATCACGCGCGATGTCGCCCTCCGCCTGCGTCGCGCCGGCGTCAGGGCAATCGACGTCGGCGGAGTTGGCGGGACATCGTTCGCCGCGGTCGAGGCGTTGCGCGCCGCCGCGCAGTCCGACAGCGCGCGCATGAGTCTGGGCAACCGTTTCCGCGACTGGGGTGTTCCGACCGCCGTCGCCGTCGCCGGCGTCGGCGCGGTTGGCTTGCCCGTGATCGCGACAGGCGGCGTGCGAAGCGGCCTCGATGCGGCAAAGGCGCTCGCGCTCGGAGCAACGCTCGTCGGCGTGGGGCGGCCATTACTTCAGGCGGCGCTCCGCGGCGAGAGCGAAGTCCTGCGCTGGGTTGACGACTTCGCCCTCGAGCTTCGCACCGCCGTCTTCCTCGCCGGCGTGCATCGTGCGGCCGACCTTGCGCGGGTCCCACGCGTCCTCACCGGTGAGGTGAAGCTCTGGATCGATCAGCTCGGCTACACGCGCGCTCGAACCTCGCGGACGACAAGGACGATAAGAAGTCGTTGAGAAACCGAGAGCAATCTCAATAAGCTGAGCACGCACCCACGGTCGTTCGCTTCCCGTTCCGGCGACCGTTCACTTAGCGCGGTGAGGCAATCTCGGTGGCGACCGTGCGAATCCGGATGCCTGTTGCGGCCGCGATCGCCCTCGCGCTCAGCGGTTGGTTCTTCGCGTCGCCCGCGAGCGCCGACGGACCGCCGACGCCATCTCCGACCGCGCCGCCTTCGCCGATCTCCCCATCCCCAAGCTCAACGCCGCAGGGTTCGTCGTCTCCCGCACCGAGCGGGACGGCGGCGCCGAGCGCGGGCGCGACCTCGTCCGCGTCGCCGGCCACATCTCCGACTGCCAGCGCAAGGGCGTCCGTGTCACCGAACCCCGGCGCGTCGCCGTCACCCGCTCCGTCACCAACGCCGTCGCCCTCGCCAGCGGGATCCACGACACCGAGCGTTTCGCCGAGCCCGACACCGTCCGCGACACCGAGCGCTACGCCATCCGCTCCTACCGCCGAGACCATCGCGAAGGACGCCGCGCTGCTCGCGAGCGCTCGGTCGTTGGCGCAGCTCATCGCAGCGCAGGCCGTGGTCGCGCGGGACGAGCTCGATGCGCTCGACGCGCAGGTAACGCAGACGACCGATGACTTGAACGCCGTGAACACTGAGATCGCGGCAATGCAGGCCCAGGTCGACATGCGTCGATCCAATCCCGATCGTCTTGTTCGCGACGCGATGCGGCTGATCGACATGCCGCGGTCGGCGATCCCCGCCAATCTGAATCCGGCGGAGCTTGACGCTCTCGCCGATCTGCGCTCGCTGACCACGGAGCTGAACGAGCGCAGCGCGGTCCTCGCGGCCCGCTCGGAAGATCTCGCGCGCCTCCGCGAGAGCGTCGCGGCCAAGCGCGCTGAGCTGGACCGAACTCGAGCGCGAGCGCAGGTGCTCGCGGCGGCGGCCGCGCGTGACGACACGACCAAGCGGGCCGCGGAGGTCGCCGTCCTCGAGCAGCTCGCCAATGAGGCGGCGGCCGCGCAGACCTCGCTCGCTCAGCTCATCGCCGCGGCGTTACCGCAGGCTCAGGGTTCGCCCGCGTCGACCTGGCAGCTACCAGCGCGTGGTCCGGTCTCGCTTGCCTTTGGTCCGACAGCGTTCGCGCTCGAGCCCAGCCTCGTGTACCAGGGGACGCTCTACCCGCACTTCCATGCGGCGATCGACATCGCCGTGCCTTTCGGGACCCCCGTCGCGGCTGCCGCCGACGGCATCGTGACCTACGTCGGTCATCTTCCCGATGGCGCGGAGATAGTGCTCATCGCTCACGCCGGCGGCTACGTGTCCGAGTACGCGCATCTCGACGACACTTTCGTTGCGCCGCCGGTGAAGCCGGGCCAGACCGTGAAGGCGGGGCAGGTCGTCGGCTTCGTCGGCCTCACTGGGATCACGACCGGTCCGCATCTCCACTTCGCGATCCTGCGGAATGGGATCCCGGTGGATCCGCTCCTGCTCATCTCACGATCCTGAGGGCTTCGCCAGCAGAGCCAGAGCGAGAGCGGCCGCGGATGAAAGCTGCGCGATCTCGCCACCTCGTAACAGCCCGTCGATCCTCGTGAGCGCGATGAGCACTACCTCGATGTCTTCGAGATCGCCGGACGCCGGGTCGGCCGTCCTGCGCGCACGGTGCGCGACGAAGATGTTCTCTGTCGCGACGCCGTAGTTGCCATCGACGACGAATCGGCCGAGCGACGTCCACGTGTCGCTCTCGTACCCGGTCTCTTCGCGCAGCTCACGTCGCGCGGCGGCGAGCGCATCCTCTCCCTCTTCGAGGTAGCCGGCCGGCACCGCGAGCGAGATCGATCGCGGGCCGTGCTTGTACGAGCGGATGAGCACCACTTCGGCGCGGTCGGTGATCGCGACGATCGCAGCGAAGTCGCGGGTGCCGACCGAAAGGAAGCCGTCGACCTCGCGGCCATCGGGAAGTAACACCCGTTCCTCGGCGACCTCCATCCACGGTGGCCGGGAGAAGACGACGCGGCGAGCGAGCGTCCGCCAGGGACGCATCACATCGCCATGCAATTGAGACCAGGGTCGCGCGCGGAGCGAGGCTTCACGCTTGCTTCCCACCGCAAGGGGCGACAGGCTAAGTCAACTTGGCACACCATGTCCGCGAGCTGCCGGACCCGCGGCGCCCCTCGTACGAGCGCCGCATCCGGATCGCCTCGGAAGTAGCCAGCTGGGGAATCGGCGCTGCGCTCCTCGGGACCGCCGCACTGCCCTCGACTGACCCGGCCGCGCGCATCGGTCTGCTCGCGAGCTCGGCTCTCCTCTTCCTCTTCGCCACCCTGTGGTTCCACGTCTTCCCCGAATCCTGGCTCGGCCGCAGCCGGTTCGCCGTCGGCACCGCGATCACGCAGATCATCGCCTCGATCCTTCTCGTCCTCACCGGCGGCGTCGACTCGCGCTACTTCCCGTACTTCGTGCTGCCGGTCCTGGCGACTGTTTTCGGCATGCGCGTCTCGGGCACCCTGTTCACGGGCGCGATCGCGCTCATCGCCTACGTCGCGACGCTGGTCTCGGAATTCGTCCTCACCGGCGAGCGGAACCAGATCGACGTCGGGATCATCCGGTTCTTCTCCCTCATTTCGGTGATCGCGATGACCGCCTTGATCTCTCGGACCATCCAGGAGACCCGCGCCGCGCTCAGGCAGCGGACCGACGAGCTCTCGTCGCAGAACGCCGAGCTCGCCCTCGCGCGGACCACGTCACTCGCGCTGGCGCGGGTTCGAGAGCTGCACGAGCTCATCCGCGTGATCTTCGAGGCCGCGAAATCCGCGCTTCCCATCGAGCGCGTGTACCTTTTCGCGACGCGACCCGACTTCCTCGATGGCTACACGATCGGGTCGGACAGCGCGCTGGAAGAATTCCACACCGATCCGTCGCTCCCTGAGGACACGCCGCGGCGGCGGGCCCTCCGGGAGAAGAAGACCGTCGCAGTGAACGACGCGACCCAGGAGCAGATGTCGCAACGCGTGCGCGAGCACCATCATTTCGCGTCCGGCCTCTTCGTCCCGCTCATCCAGCGAAGCGAAGTCATCGGCCTCATGGCCGTCTCGAGCAGCGAGGTGCGCGACTGGAACGCTCACGAGATCCGGCTCGCCGAGGTGATCGGCGACGCGTCGGCCGCGGCCGTTGCGTCGTTCCTCGCGCTCGAAGAGGTGCGGGCCCAGAGCGATCGCCTCGAAGAGCGGATGAAGGTCCTCGAGAGCATGGACAACCTCGTCGACGCGCTTTCGCTCGCGACCGATGAGGCCACATTGGCGCAGACGGCGGCGCGGAGCATCCAGCAGGGCTTCCGGCTGCCCGCCGCGACGGTGCTCTTCACCGATCCTTCGGTCGCGATCCTCGAGCCAGTCGGTAGCGCCGGGCGTAGCACGCCGCATCCTGTCGTGAACGGTCCGACGAGTTGCCCAGCGATCCGCAGCGGGCGTTTCTTCGAAGTCAAGTCCGCCGAAGACCCGGTGGTCTGTCCCTTCATGCCGTTCCGCTCCCAGTACTCGTGCCTTCCGCTCGTCGCAGGCGGCGATTCGGTTGGAGCGCTCTTTCTCGAGCCCGACGGCGACTCGCTGGTGGATGTCGCGGTCCTGCGCGCGGCCGCGGATCGGGTCGCGCTGAGCCTCGCGACGCGCCGCGTGCTCGAGACCGCGCAGCGCCAGGCCACGACCGACGGTCTCACGGGGCTCCACAATCGCCATTTCCTCACCGAGCAGCTTCGCCTGATGCACTCGCTCGCCGCCCGGCATGGCCAGCCGTACAGCGTCGTCGCTCTCGACGTCGACGGCCTCAAGCGCGTGAACGACACGTACGGACACGAGCAGGGCGACCTCGCACTCCGCGCGCTCGCCAACACCCTGCGGCGGACCGTGCGCGCGTCGGACGTCGGCGTACGGACCGGCGGCGACGAGTTCATCGTCCTGATGGCGCAATCGACGCTCGATGAAGCTCGAATCGCAGCCGAGCGCTTGCGGGAGGCGATCGACGCGCAGGGCCAGTCGGACCCGCGCATCGCGATCACCGTCAGCGCCGGCGTCGCCGGCTGGCGGCCGGGGCGCAGCGCCGACCAGGTCCTCGAGGCCGCCGACCTGATGCTTTATGCGGCCAAGCGGGCCGGTAAGGACCGGGTAATGGCGGAGATTGCCCTTGCGGCGGCTGGAGGCGACTCGGGAGCGGCTTGACGCCTTTCCGCCCCTCTCGTACTGTCTTAGCAGTCAAACCCGGCGAGTGCTAATTCAAGCAAGCAGGCCCGCAGCGGGCTTCGCCGCGTCCGAATCAAGGCCGAAAACAACAAGGAGGGGAGACACAGTGGCAGTCGCAACCGCGCCCAAACCAGCACCGAAAGGCAAGTTGAAGCTGAAGCCGCTCGGCTCCCGCGTCGTGGTCAAGGCGCTCGATCGTGAAGAGCAGACCAAGACCGGGATCTATCTGCCGGACACCGCGAAGGAGAAGCCCCAGGAGGGGAAGGTCCTCGCGGTCGGACCCGGCGACCGGCACCCCGACACGGGTGAGCGAATCCCCGTGGAGCTCAAGGAGGGGGACCGGATCCTCTTCCAGAAGTACGCGGGCACGGAATTCAAGCTCGACGACGAGGAGCTTCTCATCTTGAGTGAGAAGGACGTCCTCGCCCAGGTCGAGAACTAACGGGAGAGGAATATGCCAAAGCAGCTCGTCTTCACTGACGACGCACGCAAGAAGCTCAAGAACGGCATCGACACCATGGCCAACGCGGTCAAGACGACGCTCGGCCCCAAGGGCCGCAACGTCGCGCTCGACAAGAAGTTCGGCTCGCCGACCGTCACCCACGATGGCGTGACCGTCGCGCGCGAGGTCGAGCTCGAGGACCCCTTCGAGAACATGGGCGCCCAGCTCCTCAAGGAGGCGGCGACCAAGACCAACGACATCGCCGGTGACGGCACGACCACCTCGGTCGTTCTCGCGCAGGCGATCGTCCACGAAGGTCTCCGGAACATCGCCGCGGGCGCCAACCCGATGCTGCTGAAGCGCGGGCTCGAGAAGGGCGTCACCGCCGTGGTCGACGAGATCAAGGCGCAGGCGACGCCGGTCAAGGGCAAGGAAGAGATCGCGCAGATCGCGACGATCTCGGCCGCCGACAAGCAGATCGGCGATCTCATCGCGCAGGTCATGGAGAAGGTCGGACGCGAGGGCGTCATCACGGTCGAGGAGTCGAAGGGTCTGCAGTTCGAGACCGAGTACGTCGAAGGAATGCAGATTGACCGCGGCTACATCTCCGCGTACTTCGTCACCAACGCGGACCGTATGGAAGCGGCGATCGAGGACCCGTACATCCTGATCACCGACAAGAAGATCTCGGCGATCACGGACATCCTGCCCGTGCTCGAGAAGCTCGTGCAGGTCTCAAAGAACCTTGTCATCGTCGCGGAGGACATCGACGGCGAGGCGCTCGCAACGCTCGTCGTGAACAAGCTCCGCGGCACGCTCAACATCCTCGGCGTGAAGGCCCCGGGCTTCGGGGACCGTCGCAAGGCCATGCTCGAGGACATCGCGATCCTCACCGGCGGCCAGGTCATCACCGAGGAGGCCGGACGCAAGCTCGACGCGACGACGGTCCAGGACCTCGGGCGCGCTCGGCGCGTAACGTCCAACAAGGACGAGACGACCTTCGTCGAGGGCCACGGCTCGCAGGACAAGATCATGGCGCGCGTGAAGCAGATCAAGGCACAGATCGAAGAGACCACCAGCGACTTCGACAAGGAGAAGCTCCAGGAGCGTCTCGCGAAGCTCGCCGGCGGCGTCGCCGTCATCAAGGTCGGCGCGGCGACCGAGGTG
>Ga0209689_1002084_pt1 | contig 14952 bp, 11 predicted proteins | sample GraSoiAngelo_149_FD_187119 | JGI IMG/M metagenome (GOLD analysis project Ga0209689, IMG submission 187119) | Grasslands soil microbial communities from the Angelo Coastal Reserve, California, USA - 14_1009_09_30cm (SPAdes) (version 2) | ecosystem: Environmental > Terrestrial > Soil > Grasslands ...
ATGGTCTCACCGTTCTCGCCATAGGGCCGGAATGGACCCATGCCGCGTGCCTCGAAGTCGCCTCGATTGGAGTCGTCGACCTTGAAGTAGAGTGCGTCGTTGGCGATCAAGGCGAAGAAGAGGTCTCCAGAATAGATACCGACGCCCCCGAACATGCTCCGAGCACGGACCCGTGGGGCAACGCGACTTAGCTGGTCAACGATGAAGGTCCGAAAGCTCAAGCTGACTGGCATAACGCCAACACAATAGGCTCCGACCCATGCCTCGTAATTCGCAAGATCAGCCTCCCGTCGCGCTGTTAGGCTGCACGCCTCGCCGCCTAAGGCGGATTGTCACTTCGCGCAAACACTGCGACCGCCGCCGGTCGGCTTACTCCTTCGGCTTGAGCAGCTCCTGGTACGGCGGATAGTCCCGCAGCGAATCGAACGCCAGGTCGATGTGCAGGGCGTGGGCGTGCGGGTATCCCTGGGCGATCGCTTCCCGCAGCAGCCCCACGGCGACGTCCCGCTCGCCGAGCAACGCCTGAATGCGCGCCCGCCACACTGTGTGCCGGCCGAATGAATACGGCCGCTTCAGGCCCGCGAGCGTCTGGTCCACCCGCAGTGCCGGGTCGCGATTCCCCTGCCGCGCCGCGATCGCCCCCAGGTACCCGAGATAGTCCATCTGGTCCATCTGGTCCCAGCCGTCGCCCGTGACGGCGGGGCTCCGGCTGACGGGCTCGGGCGCCGCCAGGCGCTGGAATTCGCGCTGTGCGTCCCCGAGCCGTCCCGAGAGATAGGAGACGAGCGCGACGCGAAACCGGTGCCCCTCGGATGCTGCCTCCGCTGGCGGACGGGCGGCCAGCCAGTCGCGAGCCCGGGCCAGCGCCGTGTCGGCCGCCGCGCCGTGGCCGTGTGCCCGCAGCTCGACTGCCGCCAGCAGCATCCCATCCGCCGGCGTCCAGCCCTGCACAGCAGGAAGGTTCACGCTCGCCGCGAGCCGGCGGGTCACGTCGTCCGCTCGGCCCAGCGCCGCAAGAGCACGGACTTGCGTCATGAGGACTTGCGGATTGTCGGGAAACCGGCGCGCCCCTTCGACCGCCTGCTTGAGCTCGGCGCGATGGTCACCCAGCAGGTGCAAGGCGGTGGTCAGCTCCTCCCAGTACACCCACCAGCCGCGGGTGAAGCCGCGGTCGGGACCGAGCGCGACCAGGGCGTCCACCGCCTCGCGCGGACGATTGAGCGCCATCGCGTCCTCCGCAACCAGGTAGAGCGTCTCGGACGCGGGCGCCAGACTCGCCATCGCACGCGAGGCCCGGTGCGCCTCGACGCGATCGCCCCCGCAGGTCGCGAGCACCCACGCCAGGTAGGCGCGGTCGAGCGGAGCGAGCCGCTCCGAGTGCCGCTCCACGGCGTGGCCGATGGAATCCGCCGCCGCGAACTCCCCGAGGTTCATGTGCGCGTTCGCGGCGAAGATGAGGGGCAGCCGGAACGCCGTGTCTACCGCCGCCCCCCGCTTGAAGTGCGCGATCGCCCCACGCATGTCGAACTGGACGAACCGGTCCAGGCCCGCGATGAACTCCTGGTAGGCTTGGAAGTTGGGCGGCTGGCTCGCGGTCGCCGCCCAGCGACTGAGCCGGGAGTCGAACAGCGTCGCGAGCGCGGCCATGACACGCTGGCGCAGCGCTTCGACCGCGTCGAGCGGCTGAGCCAGCGGCCCGGCGACGGGATCGAGCGCCCGCAGCACCGTGCCGTCCTGTGCGGCCGAGATCTGGACCTGAAACCGGACGCTGTCCCCCTGCCGGTAGTAGGCGCCCCACACCACTGTGCCGGCACCGGTCTCCCGGCCCAGTGCCCGCAGCCCGGCGGCGTCGAGGTGGCCCGAACCATGCTCTCCCGACGCCCGCGACGCGGTCATCACGGACATCGAGGGGACGACCTCGACGAGACCAGTCTGCGCGAGCCCCTGCGTCACCCAGTCGGCCGCCATGTGACCGAGATTGTCGAACGCGGGGTCGCCCGTGTGGTTTTCGATCACGGCCACGACCACGCGCCGGTCTGTGAGACCGGACGCCGGGCGCCGCAGCAACCCGAACGCCCCGGCGGCGCCGCCGGCCACGGCGAGGGCGGCTCCCACCAGCACGAGGCGTCGCCCCCGCCGGCCCGCGAAGATCCCCCGCGTCGGCACACTGGAACGGTGGGCGGACCCCCCGAGCGCTGCGGCGAATTCCGCGGCCGTGGCAAACCGCTCGTCCGGCAGCGGCGCAAGCGCTTTGGAGATCGCATGTTTGACCGCTCGCACGACCCTGCCCTCCACCCGCCGCAGCGCATCGCCCGATTCCAGGGCCCCCCAGTTGTGGATGACCCGCTCAGCGAGGCTGGGTACCGGCGGTTCACCTGCCAGCATTTCGAACAGCACGCACCCGAGGCTATACACGTCGGTGCGGGCGTCCAGATCACCGGTGCCGAGCGCCTGCTCCGGGCTCATGTAGCCGGGGGAGCCGATCGATTGCCCCGTCTGCGTCAGGGTCAGCGCGCCCGCCGCGCTGATGGCCCGCGCAATCCCGAAATCGGCCACGATCGCGTGCTCCCCCGACAGCAGGATGTTCTCGGGCTTGATGTCGCGGTGGATGATCCCCTGGGCGTGCGCGAAGGCGAGCGCGTCGGCGACGTCGCGGGTGACGTGGAGCGCGACCTCGAGCGGGAGCTTGCGCTCGCGCAGCAGCCGGTGTCGCAGCGACTCGCCCTCGACGTACGGCATGACGTAGTAGAACAGCCCCGCGGCCTCGCCGGCGGAGAAGATCGGCACGATGTGGGGGTGGCTGAGCTTGGAGGACAGTTCCACTTCGCGGATGAACCGTTCGCGCAGCAGCCGGTTGCTCAACTCGGGGTCGATGACCTTGATCGCGACCCGGCGGTGCGGATGTTGCTCCACGGCCAGAAAGACGCGCGCCATGCCGCCGGCGCCGATCTGGCGTTCGATGTCGTAATGAGGCGCCAAGCTTTCGCGCAGCGCCTCGAGCGCGTCGAGCATGTGCGGCAACTTAGCGCGCGACGGGGGACGAGGCGAGCGCGGCGAAGCTCCGCTCGCCCTGAGGCTTTAGGCTACTTCAGGTATTGTCCCACGAAATCCAGCACGTTTTTCCGGTCCAGCCGGAACACGCCGCCGGTCCCGCCGCACGTCCCATTGAGCCCGAACGACGTCACCGCGGCGACCACGTTGCTCGAGCCCAAGTAGTTGGGGCCACCCGAGTCGCCGAAGCAGGTGCCGCCGGTCGACGCGTTGTTCGAGAGCAGCAGGGAGAAATCCCCCACGATTCCCCCGTCGATCTGGATCAGGTGCGGCTGGGCGTCCATGCGCACCTTCTCGGCCACGACGAAGACCGGGTTGATGCGCTGGACCCCGTAGCCCACGGCGGTGAAGGTCGTAGAGGCACTCGGTTGCAGCGGGTCGAGCTGGTCCTGTGTGGGCAGCTTGCCGTACTGGTCGGCGGGAAGCTTGAAGGCCTTGGACAAGAGGACGACCCCTACGTCATGGAGGAAGAACGCGCTCTCGGTGAACTGAGGGTGTGCGTGCCACTCCGCGGCCTCGATGGTGTTGGGGCCAGCGAACGGATAGTCGTTGTTCCCGTTCTGCACGTCCGACTCGGTGAAGATTCGCATGCCGCTGAACTCGCCCGGCTCCCCGGCGCAGTGTCCCGCGGTGAGCACGACCTTCGGGGCGATCAGGGTAGCGGAGCAGCGGAACGCCGGTTGCCCGGCGACGTCCATGACGAGCAGCACGACGGCGGGATGAGCGTTGCCGTCGACCGAGCCATAGGTGATGAAAGACGGGCGATATGGGCTCTGGGGTTCGGTGGGGACTCTGTCGCAGCCCAGCAGGCTGAGGCCGGCGGCGGCAAGGACTGGGATGACGAGACGCGCCCTCATGGTTCCTCCTCCCGGGTGATGAGCACCGGCCGCACGTCCCACACGTCGGTCGCGCCCCTCATTCAACGCGCATGACAACGCTCGGGTGTACCGAGCCGGCGCGTAGCGCCGGCCCGAGCGTGGCCAGAACCGCGGACACAAGAACGCCCGCCGCTACGACACCGTACACTCGCCAATCGGTCGCCGTGATGCCGAACAGGACCGCACGCAGCGAGCGTGAGACGACAGTCGCGACGATCCCTCCAACACCGATTCCGGTCGCGCCCAGCAGCATCGCATCATTGAGTATCAAGCGTCGGATCGAGCCGGGAGATCCTCCCAACGCCAGCCGAATCCCGAATTCGCGACGCCGCGTGAGTACTTCGTGCATGCAAATCGCATACAGCGCCACGAGCGTGAGCGCCAAGGCGGCTGCGGCAAACACGCCGCACAGCATCATGGGAAAGCGACGAATGAATACCGCTTTCGAGTCGCTCAGCTGTTGATCGAGCGTGGTAACTGCGTACACGGGGATTCCGGCATCCAGAGTCTTCACGATCCCGCGAATCTGATTCGTGACGGACGCGACACCGAGCTCCGTCCGTAGGACCAGCATCATGCGGTTCTCCGCTGCCTGGAGATGAGACAAGTAGACAACGGGCGGTGAGTCTGCATCGAGCGGGGCGACTTGGGCGTCGCCGACGACGCCCACCACTTGCCACTCAGCCTGGCCGGTTGCGGCGAGCAGCAGCCGCCGGCCCAGCGTCGCACCCTCCTGCCCGAGCAGTTTCGCGAAGCTTGCGCTGACGACCGCGACGGGCGGCGTGTCGGTCCGGTCGTGCGGCTCGAATGCGCGCCCTCGGACGATGGGGATTCCCAGCGTGGCGAAGTACTCGCCGCCGACGATTCGCAGCGCAGCCCGCGGCTGCATGGAGCGGAGGCGCGGGCGATCCACCGGCTCGAATGTGGTGATCCCTTCCCCACCGCCTGGCACCTCATCGATCAGCGCGGCGCCACGAACGCCGGGCAGCGCCGCGCTCCGAGCCAGCAGTGCCTCGTAGAACTGACGCTGGGCGACCGGCTCCTCGTACCGGCGTCCCGAGAGTGGGGCGCGAGCCGTCACGAGCCCCTCCGGGTCCCTGAATCCCACCTCCCGGCGCACCAGGTTGCTGAAGCTCACGACGAGCAGGCCCGAGGAGACGAGCAGCACGACCGTGAGGGCCAGCTGCGCGGCGACAAGGCCGCGCCGCAGACGTCTACGCCCGCGCGCCAGGGTCGCCCGAGCATCGCCCGCGCGCTCCCGGTCCCGCGTGATGAGCAGGGCTGGACCCAGGCCGAATCCCACCGCCAGCACGGTCGTCACGCCCACAATCACGCCGATCACTCTGCCATCGAGCCCGGCGTCGGTCAGGTAGGGCACGCCGATTCTGACGCCCTCCGGAATCGCCGCCAGCAGACCGCGAGTCGTCATCTGACCGACGACTAGAGCGAGGGCGGCGCCGAGCACGCTGGGCACGAGGCTTTCCACGAGGAGTTGGCGCAGTAGGCGCGCCCGCGTGGCGCCCAACGCGGACCGCATGGCCAGCTCGGGCGCGCGCTCGATGTATCGCGTCAGCATGAGGAGAGCGAGATTCGCGCCCATGATCACGAGCAGGATCGCCACGGCCACGAGCAGGCTGGCCAGAATCGGCTTCATGTTGCCGAGCAGTGCGTCGCGCAGTGGCACCGCGATGGCCGTACGGCCGGCGAGGGCATCGGGGTGTTCGCTCGCGAGCACAGACATGGCGGCGGAGAACTCAGCTCGGGCGGCGGTCAGCGGCACGCGGTCCCGGAGCCGCCCGATGACGTAGATCGAGCGCTGCGACCGGTCTTCGCGCGCTTGCTCCCCGGCGATGAGTGGCACAAAGACATCCGCATTTTGAAGCAGCGCGAAGTGAAAGGCATGCGGCAGCACTCCCACGATGTGCTGGGAGGTGCCGTTAATGACGACGGTTTGGTCCAGCGCGATGCCGCCGGCGACGGAGCGGGCAAAGCGGTCGCTCACGATGGCCACTGCGGCGCCGGTCGTCGCATCCTCGTCTAGGAAATCGCGCCCCGCCGATATCCGGACGCCGAGGAGCCGGAAGAAGCCGGCGGTGACTCGTGCGCCGCGCAGCATGCGCGCCTCGTCGCCCATTCCAACGGTGATGTTGGTGGGGTCGTAGGCCTCGAGGCCGCTGAAGCTCTTGGCACGCGATCGCCAGTCCAGGAGCGTGGGATACGATGTCGGGCTCCGCTCGGCGGTACCCGCGCGCACCTCCCATAGATGCACGAGGCGCTGAGGCTCCGCATAGGGGAGCGGCTCAACCAGGGCGGCATCGGAGGTCATGAAGATCGCAGCGGCCGCGCCCAGGCCGAGGCCGATCGTCAACACGATGGCCGTCGCGAGGGCGGGCGCTCGCTGTATGCGACGCAGCGCGACGCGGAGATCCTGCGACAGTACGTCCATGATTATCCCCGTCCGTTGTAGCAGTCAGGCCCGACGCTGCCGGCCCTTCGTGACGGCATCGACGGCAGCATCCGCCAAGTCGAGCACCGCTCCAACGGCAGCCCGAACAGTCTGTAGCAAGCGGAACAGGGCCGGCCGGCGGTGCGGCTCCAGGCTGGAGCGTGACGAACCAGAGGGGCGAGGCGGCAATGGCGGAGTCCCTGCCCCGACGGCGGTAGGTGGCCGGCGCGCCGGAGGGACGAGCTCGGCAGCTTCCTGCGTCTGCCGTTCGAACTCTTCTTCACTCCCCGAATCCTTGTTCTCAACCGGGTCCTTGCGCTTACCCGGCTGCTTGGTCTTCTGAGGCTGCTTTCTTTTTTTCATAGCTGACCCCGATGATGTGCCTCATGGGCGACGAAGTACGTCGGGACATGCCCGACGTCAAGGGGCAGGGTGCGCCCTCAATGGCCCAGTGTGTTGATCCACCGCTGCTACCAGGGACCGCGAATGATCGCGAGCGTACACCGAGCTGACTCGGAAGTAGAGTCTCATTTCCTGCTCGTCTTCGCGCCCTTCTTCACTCGAGTCTTCGCGGCCTTGACGTACCGAATGCGGGGTGCCGGCCCAACGCCCCCCGGCACCGAGTACGAGAGCGCCACGATCCCACTGACCGGGAGTGTCTTCTGATCCGCCAACACGAGCTTTGTCGCAGCGCCGGGTGGAAGCAGCGGGACCCCGTCTCCGAGAAGCACAGGAACGACGGCGACCTCCACCGTGTCCACGAGGCCTGCGTCGAGCAGCGAACGAAAGAGGACGCCCCCGCCGAAGAGCCAGATGTCTCGACCCGGCTTCGCTTTCAGCGCCGCCACAATCTTACGCGGATCGTCGTTGAAGATGCGGACGCCACGGTGTGCGGCCGCTGGCAGGGTCCGCGAGAAGACGACGACATCGAGACCCGGCATGGCGCCGTGCCCGCCCTGCGCGGTCAGAACCTCGTACGTCTTCCGTCCCATCACCGCCGTGTCGAACTGCTTGAACAGCGCGGCGAAGTCGATGGAAGGGTCCATCACGATCCAGTCGTATTCACCGTTGGGCCCGGCGATGAACCCGTCCAGGCTCACAGCCACGTGGTAGCGCAGGCGTCTGCTCATCGATCGGCTCCGTTAGGCGGCCGCCGCGGAATAGGACTCAACGACCTCAATCATGGTTTGGCGACGTGCTTCTGGGGATCGTCCGCAGGATTGACGGGGTTCAGTCCCCGAAGTGCACCAGCCGCACGTCCAACACGTCGGGCGCGTGCCCCAGGTGCTCCAGCACGCCGTTCGTGAGCGCCTGGTCGACGGTGATGGCGGCCAGGGCGTCGGTCCCCGGCGTGGCGCGGCGGGCCTGGTGGTAGCTGCCGATGTTGATCCCCGACTGGCCGAGCAGCGTGCCCACGCGTCCGATCACGCCGGGCACGTCACGGTTGCGGATGACGAGCATCCAGCCCTCGGGCGCCACGTCCACGTGGTAGTCATCGATGCGCACCACGCGGCCGTGGCTGTTGCCGACCAGCGCGCCCGCGACGCGCACGCGGCTCGTAGCCGTGGCGAGCTTTACCCCGACCGTGGTCTCGAACCCCGGCTCGGGCATGCCGGTCTTGCGGGCGTGCTGGATCCCCCGCTCCTCGGCGATGAGCAGCGCGTTCACGAGGCTCACCGGCAGCACGTTCATCGCGCTGAGCAGGCCTTCGACCGCCGCGACCAGCACGGGTCGCGGTGCCGCCTCATCCTTGCCGCCGTACGCGACCTCGATCGCCTGCACCGGCCCGTCGACCAGGGCGAGCGCGAGCCGCCCGAGGCGCCGCGCCAGATCGAGCAGCGGCCCGAGTCGCCGCAGCAGGTCGCCCGAGAGCCCCGGGACGTTCAGCGCGAACGACAGATCCCCCGCGAGCAGCGCCTCGCGCACGGCGGTGCACACCTCCATGCTCACGCGCTCTTGCGCTTCGGCGGTCGACGCCGCGAGGTGGGGCGTGAGGATCACGCGGTCGAGCTGTCGCAACGGTGAGTCCGCCGGCAGCGGCTCCACCGCGAACACGTCGATCGCCGCGCCGCGGATCCGCTTCTCCCGCACCGCTTCGGCGAGCGCGTCCTCGTCCACCAACTCGCCCCGCGCCGTGTTGATGAGCACGGCCCCCGGCTTCATCAGGCGGAGCCGCTCCGCGTTGATCAGGTGGTGCGTTTGCTCCGTGTACGCCACGTGCAGGGTGACGACGTCGGCCTGGCGCAGCAGCTGATCGAGCGGCAGCAGCTTGACCTGGAGCTCGGCCGCGCGCTCGGGGGCGAGGTACGGATCGTGTCCCACGACCTGCATGCCGAACGCCCGGGCGAGCTGGCCCACGTGACCGCCGATGCGCCCCAGCCCCACGACCCCGATCGTCTTGCCCCGCAGCTCGGTGCCTTCGAACCGCTTGCGGTCCCACTCCCCGCGCCGCATCGCCTCGGCCGCCCAGGGGATGTGCCGCACCAGGCCCAGCAGCAGCCCCATGGCGTGCTCGGCCGCGCTCACCGTGTTCGCCCCGGGCGCGTTCATCACGGCGATGCCGCGCCGCGTCGCGGCGGGAACGTCGATGTTGTCCACCCCCGTGCCCGCGCGCGCGATCACCCGCAAGTGCGGGGCACGCGTGAGCAGGTCGGCGGTGACCCGCGTCTCGCTGCGGACGATCAGGGCGTCCGCGCCGGCGAGCGCCCGCTCCAGCTCTTCCCGCGGCTTTCCGGCGAAGCTCGCCACCTCGATGTCCGGCGTGGCGGCGAGCAGCTGTAGCCCGCCTTCCGCCACGCGATCGGCGACCACGACCCGCAGCGTCACGTGACCAGCCCGTCGAGCAGCGCCAGCAGCTCTTCGAGCGCCCCCACCGTGTGGTCGCCCATATGACCGATCCGGATCGTGGTCTCCTTGAGGGACCCATACCCCGCGCCGATGGTCCAGCCCGCCTCCTTGAGGCCGTTCACGACCGTCTTCGAGGTCTTGCCGTCGGGCAGCTTCAGGCACGACACCGTCCAGCTGCGTCGCCCTTCGCGCGGCACGTACGGCACGCCGCGCTGCTCGCTCCACGCTTCCACGCGCGACCGCATCGCGTCGTGGCGCCGCCAGCGCGCTGCGACGCCGCCCTCGCGCTCGATGCGCCCGAGCTGGGTCTCGAGCGCGTACAGCAGCGAGATCGCCGGTGTGTTGGTCGGCTGGTGCTTGGTGGTCGCCTGCGCGAAGCTCACGAGATCGAAATACAGCCCGCGGTTCGGCAGCGTCTTCGCCCGCTCGAGCATCCGTTCGGAGGCGACGCCCAGCGCGAGCCCGGGCGGCAGCGCGAGCGCCTTCTGGGAGCCCGTGAGCACGAAGTCGAGGCCCCACTGATCGGTCTCGACGGGCGAGCCGGCCAGCGAGGTTACGGCGTCGACCAGCAGCAGCACGTCGTCGAACTCCCGTACCACGGCCGCCAGACCCGCGACGTCCTGCAACACCCCCGTGGAGGTCTCGGAATGGACCAGGGTCACCGCGTCCACCGGGGTGCGCCGCAGTGCGTCCCGCAGCATGTCGGGCTCCACGGCGCAGCCGAGCGGGACGTCGAGCCGGATGCACTCCTTGCCGCACGCGCCGACCAGTTTGGCGAAGCGCTCGCTGAACGACCCGTTGACGAGCGAGAGCGCACGCTGGCGCACGCCGTTGCGCACCGCCATCTCCATGAACCCGGTCGCGGACGTCGTGCCGACGAGCACGGTGCGCGACGTGCGGAACAGCCGGGCGAGCGGCTGCTCGAGCCCCTGGAGCAGCCGCTCCATCGCGCTCGAGCGGTGCCCGATCATCGCGTGTTGCATTGCCGCCAGGACGTCCGGGTGCACGTCCGTCGGGCCGGGCAGAAAAAAGCGCCCGAACGCGGGCGCCGTCATGCCGTGGCGCGGGCGAGCGCCTCGACCAGCCCCTCCTCCACGATTTCCTTCGTCCTGATCAGGCGCACCCCTTCGTCGCCCCACTCCCGCAGCAGTTGCTCCGACGCCGCGCGGTCGATGCCACGGATCGCGTCCGTGACGACGAACAGCCGGGTGTGGGGCCGCCGCTCGAGCAAGCCCTCCACCGCGGCCTTGTCGCACACATCGGTGGCGACGCCATACAGCACGATGTCTTCGGGGTCGAGCAGGTTCAGCACAGTCGTCACGTTCTCGTTGGTGAACACGTCGAACCGATGCTTGTGGAAGAGAATGTCGCCCGTGTGGCTGCGCACGCGGCCGGCGAGCGTCGTCGAGTCGCTCCGCGCGGGCTCGATCACGAGCGGGTCGCGCAACGCGGTCTCGGGGATCTTTTTCTGGCCCGGTGTCCCTCGCAAACAGTGTGCCGGGAAGGTGGTCTTCCAGTCCGGCTGCTCCGAGATCTCGGCATGGCTCATGACGTGATCGTCGGCGCTCGCGACGATCCGAATGCCGTGACTGTGGGCGTAGTCGGTGAGCCGCTTCAGGTTTGGAATGACGTGCTCGGCCTCGGGCACGTACAGCTTGCCGTCGGCCTTCATGAAGTCGTACTGGGTGTCGACGTCCCAGAAGATGACTCGGGGCATACCGGGCTCCTTGCCGCACAACGGCCCTGGGAATTTCTCGGAGGAGACAGGACAGTGTCAACAGGAGAGGCAACAGCTAGACCTACAACCGCAGCACCACTGCTATCTCATCACAGCAATTCTGCCGCGGGCACCGCGCGCAGTCGGCCCACACCTTGAGGGGAAAATGCCCCTTTTCGGCGAGCACGAAGCCGAGCTTGTGGAAGAACGCGGGCTTGCGCGTCAGCGCCAGCACTTCGGCGATTCCGCTGGCCCGTGCCTCCGCCACCAAGGCGTCCATCAGGGCCCGGCCCACGCCGGCGCCCTGCTGATCCGGCCGCACCGCCAGCCCGGCCACCTCGGCCAGATCGCGCGAGTAGATCTTGAGCGAGCCGCATCCCACGAGCTCCCCGTCGGGTGCCTCGGCGACCAGATACTCCTTGATGTGCCGGCACAGATCGTAGTTGCTGCGCGGCAGCAGGTCGCCCGTGGCGACGTAGGGAGCCATGAGCGACTCGAGGGCCGGGACGTCGGCGAGCGTCGCCCGCCGGAGGTCAAGCGGGACCCCCGGCCCACCATGCCGCAAGGTACCGCTCTCCGCTCCCTGCTCCCCAAAGATCGGCAGCGCGCTCACGCCAGGATCTCCTCGAGGATCGTCGTCCCGCGATCCAGCTCCTCCGACGAGATGACGAGCGGCGGCACGAGCCGCAGCACGTTCGCTCCCGCGGTCACGACGAGCAGCCCGCGCTCGCGCGCGGCCGTGACGTACGGTGCTGCCGGCTCGGCGAGCTCGAGGCCCCACATCAGCCCGCGCCCCCGGACCTCGTTCACCTTCGCCGAGCGCGCGGCGAGCCGGGCCAGCCGGGCGCCCAGCCACTCGCCCTTCTGCCGCACCGCGGCGAGGAAGTCGGGCTGGGCGATGGTGCGCACGACCTCGAGGGCCACGCTCGCCACGAGGGGACCGCCGCCGAACGTCGTCGCGTGGTCGCCGGGCTTGAGCGCGCCGGCGATCGCGTCGCGTAGCAGCACGGCGCCCATGGGGAGGCCGCCGCCGAGCGGCTTGGCGAGCGTGAGCACGTCGGGGACCACGCCGGTCGGCTCGTAGGCGAACAGCGTGCCCGTCCGCCCCAGCCCGCACTGCACTTCGTCGAAAATGACGGCGACCCCTCGAGAATCGCACAACTCACGCAGGAACCCCAGCCACTCCGGGTCGATCGGGCGGACGCCGCCTTCGCCCTGTACCGGCTCCACGATCACCGCGGCCGTGCGGGACGCGGACACCGCGTGGTCCACGGCGGCCCAGTCCTCCCGCGGGACGATGCGAATGCCCGGCACCAGCGGCTCGAACGGCTTCCGGTACTCGGGGCGATCCGTGGCGGCGAGCGTGGCGAACAGGCGTCCGTGGAAGCTGCCGCTGAAGGCGACGATTTCGCTCTTTCCCGACCACTTGCGGGCGAACTTGAACGCGGCCTCGTTCGCTTCGGCGCCCGAGTTGCAGAAGAAGACCCGATCGGCGAACGACCGCGCCACCAGCTCCTCGGCCAGCCGCTCGGCGGGCGCGGTGCGATACAGATTCGAGACGTGAATGAGCCCGGTAGCGAGCGCGTGTTCCACGGCCGCGCGCACCACAGGATGGTTGTAACCGAGCGCGTTGACCCCGATGCCGGCGACGAAGTCGAGGTAGCGGGTGCCGTCCTCCGCGATGAGCGCGGTGCCGTCCCCGGCGACGAAGCGGGGACCGACCGGGGCGTACACGCCGAGCAGCGCGCCGGGCGCCGCCGCCGACGCGGCCGTGGATGCCGTGGTCACGCGGCTTTGACGGCGGGCGGCAGGATCCGCGTTCCCGCGGAGGGGTGCGCCAGCAGGTGCCAGTCCCCGATCCGGACGGCGTGGGCGCCGGCGCGGATGGCGGTCGCGGCGGCGCGCAGCTTGGCCGCCATGCCGTCGGTCGCCGCGCCCAGCTCGATGAGAGTCTCGATCTCGCCCGCCGCCACCGACGCCTGCACCGTGCCGTCCACCGTGACGCCGGGCACGTCCGACACGAACAGCAGCTCGGTCGCGTGGAGCGCTCCTGCGACGGCCGCCGCGGCGTCGTCCGCGTTGACGTTGAAGGGGAGGCCCCCCTCGGCGGCTGGCGCCATCGGGGCGATGACGGGCGTGAGTCCCGCCAGCAGCAAACTGTGGAGCAGCGACACGCGCACGGCGACGATCTCGCCGACGTGCCCCAGGCCGCCGGGCGCGTGCTGCGCCGTCAACAGGCCGCCGTCCACGCCCGAGAGCCCGATGGCGTCGAGCCCGGCGCGGCGCAACGCCGCCACCAGCCTGCGGTTCACCGGCCCCGCGAGCACCATCTCCACCGCCTCCGCCACCTCGGGGCTAGTGACGCGGCGGCCGTCGCGCTTCTCGACCGGGAGCGCGAGCCGCCGCGACAGCGCGCTCACGGCTTCGCCACCGCCGTGCACCAGCACCACGGGGCCGACCGAGCGCAGCGCATCGGCGCACGCGGCGACCCACTCGGGGCGATCGAGCTCTTTGCCGCCGAGTTTGACGACGCGCACGCTCAACACGCCAGCCCCGCCGTCTCGGGCAACCCGAGCATCACGTTCATGTTCTGGATGGCCTGCCCCGCCGCGCCCTTGACGAGGTTGTCGATCGCAGCGATCAGCGTGAGCCGCGGCCGGCGTACGTGCGCCACCGGCGCGACGCCGATCGCCACGCGATTGCGGTACACGACGTCCTTGAGCGACGGCAGCGTGCCGCGGGTGATCGCCACGCACGGCTCGCCGTCGTAGGCGGCCAGGTACAACTCCTCGGCCGTCGTCTGATCGAGCGCGCGCGTGAGCGGCACGTGGATCGTCTCGAGGATGCCCCGTTTGACGGGCAGCAGGTGGGGCGTGAACACGAGATCGCCGGTGAAGCCGCTCTCGCGCGCCAGCGTGGCCAGGAGCTCGGGGAGGTGCCGGTGCTCGTTTCCGACCGCGTAGGCCCGAAAGTCCTCCGCCACTTCGCCGAACATGAGCTCGCGCTGTGGTGCCCGGCCGGCGCCGGTCACGCCGGACGCGGCGTCGATCACCACCTCGCGCGACGCGTCGATCAGCCCCTGGCGCGCGAGCGGCAGCAGGGCGAGCAGGGCCGCCGTCGGATAGCACCCGGGATTCGCCACCAGCTCCGCGGCGGCCACGCGGGGCCGCGTCACCTCCGTCAGCCCGTACACGGCTTCGGGGGACAGGCGGAAATCGGCCGACAGGTCCACGGCACGCTTGCCGGCCGCCCGTGCCGCGTGCACGTAACGCCCCGACACGCCATGCGGCAGCGCGGACAGTACGATTGCGGCGCGCTGGAGCGGCGCGTCGTCGGCGCGCAGCAGGCGGTGGCCCAGGACGAGCTCGCCCGCCGCGGACTCCGCGGTGGCAAAGACCACCGAGGCCCCGGGGTGGCCGGCGAGGAGCCGCAGCAACTCCTGCCCTACGTACCCCGAGGCCCCGAGGACACCGATCGGGACGCTTGCATGATTATTCACTTCGTCGGAAAAATATGCAGACCCACCGGGAATGCAAGGGCGGCGCGGTCACTCCACGCGCTCCAGGCGCGGGTTGGGCCGATAACTGCGGCCCACCTTGGCGCACGGCGTGCCCTCCACCCGCACCACGTCGGCGGTGAAGTCGAAGCGCCCCTGGAACAGGCTCGAGCCGACGCCGTACATGTCGACGGGCACCTCCTGCTCCTCGAACTGGCGGATCTTTTCGACAGTGAAGCCGCCCGACACCACGATCTTCACGTGTTGGAAGCCCTCCCGATCGAGGGCGCGCCGCACGTTCCACACGAGCCGCGGGTTCACGCCGGTCGGCTTGAACGTGCCCATCTCGGGAATCACCGACTTGTCCACCAGCGTCTCGGCGGTGTCGATCCGCACGCCGTACAGCCGCGACCCCAGGGCCCGCGCCACCTTGAGCGAGGTGCCGACGCAATCGTTGTCGAAGTCCACCAGCGTGATGAGCCGCACGCTCGGGTCCATCAGCTCGGCGAACTTCTGC
>Ga0209689_1002091_pt1 | contig 14941 bp, 7 predicted proteins | sample GraSoiAngelo_149_FD_187119 | JGI IMG/M metagenome (GOLD analysis project Ga0209689, IMG submission 187119) | Grasslands soil microbial communities from the Angelo Coastal Reserve, California, USA - 14_1009_09_30cm (SPAdes) (version 2) | ecosystem: Environmental > Terrestrial > Soil > Grasslands ...
AACCACCACGAAGCGCACGAAGAACACGAAGATGGAATTTGATCAATTGTCCCGCGATGTCATTGGGTGTGCAATAGAAGTCCATCGGAATCTCGGGCCGGGTTTACTCGAATCGACATATCGTCAGTGCCTTGCTTACGAGCTATCACATGCCGGCATTCCATTTCAGATGGAGCTGCCGCTGCCAGTTCGTTACAAAGACATCTTACTCGATTGCGGTTACCGGATCGACTTGCTCGTCAGCGGCGATCTCATCGTAGAAATCAAGAGCCTCGAAATGCTGCTGCCGATTCATCAGGCGCAAATTCTGACGTACATGCGCCTGGCTAAAGTGCCGACGGGCTTACTGATCAATTTCAACGTCACGAAGCTGCAAAATGGGATTAAGCGCTTTGTCCTGTAACCCTTCGTGTGCTTCGTGTCCTTCGTGGTGGCAAGGAGCGGTGTGACAACTCGCCATTTCATCATTGCGACGGCGGGCCATGTCGATCATGGCAAGAGCGCGTTGGTGAAAGCGCTCACTGGAACGGATCCGGATCGCCTGCCGGAGGAAAAAGCGAGGCAAATCACCATTGAGCTCGGTTTTGCCGAATTGAATCTGACCGCGCCGAATGGCGAGACCATTCACGCGGGCATCGTCGATGTTCCAGGCCATGAGGATTTCGTCCGGAACATGATTGCGGGCGTCGGCTCGATTGATCTCGCGCTTCTTGTTGTTGCGGCTGATGACCGCTGGATGCCGCAAACAGAAGAGCATTTGCAAATTCTGACTTACCTCGGAGTGGAACGAGCCGTCGTCGCGCTCACCAAAAGCGATTTGGGAAGGATCGATAGCGCCACTGAACAAATTCGAACTCAACTTCGCGGGAACGTGTTTGCCGAGTCGCCGATTGTTCCAACTTCGGTCCGCACCGGCGAGGGAATTGAAAATCTAAAGAGGGCGATCGCGTCGGAACTCGCAGCCATGCATCCACAGCGCGATTTCGGAAAGCCGCGCTTGTTTATCGATCGCGTATTCACATTGCGCGGAATTGGCACGGTGGTGACTGGAACTTTAACTGGTGGACGATTTCATCGCGGCCAGAGCATCGTCCTTCAACCGCAAAATCTTCAAGCCCGGATCCGTTCCATTCAAAGTCACGGCGTAGAAATTGACTGTGCGCACCCTGCTATGCGGACAGCTCTTAATCTGCCCGATGTCGCCATCGATCAGATCAATCGCGGTGACGTGATCACCGATAGCGATTTAGGTGGGACAAGTTCAACTTTAACTGCGCAAGTTGAAAGATCGCCCCGCCTTCGCATCAAAGAACCGGCGGCGCGCCCGCTCAAAAATGGAAGCTCGGTTTATCTCCATCACGGCACATCGCGAGTAGCCGTGAAAGTCGCTTTGCTTGAAAAGGGCGAGCTCGAGCCGGGACAAAAAACGATCGCGCATTTGAAGATTGCATCTCCGATCTTCGCATTCGTCGGAGATCGCTTTGTCGTTCGCGATGCGTCGGAACAGCACACCATCGCCGGCGGTGTCGTGCTTGATCCCGACGGCGCGAATTTTCGCGACGCGGTGCAGGTAAAATTGTTGTCAATGCGCGCGATCGCTCCGGACGATGTCGATGTCTGCGTTCGGTCTGAAATTGCGTTGCGCGGATCTACGCCGAGAAAAACGCTCTTGAACAAATCGCACTTTAGCGCCGGCGAAATCTCGGAGGCGTTAATGCGTGACAACGAAATTGTGCTCCATGAAGAAATCGCGGCGGATGGCGAGTTTTGGCAGAAACTGCGCAACCAAGCGATCGCGTCCATTGACGATGCGCACAAACGGAATCCGGAACGCACCGGTCTCGATTTGAACGAACTGCACACGAGTCTGCGCGACCAGCCGGAAGATGTTCTTGAGGCGCTCATCGCAGAGCTGTGCGCAGCCGGTTTTGTTCGCAAAGGTTCGGCGATAGCGCGGACTACTCATCTGCCGGTATTGCCGACCCACCTTCAACCAGTCCAGAGAAAAATTCGCAAAGCGCTCTCGCAGAAACCATTCGATCCGCCGCCACGGCGGGAGATCGAAACGGATCGAGACGCGGAGCATGTTCTCCGGTTTTTGATCGAGAGTGGTGAAGTGATCGAAGTAGATTCTAATGCATTTCTGTTGCGCGAAGATTTCGATCGCATGAAGTCACAAATCACCGAATTCATTTCCAAAAACGGACCGGCCACAGTAAGCGAACTACGCCAGGCACTGGGGAGTTCACGCCGGATTATGGTACCGTTGCTGGAGAAACTCGATCGCGAGGGGGTTACGCGGCGGCGGGGAGATAAGCGAACGCTCGCACATTGAATTCATTGCTCAATCCAAAGGAAAGCTAGGTTAACTTAATGGCCCGTCAGATTTGCGAAGCACCGAACGCTTCTCGACGGGTTTCGCTCAGTATCGGCCAGTCGTTTGCGGAGGCGTGGGAACGCGTGCTCTTTCCGTGGTTCGAAGCAGTAGTTCCGCGCGCCTTTGAAGAGCCCGCCCCGGTGGCCGTGGTCACTCCCTTTCGCAGCCACGCGCATTTATTGCGGAGCAGACTTCTCGCACGCGGCATCTCGCTCCTGGGCGTGCGCTTTCTCGTGCCCGGGCGACTGCGCGAAATTTTGCTGCGTGACAGCGGATTGAATCTCGCGTTGCGCGAACATTTGCGCTTGCTTTTCGCGATTGCCGCCGAAGAGATCGCCGCGAAGATCGACAACGACCAATCCGGGTATCTCATCGCGAGATCAGTCGCACGGGATCCCGACTATTTCCTGCGCATCTTCGACGAACTGGGTGCGTCCGGCTGGAGTCTGGCCAAGATCGACCAGCCGGTGCTGAGTGAAATCGCCGCGCGGTTCGACAAACTCTGTCGCGAATGCGGCTTCGCATTTGTTCACGAAGCTGACCGCCTCGCAGCTGCGAACGCGGAAAAATTGCCGCCGCGATTCAGCAGCCTGCTTCTCGCAGGCTTTGACGGCACACATTGGCCGCTTTGGCCGTTGTTGTGCGCCGCAGTGGAATCTTCAGCGCAAGCGACAGTCGTTTTGAACGATCCCCGCGACGAAGCGCGCGATCTCGATGAAACATGGGTCGGCACCTGGGAAGAAGCTTTCGGCGCGGCGGAACCGGTAGGCGACCCACAGGGAGACGCGCAAGAGAAAGATCAGCTGCACAACGTCAATTTTCTCGTCGGACGCGACACGACCGAGCAAGCGCGAGCCATTGTCGCGCTGACGGCGAAGTTTCTCTGCGAGAAGAATTGCGATCGCATTGGCATTTTGTTTCCGCAGAAAGGTCCGCTGCCGCGACTCGTTGCCGAATTTCTTAGTTCAGCACAGATCGCGCATAACGATGGAATTGCGCATCTGAGTCCGAGCGTTTTCGATGATCACGCCTGGCGCGCGTGGCTGGAGCTGCAGCAAAATCCGCGGTTGAAATTTCTTTTCCAATTTCTGCGCGCTGTGGACGCAAAGATTTTCGAGGGAATGTCGTTTCTCGAAGTCGAAGAAAAGTTGCGCGACGCATACAGCGGCGTCCTCATCGATGATATTGAAGTCCTTCGCGAATTCTGCGCGCGCTCGGAAGACAAGGCGGAGATCGCGCGCGAGCTTGTGAAAATTCAGTTTCTTCCAGCGGCAGCAACGTTTTCTGAATTTCTTCAGCAGACGAAAACGATTTTCGCGCAGTTCGGCTGGAAACAACGTTGGAACGAAGTAGAGCGCCTCAGCCGAAAATGGGCGGAGCGCGTGTGGCAGCGCTTTTCGAGGACCGATTACCTGCGTTGGCTTTGCGAACTTCTCAGCGCGCCATCGCCTAGCCGCAATGAATCCGGGGCGCATCCGTACAGTCGTGTGCATTTGCTGCCGTACTCGGAAGCGGAGGGCCAATCGTGGTCGCATCTGATTTTCGCGGGATTAAATGAAGAGGCCTGGCCTGCGCTCGATGAGGAATTCGTCGCCGACCGACAGATCGACGAGTTCAATCAGCGGAACAAGATCTTGAACCGCCGCGCGGTAAAACGCGGCCGTCATGGCGAAGGCCAATGGAGCATCATCGAAGGAAAAACATTTCTGCTGGGACCATCCGAGCGACGCCAGATTCGGCGACGCCAGCTTCGTAATCTGATGGAATCCGCAAAGGCGGGCATCGGCGTAACAGCGAATCTGTATTCTGATAGTTCGCCGAGCCGAATCGCCAATCCGACGGACTTCTTTTCGCGGCTCTATTTTGAGGCGCGGGGTCACGGTATTTCGCAACAAACTCTCGAGGCAATCGAAGCGCAAACGCGAGCATGGCTCGGCGATTGGTCGCCGATTGACGCGCAGAAGACGGATTCCATCAGTGTTGGCCGAACGCGCTACGCGTACGACATGCGACGGCAACCGCGCGTGTTCGGCGAGTATGAGTTTGCACTGCGCACGCCGCCGGAGTCTCCGGTCAGCTTGCGTGTGACCGATTGGGAGGCGGCAGTGAAATGGCCGGCGATTCTCTGGATGCGGACTTTTCTCGGGGTCGAGTCTGACAGAGACGATGGCGACGCATGGGCGACGGTGACCGGGCAATGGGTGCATCGCTGGCTGGCAGACAGCGTGCGGCACGCTAGCGGCGAGGCGTTTGTCGAGCTTTGCGAAGTTGATGAGATTCGTGCACGACTGATTGAGCACGCGCGGCAATTTCAAAATGGGGTGCGCGATCTTTGCGCCCAGTGCGGGCGCACGTTACCCGACTGGTGGCTATCGGGCTGGAGCAACGCGCTTTACGTTGCCGATCGTCTCGCCGCGAAATTATCCGGCCTGACGGGTGACTGGACGCACATGGCGCCGGAATGGAGGTTGGATTCACCGACGAACATATCGCTGGGCACCAGTGAATCGCTGCGGGTGCGCGGCCGCATCGACCTGATCCTCGCGCGCGGAAAGCGCAGCGGCTCGCGAGTTGGTTTTCCTGAGCTTTGGATCATCGATTATAAAACCGGGCGGCAACGCGCATTCACTTTGCACGAGCTGCGGAAAAAGGAAACGCCTCAGCAAAAACTGCGCAGATTGCTCGTGACAGGTCGCGGTGTCCAGCTCGGGCTTTATGCCCTGGCGGCGCATGCGCTCGGCGCATCGAAGGTACAGCTCAGTTTGCTCGGCCTGGCGGACGAACTGGACTCGCAGTTCAATCTCGACCATGCCAGCGCGCAGGCAGATTTTTGGCGCGAGCTATATCGGATGCAGGAAACCGGTGTGTTTGGAATGCTCGGCCCGGTCCATGCGGAATATGGATTTGCTCACGATTATCCGCTGGCCACGCTCGCGATGGATGAGGAGCTGTTGCAGGAAAAATGGGCGATCACGCATCCTGCTCTGGCACTCGTCAAACAGGAGGAGCGCGCATGAGCGGCCTTGTTGATGGAGACGCACGCCATCGATTCGCGTGCGAACTGGACAAGAATTTTTCCGTGATCGCATCGGCCGGGTCGGGCAAGACGCGTGCGATCACGGATCGCGTCGTTAAGATCGCCAAGAGTCCGCACGCGGTCGATTGGCTGCCGCAGCTGGTTGTGGTGACCTACACCAATCGCGCCGCGGATGAAATGCAGCAGCGCACCCGGCAACAAATTCTCGAGGCCCATCTTTCGCTCGATGTGGTTGAGGCATTCAATCGCGCCTTTTTCGGGACGATCCACAGCTTCTGTATGAAATTGCTTGCAGCGCACGGTCATCATCTCGGGCTACCGGCAAATCTGGAACTGATCACGGATGACGACGACGTCTGGAACCAATTTGTCCAGCAATACACCACCGTGGGCCGCTCATTGAGCGAAGGGAACCGCCGCGTCCTGCTGCGCTTTTTGCAGGCGCGACAACTCATGGAGCTGGCGCGCAACGCGGAAATCGATCTTGCCGCGGAGGAACCAAGTGCGTCGTGTCCCGACACGAGTTTTGCTGAAGTTTATCGCGCCTCTGAATCGCGGGCGCCCGACTCCATAGCGAGCGCCAAAGCGGAATTAAAACGCTGGGAAAAGCGTTGGCGCGACACGGATGAATTTGCAGCTTGGCCGGCGTGCGCCACAACTTCCAGGGAGTTCGTCCGCATCTGGTGCGAAGCGTTTAGGCCGCTTCGCGATTGGGTCAACGCGTGCGCGCTTTGCGTCGCTGCTGAAGTGCAACGGGATTATCGCGAGTTCCGGCTTGAGCGCGGCCTGGTAAGGTACGCGGACCAAGTCGCGCTCGCAGGAGAACTGATGCGACTTCCGGATGTAGCCCCTCGGGTCCGCGATAAAAATTATCGTGTCATTCTCGATGAAGCGCAGGACACCGATCCGCAGCAATTTTTTGTGCTTTTGGAAGTCGCGCGCCCTCCTGAAGCCAGCGGTGCCTGGATGGATGAACTGTCCGGTTCAGTCCGACCGCGACCCGGTCATTTCTGCATGGTAGGCGATTTCCAGCAGTCGATTTATCGGAATCCGGCCGATCTTGCGCGATATCGCGAACTGCATGAACTGCTCGTCGCCACGGGCGCCGCGGAGGAACTGAAATTTTCCGTCACGTTTCGGTTGGACACGGCGCAGCTCGAATTCGTAAATGCCACGTTTGGCGAAATTCTCAACAACCAGGACGGACAGGTCGCGTTTGTGGAGTTGAGTCCGCGTCCCGAGATTTTACTGGGGCAAGTGATTCGCCTTGATTTCAATTGTGACATCGATCGTGATTTGCCGGAACTGCAGCGCGCAACGTTGGAAGCGCGTGAACTTGCTGCGTGGCTGAGCGATACCGGTCTTGGAAAATTACGCGCAGAATCATGGCGCCAGGTGGCGATTTTGTGTCCGCGCAAAGCGTGGCTGCGGCCGTTGCGCGAGGCGTTGGTCGAAGCTGATCTGCCGGTCGAAGTCCACTCGGAAACCGATCGAGTAGGAGAAAGCCCGGCATACGCGTGGCTGACGGCGCTGCTGGCGATCATGGCTGATCCGAACGCGGGTTATGAAATTGTCGGCGTGCTGCGGGAAATTTTTGGCCTCTCGGATGACGAGTTGCACCGTTTTTCCAAAAACTTCGGCGCTCGCTTTCAAATTGCTGAGCGTAGCAGCGGCCGCGGATCGGTCGCGGACACGTTGAATCGCCTCTTCCGAATTCGTGAAGCGATTGCACGACAACCTTTGTTCAGCGCGGTAAAGGAAATCGTTCGCACCACGCAATTGCGCGAACGCCTGCGGTCCCTTCCGAAGGAGGAATTTGGCGACTTAAATAGTGAGCTAGACGAGCTGCTGAGCATTGCCGCGACGGCCGAAGCGCGCGGACTTTCGCTTGCAGATTTCGGACAGAGCCTGCGAGCGAATTTTTATGCGACGCGCGAGACCCATCCGTCGCCGCGTGACGCGATCCAGTTGATCACCGCGCACAAGGCCAAGGGTTCGGAGTGGCACGCGGTCATCGTGCCGTTCCTGACACGCGACGTCCGCGACGCGCCACCGCGATATCCACGGGCGATCAAAGATGTGGAAACCGACGAAGCCCACATCCTGTTTGATCGGACCGACGCGAGCCAGTTCGATGAGAAACTCAAACAGATCGAGCGACAGGAAATGGAGCGGCTGCTTTACGTGGCTCTCACCCGCGCCAAGCACACGTTGGTGCTCGCTTTTGATCGACAGTTCTTCCGAAATGCCCGAGGACAATTCCACCGCAATTCGCAAATCAGTTGGCTCCGCGCCGGAGACGACGAGTGCAACTGCCAGGTGATGGCCGCGCTTTCAAGTGAAGCGCGGGAATGCCCCGAGACTTGCCTTAGACAAAAGTCAGCTCCGCGCGAGCGCGTTTCCGAGCATCTCGGGAAACGCGAGCTCGGTTGGGTCGACGATGCTCGCCGGCAGGGCGTGCGGTTCGTTCATACCATCAGTCCCAGCAAATTCGCTCCGGAAGAGGAAACCGGCTTTGCGGAACGCGCGGACGTTTGGATCGAGATCGAACCGGAGCTGCGCCCCCCGCGGATCGACGGTCCCGCCACGCGATACGGCCTTTGGTGGCATGAGTTTGTACAGAAGATTCCGTGGCATTCGCAGCCGGACGCGTGGCAAGCGACTTTTGACGAAAACGTTGTTGACTCGCCCGATCCGGCTCGCTCGAAACGGGAATGGAAGCTGTTGAGTGAATATGTTTCTGCAAATCGGGATTTTTTTGCCGGAAATATTTTCGCCGAAATGCCGTTCTTTTGGCGAATGGATGAGCAGAAATGTCTGGAAGGGATTGTTGACCTTGCGGTGTGGCGTCCGGCCGAAACGAAATGGTTCATACTCGATTGGAAAACGAACTGGATCGAGCGTGAGGAGCTTGACCAGTTGCGCGCGTATTATCGTCCCCAGATTGCATGCTATTGGAAAGCGGTCGCTGAACTGACAAAGCGACCGGTCGCCGCAGGAATTTATTCCACGGCTACCGGTTGCTTCGTCCCATATGGAGAGAAACAGCTCCAGCAGGAATGGGCGCGGCTAAAAACCCTTGTGGCGGATCAATTCGCAGCTGAAACGGGTCGCGTGGAAAGTGATGAGGTCGCCGACTCTTCAGGGCAATTGGAATTTGGTGAATGCTAGGCAAGCGAAGCCGTTGCCTCATAATTTCTCGGCGAACGCGCAGCCAGAGGCCGATGGTATTCAGCTCTCTCTCTCGCCGCGGATGAATTGCTCGACGCAGCGGTAGGCTTCGTCGTCGGTCATTTGCACCGGCGGATGTTTCGAAAAATAGGCGGAGGCGGAATGCAACACGCCGCCGATGCCGCGATCGAGCGCAAGTTTGCAGCAGCGGATTGCATCGATTGCCACGCCCGCTGAGTTCGGGGAATCTTCGACAGAAAGTTTTAGGTCGATTTCCATGGGTACGTCGCCAAACAACCGGCCTTCCACGCGGATGAAGGCAATTTTGTTGTCGAGTTGCCACGGCACATAATCGCTCGGGCCGATGTGAATATTCTCGTCCGCCAGACGCTCGCCGATCACAGATTGCACCGCTTCGGTTTTCGAAGTTTTCTTCGACGCCAGTCGCGTGCGATTGAGCATGTTTAGAAAATCGGTGTTGCCGCCAGTGTTCAATTGGTACGTGCGCACAACTTTCACTCCCCGCTTGCGAAAAAGATCCACCAGCGCTCGATGTAGGATCGTGGCACCGAGTTGCGCCTTAATATCGTCCCCAATGAGGGGGAGATTTCTATCAGCAAAACGCTTCGACCACGTCGGATCGCTCGCGATGAAGACCGGGATATTATTGACAAAGCCCAATCCGGCTTCGAGCGCACAGCCGGCATAAAATCGGGTGGCCTGTTCAGAGCCGACAGGAAGATAATTGACCATCAGTTCCGCAGAGGAGTTTTTCAACTCGGCGATGATCTCTTCGCGAGTGGTTTCTTTCTCCAGCGGAAGGAATGTGCGGAGCGGGTCCTGATCGCGCATGTGCGGAGGATAGCCATCCAAAACGCAGCCCATTTTTACAATGGCGCCGCTGAGCTTCATTTTTTCACAAAAAACCTTCGTGCAATTAGGCGGCGAGAAAATGGCTCTGCTCACGTCCAGCCCAACCTTGCGCCGGTCGATGTCAAAGGCGGCCACGACCTCAATGTCGCTTGGGCGGTAACCGCCGATCTGCCGGTGCATCAACCCGACGCCAGTACTGTTGACGGAAGAGCCGTCGTAAAAATTGAGTCCCTGCACAAGAGAGCTGGCGCAGTTTCCAACGCCGACAATCGCAATTCTTATTTTTCTCATCTCTAAATTGTTAAAGCTGAAAGGCTACCTGAATTAGATTATTCGGAGCAAGATACAATTTAGGCCGCTTCAACTAGATGGTTGCGCCTGCCTGTAGCGGCTCCGAGTATTGCAAGCGCGAAATGTGTCTGAAGTCGCGCTGGCTTGCAAGAACTGATATAAGGGCAAAAGTCACAGGCATTCCTGGTCCAAGGAAGGCCCTCGCAAGGAGATAGACGAAATGCGTTTGAAGTTCGCGGCCATCAGCATGCTGATCGCTGCCACTTTGCCCGGCTTCCCGAACATCCTTGGAGCAGTTCCCATGTACACCATCGAACAAGCGGTCGCTGTCGTTCAGGAGCACAACCCGGAAATCCTTATTGCGCGCAAGAAAGTGCTGGCAGCGCGTGGCGGTTTCATTGAAGCGCGTTCCGGATTTCTGCCCTCGTTAACCTCCAGCGGGCTGTACGATAAGCGACAGACTCAAAGCGAGACGAACCTCCGGCAGGAAGATTACAACGCAATATTACGCCTCGAACAGAACCTTTATACCGGCGGAGCGGTAAAAAGCCAGGTGGCAATCGCACAGTTGAACATAGACAAAGCGAATTACGAGCTTCAGGAAATTGCTAACCGCGTGACGATGGATGTGCGAATCGCCTTCAACGAACTATTGCTAAATCGCGCAAAGATCCGGGTGCGCGAAGATTCTGTTCGAGTGTTAGACGAAGAACTCAAAAACCAGCAGGAGCAATTGAGCGCCGGAATCGTAAGTAAATTAAACGTTCAACGAGCCGAGGTGGCCCTGGCCAATGAGCGGCCAGAACTGTTCAATGCACAGACTGAATTGAAAAACTCCTACCTGCGGTTGGCGGAACTTTTCGGCATCGATCTGCCGCCTGGACAGCAGGCGCCGCCGTTCGAAATTTCCGGTGAATTGCAATATCGGCCCAATCATGCGGATCTTAACGATTGCCTGGCCCGGGCTGACACGAACCGGCCTGTGATCAAAGCCCGGCAGAAGGATATCGAGATCGAAGACCGGCAATACGTTCTGGACCGGAGCGCGACGCGTCCACATGTCCGGGCTTTTTCCGGTTATGAAGTTTACAGCGAGCGTGACCCGGATGTCGGCCCAGAATTTAACTACGGGGGTGTGGTAGGCATAAACGCAACGTGGAACATCTTCGACGGATTCGCGACCAAAGGCCGCATGCAGGCGACGCGCGCCCGGCGCGAGGCAGCAGTGCAAGCTCTGGCAGCAGCGCGGCGGAGCGTTGCCTCAGAAGTGCGCAGCGCATTTTTGGATCTTCAACAAGCGGATCGCGTCCTCGAATCCGAGACAAAAAATGTGCAGACAGCCGACGAGGCTCTTGAGATGGCAAAAGGTAATTTCGCTGCTGGATTGGGAACACAGCTCGACGTCTTGCAAGCCGCATCCGACGTAACCCGGACGCGCACCACTCGGTTGAGCGCGATTTACCTGCACAACGTTGCTCTCGCCCGCCTGGCACACGCTTGTGCCAGTTCAGCGGAGGCGCTCGATTTCGGATCACAAATCACAAAGGCCAAGAGTGAAAACCGCAATGCTGCGCAGGTTTCGGATGTAGCGAAGCCGCCGGAGAAATTGAGTCAGCGATGAAGCGACGATTCCTCTTTCTCGAAAACCAGTCTGTAGCCGTCGCCGTATGGGCGACGCGACATGCGGATGTAAAACACATCGGCGCTGCACTTCCCACAGGGAAGCGGCTACAGCGATCCGCACGTATTCACTTTTTCATCGTGATTTTGATCGCGTGTTTCGCCCAACCGACCGGGGCCATCACGCTGGAACGTGTTCTTCAAAACACGCTGGAAAATAACCCCGCCATCCAGGGAGCGAAATCCGGTCTCGAGCAAGCGATGGGACAGCGGCTGGTTTTTCGTTCCGTCGTCTGGCCTCACGCCGAATTGGGCGCGCCGGCTGGTGTTCAGGCCGGTCACCGCGCTGGTGAAAGCGGAGTAAAAGGCTTTTTCGTCGGGCGCGGCTGGCTCACACAGACTTTGTTCAACATGACTGTGCCGCCGTCGCTCCGGCGTGGAGACATCGAAGTTCTCATCGCTCAACAGCAATTGAATGTCGCCGTAGTGGAGCAGCTACACGCGGCGCGGCTGGCGTTTTACGCGGCACTTTATAATCGGTCGCTTGAGTCAATCCGGGATGAACAACGACAAAAATTGGACGAAAACGTTACTACTCAGAAGGATCGTTTTGAAGCCGGCTTGGCCGACAAGAGTGCATTCACAAGCGCAAGTGTTCAGTCCTCCGAGCTGGTCCCGCAAATTGAAAGCGCGCACGACGCATATCGGCAAGCGCAATTGAAATTGGCGGAAGCGATGGCAATCGATCCTGGAAAATCAACGTTGCCCGAGCCCGAAGGCGAACTGCAGTTCGTTCCGCTGAGCGTCGATCTTGATTCCGAAACAGCGGCGGCCTTGCAACGACGGGCCGATCTGAAGCTTGCGCGCTTATTCGTGCGCGCCGCTAACGAGGATCAACGAATCATCGCGGCCGACTATTATCCTGCCGTCGTGGGAAGTATTCCTGGTGAGTACGTTCCCGTAACGGGCATCCATCGCCAGGAGTCAACAAGCAAGACGCAGGACTTTATCGGATCGGAGATTCGTGAGAAGGCGGTATACACGTGGCGAGTGATCGATAACGGCCAAGTAGGTGGCGCCGTGTTGAGGGCGCGCGCAGCACGGGAAACGAATGAACTGACGTGCAAGAAACTGGAAGCCAATGTCAGCCGGGAACTTTCGCGAATCGCCAACGACCTTAGCGGAATCGAAGCCCGCGAAAGATCGCTCTCCGCAGCGTCCGTCGCGGCGGAGGAAAGCGCCCGGACGGTTCGAGAAAATATCGCCAGCGGCCTTGCCTCGCCGCTTGAATACCGCGTCACCCAGAATGCCTTCTTAAAAACCAGAAGCGGCCAGCTGGATGCTATTTATCAGCACAATCTTGCAGTTGCAGAATGGGATCGTGCCACTGGGCGCTATTTTCAATTTTCATACGACACCGCGCTATCGCACTAGCATCTGCGCAAATGTGGCTGTTGGAGCTGAACCGTTTTACATCGGCTGCTTCTAAGTTTTCAACGCTTCAACCCTTCGACAATGTCTTCAGAGATTGAACGGACGCCTCATGTGGAATGTCCCGCAACAGTCAGCGCGAGAAGAGATCGACTACGAAAGTCTCGTCAGCGGCACATTGCACAGATGGGCCGCGAATACCACACTAGTTATCCAAATTGAAATTGCCGGAATCAAAAACAATTTTATGGGGCGGCGGAGCGGCGGTAATACTCCTTTTCGCGCTGGCGTATTATTTCCTGATGCCGGTGGCCGAAGTGGTTACAGTCCGACGGGGCACGGCCATCTCCGCAGTTTACGGGACGGTGCGGATCGAGCCGGCATTTGTCGTCCGAATTCGAGCGCAAAATGACGGCTTCATCCAATTGGCGGAACCTTTCTCCGCCGGTCGCGGCGCAATCGGCAAGAGCGTCGAAAAGCGGCAGTTGCTGGCCACGATCGCCGACGAGGAGACCGCTCGGCAATTGAAGCAGGCGCGCGCCGATTTGCAGGCCGCCGTTGATCGGGCGGCGCTCCCGCTCCCATCGTCGGAATTACTTAAGGCGGCCGAGGACAATCTGCAGCGGCTCGAAAAAGTGGTCGGGTCGGGCAACGTGCCAGCAGTCGAATATCAGAAGGCCAAGAGCGAAGCAAACCGGCTGCGAGGCGCAGTGGAGACGGAGCGAATCGAGCGAGATCGCAATCTCAACTCATTAGAGGAAACATCGAGAAAATTGGAAGCTCAGATGAAGAGCGCCGAAGTGCGTTCGCCCATAGATGGCCTTCTCACCAACGTACAGACAATTGATGGGGAACTGGTCTCAGACGGAAACGAGCTGTTCACAGTTTCTTCACGTAAGAATTACGTTCGCGGCGAAGTAAACGAGGAGGACGTGGGCGAAGTGAAGCCCGGGATGAAAGCAAAGATGCAGCTCTACGCATATCGGACACGGAGTTTCACTGCGCGAGTCACGTCGGTTCAACCCGCTGCCGATCCAAGCACCCAGCGTTACACCGTTGTGCTGGAGATGGAAAATCCGCCCGACAATTTGATGGTGGGAATGACGGGAGAGATGAACATCATCACCGGCGTTCACGAAAATTCTCTGCTGGTGCCGACGCGCGCTCTCCTCGTCGACCAAGCACTAATCGTGAACCACGGCATTGTGCATTCCCGCACAGTGGGAGTCGGATTCCGCACCCTCGATTTTACGGAGGTGACCAGCGGCCTGGAAGAAGGCAGTCACGTGATCGTCTCCGACCAGGACAAATTCCGCCCGGGAGAAACGGTGCGGCAACGATTGGTCAGTTCACCGCCCCCGCCGAAAGCGCCATGACGCCGCCCCTTTATATTGCGCTGCGGTTTTTGACGCATCGCAAGCGCGCATTGCTTCTGAGCCTTAGCGGTGTTGTTTTCGGCGTCGCCATCTTCATCTGCACGCAAGCGCAGACCCAGGGTTTCGCACGTTATTTCATCGACTCAACCATCGGCAGCAATGGCGCGTTAGTCATCAAATCGCGTTTCCGCCCACGTTATGAACCGCTGATGGTTTCCGCGAAACATTCTGAAGGAACCGTTGGACGTCGCCTTTATTTCGAAGGCATCAGTAACCCTAATGAAATAATGCGGGTCAGCAGGCAATTTTCGAACGTGGTTTCGTGTTCGCCCGTCCTGCGCGGAACCGTCAGTGCTCGCGCGGGATTTGAGAACGCGACTGTCGATCTCTACGGCATTGATCCGGCCCTGCACGCGCAGACCACCGATATTCTTCACCAGTTGATTGACGGAAACTTCGATGATTTTCGCAACAACACCAGCTCGATCATTATCGGTTCGCGCCTGGCAGACCTACTTCAGGCTGGCCTGGGGGACACAGTGCAATTGCTCGCGCCCAATGGCGAGTATTGGCGGTTCACCGTTGCGGCGATCGCGCGCGCAGGCATTGGCTCGATCGATTCAACCCGGATCTACTCGCACGCCCGTGTCGCGCAGGCTTTGCTGCAACAACCGTCCGGCGCAACGATGATCATTTACAAACTGCGTGATCCGAATCGTGCGCCGGCATTGGCCAGCCGTTTCGAGACCCTGTTTCAGCACAACG
>Ga0209689_1002092_pt1 | contig 14939 bp, 12 predicted proteins | sample GraSoiAngelo_149_FD_187119 | JGI IMG/M metagenome (GOLD analysis project Ga0209689, IMG submission 187119) | Grasslands soil microbial communities from the Angelo Coastal Reserve, California, USA - 14_1009_09_30cm (SPAdes) (version 2) | ecosystem: Environmental > Terrestrial > Soil > Grasslands ...
GGCGTCGCGCGGCTCGCAAGAAAACTCGGCAAACGCGTTTTCGCTATCGCCGGACGCAGGGATGAAAATCGACAGGTGCGCGAATTATTCGATGAAGTCTATGAACTTGCAGAGCCGGGAATGAGCGAAAGGGAAAACATAAAGCGCGCAGCGGAATTACTGCGCGAACGCGCACAGGAATTGGCGAAGGCGCTGTAGCGGCGTTTTAGTAGAATTCGCGAAACTGTTTCGCGGTCTCGACGTAGCTCCATGCCCATCGTGCGATGTCCTTTTGTTCGTCGACGCCGAGTTGCCGGCGGATTTTCGCAGGTGATCCGAGCACGAGCGAGCCGGCAGGAATTTTCATCCCCATAGTGACGAGCGCGTTTGCGCCAATGATGGAGCGTGCGCCGACTTCCACATCGTCGAGAATGACGGCGCCCATTCCGACAAGCACTTCATTGTCGATCTTGCACGCGTGCACGATGGCGCTGTGGCCGACGGTGACCAGCTCGCCCACCATTGTTGGATAATCTGTGTCCAGATGAACGACAGCATTATCCTGAACGTTCGAGCGTGGCCCGATGATGATACGGTTGATGTCGCCGCGCAGCACCGCGCCGTACCAGACACTAGATTCTTCTGCGAGCGTGACGTCGCCAACTACCGTTGCCCCGGGAACAATCCACGCACTTGAATGGATCGTTGGACCTTTCTTTAAACGGGCAGCAATACCGGCGTGTCCCGCCGGCAATGAATCTGGCTCGATATGCATTTCAATATTCGATGTTCAATGTTTGATGTTTGATTTGCAACCGCCGAACCTCTTCCCGTGCGGAGCCAGGCGTGTCAGCGTAAGCGGCTTACGAATAGGGTGAGAGCCAGAGCAGGGAACCCCCGCCTTCGCTTCGCTACGGCAGGCCCGCCTTCGGTCGCGCGGCGACCTCCCGGCGTGGTGGACGACTAAGAGCAAGAGATTGGGATTTTCTTCTTGTGACGCATGGGCGATTATAGCGAATTCATGGACGAGATCCCTCCGGAAGGAGTCACGCCGTTCGTTTTCTCCGATCCCTCGGGTAAACGCTGGCCGCGCCTGCGCCTGATTGTGCTCGTCGCAAGCGTGCTGTTCTTCCTCGGGACGGTACTATTTGTTCAGACGCTTTTTGTCGCGCCAAAAATGAACGTGCCTTTTTCCCTGCGACAATTAAAAGGTCAACTGAAAGCGTTACAAAAAAAGAATCCGGCTGGCCAATTGTCTCCGGCTTCGCTGCTATGGCAGAAATTTGGCGCGGCACGACAAGCGGCAAGAAAGCTCGCCGGCTCAGCCCCCACGCCTCCGGCGCGGCCGCGGAAGAAATCACCCGGCAATGAAGTGCGGCTCGCATTTTACACTAATGGAGATCCGGCCAGCTTCGCGTCGCTCCAGCAACACGCGGCGCAGATTACACATCTCTGTCCGGAATGGATGACTGTGATCAATGGCATGGGCGATTTGCAAATCGACGCAGACGCGCGGTTGCCGAAACTTACCGCGAACAAAGGGATTGCGCTTATGCCGCTGCTGACCAACCTCGTCGGCGACACCTGGCAGCCGGAGGCGATCGAGAATCTGGCGCACGGTCCGGGGGATCGGCAGGATCGGTTTATCCAAAGTGTGCTTTCTGTCTTGCGTAATGCCAAGGCTGCCGGCGTGGTGGTCGATTGGGAGCAAATCGATCCAGCGTACAAGAAAGACATTACTGGATTCATCGACAAGTTCGCCGACGCGTTGCACGACGATAACAAAGAACTGTGGCTTTGCGTTGAGCCCGGTCAGGAGTTGGATTACATCGACTTCGATAAGCTCGCGGACAACGTCGATCGTTTTGTGGCGATGTTGTTCGACGAGACTTCCGACATAGATCCGCCGGGTCCGCTGGCGTCGCGCTCGTGGTTTGAAGGCTGGGTGCACGTTCTGCTGGAAGATTCCGATACGAAGCAATGGATCATTGCGCTCGGTAGTTACGGATATGATTGGACGATCGGCGGGAAAAAGGGGGAGCTGATCAGTTTTTCAGAAGCGATGAGCCGCGCCAATGATGCGGAAGTCGCGAGCGCAGAAGTGCAGGGGCCGAGTTACAGTCCCTATTTTTATTTTCAAGATGAGGATAAGGAGCACGCCGTCTGGTTTCTGGATGCCGTGACATTCCTCAACGAACTGCGCGAGGTGCGCGATCAAAAGGTGGGTGGGTTCGCTCTCTATCGGCTCGGCAGCGAAGACCCTGCGATTTGGGAAGGGTTAAGCGTTCCGCGGGATTTCAAGATGGACAATCAGACGCGTCAGTCGCTCGAACTAATCAAGTCGACGGACACAATCACGGATGTCGGCGACGGAGAGATTGTAACTGTTGACGAGAATCGCTCGGATGGAATACGCAGGCTCGTGGTTGACGCGGACGGCTATCTGACGGCGAAATACGTGAAGTTTGCACAATTCCCAACGCTTTATCATCAAGGCGCTGGCGGTGAGCATCAGGTCGTAATCACTTTTGACGACGGCCCCGATCCGCGATGGACCCCAAAGGTTTTGGACATCCTCAAAGCAGCAAACGTGAAAGCCGCCTTTTTCCTCGTGGGAGTGAACGCGGAGCGTTACCCCGGGCTTGTCCGGCGCATTGTCAATGAAGGGCACGAGATCGGGAACCACACGTATTATCATCCAAACCTGGCGCTCTGCTGGCCGGAGCACATCCGGCTTGAGCTGAATGCAACGCAGCTTTTGCTCGAAACAATCACAGGTCGCGCGACAACATTGTTCCGTCCGCCTTATGCGGCTGATACTGATCCATCGCAACTAAGTGAACTGACTCCGCTGCAAATCGCTGAAGACCTCAACTATCTCGTGGTTCTGGAAAGCATCGATCCGCAAGATTGGGCGAAACCGGGCGCTGACATCATCTTGCGGCGGGTGAAACAACAACGTCGCGATGGAAGTATTATTCTGCTGCACGACGCCGGTGGCGATCGCTCCCAGACTGTCGAAGCACTCCCGCGCATTCTTGAATGGCTGCACACGCGGGGTGATACCGTGGTGCCTTTGAGCACGCTTCTTGGCACGACGCGCGATGCGGTTATGCCTCCCTTGCAAGAAAATGGGCGATCGCTCACACGTTTCGTCAGCAGCGCTGGCTTTCGCGTTTTTCACGGCATCGAGGAATTCCTTTGGGCGTTTATGATTGTGGCGACGGCGCTCGTAGTCGCCCGTACGCTCGTTGTCATCTGGCTGGCCTACCGGTTTCGGCGGGGAGCGAAAGCGGATTTTACGGAACCAATCAGTGTGGTGATGGCTGCTTACAATGAAGGGAAGGTGATCGCGGAAACTTTGCGCTCCCTTCTGGCCACCGATTATACAGGCGAAATTGAGGTCATAGTTGTGAACGACGGCTCGCGTGATGAGACGGCCGCCGAAGTTGAACGCGTTGCGCATGTCGATCGACGCGTTCGCTTGATGCAGCAGGAAAACCGTGGGAAAGCCCATGCCTTGCAGCGCGGCCTTGCTGCCGTCCATCATGGCATTGTCGTTTTTATCGATGCCGATACGCAATGTCAGCGCGATACGCTCCCGCGCTTGCTCGAACCATTTGCCGATATGCGTGTCGGCGCGGTGTCAGGTCACGCGAAAGTTGGAAATTTGCGCTCATTTATCGCGCGCTGTCAGGCGCTGGAATATACTTGCGGTTTCAATCTCGACCGGCGCGCTTACAATCGCTGGAACTGCATCACGGTGGTGCCTGGCGCGATTAGCGCGATCCGCAAGGATGCGATCGACGAAGCGGGTGGCCTGAGTTTGCAGACCCTCGCCGAAGACACCGATCTCACCCTGTCGTTGCACAGACATCGGCGACGAATCGTTTACGTGCCCGGTGCGATCGCCTGGACAGAAGCGCCGGAAAGTGTACGCACACTCGCGCGGCAGCGTTTTCGCTGGGCCTACGGCACGCTCCAATGTCTTTGGAAACATCGCGACATGGTGTTCAACTGGAACTATCGCGCGCTCGGCTGGTTTAGTTTACCAAGTATCTGGTTTTTCCAGATCATTCTCGTGGCCATTACGCCGATGGTGGATTTGTTTTTGCTCGCCTCACTGCCATTCGGCGTGTGGAATGCTGTGATGCCATTTGTCATCACGTTCCTGGCGATGGACCTGATTCTTGCCACGCTCGCGTGCATTCTCGAGCGTGAACCGATCGTGCGCGCCTGGCGTATTTTGCCGATGCGACTGATTTATCGTCCGATGCTCAGCTATTGCATTTGGAAAGCGATCCTGCGCGCGATCAAGGGCGCCTGGGTAAGTTGGGGTAAACTGGAACGCACCGCCAGCGTGCCCGTGCGGGCGTGATATTCGCCATGTTAATTGCGACAGCGGTCGCGATGTGACACATTGGACACATGAAGACCGCGACGATTCGCGAATTGCACATGAACACCGGCAGGCTCGTTCGGGCATCTGCTCACGAGAACATCCTCATAACCGAACGTGGACAGGCAGTCGCAGTTCTTAAAAGCGCAAAGGCGGCCGACTTGGTGGGCAAACCTTTTCCCAAACGCGACATTCGCAAGATGCCCAAAGTTCCCGGCGATTCGACCATCTACATCTCAGAGGAGCGCGATACGCGGTGATTTACCTGGATGCCAGTTACATCGTGAAGTGTTACCTCCACGAGGCTGGTTCGGTCGAAGTATTGAAGTTGGTTCAAAAAAGTTCTGGGCGCAGTAGCGCACTGCACAGTCGAACAGAGTTTTATTCCGCGGTGCATCGCCGCCTTCGCGAGAAGCACCTATCTGCACGAGACGTAGCCGCTGTGTGGAAACAGTTTGAGAACGATGAGCGTTCGGGCCTTTGGCACTGGCTCGCAGTGACGGAAAACGTCGTTCGGCACGCCTGTAATACGTTTGAGAAGCTGGACGCCACAATATTTCTTCGCGCCAGCGATGCACTTCATCTCGCTTGCGCGGTAGAGAATCGATTTTCTGAGATTTACAGCGGTGACCGAATATTGCTAGAAGCTGCGCCGCATTTTGGCCTGAAAGGCGTTAGCATCTATTGAACTCGCAGCGTCACGGACTCGGGAGTGTTCCGCGTAAAACTGTTAACGAATAGGGTGGCAATCTGTACGATGAAGAAGCATCGCGTCGAAAATACGCCGGCGGCAAACTTTGCTTTGGCCGCCCATTGGGCCCATCGTCCTGCCACAAGTACTGCTGTCGCGAAAACTGAATGATGTCGATCTTCCCGGAAAATGGGACTGGCGGCTGCGTATCCGAGAATTTGAAGCGCACACTTAGCTGTGCCGGATGCTTTGGATCCTTGTTGATCGCGAGAATCGACCACTGCTTGTCCGGTCGCTGCACGGCGTATGCTGTGACCAGGGCCAAAGCGGTCGGGTCACCCTGATCGACCGCGACCGAGAAAATTTCATGCGGACCATTTCTGGGTTGCATCCATTCCTTTGTGATGAGGCGAGCGCCGTAGTACGTGGATAAGCGATTCAGCTTTTGACTCTTCCGGTTCAACTGGAGCATCATAAGATTGCCCCAGGAACATTTCAGTTCATCGACCAGATAGTTTGGTTCATAGCCGTACAAGTAGCCTTTGGCGCCGCCCTGCGTCAGAAACGATCCGACTACGTCCGCTTGAAAGAGCGCGCCCTCGATATCGACCTCCGGCTGACCGGCAAAAACGGAATACCCGTACTCAGTAAGCAGCCACGGTATCTCAGACGGGACGCCATCTTGCCGAAGACTCGCCATCATCGCACTAAGGCGCATTGGAATTTTCAACAACTGCGGCGCCGCATCGTCGCAGACGTTGTCGAACGGATAGTATTCGAAAGAAAAGAAATCGAATGGACTTTCGCGAGCGCGGATGTAGCGCAGAAATCGGTTCATCCAAAAACGATTTCCCGACACGTCCGGCCAGGTGAGCAGATGTGATTCGAAATTTTGCAAGCTCGGTCCGCCAAGTTTCAGTCGAGGACTCAATCCCCGAATGCGGCGCGCAGCCCCGACGTAAAGCGCGGCATAATCTTCCGGTGAAACCCATTGTCCGTCAGGTTCTTCACCGAGTTCGATTCCTTCGAGGTCATATCCTCGCCGTAATAGATATTTGATCTCCGCGACCGCGTTCTCGGGCGTGTCGTACAAAACGCCAACGGGCACAAGGATGGGCAAATGATTCGTGAGTTCGCTTGTCAGAATGAAATCGAGACCAGGCTGTTCAATGTTGTAGTCGATGTCCTCGGCCCGGTGCCACGGATCAGTCGACGACACGTAGGCGGTCGTTTGCTTATATCGATCCGCTGCGTGGTGGACGTAATCCTGAAAACGACCGTTGCTGTCGATCCTGCCTATGTCTACCTCGCGAATGGCAAACCCGAGACGATCGCGAATATCGTTCGAAAGTTCAGTCGTCTTTCGCGAGCTCCGCTTCATCACGATCCGCACGAATTGAACGGAAATCGGCTGCTCGCTCAGCCTGAAAGGTCTGTCTCCGCCCGCGCTGTGATCGACAACTCCGCGCGGAAACGCGCGCCATTCGTCCGCGTGGTCAACCTGTAGGTGCATCGGATCATTCCCTATCCAGTACTCGACGCGATACTGTTCAGCGTACGGCGTGCCCCAATGAATACGGATAGAGTTTATCCGCTTGGTCGCGCCCAAATCGATCACGACCCATTGCGGATGCGCGTCGTCGTCGGATTCGCCGGTGAAGGGAGAATCAAGGTATGGATTACTTTTCCAAAACGAATCTTCGTTACCGTCTGTGATACGCGAGTAGCCGTCATCGTTTGCTTGATCGATTGTGTTTCCGCGCCGAGGCAAACGATAGCCGTATGAGACATCGATCGGCTTGCCAATTGAGTCGTCCGAGGTCCAATAGCCGCAATGATGGGATCCATCGCTCCAGGTGCCGCGCGGATTCCAGTGCCAAACTTCGCCGGCAAGCTCGGTGCGCAGCCGATAGGTCAACGGCCCGAGTCCGGCTGACCGCATTTCGGGAATGTTCGTGTCCGTGAACATCCGGGCGCCTTCGCCTTGCTCGTGGCCGTCCACGCCCGCGCCCAATGCTTTAGTTGGCACACACTCGTTTACAGGACGGTCTGCAACAACAGTGGCCGAGACGGGGAACAGCTTCTCATCGGCACGGGCCTCTGTTTCTAAGCCCAGTTGGACAAGACCTATCGTGGCAGAAAAAAGAGACGCGAGGGCGCATCGCACTCCGAAAGCACTCCGTGCGAAATTCATCGAGCGATCAGTCTCGTTTCGCGAAAGCTTTTGGAGTGCGCACGCGTCCTCGCGTCGCTTTGTACTGTTTAACATGCAGATTTATTTATGAGGCCGTAGTATAGCTCGGCTAAATCCTCATGCTCGTTGACCTCACTTCGTCTCAACGTCTATTGAAATCACTTCTTCTCGCGCTTGGCGCCGCACTCCTCTTAGCAGGCTGTAAGAAAGAGTCGGCCACAGCCGCTGCCGACCCCAATGGTCCGGTTGAGGTTGTGATTCCCGAGCATGGCGCCTACACCGGCGCGTTCATGGATTTCGGCGACGAGGAAGACGACGTGAGGCTGGAAATGATCGAGGATTTCGAGACGATGGTCGGCAAACATCAGGCCATCATCGCTTCCTCGAGCTATTGGGGCGAGCAAAGTTTCCCGACGGACAATTTAAATGTCATTTGGCGACACGGCTCGTTGCCGCTCGTCTTCTGGTCGCCCTGGGACAAACCCTATGAAGAAGATCGCAGGCCGGGGAAATTTAATTTAAACGAGATTATTGCCGGGACGTGGGACGAGTACATCGACAAGTGGGCGGACGCGGCCCGAGATTTTGGTCACCCATTAATTGTTGTATTCGGTGTCGAAATGAACGGGACCTGGTTCCCGTGGTCGGGAAGCTATTACGGCGGTGCCGAATGGGATAAAGAGCACAACAACTGGAAGGGTCCGGAAACATTCCGGACGGCCTACCGTCATGTGGTCGATCGCGTTCGCGCGCGTGGCGCAACAAATATCAAGTGGATGTTTCACACCAACAATTATCCGTATCCCTACGAAACTTGGAACTGCGCGCCTGCTTACTATCCCGGGTCCGATTATGTCGATTGGCTTGGCCTGAGCGTTTACGGGCAGCAATATAAGGATGAACCAAATCCGGACATTCCTTCACTCGTGAACTGGCCGTACAAGGAAATGTGCAGGCTCGATCCGCATAAGCCAGTTATGATTGCCGAATGGGCGACCGGTGAGTTCCCGCTCGTGACGGCAGAACCCGGAGCAATGCGCAAACCGGAGTGGATCAAGCAGGGTCTGGAGCTTTTTCGCACTCGCTATCCACGCATCAAAGCTGCGGTTTACTGGCACGAGCGCTGGCAAAATCCCGACCAATCCTACAGCAATCTGCGCATCAATTCTTCCGTTGAATCATTGAATGCATATCGTGAGGGCGTTGCTAATCCCTACTGGCTGGGCGATCTCATTTTGCGAGCGCTGCCAAAATCAAAGTAATCTCGCGTGATCTGTTCAAACTTCTTCTGCAGATCGCGTTGTGATCTGCACTGGCCTCCGTCTGGCGACCTGCCGTTCGTGTTTTACAGCGCGCGGTTGTAGCCGGGATCGGTGATCCCGGTCGGGCGTGCGCAGTTTTTGGCAACCGGCATCCCCGATGCCGGCTACAGCATGCGGCGGATGGGGGAGAATGAGGATTCAGAAAATCCTCCTCGTCGTAGACAAAATCTGCATTTGGCGGCGTCTTGAATATAAAAGACCGTGAAAGGTCATGGAGAATGTCGCCACTCATGAAGATTGGAGGAGTTGTTTTTCTGAACTCGCGCCCGGCTTGCTGCTTTTCGCCAGGCAATGGGTGCGCTCGCGCGCTGACGCGGAAGACATCGTTCAGGAAGCATTCGTCAAATTTTGGCGACGCAATCACAAGATCGATAACCGCGGCTTGCTTTACGCGACCGTGCGTTCCATCGCGCTGGATCGTATTCGCCGTGACAGTCGCCGTACACGACGCGAAGCGGAAGCTGTTTCAGAATTGGAACAAGTGGTCGAGCCGCAGTTTGAATTGGTGGATGAAACGCAGTTTGCGCTCGCTGCAGCGGTGCAACGCTTGCCGCACGAACAACGAGAGGTGCTGGTTATGAAGATTTGGAACGAGCTCACTTTCGCAGAAATCGCCTATGCGATGGGTATTTCGCAAAACACGGCTGCATCGCGTTATCGCTACGCCCTGGCAGCGTTGAAAAGAATGTTCCAACCACAATGAACGAGTTTTCCGAGATCGAGAATGAATTGAAGAAGCTGCGGCCGGCGCAGGGATCGCGCCAGTTGTTCGTGCGCATCGAACAAAGGTTGGTCGGTCCGGAAATCAGCGAGCACAAAATTATTCGGCCGAATCGTTTTCGCGTTAACTGGGTCGCGATCGGTTTCGGCCTCGCCGCCGCAGCACTGTTTATTGTACTCGCGCAAATCAGCATCCGGCAGCTGCCGGACACGCCAAAACAGGGCGATAGTATTGCGCAGATTTCGTCTGCGCCGGAAACAAGGCCTGTCCTGACCGGACCCGGAGGAGCGATATCATCGAGCGAATTCGTTCCGGCCGGAGCGACGCAGGTCGTTTACAACACGCGTGACGAGGGATTGCAGTTCCCTGGTGGTTCGGAGCAACCTCTACGGCGCCTTCGTTATCAGACGCACCAGACATGGCAATGGCGTAATCCCGTCACCGGCGCATCGCTCCGCGTCTCTTACCCAAGCGATGAAATCGTCCTCATTCCAATTTCGGGTCAATGATTAACCAAACAAAACCATGAAAATAAAATCTATCGCTACAATCGCAGCCATCGCTTTCCTGCCGATCGCAGGATTTGCGCAAACACCACCTGCACCGCCAGGGCCACCTCCGCCCGCTCCGCAGGCGCCGCCGGGTCAGCCGGGTCATAAACATGAACATGAAAAGGCGCCGAAGGTTCCGATGACGTTTCTCGGTGTGGAGACATCGCAAGTCCCAAGTGTTGTGAGCGAACAACTTGGCCTCCCCAAAGGTTTTGGGCTGGTTGTCGATTACGTGGTGCCGGATAGTCCATCCGCCGCGGCCGGCATTCAACAGAACGACATCCTTAAAATGTTGAACGATCAGATTTTGATCGAGCCCAGCCAATTACGAAAGCTCCTGCAGAATTTCTCTGAAGGCACCGAGGTAACACTCACGATTCTGCGCAAGGGACAGGAGCAAAAGATCACCGTGAAGCTCACCAAAAAAGAAGTGCCGCAGCGTCGTTCCTGGATTCCGGGGGGCAAACCCGAACCGCACTGGGATTTCGATGATGTAGGCGATCCCGGCGAGCAGATGCAAGATTTGAAGAAACAATTGCAAGAACAATTGGGGGGCGCGCAACACGGCGTAATCCGGGAAGCGGTGATGAAAGCTCGCGAGGCAGCGAGGCGCGCACGCGAGGACGCCGGTCGTGCCGCGCGAGAAATCCGCATTTTGAGCAGGGATCACGGCGCGCTCAGAGCCACCAAGATCGATATCGGCAAAGCACAGATCGTTTTTTCGGATGATAAAGGCGAGATGAAAGTGGAAACGGTGGACGGGAAAAAACTGCTCACGGCCAAGGATCCGCAAGGCACATTGCTCTTTAGCGGTCCAGTCGAAACAAAAGGGGATCTCGATAAAATACCGGCAGAGGTTCGTGAGCGTTACGAAAAATTACAGCAACACGATTTGCCGGCAGTCGCGCCGCGAGCCGATTTCGATGAAGACGAGTCGGGCGATGCGGACGATGGCGATGATGAGGACAGCGAGTCGATGGAAGAGGTCTCAATAGTTGCTTTGTAACGCTGGGAAAATCTATTGAGGCAGAGAGACTCCGCCGAGCACCTTAACTTGGCCTGACCAGCCGCTTGGCGGAGTTTTCCTTGCTGATCTTCGCCGCGCGGCTCTATAAACGCTGCGGGTGAAGGACGGCCTGCTTATTCGCATTTCTCTTTTCTGTCTGTTTTTTGCTCTCGGACAACTCTCGTCCGCGCAAACATCGGCATCTTCGCCTTCTGCTTCGCCATCGCTTGAGCAGCGCGTCGCCGATCTTGAGGCCTACGTGAACAACTCTGCGCGCGGCGCTGATGCCGCGAATGGGCAGGCCATTTCAAACATTTCCGGACCGGGTCCCGCGCACAACGCCTGGATGATGACCTGCGCTGCGCTCGTGCTCTTCATGACCCTTCCCGGCCTGGCCCTGTTTTACGGCGGCCTCGTCCGCGCAAAAAACGTCTTGTCGATCCTGGCGCAGTGTCTCGGCATTGCCGGCTTGGTTACGATTCTTTGGTGGGCGGTGGGTTATTCGCTCGTTTTTTCTCACGGCTCGCCGTTTATCGGCGGATTGAAATTCGCTTTTCTCCGCGGTGTCGATGCGCACCCGAACAGCGATTATTCCTACTGGGTCTCGCAAAATGTCTTCGCGATGTATCAACTCATGTTTGCAATCATCACGCCCGCATTAATCATTGGCGCGGCTGCGGAGCGGATGAAATTCGCGGCCGTGCTCGTGTTTGTCGCAGTGTGGATGTTCGCAGTCTATTTCCCGATCGCGCACATGGTCTGGGGAATCGATGGCTGGATGAATGGCGTTTGGAATCCCAATGCAAAGATTACCGCCATCGACTTCGCCGGCGGCACGGTCGTGCACATGTCGTCCGGCTGGTCGGCGCTCGTGCTGTGCATTCTTCTCGGGCATCGGATTGGATTTAGGAAAGAAGTCATGGCGCCGCATAGCATGGTGCTGTGCATGGTTGGGACCGGGTTGCTCTGGGTGGGCTGGTACGGCTTCAACGCAGGAAGCGCGCTCGCGCCCGATGGCATTGCCGCGAATGCATTTATGGCCACGACACTCGCCACGGCTGTTGCTTCGTTCACCTGGGCCATGCTCGAGTATCTGTTGCGCGGCAAACCGAGTGTGCTCGGATTTTGTTCGGGCGCGGTTGGAGGGCTGGTTGTTATCACACCGGCGTGCGGGTATGTCGATCCGACTGGCGCGGTCATCATCGGCATCGCCGCAGGAATCGTTCCATTCTTCGCCTGCACAAAATTAAAATCCTGGCTCGGCTACGATGATGCCCTGGATACATTCGGGGTGCATGCCGTTGGCGGGACGCTCGGTGCATTTCTTACCGGTGTACTCGCGACAGCCAGTGTGAATCCAAATCTTGCGTTGAGCGTCGCCGGATCGCTTAATCCTGCGACGCAAAACGGTCTTGCGAGAATTGTGGGGCATACCCTCTGGCTGGAGCAATTAAAAGCGATCGGAGTCACGATTTTGTTTGCGGTGGTGGGAAGCGCAATTATCGGCGCAATTGTCAGGGGGCTGATCGGTTTGCGCATCGCGCCGGACATCGAGCGGCAAGGCCTCGATATCAATCAGCACGGCGAAGAAGGCTATATCACTCCGTGAACGGGTCGATCCAACGGCAAGTCTTTAGCAAATGAACCAGGATAGGGAGCATCTGCGATTGCTTGCGATTTTTCATTACGTTGTCGCTGGCTTGGCGGCGCTATTTTCTTTTTTTCCACTTCTTTACATGACGGTTGGAGCCATTTTCATATTTGCCGCGCGCCATCCGGCTGCTGCCGGACCAAAACCGGGCGAAGAACCGCCACCTGAATTTATTGGCTGGATCTTTGGCATAGTTGGCTCCCTCTTGTTTTTACTCGGGATTGCGATCGCGATTTGCATCTTAATCGCCGGTCGCTCACTCGCGAAACGCACTCGTTACTGGTTCGCGCTTGTTGTAGCCTGCATCGAATGTCTCTTCATTCCCTTCGGAACAATTCTCGGCGTGTTTACGATTGTCGTGCTCTCGCGCGAATCCGTGAAGGCCTTATTTTCGACGGCGCAAGCACCGGGTTGAAACTCCACTTTGGGACTTTTAAGGAGTAGGTGATCGAGCCGCTCTGAAGTCTGCGCTGAGAGCGTCGCCGAAAAAGCGAACGAACCTGCGAGAAGAAAATTGGCAATAAAACCCCGCCGAGGCATCAGCTAACACTGCGCCAACCTTGAAAATGGCGCAATGCACACTCCCGTCAGAACAGTCGGCCGCGAGAGCTCAAGGCCTTGACCCCGATCCCGACGCTGACGCCGGCAATCCCCCTTGGGTCGAATTTAATTGTTCGCGCCGTAGTGCTTCGGCGCTGCCTCTCTTGACGTTCAAGGCACCTGCCTCGGCGTTGCCGGTGTCGGGAACTTCGACCCAACGGCCGCCGATATGAGTTCCTGTGTTGTTCGGCACCCAGACCATGTGTTTTCCGCTCTTTGCGGCCGCGGTTGCTTGCGATGCCGACACCGGTTTCAAGTCGAAATTCAGTTGCGTCGGGCCGTCCGCCCTAGTTTTCGTATTGTTGATTGAAGTCTTGACGGCCCCATTCACTACCAACGTGACCCGATAAACACCTGCTGGCAGACCATCTGAAACGTAGCGGCCATTTGCGTCCGTCTTGACCATTTTGATCAACTTGCTGCCATCTCTCGATTCAATCCGAACATCTGCGCCTTTTATCGGATGTCCCTTAGGATCCTTGACGGTCCCTTGAAGAACCGATGTCGCAGCCCATGCGGTCGCAACAGAAAGAACCAACCCAATAAAAACAACCCGTAGTAATTTCATAAATATGATTATCCATTAGTTCCTACAGGAAACAACACGCGAAGTTCCCAAATAATTTGCTAAACGACAAAAAAAGAGCGGCATCGACTGCTGCTGTAGCCGCCGCCCCTGTGAGACGCGTGCACACGGCCCACAGGGCCGTGGCCACAAAAACAGAGATACCGCAGTTTTAGAATCGCTTCTTCAATCCGACGTACCAGAATCGGCCTTTGATGGTCGCAATAGACTCATCGTAGCCGTTCTCAAACGAGCCAGCCACAAACGGCGGATCCTCGTCAAACACGTTTTGCATCCCGAGTGTGATGGTCGCGTTATTAAGCCACCACTGCCAGGTGCTGCAGCCATACTCAGCCGTGGATACTGGGACGATGTTTTTCTCGTTGCCGTCCTTCATCTTCACGTTCTTACCACCATCCTTGGCAAAGCCAGGCACGTCCGCCGGTGCAGGCGGTGGCAGGTTAAACGTGTAGTTCAAGATCAGATCAAGCGTAGTCCACGCGGACACTTTGCGCGCGCGTATTTCGCCAAAGTCAGGGAATCCACCACTCCTGGGCTCATTTAGCTTCGTCGATCCTGTCAGACTGACATTGTCGTCCTCGTATTGACTGGTCCAGTGAACTACGGCGCCTGCGTCCAAGCCCTGCATCCACGTATCAGCTGGGCCGTCGTAGAAGATACTAAAGTTAGCCCGATTCCACGGGAGCGAACTGGTCAGCGCCAATCCCGGCGGTAGGAATGAGCCCGCGATACCAAATGGCTTCGTAGTGGCGTTAGGTTGAAACGAAGCGCGAGACAGCCAGGTGCCGTTCACCGTCGTCGTCAACCTTCCAAAATCCCCGTGGCCAAAGATCGAAGAATCCAGAATATAGATCGCTTCGTAGTCGAGACCTTCGAAGATTGCGCCAGAAAGGTTGTTGCTGGGATCGATCACCAGCGTGACCGGCCCATTCGCGCCGGGAACTTCACTGGGACCACGAAACACGAAGGGCCCGTTCTGCTGAACACCCGGGGTCGGGGGATTACTCTCGACGAGGAATTGCGCGCCAGCGGCCGCCACGATGTCGCGCAGGTCAATATGCCACCAATCGGCGCTCAGTGTCAGACCCTTGAGCCATTTCGGGCTGTAAACAATGCCATAGGTCCATTCATAGGCGACTTCCGGGTGTAGATTGGGGTTCCCTAAAATGCGTTCCTCCACCTGGGAGTTGGTCTGTGGCGAAAATGGATCGGCCACAACTGGGAAGACCTGCGACGAAG
>Ga0209689_1002093_pt1 | contig 14938 bp, 14 predicted proteins | sample GraSoiAngelo_149_FD_187119 | JGI IMG/M metagenome (GOLD analysis project Ga0209689, IMG submission 187119) | Grasslands soil microbial communities from the Angelo Coastal Reserve, California, USA - 14_1009_09_30cm (SPAdes) (version 2) | ecosystem: Environmental > Terrestrial > Soil > Grasslands ...
CGCGCGGTCGTCCGGCACGATGCCCGACCAGAGCAGGTGCCCGACATTCGAGGTCATCGCGTCGACCTGTCGCTTCTCGCCGTCGAGCGCGAGCGCGTAGCGGCCGAGCGGCTCGATCCAGAAATCGCGATTGAAGCGCTCACGCAAGGTCGCCGCGTCGCCTTCCAGCCGGCCGGCCAATTGAGGGTCGTCCCAGACTTCACGCGCCAGGCGTGCCATCCGGACGCGAGCGTCGTACGCGTAGCCCTGGATCTCGCAGGTTGCGATCGGCCCGTTCGCCACCGTGCCGTCCTTGAAAAGGATCGAATTCCAGGAGTCCTTCCAGCACTGATTGGCCAGGCCTTCCTTCGAGCGCGTCTGGTACTCGAGGTAGCCGTCCCCATCGCGGTCGCCGTAGCGCTCGATCCATTCGAGCGCCTTCATCGCCGCCGGCCGCAGGCCGCGGACGAAATCGTGGTCACCCGCCCAGCGTTCATATTCATCGAGCAGGATCAGGAACAGCGGCGTCGCATCGTGGGTTCCGTAATAGGGACTGTGCGGGCGCTCGCCGAGCATGGTCAGCACCCCAAGCCGCAGCTCGTGGAGGATCTTGCCCGGCTCGGCATCGCGAAACGCGTCGTCTTCATTCGCTTGCCAGTGGGTCAGAGCCTCGAGCGTGGTGCGAGCCAGGTGCGGTTGAAAAGGCAGTGCCTGGTACGCCGTGATCAGGCTGTCGCGACCGAACAGCGCCATGAACCAGGGAAGTCCGGCTGCCGGCAGCGAATAGGAGAGTGTCTTCAGTGGACGGAACCGCAGCGCGGCGAGATCGACCAGGCTCCGACCATAGGTGTGAAGCAGGACATCGTTATCGGTGATCAGCGTCGGCGCCTGCGCCATCCACTGCTCGAACGAGGTTGGCATGTCGGGTTTGGGATTGCCGAAGGCCCGCTCGCCGTGCCGAAGGCGATACATCTCGCCAGTGCCAACCGGCGCGACGTCGATGCAGGTGCGCCACTCGCCGCGCGGCTCCAGCGTCACCTCAGTGCGGGCTCGCTCGGGCCCGACGGTGAAGCGCTCATCGAAGCTGATGATGGTCTCGCGGCGGAAGTCATCGCGGGAGTAGATCAACCGCAGGTGATCCGTGGTGACCTCGGCCCGAATCTGCCCGCGCCGGTGCGCGTGATGCTTCACCTCGAACAGGTCGGCGAAGTCGCTGCCGTACTCGACATCGACCGTCACTCGTTGCGGCTGATCACTGTGGTTCTGAATCGTTAGATCCTCGTGCACGCCGATGGCGACAAACCGATCTCGCCGGACCGAGATCGGCGGGTTTTCGCCAACGCCTGCGGTGGCGAGGGTGGCGAAGACGGCCGCGGAATAGTGGTCGACCGTGCGGCTGGTGAGCACATAGAGGGGCTGGCCATTGATCAGCAGCCGCCAGGTCGATAAATGGCGCATGTCGGCATGGAAGAAGCCGTTCGGGTCCGGGCCGGGTTCGACGTCGCCGGCGGGGTCGGAAACGAAGAAGGTGTTCCCATCGAGCACGGTCAGGTCGCCGGCCATGGACCTAGAGTACTGACATGGCCAGAATCAACGTCCGCGAACGGCAAGCGCCCATCCGCGACCGCTACAAGGCCGACCCGGAGTCGGCTCACATCGTGCTGAAGGTCCACAGCGATCGGAGCGACCTGGCCGATCCGCTGCACTGCGGCATCGTGCCCGACTCCGCGCCGTCAGTCCCGTGGAAGTCTGGCGCGCATCCGGCCGTCGGCGGCGCCGGCGATGTTCCGTGCTCGGGCGATCTGCTGCTCGGGGCGTTGGCCGCCTGCCAGGAGACCACCCTGCGGATGGTCGCCGCCAGCATGGGGATCGAGCTCGAGTCACTCGAGATCGTCGTCGAGGGCGATTGGGATCCTCGAGGCACCCTGGCCATGGGGCCGTACCCGATCGGATTGACGGCAATCCGCTGCCAGACGACGGTCCGGGTTGCCGACGACCTGCGCGGCGAGCGATCGGAGCGGCTGCTCCGCAGCGCGGAGAAGTACTGCGTCGTCCTCAATACCCTGCGCCAGGGTGTGCCGGTCGAGTCGTCGTTTGCGCTGGAGACCGTTTAAGCCGTAGCGGCCGTCGCGGCCCGGGGAACCGGCGGGCTGCCCAGCTGGTATGAAGGGTAGCAATCGATCCGTGGAGGGCCGGCCACTGGACGACACCGCGCTCGTCGAACGCGCCAGAAATGGCGATGTCAATGCTTATGAAGCACTCGTCCAGCAGTACCAGGAGCTGGCGTTCCGGGTTGCCTTCCAGGTCACCGGCAACGCCGCGGATGCCGAAGACGCCGCGCAGGAGGCCTTCGTGAATGCCTACTACGCCCTCGGACGCTTCCGAGCCGGGGCGCCGTTCCGCCCCTGGCTGCTGCGGATCGTCGCCAACGAGGCGCGGAATCGCCGGACCTCGGCGCACCGCCGGACCGCGCTGATGGAACGTGCCCTGGCTGCCCAATCCTCCGGCGAAGCGGCCCCTTCGCCGGAGGTGGCGGCCGAGGCCGATGAGTTTCGCGCCACGCTGATCGCCGCGCTGCGCCGGTTGCGCGACGACGACCGGCTGGTGCTGGCCTACCGCCTGTTTTTCGACCTCTCCGAGGCGGAGATGGCGACGGCCCTCAACTGTCCACGGGGCACCGTGAAGTCTCGTCTGTCGCGCGCGCTCGCCCGACTCCGCAGCATCCTGCCGGATGAGATCCGGGTTCCATTGTCCGAGGGGCAGCGAGATGGCTGATCGAGCGCGAATCACGGATCTTGAACTGGAAGGCGCGCTCCGCGCCCTCGGCCCTCGCTACCCGTATCCTTCGACGCCTAACCTCGCGGTACGGGTGCGGACTCGCCTCGCGGCGCCACCGGTTAGGCCCCTGCCTCGCCGGGCTCCGTGGGGCGATCCTCGACGCCTCGCCCTGGTGGCTGCTCTGCTACTCCTGTTGATCGGAACCGCGGCACTGGCGATTCCGGGGACGCGCGATGCGATCGCGCATTTCTTCCACGTCCAGGGGGTGATCGTCAACCGGGTACCGTCGCCGGCGCCGTCGCTCACGCCGCCGACGTCGCTGAACCTCGGCCGCCTCACGACCATCACCGAGGCGCAGGCCGCCGTGCGGTTCACGATCGCGGTGCCGGCCAAGCTCGGGCCGCCTGATGCCGTCTATGTCGCGAGCGGTCCGCCCGGCGGCGAGGTCGCGCTGGCGTACACGCCCCGGCCGGGCATTCCGCTGGTCCGGCAGACGGGTTTGGGCGTGCTGATCACGGAGTTCCGTGGGGACCTGATCCCAGGATTTATCAGCAAGGAGGTCGGCCCAGGAGCCACGGCCGAGGAAGTCTCCGTCAATGGCGACCCGGGCTGGTGGATCGCCGGCGAGCCGCATACGATCCTGATCCGCGTCAGCCCGGACAGCAGCCAGCTCGAGACGCTGCGCCTGGCGGCGAACACGCTGGTCTGGGCCCGCGGCGGCGTCACGTATCGGATCGAATCGGACCTATCGAAGGCCGACGCGATGCGTATCGCCAGCTCGCTTCCCTGACGCCGGGCCGGCGGCGAATGGTCTCCGGGTCCCATTGCCGCCGGCTCCGAGCGCGTGAGGGGCAGTCTTCCACCGCGTTGCGACAGCTGTCTGTCGTTGCGGCCTCGTTCTCCGCACCGGGGTCCCGGCTCCTTCACAGGTCGTTCACAGGCGGGGGGCAGGATCAATGACAGCAATCGGGTCAACCGATGAAGGAGAACAAGATGAACGACGCAAAAGATAGGAATCGGAAACTGGCGATGCTGGGCGGGCTCGGGCTCGGCCTGGCGCTGCTGGGGCGAAAGCGCCGCTGGCGCCGCTACGCCATGGGCCAGATGATGGGCGGGGGATTCGGCGGCGGTCGCTGGGGCCGCTTCGGCTACGGCCACGGCGGATACGGCGGGCCGCAGCAGCCGATCACGTTGCCGCCGTTCATCGAGGCGACCCTCAAGGCCTGGCACGATCGCGCGCACGGCAATGGGCCGCCGGCCGCCGCTCCGGGCGAGCCGCCGACCGCGCAAGTCTGATCGATTCTTTCCTCCCCCGACTGAGGCGGAGTTCCCACTCCGCCTCATCTCTCGTCATAGGATGGCGCTGAATGAAGACGATCCTCGTGGTGGACGATGAGCCGCAGATCGTCCAGCTGGTGCGCGACTATCTCGAGCACGGTGGCTTCAAGGTCCTGGTTGCCGCCGACGGATCAAGCGCGCTCCGCCTCGCCTCGACCCTTCATCCGGATCTCGTCGTCCTCGACCTCGGGCTGCCGGGAATGGATGGGCTCGATGTGACGCGATCGTTGCGGCGCAACGGCGCGCTGCCCATCATCATGCTCACGGCGCGTGCCGACGAATCGGACAAGCTCGTCGGCCTCGAGCTGGGTGCCGATGACTACCTCACCAAACCGTTCAGTCCCAAAGAGCTGGTCGCTCGGGTCCGGTCGGTGCTGCGCCGGACGGAAGTGGCCCAGTCGCCGCGCGACCTGATTCGGGTCGGTGACCTCGAACTCAATCTGCCGAGCATGCAGTTGACCATCGCGGGACGGGCCGTCGAGCTGACCCAAACCGAGTTCCAGCTGCTGTCGACCATGGCGCGCCAACCGGGGCGCGTCTTTTCTCGCGCCCAGCTGCTCAGCGCGGTTCATGGCGTGGCCGTCGAATCGTACGAACGCGCCATCGATGCCCACATCAAGAACCTGCGCCGGAAGATCGAGCCCGAGCCCCACGATCCCCGCTACCTGCTCACCGTCTTCGGCGTCGGCTACCGCTTCGCGGATCCGCGGCGATGAGCGGCTGGAGCGGGCGGGGATGGCGGGGGCCTCGCTGGCGCGGCCCGGGACCTCCGCCCTGGTGGCCGCAGGGCGAAGCCTGGCCGCCGTCCGGGAGGCCGCCCTGGGCCCGTCCGGGGCGTCGATTCCTGTGGCGGATCGCGGGATTCATGGTTGCCGCCTTCCTGCTGATCGCCGTGGTCCTGACCGTCGGGGTGGTGCTGGTCGGCACCGCTGCCGGCCTGATCGCCGCCCCGCTCGGGGTCCGCATCCTCGCGATTGCGGCGCTGATCCTCTTTTTGTTCCTGGTGGCTCGCGGCGGCCGTCGATTTCGACGACTCGCGATCAATGTCTCCGAGCTGGTCGACGCCGCCGGCCGGATCGAGGCGGGTGACTACGGCGTGCAGGTCGCGGAGCGTGGACCGCGCGAGGTGCGATCCTTCGCGCGCGCCTTCAATGCCATGAGCGCGCGGCTGGCAGCCACCGATCGCCACCGGCGCGCGTTCGTCGCCGATCTCGCGCACGAATTCCGAACGCCGCTGGCGATCATCCGCGGTCAGGCGGAGGGGATCGGCGACGGCGTCTATCCCGCCGACGGGGCGCACCTCGCCCCCATCCTGGACGCGACCGAATCCCTCGAGCGGCTGGTCGAGGCGCTGCAGACGATGACGCTGGCCGACGTCGGCAGCCTCGGCCTGCGCCGGGAAGCGGTGGATGTCTCGGTACTGGTGAGCAGCAGCCTCTCCGCCTTTCAATCGATGGCGGACGCCGCCCACGTGAAGCTGGCTGCCGAGATTGGTCCGGACACGCCGGCGATCGACGCCGATCCGGCCCGGATTCGGGGGGTGCTCGCCAACCTGCTGTCGAATGCGATCCGCCATACCCCGGCCGGCGGCATCATCACGGTCAGTGCGCGCCGCGCGGCTGACACGATCACCATCGCGGTGCGCGACACCGGGCAGGGGATCCCGGAGGAGCTGCGTCCGAGAGTCTTCGAGCGATTCGTCAAAGCGCCCGGCTCGCCCGGCGCCGGCCTGGGGCTCGCCATTGCCAAAGACATCGTGGTGGCGCACAGTGGGACGATCGACCTGACCAGCGAGGTGGGGAAGGGGACCGAGGTCCGATTCACGTTGCCGATCGCGCACTAGCGCCCTGCTAGGCTCTCCCAAGATGGCCGCGCACGACTCGCATTCGGCGCGCGCGCCGCTGCAGCCGCGGCTGTGGCTGCGGGCATTTACAGGGTTCTACCGCCCACAACCGTCGTCCCAACTCAACCTGGATCCGATCGCGCGTTTTCTCTACTCGGCGCGCGCCGTCATCCTGGTCATCTCGGTCCAGGCGAGCCTCATCGCCGGCTTGCTGGCGCTCACCGACCGTCGCTTCGATCTGGTGCCCTTCTTGCTGCTGCTGATCGGGCTGGTGGTGGCGCACGCGATCAGCAACCTCAGCAACGACTATTTCGGCTACCGGCGGGGGCACGACGTCGCCGACTCGCCACGAATGCGATACACGCTGCACCCGATGACCAGCGGGTTGGACAGCCGCTCGTTGCTCACGCCGATCGCCGCGCTCGGCGTCATCGGGGTCGCCATCATCCTCTATTTCTGGGCGGTGCGCGGACCGCTCGCCCTGGGGTTTGCCGCCGCCGGGGTCCTGTTGCTCTTTCTCTACGACGCCGCGCCGGTGCCGCTGAAGTCGATCGGGTTGGGCGAGCTGGCCGCCTTCCTGGTCTGGGGACCGCTGATGATCGGTGGCGGCTATTTCGTGATCGCCGGCCAACTCTCGCCGTCGGCGTTCCTGGTCTCGATCCCGTACGGACTCGGCGTTGCCTCGATCCTGGTCGGCAAGCACATCGACCAGCTCGACTTCGACGTGGCGCACGGCCAGCGAACGCTTCCCGTGGTGCTGGGCGAGGCGAATGCGCGGCTCCTCAACCGCGCCGCCGTCGGCTTGATGTACCTCGTGATCGTGCTGCTCATCATCACCGGGGTGGCGACGCCCTTCCTGCTCGTGGCGGCCGTTGCGCTCCCGCGAGCGATGCGTGCAATCCAGGTGATGTCGGCGCCCAGGCCGGCATCGCCTCCCCCGGGATATGTGGGCTGGCCGCTGTGGAACCACCGCGCGTGCCTGATCCATAATCGGCTCTTCGGCTGGGCCTACATCGCCGGGCTGGCGCTCGGGGCCATCGTCCCGGCCTTCCGGCTCTAGCGCGATCCGCGTGCGCCCCCGAGCAATAGGATGACGGCCGCGGCTCGGATCGTCGTGCTTCCGGGTGATGGGATCGGTCCGGAGGTGACCGATGCGGCCCGCCGGGTGCTGGATGCGGCGGCGGTCCGGGCGGGTCTGAAACTCGATTACGTCGTGGATCTCGTTGGCGGCGCGTCGGTCGACGCCCACGGAGTGGCGCTTCGTCCGCAGACGTTGCGGCTCTGTAAGACGGCCGACGCGATTCTCTTCGGCGCGGTTGGCGGGCCGAAATGGGACGATGCGGCGCCGCAGAGCAACCTGCGGCCGGGCTCGGCGCTGCTCGGTCTCCGGAAAGGCCTGGGGCTCTTCGCCAACCTGCGCCCGGTGCGGGTCGATCCCGCCATGGTCGCCACCTCGGCGCTGCGCCCCGAGCGGGTCCGCGACGTCGACCTCCTCGTCGTCCGCGAGCTGACCGGCGGCCTCTACTTCAGTAAGCCGAAACGGCGCTACGAGACGCCGCGCGGGCAGGCCGCGGTCGACACCATGCGCTACAGCACGCCGGAGATCGAGCGGGTGGCGGTGCGGGCGTTCGAGCTGGCGCGCCAGCGGCGGCGCCGCCTTTGCTCGGTCGACAAGGCCAACATCCTCGAGACCTCGCGGCTCTGGCGCACCGTGGTGACCGCCGTCGCCGAGCGCTATCCGGACGTCGCCACCAGCCACATGCTGGTCGACGCCTTCGCCATGGAGTTGCTCCGGCGTCCCCAGGCCTTCGACGTCGTGCTGACCGAAAACCTCTTCGGCGACATCCTGACCGATGAAGCCTCGATGCTGGCCGGCGCGCTCGGCATGCTGCCTTCGGCGAGCCTCGGTGGCGGGACGCTCGGTTTGTACGAGCCGATCCACGGCTCGGCCCCCGATATCGCCGGGAAGGGCATCGCCAACCCGATCGGCGCGATTCTCAGTGCGGCCCTCCTCCTGCGCTGGTCCTTGAACGCGGAGACGGCAGCTGCTGCAGTCGAGCACGCGGTCTCTTTTGTGCTCGCTTCCGGTTTGCGCACGGCGGACATCGCCCGCGACGGCGAAGCGCCGGTTGGGACGGCGGCGATTGCCGAGGCTGTGGTCAGCGCCTTAGGATAACGGTGACAAAACCGAGCTAGGGGCGGCGGCTCGCAGGAGGGAGAGGGGATGGACTCTGGACTGCGCCGAGGGAGCCTGAATCTTCCACGACTCGCGTTCATCGGGCTCGCGTATTTCTCACTGGCTCCGGCGATCTACCTGAACATGGGCTTCATGGAAACCGATGCCAATGGCCCCGTCATGCCGCTGCTGTTCATCCTGATAACGGTCGCCATCCTGCCGACGGCGATCAGCTTCGCCGTGATGAACAACCGCCGCCCATCGGCTGGCTCAGGGTCGACCTGGGTGTGGGAGAGCGTATCGCCGTCGGCCGGCCTATGGCTGGGCTGGGTCATGATCACCGCCTATCTCGTCGTGTGCTCCATCTACCCGCCGGGGTTTGGCCTGTTCTTCAACTCGCTGCTCAGCATCTTCGGGGTCGGCACCAACGTATGGACCGGCATCGCCGGCGGCCTGGTGTCCGTCTTGATTTGCGGCTACATCGCCCATCGAAACATCCGGCTCGGCGCGGCGGTGATCGGTGTCCTGATGGTCTTCGAAGCCGGCTTCGTCCTCCTCCTCTCGCTGTTCATCGTGGCCAAGGGTGGCACGCTGGGGCATCTGACCCTGACCCCGTTCGACCCGACGGCCGCGAAGGCCGGGGTCAGCGGGCTCGCACTGGCCGCGATCTTTGCCTTCCTGTCGATCGCCGGCGTGGATTCGATTGCGCCGGTCGCCGAGGAATCGAACACGCCGAAGCGCCTGATCCCACTGGGCACCATCCTGATCACACTGATCGCTGGTCTCTACTGGACGGTCACCTCGTACGGATTCGCCATCTCGGTACCGGTGCAGACGGTCGCTGACTACGTCAACGCGGGCCAGCTCACGCCGGTGCTTCCGATCGCGCATCAGTACATCGATGGCCTCGATATCCTGGTGCCGATCACCGGCTTCACCGCCACCCTCGCCAGCTTCGGGGCGTCCGTCTATGCGGCGAGCCGCTTGATGTATGCCACCTCCCGGGAAGGCTTCCTGCCGGCCTTTTTCGCCCGGCTGCATCCCGCCCATCGCACGCCGTGGAATGCCGAGGCAACCGCATTGGGCGCCGCGCTCGTGCTCTTCTTGCTTGGGACCTGGTGGCAAGGCTCAGTGGCCGGCTCGTTCGGCTACCTGGCCGTAATCTTCGTTTTCTTCATCCTGGTCGCGTACATCTCGGTCAACCTGGCGAACCTGATCTACCATCTTCGCTACAAACGCAACGAGTTCAACTGGTTCCTGAACGGGGTGATCCCCGTCGCCGGAGTGGCGATCGACGCCTACATCCTCTATAAGGCCTTCTTCGAGTCGGAGTTAGGGCTGCCCTTCCGGACCGGGTCCAGCATCGTCTGGTTCTCATTGGTGTGGGCCGCCATCGGCGTCGTCTGGGTGCTCTGGTGGCGCAGACGACGTGACCTCTCGAAAGCAACGCTGACGATGTTCGCGGAGGCCTGACCTGATTACACCGAAATTGCGGATCAAGGAAGGCTTCGTTTCTGTATCCGGCGGCAAGGTCTGGTACCGGATGGTGGGCGAGGGTGGCATGCCGTTGCTCTGTCTACACGGAGGGCCGGGCATTCCGCACGACTATCTCGAGAACCTGGAGGACCTGGCCGACCGGCGGATGGTGGTCTTCTACGACCAGCTGGGCTGCGGGAATTCGGAGCGGCCCGACGATCCGTCGCTCTGGACCATGGCGCGAGCCATCGACGAGTTGGTCGCCGTCCGCGAACAGCTCGGGCTCGACCGAATTCACCTGTTCGGCAACTCGTGGGGTGGCTGGCTCTCGTTGCAGTACGTGCTCGATCGGAAGCCGCCGCTACAGAGCTTGATCCTCAGCAGCTCGCCGCCGAGTGTGAGCCGCTGGATCACGGATGCCAACGAGCTCCGCCGTCAGCTGCCGGAGGACGTGCGGAAGGTCCTCGACCATCACGAGGCCAAGGGGTTCTTTGCCTGTCCGGAATGGTTCGGCGCCATGGCCGTGTTCTACCGCCGCCATGTGTGCCGTGCGGACCCGTGGCCAGACGGCGTGGAACGCGCGTTCGGGCCCGGCTTCGGCGGTCAGGTCTATGGGACGATGTGGGGGCCGAGCGAGTTCGGACCGGTGACCGGCAATCTCAAGACCTGGGAGGTGACGGAACGCCTCGGCGAGGTCACCGTTCCGACGTTGATCACGTGCGGCCGGTACGATGAGGCCACCCCGGCGCACGTCACAGACATGCATGGCCTGATGCCGGGCTCGCAGCTGGTGATCTTCGAGCAAAGCTCACACCTGGCCTTCGTCGAGGAGCGCGATGCCTACATCCGGACGGTGAGTGACTTCCTCGATCGTGTGGAAGCTTAGCCGGAGTGGACTAGAACCAGCGAGCTCCGCCGCCGCTCGGCCCAACCAAGGGTCTGACGACCAGTCGCCACTCGCATTCGGTTTCCATCACGACGTGCCATGCGCCGGCGCCAAGGAACCTCCAGCTCGGCCAGCTGGCCGACGCTTCGCCGCCCTCGGCGAGCTGGATACGGTGGCCGTCGGCGGCGCGCAAGCCGAGGCTGAAGGGACAGAAGCGTTCTGGAAAAGAATGCTGGTCTGAGTAAAAGCCCCCGACCGAGAGGTCGAAGGCATAGTGACCGGTTCGAGCGATGCGAAATTCGGGCGGCTCACCGCTTCGCAGATTGATCGGCTGCGGCGGCGGTTGCGATGGTCTCCAGACCCTCGGCGGCGCTTCCCAGGACAGCATCGAGTTCAGCACGACCTGTGCCATCCAGGCACAACCCGCCACCGCGTCAACGCGGAGTTGATAACTTCCGCCACGCAGCTCGTGCTGGACGAGGGGGGCAATAACTTCGCCCGCGGCGACTGGCACTGAGCTCCAATCCGGTGCCCCGCGGCCGGTACGGTCGATGAGGCTGACGGACCGCACGGCCTCCGGCGGATCGTATGCCATAAAGACCGTGTAGCGAGCATGAGGCAGGTGCCCCAGGGCAGACATTGCCGAACCTGCGCCCGTCAATTGCGTAACCAGACGATCGATCTGGATGAACCGGCTCAGTGGCCGGCGGCTGATGATGCGCTGACCGACTGTTTCCACGGCTGTGCTACCCGATCGCCCGCAGCAGGGTCGACAGGGTCGGGCGCACCGGCCGCGGAAGCCGCAGCCCGCGGGTCAGGGCCTGCGGGTCTTTCAAGCCGTGGCCGGTAAGCACGCAGACGATGGACCCGTCCAGGCGCGCCGCGCTGACATTCTTGATCAGTAGCGCCACGCTCGCCGCTGAGGCGGGCTCGACCAGGAGGCCTTCTTCGCGCGACAGGCGGCGATGGGCGGCCATGATCTCCTCGTCGGTCACCGGCTCGATCATGCCGCCAGACTCGTCTCGGGCCGCGATCGCGCTAGTCCATGAAGCCGGATTGCCGATCCGGATCGCCGAGGCGATCGTCTTCGGCCGCGAGACTGGCCGGCCCCGGACCAGCGGCGCGGCGCCCGCGGCCTGAGCACCGTGCATCGCCGGCCGCGTGCGCCCGTCGCGCTCCTGCAGCTCGGTAAAGCCCCGCCAGTAGGCCGTGATGTTACCCCCGTTGCCAACCGGGATGAACAGGCGCACCGGCGCGTCGCCCAACTGCTCGACGATTTCGAAGGCGGCCGTCTTCTGCCCCTCGATGCGGAAGGGGTTGACCGAGTTCACCAGCGCGACGCCCGGCTCGCCCGCCAGCTGACGCACCAGCCGAAGCGCGATGTCGAACGAGCCGTTGACCGTCAGGATGGTCGCGCCGTAGGCGAGCGCCTGGGCGAGCTTGCCGGCGGCGACGCCGCCCGCGGGCACCACCACGACCGCACGGAGACCGCATCGGGCCGCGTAGGCGGCGGCCGAGGCACTGGTATTGCCGGTCGAGGCGCACAGTAGCGTCCGGGCTTTCCCCTCCAACGCCTTTGCCGTCGCCACCGCCATCCCGCGGTCCTTGAAGGATCCGCTCGGGTTCAGGCCCTCGTACTTGAAATACAGCTGGTCGAGTCCAAGCGACGGACCAATTCGTGATGACCGGATCAGTGGCGTCGACCCCTCGCCCAGCGTCACCCTGGGCGTGGTGGCGCTTACCGGCAAATAGGCGGCGTAACGCTCGATGATGCCGGCGGCCATCGCCGCCATGCTAGCTTTCCGTGGATGCGCGCCCCGTATCGGCTCGGCTTACTCGGGTTCGGGAATGTCGGCGGCGCCCTGGCCCGCCGGCTCATCGACGACGCGGACGAGATCGCGCGCGCGGCCGGCCGCCCGGTCCGCCTCCAAGTGATCGCCGTCCGGCACCCCGATGGCCGGCCCATGCCTGCGCCGATGGACCGAGCGGAACGCTTAATCGAGCGGTCCGACCTCGACGCCGTCGTCGAGCTGATCGGTGGCCTCGAGCCGGCCCATACCTATATACATACGGCACTGGCGGCCGGCCGTCAGGTGATCACGGCGAACAAGCAGCTGATCGCCACCCAGGGACCGGCGCTAGCCCTCCTGGGGCCGCTGCGGTTCGAGGCTTCCGTGGCGAGCGCGATCCCGATCGTCGAGACGCTGGCCGAAACCCTGGCCGCTGACCGGATCCGATACGTGAGTGGGATCCTGAACGGCACGACGAACTCCATGCTCGACGCGATGGCGGCTGGAGCGAGCTACGCCGACGCGCTGGCCGATGCCCAGCAGCGTGGGCTCGCCGAGGCCGATCCTATCGCCGATGTCGATGCCCACGACCCGGCGGCCAAGCTCGCCATCCTGGTGATGCTGGCCTTCCGCCGCCGGATCGATCCGTCAGTCATCGAGCGGGTGGGGATCCGCGGTCTGCAGCACGCGGCGTTCGCGGACGCCGGGCGGAGTGGACAGGTCGTGAAGCTGGTCGCCGCGGCCACCCATGATGGCAACGCGGTTGCCGCCGATGTGCGCCCGCGACTGGTTCCCCTTGATTCCCCCTTGGCGCGGGTGGGCGGCGCGATGAATGCGATCGCGATCGAGGCCGCCTATGCCGGACAGCTTCGGTTCGAAGGACCAGGTGCCGGGCCGAACCCCGCGGCGAGTGCCGTGCTGGCCGACATCATCCGCGCGGCTCGCGACGCCCCCGCCTCGGCCGGGATGCTGATGGCCGGCCTGGCGGACCTGCCGCCGGCGGATGTTCACCCGCTGGGATCGAACGCCCCATATCCGGCCGCGTCATGACATTGGAGGAGAGATGTCGATCTCGCTGACGCTGGAGCAGGTCAAGGAGCGGGCGCGGCGGGCGCCGATGGTCCCCATCTTCCGCGACATGCTGTCGGACGCGCTCACGCCGGTGACGGCATATGCGGCGCTGGCCGGCGATGGTCCGGCGTATCTCCTCGAAAGTGTCGAGCGAGGGGAACAACTCGGCCGCTATTCCTTTGTGGCAGCGGACCCGATGGCGATCGTGACGATCGCAGGCGGTCGCGCCACGGTGCAGGATGCCAGCGGCCGGCGCGAACTCGAGGGCACCGATCCACTGCGAGCGCTGGAAGGCTACCTGCAGACGTTTGCCGCTGAACGCGCCGAGGGTCTCCCTGAAGGCTTTTGCGGCGGCGCGGTCGGATACCTGGGCTACGAGGCGGCAGCTTATCTCGAGCGCCTCCCGCTACCCGATGCGGACCCCCTGGAGGTGGCCGACGGCGTCTTTGTGATTACCGACACGCTCGCCTGTTTCGACCACGTGCGACATCGCTTGAAGCTGGTGACCCACGTCCGCACCCAGCGGCCACCGATCGAATCGCGCTACGCGGAGGCCGTGGCGCGGATCGACGACCTGGCTCGCCGCCTGGGCCGGACCGTTCGACTGCGCCCGCTCGAGCCGGCGGACCGACCCGCGGGCGCCAACGTCGAGGGTCACCTATCTGAGCCGGAATTCTTCAAGGCGGTCGAGCAAGCGAAGTCCCACATCCTGGCGGGTGACATCTACCAGGTGCAGATTGCCCAACGATTCAGCGTGCCGCTGCAGGCCGACGCCTTTGACGTGTATCGGCTGTTACGAGCGCTCAACCCCTCGCCCTACATGTATTTCCTCAAGCTGCCCGCGACGACCATCCTCGGCACATCGCCGGAGATCCTGGTGACGGTGCAGGGTCGCCAATTGCGCTACCGGCCGATTGCGGGCACCCGGCGGCGAGGCCGCGATGAGGCGGCCGACCGGCGGATGGAGGAGGAGTTGCGATCGAGCGAGAAGGAGCGCGCCGAGCACGTGATGCTGGTGGACCTCGGCCGCAACGACCTGGGGCGCGTCTGCGAGATCGGCAGCGTCAAGGTCACCGAGCTGATGGCGGTCGAGCGCTACTCGCACGTGATGCACCTCGTCTCCAACATCACCGGCAAATTGCGAACCGACTGCACGCCGATGGATGCGCTGCGCGCCTGCTTCCCGGCGGGCACAGTGACCGGGGCACCGAAAATCCGCGCCATGGAGATCATTGCCGAGCTGGAGCGCGAGCGCCGCGGAGTTTACGCCGGCGCCATCGGCTACTTCAGCTTCACCGGTGACCTCGATACCTGCATCGCGATCCGGACCATGGTGGTGAAGGATGGGCTGGCGACGGTCCAGGCGGCCGCCGGCATCGTGGCGGATTCCCTGCCGGCGGAAGAGTTCCTCGAAACCCGGAACAAGGCCTCAGCGCTGCTGCAGGCGCTGGCCGGCGCCGGCTGAGATGAAACCGGTGGACACCGTGCTCGTGATCGACAACTACGACTCGTTCACCTACAACCTTGTGCAGTATCTCGGCGAGCTCGGCGAGCAGGTGACCGTGCGGCGCAACGACGAGATCACCTTGCCAGCCATCACA
>Ga0209689_1002098_pt1 | contig 14921 bp, 9 predicted proteins | sample GraSoiAngelo_149_FD_187119 | JGI IMG/M metagenome (GOLD analysis project Ga0209689, IMG submission 187119) | Grasslands soil microbial communities from the Angelo Coastal Reserve, California, USA - 14_1009_09_30cm (SPAdes) (version 2) | ecosystem: Environmental > Terrestrial > Soil > Grasslands ...
CCGCCTCAGAAGTGGCACCCGACCTGAAGGCGGCTAGTGCGTCCTCGTAAAGGCTCATTGATCCATTCCTCCCATCAGGGAGATGAGCGTGGCAAAAAAAGGCTACCAGGTGGCCCTGGCGGTGACTGCTATGGGTCAGGCGGTGACCCAGGCAGCGAGGGATGGGGGCCTGAGCCGGCAAGCCTTGCGTGCCTCGGCTGGCGGCGGGCCTCATGGCTAAACCTATGATTTCGGCGGAGTGGGCGCGCGACCGACGACGCGATACGCCAGGAGCGGTGACTACAGCATCGCCTATCAGGTCGTGGGAGACGCTCCACTAGATCTTGTTCTGGTATCGGGCTTCGTCTCGCACCTCGAATACGCGTGGGAAGATCCCGATTTCGCGCGTTTTCTCGAGCGCCTGGCTTCTTTCAGCCGGCTGATCCTGTTCGACAAACGGGGCACGGGACTCTCCGATCGCGTTCCAGTGAACAAGCTGCCTACGTTGGAAGAACGCATGGACGACGTGCGTGCCGTGATGGATGCCGCAGGTTCCAAGAGAGCTGCCCTGTTCGGAATCTCCGAAGGCGGACCGATGAGCATGCTGTTCGCCACGACCTATCCGGAGCGTGTTGGAGCACTGGTCCTGTACGGCTCCTATGCCAAACGCGTGCGTGACGCCGACTACCCCTGGGCGCCCACGATCGAAGAGCACCGCAACAATCTCGACGCCGTGCAGCGAGACTGGGGTGGTCCCACTCAGGTTGAGGTATGGGCGCCAAGCATGGCCGATGACGATCGGTTCAAGAGATGGTGGGGCCAATACCTGCGACTCGGCGCCAGTCCGGCTGCGGCGCGGGCGGTCCTGGAAATGACGCTCGAGATCGATGTCCGGGACATCCTGCCCGCCGTCCGTGTTCCGACCCTCGTCCTCCATCGCGCCGGCGACCGACGTATCGAAGTCGGCGGCGCGCGATACCTGGCTGAGCGCATACCTCAGGCGCGATTCATCGAGCTTCCGGGCATCGACCACATAGCGTGGGTTGGCGACTCAGACGCCATCCTGAACGAGGTCGAGGAATTCCTCACCGGCGCCCGCCACACCGTCGAAGCATCCCGCGTCCTGGCGACCGTGCTCTTCACCGACATGGTGGAGTCCACGAGTCGGGCCGTCCGACTCGGCGATGCCCGGTGGCGTGCCCTCATCAGTGACCATGACCGACTCCTTCGCGGCGAGCTCGCTCGTTTTCGCGGCCGAGAGATCGATAGGAGAGGCGACGGCTTCCTTGCCATCTTCGACGGGCCGGCGCGCGCCATCCGCTGCGCGTTCTCGATCGTCGAGCGCGTGCACGAGCTTGGTATCCAGGTTCGGGCCGGCCTCCACACCGGAGAGCTCGATCTCATGGAGGCCGGCATTGCCGGGATCGCCGTACATATCGGGGCGCGCGTCATGAGCCTCGCGGGCCCGGACGAGGTCCTGGTCTCCAGCACGGTGAGAGATCTCGTCGCTGGGTCTGGGCTTACCTTCACGGATCGGGGCATGCATGAGCTCAAGGGCGTGCCAGGCTCGTGGCGGATCCTTCGCGTCGAGCCGCCGGTGACATGACTGTGGCCGATGAGCACGCGGAAGAGCGAGAGGCCCAGGAGCAGCTCCTTCGCGGCGTCGATTACCTGCGGGGCCTGGACCGCGTGGATATCGCTCGACTGATCGGTTCGAGCGAGGACGCCCATTTCGCGGCCGGCACGGTCATCGTCCGCGAGGGCGAGGTCGCAGATTCGCTTTATCTGCTCGCCGACGGCACGGTGGAGGTGAGCGTTCGGGTGGATGAAGGCGACCGATCGGTCACCTCGATCACCGCGCCGGCTACCTTCGGCGACCTCGGCCTGCTGCTTAATGAACGGACAGCCACTGTTCGCGCGCTTTCGGACGTGCAGGCCTGGCGCATTCCGCGACACGACTTCGAGCGCCTCCTCCGCGAGCGGCCTCAGCTCGGTCTGGCGATCGCCACCGCGCTCGCGTCCGCGATCGACCGACGTGATCGGGCAAGGGTCGGTGCAACGATCAAACCGCCTGAGCCGTTCCACTCGATGATGGCCGCGCCGCAGGCCCGCCATTCGAGGCTTACGCGTGTCGCCTACGTCGCCATCTCGATCGGCGTGCCCGCGGCACTGTGGCTGCTGCCCCCGCCGAGCGGCCTCAGCAGTACTGGTTGGCACATCGGGCTCGTGATGGTCGGCGGCGCGGTCGCCTGGCTGCTCGAGCCGGTGCCGGACTTTGCGGTCGCGCTCGCCATGGCGGCGGCATGGATGGCGACGGCCGCCACCCCACCGGCTCTGGCGTTCGCTGGCTTCACCAGCTCGGCATGGGTGACGGCGGTGGCGGCCTTGGGGATCACCGCCGCGATGGCGGCTTCAGGTCTGCTGTTCCGCGCCTCCCTGGTCCTGCTGCGTGTTTTTCCGCCAACGCATCGCGGCCAGCTCTCCGCGCTCCTGGTGGCCGGCGTCGTCCTCACCCCACTGGCGCCCACGGTGTTCGGACGTGTCGCGATGACGGCACCGGTCGCGCGCGACCTGTCGCAAGCCCTGGGTCATGCGAGAAGGACCCGCGCCAGCGCCGCTGTCGCGTTCGCCGGAGTTCTGGGCAGCACCATCCTCGGGCCTGTGTTCTTGACCGGCGTCATCACCAACTTTCTGATCCTCAGCTTGCTCCCCGCCAAGGAACAGGCGCGGTTCGGATGGGCCGAATGGCTGGTCGCCGCTCTCCCGGCGGGCTTGCTGCTGTTCATCGGCGCATCTCTGATCCTGCTCGCGCTCGATCCACGATCCCGGATGCGAGCGAGCAGAGTCGCCACGCGAACGCAGGAGCAGTCGATCGGTCGCGTATCGCGGCACGAACTGGCATCGCTGTTCGCCGTGGGAGTTTTCATCGTCGGTTTGCTGTTCCAGCCAATCCTCAGAGTCGACATCGCAGCAATCGGTTTGGTGTCGCTGCTCGTGGCCATCGGCGGAGGCGCGCTGGATCGTCAGATCTTTCGATCCGGGATCGATTGGGCCACGCTGGTGCTGTTCGGTGTGCTGCTGGGCGCGGGGGGCGTCTTGCGTTCGGGAGGGGTCGACCGATGGATAGGGGAGGTGATCACACCTATCGCTCGGTCGGTCGGCAACCCAGAGCTTGTGATTCTCCTGTTGGCTCTCTTCGTCATCGTCGTGCGGCTTGTCCTCCCCATGGTTCCGGCGGGATTCCTCCTTCTGGTCGCTCTGGTGCCGTCAGCGCCGCATCTAGGCTTGAGCGGCTGGGTCGTTGGCTTCGTGGTTTCCGTGATGGTGCTGACCTGGGTGCTGCCGAGGCAGTACGAGGTGCTCCGAATGTTTCGCGGGATGACCGACGATGAGATGTTCAGCGACCGCCAAGCTCTCGCCGTGGGCGTATCGACCACGTTTATCGCGCTGTTGATCGTGGTGATCTGCGTCCCCTACTGGCGAGCTATCGGGATCTTTTAGCCGCACGTGAGCTGCGCACGCCGCTCACGCTTCGCGGGCATCGAGCTCCAACCCCTCGTCGGCGAGCGCATAGGCTACCGCCTGCTCGAGCGTCATCGCCTGCCCGTCGGCTCGCGCGGCCGCCTCCGCGTCTGACAGAGCGGCTCCCTTCCTCCAGCCTTCCCTCGTTCCGACCACGGTCCCGAGTCCAGCGCCGCTGGTGGCTTCTTGAGCCGCCGCGGCGCCGGCGAGGCGCTCCGCCCTGAGACTCGTGCCCTTGCGACGGGCCACCTCTGCCATGGACTCGAGCACCAGCACGACCCCGGTGACATCGCGGGCGTCGGCAAAGAACTTCAGCGCCTCTCGATCAATCGAACCGGCGGTCTCGGTGTCATCGGTTTTCAACGCGATCGAGGCGCGCACGAAAAGCGCCCACCCAAGACCAAATCGATCGTCCAGGCGCCGGAAGAGGTCGATGGCCTCTTCGATCGCATTGATCGCTCGATCGTTCGACTCGAGGTAGGAGTAGATCTGGCCCAGACCCCAAAGACACCGGGCAATTCCCGCCTCATCGCCAAGCCGGCGATAGATCGCAACCGCCTCGTCCAGCAGCGCCTGCCCTTTTGGAAGATCCCTGCGCATGACATTGGATGGAAAGGAGTCGTTGTAGAGCGCACCGGCGATGGCTCGCTCGTCGCCGGTCGCCCGGGTCAGCTCGAGGCACTCGTCGTAGAAGGCCTCTGCAGCTTCCATATCGCCCTGCCAGTAGGCAACGCCACCCGCCGCCTCGAGCGCTCGCGCGCGATCCTCCGGACGATGCTGGGCGCCCGGCATGCGGAGAATGGTGTCGAGGCGCATTCGGCCCTCACGCAGGTGTCCGCGCATCTGCCAGAAACGCCAGAAGGCGGCACCAAGTTTCAACGCCAGAACAGCATCGCCGCGAGACACCGACCAGTCGAACGCGGTTCGAACATTGTCCTGGTCCAGCTCGAGGCGGTCCAGCCATTTCTTCTGCTCGGCTCCGAACAGCTTTGGCGCCACCTCCTCCGCCAGGGACAGATAGGCTGCGGCGTGGCGGTCCTTGATCGAATCGGCCTCACCGCTCGCCGTCAGCTGTTCCGCTGCATACTCGCGGATCACCTGAAGCATGAGGAGCCTCGGCTCGTCATAGTCGGGCATCCTGCGCAGCAGGCTCTGCTCCGCGAGCTCGTCCAGGCCGTCCAGCACCTCCACGCCAAGCTCGGACGCCGGGCCGCAGACCGCCTCCGCCTGATCGAGGTTTGCGCCGCGACCAAAAACCGAGAAACGGCGGAACGCGCGCCGGTGCGACTCATCGAGCAGGTCGTAGCTCCAGGCGATCGCCCCCTGCAGGGTCTGCTGGCGGCGCGGCAGGTCGCGAGAGCCCGAGCCCAGCACCGCTACGCTGCCGTCGAGACGGCTGAGCAGCGCCTGCGGGCTGAACAGCTTGACCCTTGCCGCAGCAAGCTCGATGGCCAGGGGCAAGCCGTCCACGCGCTCGCAGATACCTGCGATTGCCGGAGCGTTTTCGTTGGTGACTCGAAAGTCGTGCTTCGCGGCGACGGCGCGGTCGATGAACAGCTTGACGGCTTCGTACTGCGAGAGCGCCGCCAGTGACGGCAACGTCCGCGGATCGGGTGTGCGGAGCGGCTCCAGCGCCATCTCCTGCTCTCCGTACACGCGGAGCGTGGCGCGACTGCTCACGACACATCTGGTTCCTTCGACCGCGTGCAGCAGGTCCGACACGACCGGCGCGCCGGCGGGCAGGAGCTGCTCGAAGTTGTCGAGCACCAGGAGGACGCTCTTGCCGGTCAGGTACTCGACGACCGCCTCGAACGGAAGGCGATTGCCCGCGACCGGAATGCCGATCGCCTCGGCGACGGCGGATGAGATCAGGCTCGAATCTCGGATGGCGGACAAGGGCACGAAGTACACCCCATCCGGAAAGCTCTGCACGACCTCGGCCGCGATTTGCAGGCTCAAGCGAGTCTTGCCCATCCCACCAGGACCGGTCAAAGTCAGCAGGCGAGTGCCGTGGAGCAATCGCTTGGCCTCGGTCACGTCGGGCTCGCGGCCCACGAAGCTCGTCAGCTGAGTCGGCAGGTTGTTGGGAGTGGAATCGAGGGTGCGCAGGGCTGGGAAGGTGCTGGGCGCGCCGTCGATCACAAGCTGGTAAAGGCGCTCGGGGCGCGCGAGGTCCTTGAGGCGGTGCAGGCCCAGGTCGCGCAGCGTGAGATGCGCCGGCAGGGCCGCCTCGACCAGCGAACGGGTCGCGTCGGAGACCACCACCTGGCCCCCATGCGCCGAAGCCGCCACCCGCGCAGCATGGTGTACATCGACCCCGATGTATTCCTCGCCGACCAGCGGCGCCTCTCCTGTGTGCACGCCGATCCGTACGCGAATCGGCTTTCCGTGCGGCCATTCGTGCTTCGAGAGCTCTCTCTGCGCCTGGGCGGCCGAACCGCATGCGTCGAGCGCGCTCTGGAACACACAGAAAAAAGAGTCACCCTCAGTACGCAGCTCTCGCCCGTTGCCGCTCCGAAAAGCCGCGCGAAGGATCTCGTGATGAGTCAGCTGCGCCTGCACGTACTCGTCGCCAAGCTCCTGCATCAGACGGGTCGAACCCTCGATGTCGGTGAAGAGGAACGTGACTGTTCCGGTCGGCAGGCTCACATCGCGGACCCGGCGAGTGCCCCACCGAGAACCGGCTTCAAAGCCGCAGTCAGCTGCGCGCGATAATCCGCACCCTCGAAGTCGAGCAGGGGATGTGGCGGCAAAAGATGTTCGCTCAACGCGCCGCCGGCCCGCACGTAGATGGCAGGGTACGGGTCGTCTTTCCCGTTGGCTTCCAGCGCCACCGCGACCGCGTTCACCTCGCCGCCGTCGACAAAGTGGGCCAGCGGCTGGATGCCTTCGTCAGTGATCCCCTCGCTCGGCTCGATGCGGAGCACCCGTGCCAGGTAGGAACGCTGATGCCACAGCTCCGGAGCGCGGCTGGCTTGTGCCAGCAGAAACCCAACCACCTCGTCCGCCGCGAGCCGACTTCGCTCCAACCTCCGTCCGAATCGCGTCTCAGCCAGGTGTCGCGCGAGCACGCGCGCGTTGTAGCGATAGCCCTGAACCGCACCGGAGTTGCTTGGGATCCCGTGTTTGCGAAGCCCCTGCGCGCCTTGCATGATCGTGCCCGCAAAGTAGAGGCCGGGAACCGTCGCGCTCTCCCAGAACGGGGTCTGGGTCGGAATCCGGCTCTGCCCGAAGGTGGCCACCCCCAGCCCGGGCAGATCGCGCAGCGGCGACACGAAGCCGGTCGCCGCGATGACGTCGTCAACCTCGAACTTAAGGGCGCGCCCGTCGGCGGCGCCTCGAGTCTGGACTGCGTATCCGGCTCCGGCGCGCTCCACGCTCTCGATCGATGCGTCGAGGATCACGACGCCGCCGGCCAGCGCCCAGTCCTCGTAAGGCTGCACGTAACGCGCGCGCACGCCGACCAGCGTGCGCGTTTCAACCGAAAGCCGCGTCCGGCTCGGCGACGCCAGTACGATCTGCCGCGCCCAGGGCAGGAGGCCAGACGCGATCTCGAAGCCTGAGTTCTGCTTGCCGGCGATGAAGATCCGCCGGCCGGCGTAGGTTTCCGCCGGGCGAAGATCGCCGTACTGCTGGACACCATCGAGCTCGAGAATCGATGGGCGCCACGGCTGGGCGATGCCCACCGCGAACACGGCCACGGGCGCTCGGTACCCTCCGTCGGACGTCGTCAGCACGAAATCTTCGCCGTCCTGATGCGTCGAGTCCCAGCGGCAGCCGTGCCGGATACGAAGACCGGTGCGCTCAGCGAACGTTCTCAAACCGAGCTCCATCTCGGGCCGCGACGGAAAGTACGAGGTGCCATCCATGACGCCGGGCATGATCGAACGGTTCGATTCTTCGTCCGCCAGAAGGCTGTTCCAGTCGTATCTCTCGTAGGCCGCGGTGCCACGCTCAGGCTCGGCGTACGGCTTGGTCCAGCTGAGCATTCGCTGGAAGATGGGCCAGCGCCGGAACATGCCGCCAGGCTCAGAGTCGTCCGAGATCACGGCATGATCGATGCCGAGACGGCGCAGCGAGTACGTCAGCTGAAGAGCCCCCGGGCCGCTGCCGACGACGATGAGCGGATACCGACCGGGCGGAAACGGCCGCTCTGTCAGCTCAACCACCTGGTGGTCGCCCGAACCTTCCGCGCCTCGCCCTGGAGAAGCCGAAACATCACACGTGGGTGCCCGACCAGGAACGGCTCGAGCTCGGCGCCCGGCAGCACCAGGCATCGCAGGCCATCCTGCGCCACGATGTCCGACACCGGAGCCACCCCGAGGAGGCATGAGATCTCGCCGAAGTAGTCGCCCGGCCTGAGTGCGGACCTGTCGATGCCGTCGACGCGGATGCTCGCCGTGCCTTCCAGGATCACATAGAAGTTGGAGCCGGTCAGCCCCTGACGGAGGACCCTCTCGCCGTCCGGGAAGCTCTCTTCGCCAAACGTCTCGACGAGGCTCTCGAGCTCGGGTGTCGACAGGTCCGCGAACAGCGAGAACCCGGCCAGGATGTTGACCACGTCGTCACGCACGTCCACCTATCTATGTACCTCCGCCTTACCCGCCGCGGCGGTTCTGGGTGCCACGAGGGTCCATCTCTGCCTCGACATTCTTCCTCTTAGGCCGCACAGCTTAGCCGTGGGCCAATCCGAAGGCCGTACGTGGAACGCGGACGATCCCGAGCGGGGGCGTTTCATGCGCAATGGCGCCGCGAGAACTCGATCGATGGCATCTCTGACAAGGGGACGATCAACGGTCGCCGAAGACGAGAAGTCGAACCGAGCGGTTCTTGTCGGCGAGGCCGAGACCGACGTCAGGAACTTTACACAGCCAAACCTGGCCGGGAGGAGTTACTAGTTGCCCGCCGGCCTGGACCCTGCTACGTTTTTTCCGCGAGGGAGGTAGGGGTTTCCGCGTCGGAAACATCACTACCGGGGGTGGGTTCATGAGCGTCTTGCGAAGAGGCGTGTCGGCCGCCGTGGGCCTCGGATCAATCATCACCGCCACTGTGGGCGTGGCGGTCGGTACATCTGTCCCTGTGCTGGCGACCAGCACACCGGGATACAACACCGTCAATGTCGGCGCGTACGGCGGAGAGCCTTCGATCGTCTCCGACAGTCTTGGGCAGCTGTACGACTCCACGCCCAGCGGCGGGACTCTCACCTACACGTCGACCAATCACGGCAGGTCCTGGGCGCCGGTGAGAACCGCCGCTCCGCAAAGCGGCGACGACTGCCTGGCGACCGACCAGTCGAATTCGGTGTACCTGTGCAATCTCAACGTCATCGCGGGCACCTCCACTCTCCAGGCAGATGTCTTCAAGTCGACTGATCATGGCCAGACCTGGACGAGAGGCACCACCCCGTCTGTTCCCGCATGTGGCAGCACGAGCTGCTCGCCTTTCGGGGTCGACCGGCCGTGGGTGGCGGCGTCGATTCCGGCCGGTGGGACGACCAACACCGCCGAAGTCGTCCTCATGTACCACGACTTCTTCGGGCCCAGCCAGATCTGGGTCAACATCTCGACTGACGGCGGCAACACGTTCGGCGGTCCCCAGGAGGTGCTCGCGAGCCCGGCTGTGACACCGGGTGCGATCGCCGGCACGCTGGTCGCCCAGGGCTACACGTTCTGCAACACGGTGCCGTCCGGCGTTCGTATAGTGCCGCCGGGCGTTCCGCACGCGGGACGCATTTACGTGGCCTGGATCGCGGCCGACCTTGCGCAAAACGCCGCCGGCTGCAACATCACCATGCTGCAGTCCTTCCACACGCTCTGGGTGTCGTACTCGGACGACGGCGGCAGCACGTGGACACCACAGCAGGCGTTCGACGCGGGCATCGGCCACGATGCGTCGACGCCCTTCGCGAGCTTCACAACCGACGACCAGGGAAACCCTTATTTCGGCTTCGCCGCCAATCTCAACTCGAATCCCGCGACGTGCTCAGCCGAATCGACGGCGGGGACCGTACAGTCGGACGCTTCCTGCGAGTCCGACATGTACGTCGTGTGGTCGAGCGATGGTGGCTCGCACTGGGACGGAGGGGGTGGCCTGATACCGGGCAGCGCAGCCAGGGCATACCGGGTCAATTCTCCCAGCGAGACGGGCACCCACTGGTTCCCGGCAATCGCAGCCGGGGATCCAGGACAGGTGGACGTCGCGTATCTGCGCACAACCGAAATTCTTCCCACGGATCCGTTCGGTAAGGCCGATCCCGGCGGCTGCGCCGGGCCAGGTCCTGCCAACGGCAATCCGACCACGTACCCGCCGCCGTGCAAATGGAACCTCTACGCATCTCAATCGCTCAACCTGACCCTCAGTCCAGGCACGGCAAAGTGGGCGACCACCCAGATCACCACGACGCCGATGCACATCGGTGACATCTGCAACCTTGGAATCTTCTGCGTGGACCCAAACTCGAACCGCAACCTGGCTGACTTCATCACCGAAGCGGTCGACCCAACCGGCTGCGCGCACATCGCTTATGCCGACGACAACACGATCAACTTGCTGCGCGCCGCGAATCAGACATCGGGGCCGTGCATCATCGGCAACCGCCATTAAGGAAAGAGAGAAATGGGTAATCGATTGGGCCGGCCGGCGGCTTTGCTTGGTGCATTGGCGGTGGGGGCACTCTTACCGTTGTCGGCGCTGCAGCCGGCCCTCGGAGCTGCTTCGAGCGTTCCGACATTTGGCAATCCGACGATCAGCGGCGTGCAAGGAACTGGTTTCGAGCAAGGCGCCACAGTCGATCCGGGTGGACGCATCTACACCAGCGCTCCTGGCTCTCTGTCGTCGACTATCAGCTATATAAACCGATCTTTTGACGGCGGCCAGACATTCAAGTGGGTGGCCGGGGCAGCACAGCCTTTCGGTAAACCGCTCTCGTGCGTTGGCGGCGGGGACTCGGAGCTCGCCACAGACACCGCCGGCAACCTTTATTTCTCGGACCTGACGCTCGCCAACATGAGCACGGCCCGCTCCGGAGATCAGGGCCGGAGCTTCGCATTCAGCTGCACCGGCGTGCCGGCCACGCCGGTCGATCGGCCATGGCTGGCCACGGAAGGCGATGCGACCAACGGCGGGTCGGTCACCATGGCCTACGACTTAGTGCCGAATGTTGTCGGCCTACCAGACCCGACATGCGCCACCAGCAACCGTCTCGTGTTGGATCGGTCTCCGGTTGCCGACTCGACGCTGCCAGGCGTGCAGTACGGACCTGTGCAGATCATCAACCAGCCCTGCAACGAAGGCATCATGGGCAACGTCGAAATCTCCAGCTCGGGCGGCGTGAAGCGCGCTTATGTCGTACATGACAACCAGAACCTGGATTCGATCCTGGTGGGGCGCTGCGACCTGGTCGCTTTCACTGTGTCGGCTACCGGATACGCGAACTGCCAGGACGTCGTGGTGACCCACTTTCCAGGGTTCATAACCGGCGCCAACTTCCCGACCATGGCAATCGATCGCGCGGGCAACATCTTCATCGTCTGGGAGCAGGCTCGGTATGACGCGACCACCGGCAACGTCACTGGGGACACCTTGCTCTTCTACTCGGTGTCGGCCAACCTGGGCAACACCTGGGCGGCGCCGCGGCAGCTGCCGACCCCCGGCCTGCACAACAACGTCTTCGCGTGGCCCGCGGCGGGGGATGCCGGGCGCGTCGACATCGCCTGGTATGGCACGCCTGCCAAAGCTCCCAAGCCCACTACCACCAACCCGAGCCACGGGCCGGATTCCGTCAGTGGGGACTGGACTTTGTTTCTCGATCAGTCGCTCAACTTCACCAGCGCGACTCCGACCTGGACCGGTCCGATTGTGGCCAGTGAGCATTTCGTGCACCGGGGCTCGATGTTCACCCTGATCGGCGGCCAGAACGGCGACCGGACGCTTGGTGACTTCCTTCAGATGCGCGCAGGCCCTTTGGGTGAAGCCAACATCGCCTACGCCGACTCCAACAGCATCGACGAATTCGACTCTCAGGCCGCATTCGTGCGGCAGAACGGCGGACCAAGCCTCTTCGCTTCCGTGGGCACTGTCGGCTTACGCGCCAAGCGCCTCAACTCCGTGCAGGTCAGTGCACATTCCGCGACGTTCGACAGTGCGGGGGTGAGCAGCACCAACCAACCCAACCTCGAGATGCTCGGCTCGCAGATGAGTCTGGTCAACAAGGGCACCGTGCTGCAGATCAAGATGACCGTCGCCGACCTGCGGAGCCTGGCGCCAAGGACCGATGCGGGGGGCACGACGCTGCTCTGGCAGACGCAGTGGAAGGTGCCGTCGTCGACCGATCCCAACGGCGGCAAGTACTTCCACGCCTACATGCAGTCGATCAACGGTTCAGCCCCAACCTTTGCGACCGGCCAGAATGCAGTTCAGCAGGAAGGCGGGGGGTTGCTCGCGACTTATCCGGGCTCGATACCGGTGACCGGCTCTTATACCGCGACTGCGCCCGGGGTGATCACGATCAACGTTCCCATTGCGGATGTTTCCGAAGCCGGCCCGATCAACAACACCCTCTACAGCGTGACCAGCGCCAGCATGTCGCTCACGGGGACGGCAGACGGACCCAATTTGTTCGGAATCGGCGGGGTGCCGTTCAACTTGATCGACACCACCCCGGCCTACGACTTTCAAGGTACCTAACCTGCGGTTGGTGAGGCGACCCTCGGGGCAGGTCGGCGAAACGGTCCGGCCGCTGGGCTGACCCAGGACGAGAGGCCCGCCGATCCCGCCCGAAGCGTGAGGGGGGGAGAACACAAACGATTAGCCGGCGACAGTCAGGATGACGTTGCCGACCTTCTGTTCAGTATCCACATACCGATGGGCTTCGACCACGTCCTCGAGCGCATAGGTGCGGTCGATCACTACTCGATATCTACCGGCCTCGATCAGCTCCTTGAGGAAGACGACCTCCTTTTTCGTCACTGCGCCAGCCGGGAAGATCACCTTCTTGTCCTGGAAGCGCGTAGTAAGCACGCGCAGGAGGTTCTCGAATCCGTCCGTGGGCAGAAACCGCCCGCCCGGCTTTAACGAGTTGCGGCTCCTTACGAATGAGTGCTTTCCCACTGCGTCGAAGATGACGTCATAACTCTGGCCGTTCTTGGTGAAGTCTTCCTTGGTGTAGTCGATGACGTGGTCAGCGCCGAGCGACTTGACGAGCTCCAGGTGCTTCGTGCTCGTGACCGCCGTCACGTGAGCGCCGAAATACTTCGCCAGCTGGACGCCCGCGGTGCCGATGGCACCCGACGCACCGTAGATGAGGAGTGAATCGCCGTTCTTCACGTTGGCCGCGCGGAGCGGGCTGAGCGCGTAGAGTCCTCCGTCGGTGATCCCCGCGGCCTCCACGCGGCTGAGGCCCTTTGGCTTTCGCGTGATGCGTGAGCTCTCCGGTCTCGAGATGAATTCGGCGTAGGCGCCAAATCTAAAGCCCGTGCTGCCGAAAACTTCGTCGCCGGCCGCGAACTCCTTTACTGCCGGCCCCACAGCCTCGACCACGCCGGAGAAATCGCCGCCAAGGATTGGCTGCCGCGGCCTGCGAAGGCCGAAGATGGCGCGACTCACCAGCTCGAAGCCACGGCCGCTATTGCGGTTGGCTTGGCGCGTGGCGCAGTCGGCGCGCGTCACCGCGACTGCGTTGATTCGGACCAGGACCTCGTCGTCCCTGGGGAGCGGCTTTTCTACGTCTTCGATGTGCAGGACGTCGGGGCCTCCGTACCGCTCGTAGACGACTGCCCGCATCGACTCTGAACTCTAGTGCGCATCGCGCCTATGCGCGTGCAGCACCTCCAGGATTTCGCCTCGGTGTATCCAGCGGGGCGCATCGGGCGCTCGAATTCCGCCTCGGTGTATCCAACGAGGCGTGTCGAGCCGCGCTGCCGGCCTCGACCCGTTGCCGGCCGTTACTTGTCGGTGGCGTTGGCGGCGCCGATGGTGGTCTGGAATTATCGATGCCCAGGCGTGGGCAGGCATGGCCAATGCACTACCGCTCCGGCGTAACGGTGCGGTACACGCTGCCGGTCGGTTCCGCCTCCGAAGGGCTGTCTTCAAGCCTTTGCCGTATCCAGTGCAGGCGTACGACCGTTTAGAGGTCATGCGCACGGTCGCGGCTCTATTTGCGGTCACTCTGCTCGGCGCGTGCAACTCGAGCTCGGCGTCCGCCTCGTACGTCCCCTGGGTGCCGCTGCCGCGCGGCAACGAGTACGTGATGCTTCCATCGCCCAGTGCCCCAGTTGCCATCCCGCCGGGAACCGCACCATGTCGAGCCGCGCAGCTCGAGGGCCAGCTCGTGGGCAGCTTCGGTGCGACGAACAACCTCAACACCCCGGTCGTCCTGCGCAACAAGAGTTCGACACAGTGCTACCTGAACGGCGTTCCCGATCTCACGATCGTCGATGCGCAACGGGTCGTTCTGGTAAAGGTTGCAGGTGCCGACGGGGTAGGCACCCAGTTCGACCAGTACATCGCGGCGGTCGACGTGCTGATGGCTGTCGGAACGCCCGGGCTGGCGGAATCGGTCGGCTCCCCGGTCGCACAGAACCTGGCGCCTGGCCTGGCTTTCCTCTACATCAGATGGACCGGCTGCTCGCAGGAGCCGGCATCTCAGCTCTGGATAGACCTGCCCGATGGCGGCGGAATGCTCGTCATTGCCTTTCCGGTCGTGCCGCCAGATCTCAGCACGTGCAGCCACGAGTTACCGCTCGTCCGCGACCCTTTCAAGCCGACTGGGGTGGCATGGCCGCCAGCTCCCGACTACATGCAGATGCAGTACAGAATCGACTCACCGAAAACCGCCAAGCAGGGTTCGACGCTCGAGTTCTTCGTCACGATCCGCAACCTGAGCAGCAAGGACTTCACGCTCTATCCGTGCCCCGATTACAGCGAAGCTCTGGTTACCGGCGGCCCGGTGACGTACTACCAGCTCAACTGCGCGGCAGCGGGAGCGATCAAGTCTGGGCGCTCAGAGAGGTTCCAGATGAAGTTCTACATCCCGTCCACCACACCGACGGGTCCATGGCAACTTCTCTTTGGACTGGTCGACGGCCGGATCACGCCCCCGAGCGCCACTGTGCCGATCACGATCGCCTAGCGGCGGGCGACTTGTCGTCGTTGAGGACGTCGCGCAGCTTGCGTGCGAAGGCTTCGGGTTGGCCGGGGTATCCGAACTCGCCACCCATGAAGCCGCCGTGATGGCTGGGGAACAGCGTCGCCTGCTGACCAAGCAGCTCGGCGGTGGCCATCGACGTGCGTCCGGTGAAGGTGCCCATGGACTCCTCGCCGACGGCGATCACGATGCGAGTCGGCGCCGCAGCCAGCGCGTCGAAGTCGGGGCGGTAGCTGCTGATCGCCCACGACCGGTCGGAAAGCAGCGGGTCCTCACG
>Ga0209689_1002100_pt1 | contig 14915 bp, 14 predicted proteins | sample GraSoiAngelo_149_FD_187119 | JGI IMG/M metagenome (GOLD analysis project Ga0209689, IMG submission 187119) | Grasslands soil microbial communities from the Angelo Coastal Reserve, California, USA - 14_1009_09_30cm (SPAdes) (version 2) | ecosystem: Environmental > Terrestrial > Soil > Grasslands ...
CCTGATGGCGGGCCCGCTCGAAGGAATCCGCGTTGCCGACTTCACGTGGGTCTGGGCGGGCCCAACTTGCACCATGCAGCTCGCGTACATGGGCGCGGAGGTCATTCGCATGGAGTCGATGCGCCGAGTGTGCACGCTGCGGATGCTGCCGCCGTGGCCGGACGGGCAGCCGGGAGTCAACCGGTCCGGGTACTTCAACCAGTACAACCAAGGCAAGCGAAGCATCCAGCTCGATATCTCGAAGCCGGAGGGCATCGAGATCGCGAAGCAGATCGTCGGGATGAGCGACGTCGCCGTCGAGAACTTCGCCTCGAACGTAATCGACCGGCTCGGCCTGGGTTACGAGGAGCTGCGCAAGGTCAAGCCGGACCTAATCATGATCAGCATGTCGGGCTACGGGCGCGGCGGGCCGGAGAGCGGGTACGTCTCGTACGGACCGGCGCAGGTGCCTCTGTCCGGTATGTCCCAGCTCACAGGCTACGCCGGCTGGCAGCCGATGCATGTGGGGATGTCCTACGGGGACCCGAACGCCGGGCTGCACGCAGCGTTCGCTGTTCTATCGGCGCTGTTCTATCGCGAGCAGACGGGCAAGGGACAGTACATTGACATGTCCCAACAGGAGTCGACGATGGCGGTGCTGGGCGAAGGCTTCATGGAGTACGAGATGAACGGCGCAGAGCCGCCGCGCCACGGCAACCGCGTGGCGCACATGGCCCCGCACGGCGTCTTCATGGCCGCCGGCGAAGACCGCTGGCTGAGCATCGCCTGCGCCAACGACAACGAATGGTCGGCGCTCTGCGGGGTGATGGAGCGACCAGAACTGGCCAGCGATCCGCGATTCCGGACACTGGCCGATCGCAAGGCGAATGAGGATGAGCTAGAGGCGGACATCATGTCATGGACACTGATGCAAGACCCGCTGGAAGCGACTGAACGCCTCCAGGCAGCAGGCGTGGCGGCCTCGCCGCCGCTCATGAACCGAGAGCTGGCCGAGGACCGGCACCTCGCTTCCCGGGACTTCTTCGTCGAGAAAGAGCACCCCGAAGTCGGCGTCCGGCAGCACGCAGGTATCCCCTGGCGAATGTCCGAAACAGCGTGCGAGGTCTGGCGGGCGGCGCCGGTGATGGGACAGGACAACGACTACGTGTTCGAGGAGTTGCTGGGGATGTCGAGCGAGCGCATCGCGGACCTGAAGGCGCGGCAGGTTATCTACTGAGACGGCTGGTCATGTCCACGGGCAAAGTTAGGTTCGTGACCGCCTCCGACGGCATCAAACTAGCTGCTCACGTCAAGGGAGAAGGGCCGCCGCTCTACGCCCTTCACGGAGGCCCGGCCAACGACCGCGGCTCGTTTGGAAGCTACTTGGATCCCGTCGCGGCGTATAGGGAGTTGTGGCTCCTAGACCAGCGCGGCTGCGGCGAGTCGGATGACGGCTCGCTCGAATCTTATACCCTTGAGCGGCTCGCGCAAGACATAGAGGACACGCGTCAGAGCCTGGGTCACCAACAAATCGAAATCCTTGGCCACTCTCTTGGCGGCGTTCTTGCCCTGAGTTACGCCATACGCTGGCCGCGAAACGTCGAGGCGCTTGTCCTCGTCTGCGCGCCTGTACGGGGCTGGCGCGGCGTTGTCTCTGACCCAGGAAGCTGGCCGCTCTGGGGTCGGGTCATGTTGGAGGGTTTCAGGAAAACACCGGACTGGACATCGGTATACCTCAAGCACGAGTTGCGGGGCTACCCAGATGTCGGCGCGATCCGCGATCACATCTGTCGCTCACCGCGATACGATGCCAAGCGACTAAGGCCATTCATGATGGCCGGCTCCCGGCCCATCGACGTCAAGGTCATCGTAGGGGATGGCGTCAAGATTGTGGGCATTTACGGGTCACTCGACCGCCGGTTCCGAAGTGCCGCCGCATACCTACAATCGATCGGCGTGCCTGTGCAGATGATCGATGGCGCTTCTCACTTTCCGTTCGTCGAGCAGCACCAGTCTTTCCACGAGGCGCTCAGACGAGTCTTGCAAGAAGAGGCCGCCCCGGGCAGTCCTGAGTAGGGCCAGCCAAGACATCCTTGTGGTGACTCATCGGCTCACGCCTTAATCCTTACCTTGCCGTTGAGTCATTGCCGCCATTGACCGCGCAGCTTAGCCGGTGCTAAGTTCCCTCGTGGAGGGAAAGCCGGACGTGACATCTTCGCCACGCACTACCCACCTGCGCGCCGCCAAGCGGACCCGTCGCGGGCCACACACACGTCAGCAGATCCTCGACGCGTCGCTACGACTCTTTTCGGAGCGGGGATTCGCGCGCACTACCGTACGGGATATCGCACGGCAAGCGGGAATCACTGATGCGGCGATCTACTACCATTTCGAGTCCAAGCAAGAGCTCCTTGAGGCGCTGGTCGAGGAGCGCGGCTTCTTGAATAGCCTCCAGAACCTGGCCCGGCTCCAAGCGGACGCGCCGCTTAAAGAAACCCTCCATTGGGTCGCCCGCGGCGCGATCAACATCATGGACCAGAACCGGGACTTCTTGCGGCTCATCATCATGGAAGGTCTGGGCGGTGATGAGGCGGCGCTCGAGCAATACAACCGGCTGGTCGGTCTCTGGGAAGATGCCCTTACCTCGGTACTACGCCGATACCAAGACAAGGGAGAACTTCCGAGCAATTCTTACGGGACCGTGGCGCGGCACATCATATACACAATCCTCATGACTTTCCAGGAGAGCCTGCTCGGCCGCCACGTATCTCCGACAGCGTCGGCGGAGGATAGGCGGGCCGCTCTGGCCGCGTTCGTGGCGCCGGCGCTCGATCACATACTCGAAGGCCTGCCCAACAAATCGTGACTCATCACCCCAGCCATCGCGAACGCGCGGTGTCGTGACTTCCTTGAAGATCGGCCTCATCGGCTGCGGCTTCATCGGCCGCTTCCATTCGATCGCGATCAGATACCTGATCAAGCAGCGGCTCATCGATGCCCGCTACATGGCCGTCTGCGACTTCGAGGGAGAGCGGGCCCGGTCTTTTGCCGAGATCACGGGCGCCGAGCTTGTGACGTCGAATCCAAGAGAACTCATCGAGTCACCGGATGTTGACATTGTCTACATCTGTGTACCAACGGCCGGACACAAGGATCTGGTGCTGCAAGCGGCGGAGCAGGGGAAGCATATTTTCTGCGAGAAGCCGCTGGCGACGAATCTGGCGGACGTCGAGGAGATGATGGCGGCGGTCGAGGCAGCGGGCCTCAAGGCGGGTGTCGGGCTTATCCTGCGACACTCGCCAATCCTGACCGTCCTCAAGTTACTAACTGAAGACGCGACGATCGGCCGGTTGATGACCGCGGTGTTCCGGGACGATCAGTTCTTCCCGATACAGGGCCATTATGCCAGCATCTGGAGGAAGGACCGGGCGCTGTCCGGCTCGGGGACGCTGCTGGAGCATTCGATCCACGACGTGGACGTGCTGCGCTGGTTCGGTGGGCATGTCGCGACTGTGACGGGGAGCATCGACAATTTCGCCGGTCATGAAGGTGTAGAAGACCTGGCGACGGCCCACATCGAGTTCATTAGCGGAGGGTGCGCGGAATTGGTCTCGATCTGGCACAACGTCCTTCGCCGGCCGTCCTCACGCCGGCTGGAGCTGTTTTTCGAGAACGCCTTGTTTCACATCGAGAACGACTTTATGGGGCCGATTGGCTACCAGAAGCACGACGAGGAACCGATCGTCCTAAGCGAGGAGGACGTAACCGCTCGCTATCTAGAGCTAATCGGCCTTCCGGGGGATCCGTTCGGCGGCGCTTTACGCTACTCCCTGGAAGACTACTTTTTCCTCAGTAAGGTCGCCCTGGGCGAGGACCCGTTCCCGGACTTCGGGCTGGCGCTCGAGGCGCACCGCGTGGTGGACGCGATCTACCGATCGGCGCATGCGGCTGGCGAGACGATAAGCGTCGGATAGATAGGTCGAGATTTTTGGGGAATAGTGAGCTGCCGGATGAGCGCCCAAATTGCTCAAATCTTTACTTACAAGACGCTAACGGGCGTCAAATAGGCGCGTCTATTCATTCGGAGGCAGTGTCTGAGCAAGGAAGCGTGATCATGATGGCGGCTAACGTACGTGCAATTTCGCGGATGCCCGAAGAATCCGGCCAGGCTCTGGCCGAGTACAGCCTCATCTTGACGTTCATCGTTGCTGTCTGCGTGCTCGCCGCCACGTTTCTAGGTCTTGCGATAGCGTCCGGCTTCAACGGCATCCTGCCGGGTTTCTGACCGCTCCCGCGAAACCAGCCCGTAGAGTCTAAGGAGACGCCGCAGTCTCGCCGATGGCAGCCGCAGCGGAGTCCTGTCCCTCAGCGAGATAAGAACCCCACTCTTCGCCGCGGCTCCAGTCCAGCATCATTACCTGGATCTCTTCGCCCGGTTCGACTACGTCGATTTCGGCAGGGATGAGGGTCAGAGCATTGGCACGCATCATTGAAGTCAAAATCCCCGAACCCTGCGCACCGGTCGGCGACGCATAGTACCGTCCGTCGCGCTCCGTTACGATGCAGCGTGCGAGAAAGAGCCGAGGGTCATTGCGATTAACAATATGCTCTTCTGCGATCGCCCGGACGATCGGGCGGCGCCAATCGCTCTTTCCCATCATTTTTAGCATCGCCGGCCTGCCGAAGATCTCGAACGCGACCATGGCACTGACCGGATTGCCGGGCAGACCGATATGCGGAATGCGCCGGCCGTCCTTTTGGAAGCAGCCGAATGCCAGTGGCTTGCCGGGCTTCATTGCGACCGTCCAGAAATCGATCTCGCCTTCGCGCGTGAGGACGTCCTTGACGATATCGTAATCACCTCGGGACACGCCGGCAGACGTAATCAGCAGGTCCGCTGCCAGGCCTTCGTGTATCTTGGCCGTCAGTTCTTTCACAGTATCCTTGGCAATACCGAGCATTAGCGGCACACCGCCGTAGCGGCGGACGAGCGCAGAAACGCTGTGAGCGTTGCTGTCGTAGATGCGAGCGCCCGACCGGGGCTGGCCGGGCTCGAGGAGCTCGTCGCCCGTCGATAATACGGCGACGGCGGGCCGCCTGATTACTTTCACGGCGGCTGTTCCTACAGAGGCGATCACACCGATTTCCGATGGCCGCAGGACGGTGCCTTTCTGGACAACCACCTGACGGGCCCGCAGATCTTCGCCGGCGCGGCGGATATTGGCGCCGGGCTGGGCGGCCTTGAGGACGTTGACTTCGGCGGCTAGCCTGCGTACTCCAGACGGCGCCGCCTGGAAGGGCTCGTCTGTTTCCTCGAAAGGGACGATTGCATCGGCGCCGGCGGGGACCGGGGCACCCGTCATAATGCGAACCGCCGCGCCCGGCTCGACGGTTCGATCGAAGGTGTAGCCGGCGGCAAGTTCGCCGATGACGCGAAGCTGGACCGGGGCTTCGGCGGTCGCCCCAGCAGTGTCCTCAGCGCGGACCGCGTAGCCATCCATCGCGGTGTTGTCCAATGGAGGAATGTCGAAGGACGAACTCACATCCTCGGCCAACACCTGCCCCAGCGCGTCTACGAGCGGCTGCTGCTCGGCCGGCAGCACTTCCACGTAGCCGAGGATGCGGCTCAGGGCTTCCTCAATCGAGATCATGGACGGGATGGAGTTGCCGATCGCATCCACCTCTGTCGGTTGCTAGCCCAAGCGCACGACCAGACAGGTCGTCGTGCGCTGCACTCCTTCCACGCGCTGGATGCCATCCGTGATCGCCCGCCCCATCTTGTCTAGATCGTCAGAATCGAGAAGGGCGATCACGTCGTAAGGTCCAGTGACCGCATCAACGGCGACGACTGTGGCGTCCGACAGGTTTAGCTTCTTTACCCCCTCACCAACAGCATTTGCCTTTCCTACAGCCGATTCGATCAAGACGTAAGCCCGCATTTGCGAAATCCTCCTCTATCGATTCAGACTTGATTGGCGCTGCAAATCATATCGCGGCGCGGAAGTCTGTCAAACACGCGGAGCCGCCGGCTCGCGTTGCCCGCGATTTCTTGTGCCGCCTATAATATGCCATGCTAGACTGCCCTTCGGTCCCTATCGAACGAGATGACTTCGGTGTCAGACCCTATCTCCGAAATCGAAGACTCTGCTGTGCGAGAGCTAGGCGGGGTAGGCGACTCCTCACAGCTCGAGGCGTGGCGACATGCGTATCTCGGCCGCAAGGGCAAGCTGACACTCGTCCTGAGAGGATTGGCGGACCTGCCGCTGGAGGAGCGACGAAGTCTGGGGGCGGAGGCAAACCGCATCAAGCTGCGACTGGAAGCTGCATATGAGGACCAACTGGCTCGCCTCGAACAAGACCGTCTGGCGAAAGTCACAGAGGGAGAGCGGTTGGATGTGACGCTGCCGGGATCGCCCCTTCCGCGCGGGGGACTACACCCAATCACTCAGACTCTCCGAGACGTTCTCAAGGCGTTCGAAAACCTGGGGTTCCAGGTGGTAGAGGGCCCCGAAATTGAGTGGGACCACTACAACTTCGAGGCCCTTCGCATCCCGGCTGATCACCCGGCCCGCGACATGTGGGATACCCTGTGGATCGATCACGAGCGCGATGGCAAGCGTTCCATGCTTTTGCGGACGCATACCTCGCCTAATCAGATCCGGATAATGGAACGCACGCAGCCGCCGATTCGCGTCGTTGTGCCGGGAAAATGCTACCGGTTCGAGGCGACGGACCCGACGCACGAGTGGATGATGACCCAGGTGGAGGGCCTGGCGATTGATGATGGAATAAGCATGGCCGACCTGAAAGGCACGCTGGCCGAATTCGCGCGGCGGATCTTCGGAGAAGAGCGCAGGGTTGCGTTCCGCTGCGACTATTTTCCGTTCGTTGAGCCCGGGATGGAACTGCGGATTGACTGCTTCATTTGCCGGGGCGAGGGCTGCCGCACGTGCGGCCGTACCGGCTGGATCGAGATTCTCGGCGCGGGCATGGTCCATCCCGAGATCATCGCCAATGCCGGCTATGATCCCGACCGCTACACCGGCTTCGCATTTGGCCTGGGAGTAGAGCGCATCGCGCTGCTTCGCCACGGCGTTGATGACATCCGTCACTTCTACGCGAACGACTTGCGCTTCCTGCAGCAGTTCTGACACATCTCTTGATGCGAATACCGCTGCGCTGGCTGGCCGACTATGTTGACATCAAGCTGCCAATCGAAGAGCTTGCGCGTCGCCTGACGACGGCGGGCGTGGAGGTCGGGGAAATCATCTCATCTGCGGGCGAGTGGGACGGCGTGTCGGTAGCCGAGGTCGTGGAGGTGGAGAAACACCCGAACGCGGACCGGTTGACGCTGGTAACGGTGCATCTGGGGAATGACCGCTTCGAGAGGGTGGTATGCGGCGCACCAAATGTCGCGGTTGGCCAGAAGGTGGCATTCGCGCCAGAAGGCACGCGCCTTATCGACGGTCATACGGGTGAGCCGACGGTGCTCAGGCGAGCGAAGATACGAGGCGTCGAATCAGCCGGCATGATCCTTTCCGAGAAGGAACTGCGAATCTCAGATTCTCACGAAGGGATACTGATGCTGCCGGAGAACGCGCCGGTGGGCGAGCCACTTGCCTCGGTCCTCGGCGAGACGGTCTTCGATCTCGACCTGACGCCGAACCGGCCGGACCTGCTTTCCGTCCTCGGTGTTGCACGTGAAGTTGGAGCCCTCAGTGGGAGCAAGGTGAGGGATCCTTCCGTGGTATATGAGGCTACCGGCGAGCGGATCAAGGGACGCGTCCAAGTAGACGTACTTGACCGCGACCTTTGCCCCAGATATGTTGCTGCGCTGATAGAGGATCTGAAGATGGACGAATCTCCCCTGTGGATGCAGCAGCGTCTAATTGCGGCCGGGATGCGTCCCATCAACAACGTTGTCGACATAACCAACTACGTCATGCTGGAGACGGGGCAGCCTCTGCACGCCTTCGACTACGCCAGGCTGAAGGAGCGGCGGATTGTCGTGAGGCGGGCAAGGCCCGGCGAACGGCTTAATCTTCTCGATGGTACTGAGCGAGAGCTGTCCCCGGAGATGCTGGTTATCGCGGACGCCGAGGATGCGGTGGGTGTGGCCGGTGTGATAGGAGGCGCCGAAAGCGAAGTGACGGAGGAGACGCGGGCGGTGCTCCTAGAGTCGGCTAATTTCAGCGCGACTAGCATCCGGCGGACGCGCCAGGCGCTGAAAGTCGAGACCGACGCCTCCAGGCGATTCGAGAAAGGGCTGAGTGTCCACCTCCCACTCATCGCCTCGCAACGAGCAGTGAAACTCATGGTCGAAGTTTGCGGGGGGCGAGCGGCGCAGGGGCTCATCGATGTGACAGCCATCAAGCCAAAGGACATTCGCGTAACACTGACGCAAGAGCGTCTCGAGCGGGTACTCGGAGTCGAGCTGCCTTCGGGTGAGGTGCGCCGAGTCCTGGAAGGACTGGGGTTTGGCTGCCGTTGGGTCCCGCCGGACCGCTTTATCGTAAGGGTCCCCTACTGGCGGACCGATGTATCGATTGCCGATGATGTCGTGGAGGAAGTGGCTCGAATTGTGGGCTACGATGAATTGCCGACGACGCAGCTTCGGGGCGAGATCCCAGCGGTACAGAGGCAGCCGATACGCGAGCTGAGGGAGAGGGTGCGGCAGGCGCTGGCCGTTTCGGGGCTGCGCGAGGTAATCACTTACTCGCTGACCGACCTGCCGACGCTTCAGAAGGTGCTTCCTCCTGAAGAGCTTGCCACGACGCCCCCCCTTCGAGTCGCGAACCCGATGAGCCGGGAGTTCGAGTATGCGCGGACGACCTTACGCGGCTCAATTCTCCAAACACTGACGAAGCACATTCGCGTGTCGGGCGGCCGATTGATCTCGGTGTTCGAGACAGGCCGCGTGTACCTGCGGAACGACAATGACCTGCCGCATGAGGTGGAGACTGTTTGCGCGGCCCTATGCGGGCGCAAGCCGGACCGCTGGGGCCAGCCAACCGGAGGTCCGGCCGGCTTCTTCGAAGCGAAGGCGCACCTTGAGCACCTTCTCGCCGACCTCCGTGTAGCCGCCGAATACCGAGAAGCGGTCGAGCACCCGTACCTCCCAGGCCGCACCGCTAAAGTGGCGATAGACGGCAGGCGGGTGGGTCTTCTGGGAGAGCTGCACCCAAGCGTGGCGGCTTCTTTCGAAATCAAGCAAGACGTTGCTATGTTCGAAGTTGACCTCGAGGCAGTAATGCCGCACGTGCCAGAGATAGTCCATTACAAACCGATCTCGCCATACCCATTGGTAAAAGAGGACCTAGCGGTAATCGTCGATGAGGACACCCCAGCCGGCCGCGTGATCAGCGTGATAGAGGATTCCAATCTAGTGCACTCTGTTTCGATCTTCGATGTCTATACGGGCCAGCCCATACCGAAGAGGAAGAAGTCCCTGGCGTTTTCGATCTCGTTCCAGTCGGGCGATAGAACGCTGACTGATGAGGATGTCGCCGAGGAGCGAAAACGGATAGTCGCGCGACTTGGCCGGGAGCTGGGCGCCACGTTACGAGCTTGAATAAGCCTCGGCCGTTCCTAAGCGGGTGTCTCGGCGACTACGCGCTCGATTTCCCGCGTCAGATCGGCAGGGGGAATGGGGTTGCCGGCCGCATCAGTTGGCTGCTTCTCAGCGATGCAAATGCGACGATCGGCGAGGGCGCGAAGAGTTTCGATGACGAGCGGGACTTCGCGGGCGACGCCCTGGTGCCGGATCTCGGCGAAGAGCGCATTTGCTTCGGCTTCTGCCGCCTTGATGTCTTCGACAGTACGGGCTTCCACATCCCGCCAAAGCGAGTCGAAGGAGGGGCCCCGGAGCGCATAACTGCAAAACGTTACCGGCGGGCCTTCGTCGAGTTCCGGGGTGGCGAGATGCATCATTACGCCGGCCCGTTGCGCACGCGTCTCGATGAGTTGCCAGATGACGTCCTGCCAGATGCCTTTCGGGCCGCCGGGAGCAGCCGGGTGGAGGTTCAGGAGATCATACTGGCTTAAAAATAGCTCCGTAAAGATGAGCATGTAGCCGGCGAGGACGCCGATATCGAAGGGATAAGGCTCGAGCAGGCGCATGGCCTCACGGTCGTATTCGCTACGCCACTCAGGGAGCAGCTCGCCTTTGAGAACGGGCTTTTCGCCTCGACGACGACGAAATTCGCGAGAGGACAGAGAGACGAGCGGTGCGCCGGAGCCGCGGACCTGCTCGAGGAAGAGGTCGGTGTTCTCATCTTCGCCTGGGTTGCGGTTGCAGAAGACGACGGCAATGCGGGCATCGAGGCGTCCAGAGGCTATCTCATCTTGTACGGCGGCGAGGAGCCTGCGAGAACCCGGGCCGCGCCCCGTCGAGAACCAGCCGATGTCGAGTGTCATGCGGGTTTCCAGCCTAGGGCCCGACGGAGATAGGCGTAGCGGCTGATGAGGTGAACGAGCGGTGACGAGAGGCGACCGGTCAGGCGTCCCCTACGGAGGGCGGCGATGAAATCGCGGGGGCCTTCGAACGGCGGCATCTCAACGTGGACACGGGCGACTTCCGATGAAGAGTGAGCGTCGCTGCCGGCGGTTACCGGAAGACCATGTTCAGAGGCGAACGCCCGGGCCTTGCCGTTGTGTGAGGAGAAGACCATGCGGGCGTTCAGGGCCTCGATGAAGTCGATCTGATCGATTAGGGCGAGCAGAACATCTTCGCGGAGTGCCGAGCGAAGTGAGTCGAAGGGGTGGGGAACGCCGACGATGCCGCCTTGATGCTTGATGCGCGCGATTGTTTCGGAGGCCGGGAGGTCGCGTGGGATGTCTTCTGAGAGGAATAAGCCAAGGATTTCGCCGTCGGCGCTCTTGACCTCTTCACCGATGATGACCGGGAAGTCGGCGATCTCACGGACGGCGAGGGCTCCCCGGATCGTGTTGTGGTCGGTAATGGCCGCCGTGGTGAGACCTCGGCGGCGTGCCTCATGGACGAACTGTCTGGGTGCGAGGATGCTGTCGGGCGAGTAGTGCGTATGGTTGTGGAAGTCGGCGCGGATGAGTCGCTTGGACGGAGGCGTATTTGGCCCGCTCATTCCTTCGATACATCATGCCGCGGTAAATCGCGGCGCATAGGCGAGCAAACGTTTGGCTGCTTGTCGGGTGTTGAGATTCCTCGCCACGACCCCGCTGCCGCCACTCCCCACCCCACGAGCTCGAAATGACAGAATTGGCTCTTCATTCGAGGGGGAGTTCGTCCCGAGCGGGCTCGGATTCGGAATCGGGTGTGTATTCGGAAGCTTCCTCGCGGATGGCGCTGAGGCCATCGGTGAACGACTCCTGGAGGCGCGTGATGCGCAGTTCGGCCTGCTGGAGAAGCTCTTGACAGCGCCGCGCGAGATTCATGCCTTCCTCGTAGAGCGAGAGCGATTCTTCCAGACTGAGGCCGCCCTGTTCGAGTTTTGTGACCGCTTCCTCCAGCCGGCTGTATAGCGCCTCGAAGCCCTCATCTTTGGAAGGCTGCTTAGAAGCCATACTGGCGCGAGACCTCGGCCGGAAAGCGACCGTCGTTGACGTGAATATCCAAGCGCTCGCGGCCCTTGACCTGCTTCACGCTGGTGACGGCCTGCTTGCCGTCGCGGATTTGGACGACGGCATAGCCCCGGGAGAGCGTGGCAGCGGGGTCGAGGGCTCCGAGACGAGAAGCGTAAGAATTAGTGCGCTCCGTTCGCTGGTCAAGGCTACGAGCGAGACCGGCGGCGGCGTGGCGGAGTAGGGAGGCCAGCCGCTCGGCGTAGCGCGAGGTATCGGGTAGGGCTAAGGCAAGGCGGCGACTGGCCCGGTCGACATTGATTGCGTTTTGGCTGACCTTACTCGTGGCGGCGGACGAAACCGCGAGAAGAATGGCATCAATGCGGCGAGAAATATCCCGCCAGTCGGGAGCGACGGCCGCGGCGGCGGCTGACGGAGTTGGCGCGCGGGCGTCAGCGACGAAGTCGAGGATGGTGAAGTCGGTCTCATGACCGACGCCTGAGATGACGGGCACGGTGCTGGCATAGACGGCGCGGGCAACGATCTCTTCGTTGAACGGCCAGAGCTCTTCGATCGAACCGCCCCCACGCGCGAGGATGATGACATCGACATCGCGGACTCGGTTTAGCTGCCTGATTGCCTCGGTGATGCCGATTGCGGCCTCGACGCCCTGCACGGGCGTGGGGGCGAGGACGACTTCGGCGAGCGGCCAGCGGCGGGCAAGGACGTTGCAGATATCGTGGAAGACGGCGCCTGTGGGCGAGGTAACTACGCCGATACGGGTTGGAAAAGCAGGCAGAGCGCGTTTACGGGCCTCGTCAAAGAGGCCGTCGGCGGCGAGCTTCTCTTTGAGGCGCTCGAACTCGGCCTGGCGTGCGCCGACACCGGCGGGCTGCACAAAGTCGACGATAAGCTGGACGTTGCCGCGCTGCTCGTAGAACGAGACGTTGCCGTGGCCGAGCACCTGGGCGCCGTTTTCGAGCGGTGCGCCGCGGTACTGGCGCTGGAACATGACGCAGGCGATCTGGGCATTGGCGTCTTTGAGGGTGAAGTAGACGTGGCCGCGCTGGGAGCGGGTGAGGTTGGAGATCTCGCCCTCCACCCAGAGGTTGGTGAGCGTGAGGTTGCTCTCGAGGAGGTCTTTGAGGTAGCGGGCGAGGGCCGAGACGGTGGTGGCTTCGATCATGAGGAGGAAGGGGGAAGAGGGAAGGAGGAAGGAGGAAGATATAGCACGGCCTGCTTCGACTTCGATGTACTCAGTCTCCGCTGACAGTGGGGTGATGCTTCGATGGACTCAGCACGAACGGGTGTAGTTCGCACGCTCTCAGTATACGGCAGGCCAAAACGCCTGCACCTACAGCGTGACACTACTTATTGGCGCGTTCGAGGTATTCGCCGGTGCGGGTGTCGATCTTGAGAACGTCGCCCGCGTTGACGAAGAGGGGGACGTTTACGCTGATGCCGGTCTCGAGCTTGGCTGGCTTGGTGCCGCCCTGGGCGGTGTCTCCGCGAACCCAGGAGTCCGTCTGGGTGACGGCGAGCTCGACGGCGGCGGGGAGCTCCACGCCGACGGGTTCGTCGCCGTACATGAGGAGGTTGCAAGTGGCGTTCTCCTTCAGGTAGTTGAGCGAGTCGCCGAGATGGTTTTCGCCGAGAGGAAACTGGTCGTACGTATCGGTGTTCATGAAGTAGTGCAGATTGCCCTCGGCGTAGAGGTACTGCGCCGCTTGACGCTCGACGCGGGCGCGGGTGAAGCGGGAACCGGCCTGGACCGACTTGTCAACTATGTGGCCGGCCCGAAGGTCGCGGAGCTTCATGCGGACCTGAGCGCTGCCGCGGCCGATCTTGAGGTGCTCGACCTCGATGACCTGGTAGAGCGCGCCGTCGATTTCAAGGGTGGAGCCTTTGCGGAGATCGCCGGTTTCGATCATGGGGGTCCTTTCGATTGGCGGAATAGTAGCGGCGGCTGAAGGCAGCGAGCTACATGCCGGCGAAATTCCACGACGTGGCCATTTTACGGCATGAGCTTTGAAGGGCGGGAGAGGATGCGCGCTTTTCCGTTTTCGAGAACGGCCATGTCTTCGATGCGGACGCCGCCCCAGCCAGCAATGTAGATGCCCGGCTCGATGGTGAACACCATCCCGTCTTTCAGTTCGTCCTTTGATGTGTTCGCTAGTCGGGGCGCTTCGTGGACTAGGAGGCCGACGCCGTGCCCAAGGCCGTGGCCGAAGTTTTCTCCGTAGCCGGCCTGGATGATCACATTGTGGGCGAGCATGTGAGCCTCTTCGCCGGTCAGGCCGGTGCGGATGAGCTCCTCGGCGGTGCGCTGAGCGGTGAGGACAATGTCGTAGACTTCGTGGAATTTGGCATCGGGCTTGCCGATAGGCATGGTCCGGGTGAGATCGGAGCAGTAGCCGTCAACGATAACGCCCATGTCGATGACGACGGCGGTGCCGTGTTCGATGGCGTGATCGCGCGGCTGCGCGTGTGGCATGGCGCCGTGCGGCCCGGCGGCGACGATGGTCGGGAAGGAGAGGCTTTCGGCGCCGAGCCTCTTGGCCTCCGCCTCGATTTCCAATGCAACACGCCGCTCTGTCCAGCCTGGCTCGATGCGCTCAGCAACGGCGGCGAAGGCGGCATCGCCGACGTCAACGGCCCGCTGGAGTGCTTGGATTTCGCCGGAGTCTTTGATGGCGCGTAGTTCTGTGACCAGCGGCGGTGCGGAGAGGAGCTTCGGGCGGACGGAAGTGGGCATTGATTCGGCGGCCTTCTTAATTGCCTGGAAGGCGGCGACGGTGAGCTCGCCAGGCTCAAACCCGATGCGCTTTCCGAGTACGCCGGCATCTCCAACCATGTCCGGCAACCACCTATCGAAGCCGCCGGTGGCGCGGAAAACGGTGAACTGCGGACACTCGCGCTCGGCCTGCTCGACGTAGCGGAAGTCGACAGCGATGTAGGCGCCGTCGAGGGTGATGAGGAGCCAGCCGGTAGATCCGGTAAAGCCGGAGAGATAGCGGCGGTTGGCGGCATGGGTGTGAAAAATGTCCTCGACTGGGGCTCCCACGAGGAAGCCGTCGAGGTTGGCTTTGGCCATCCGTTCACGAAGGCGGTTGAGGCGGTCGGGCGCTGTGGCCGTGGTGGCACCGTTCATCCTTCGAGAGCCTCAGGACGAACGGGAAGAGATCTCGCGGCGGAAGACCGAGGAAATGCCGATACGGTCACTGCTTGCGTTTTCGCGTGATCGGGATGGTGAAGAGCGATTCTAGGGCGATGATGTAGCCGTGCCAGCCGAGGCCGGCGATCACGGCATCGGCCGCGTCACCCGTGATGGTGCGGCGGCGGAATAGTTCGCGCGCGTGGATGTTCGTGATGTGCACTTCGACAGTCGGTTTGTCGAT
>Ga0209689_1002101_pt1 | contig 14913 bp, 17 predicted proteins | sample GraSoiAngelo_149_FD_187119 | JGI IMG/M metagenome (GOLD analysis project Ga0209689, IMG submission 187119) | Grasslands soil microbial communities from the Angelo Coastal Reserve, California, USA - 14_1009_09_30cm (SPAdes) (version 2) | ecosystem: Environmental > Terrestrial > Soil > Grasslands ...
GCGGGGGCGCGACGGGAACGATCCGTCCGTCGACATCGCCAAGGATGCCGACCAGCGGTTTTGAAGACCGTGGAGCCCACCTGAGCCCATGCACCCCCGGTGCTGGGCTGAGGTTACAGAACGGCGTCGATTCTCTGTCGGAGGAGAGCTTTCGGCTTGTAGCCGACAATACGCTCGGCCGGTTTGCCGGCTCGGAAGAGAATCAGGGTTGGAATGCTGAGCACGGTGAACTTGGAGGAAATCAGTGGGTTGGCATCCACATCCAGCTCGGCGACAGTGACTCGGCCCTCGTACTCGACGGCCAGCTCGTCAATCACCGGCTTGAGCATCTTGCAGGGCGCGCACCAGGTGGCCCAGAAATCGACGAGCACCGGCTGTTGCGACGCCGCGACCGTGGTTTCGAAATTCTGATCGGTTACCTGGAGAAGGTTCTTCGTCATGCCGCTCCTTCCTTCGTCGTTGCCTTCTGGTCGGTCTTAGCGGGTCCTTTGGTCTCGCTCTTGGTCTCGCTCTTGGTCTCGGTTTTCGTCTCGGTTTTCGTCTCGGCTTTCGTCTCGGTTTTGGGACTTTCGGTCGACGCGGCAGCGCCGTCGCTGCCGGCTCCTCGCGAATCGGTCTTGTAGAAACCGCCGCCCTTGAAGATGATGCCGACCGGGTAAAAGACGCGGGTTACCGGCGCCCCACACTCGGGGCACTGGCTGAGCGGGGCTTCGGTGATCCGCTGCTGCACTTCGAAATGGTGGCCGCGGCTGCAGCGATATCCATATACGGGCATGTCGACTTCCTTATACCCGAATTTCGGCCCCGGGGAAACGCTCGGCCCGCGGCGCCGCTAGTTGATCCAGAGCTTGCTCTTTGGGCGCGGTTCCTCGGAAGCCGGGTCGGCGAAGTCGCCGGGTTGTAACAGCCCGCTCTGCATCATCTCGGTCACCCGGTCGAAAAAGGCCTCATCCGGGCTGGTGAGATCGGCGATTTCAGTCCCCGGTCCCTCGGCCAGAAATCGCTCCAGCGCGGCGCAGATGATGTCGCTCCGGCTGTGCGGTGATGCCAGGGTCGCCCGGTTCAGAGCGTCGAGCAGGGCGTCCGGAATGTAGATGACCACACGCTTGGCGCTCATCGGTCTCAGCATGGTAACCAAGGCGGGCGACCCGGGCAAGCCGAATCGACTCACGAAAATGAAACAAAGCGACCGATCAAATGCGTTACCCCCCACCCTACCCTCCCCCCACAAGGGGGGAGGATTATTTGAGCGCTTGAATTCGAATATCCGCCCCAAGTGGGTTGAAGACGATGCCCGAGGCCGGCTTGGGATAGAAGTAGGTCGACTTCTGCGGCATGACCTGCCCGGCCAAGGCGACAGCAATCACGTCGGAAACGGCCGGCGGCCGGAGTAAGAACGCCGCCTGCGCTGATCCGGCGGCAAGCCGCTCGAAGATCACCTGAACGTCCCGAGAGTAGCTGACGTAGCGCTCCTGCTCCAGAATCGACTCCTCCAGGCCGAGCTCGCGCTGCAGGATCTCTCGATGCAAAACGGACACGTCGAGTCCGGAGACCGGGTCGGGAGAGACCGTCCGGTCGATGTCGATCGTGAATAAGCCCCCTCCCTGACCCTCCTCCGCAGGCGGGGGAGGGACGTGATTCCGACTTCCCCCGCGAGGAGGGGAGGGAGAAAGGGCCATGCCGATCCGGTGGCCGGCAGTTGGTTCCTGCATCGCGGCGAGGAGCGCTGCCGGATCGGCCCGCTTGACGACCCGATGCCGTTTGGTCAGGCCGCTCAAGAGCGTCGCTGGATCGAATCCCTCCAGATCGTGCAACACCCGATGGGTCGGGAGGATCGTCAGTCCCGGGTCCCGGACGTCGACCAGGAGCATGAGCACGTAGTTGAAGGCGGCGTTGGGGGACGCATCAGGATGCTCGAGCCGCTGCCGGTTGCGGAAATTCAGCGCCGTTTCATATCGATGGTGGCCGTCGGCGATGTACAGCCGTGAGGCGCTCACGACTTCCGTCAGCTCCTGGAATCGGTGGTCGGCGCAGAGCGACCAGACCGTGTGCTCATCGCCGTCCTCGCCGGTAATCGAGAGTCGAGGCGCATCGGACATTGCGGTGTCGATGATGGGGCGCATCGCGGACCGCGGATCTTCGTAGAGGGCAAAGACCGGGCTGAGATTGGCCTCGACCGCGCGCGTCAGGGAGAGCCGGTCCGCCTTGGCGCGGGCGTGGGTTCGCTCGTGCGGCAGAACGCCACCGCCGAACGGTTCCAGCTCGACGACTCCGAGGATGCCCAGCCGGGTTCTCGTGGTGGCGGAAATCGGATCCACGAATTGGTGACGGTAGACGTACAGGCACGGAGTTGGTTCGCGCTGCAGGATGCCCTGACCCAGCCACGCGTTGAAGAACCCCGCCGCCCGGGTGTACTTGTTGTCTTCCGGGCTGTCGGATGGTCGGACCTCGCCGGCGATTAGCCGCACGACGTTGTGCGGATCCTGCTGGTAGTAGCGCTGCTGGTCGCCCGGCGTGATCACGTCGTAGGGGGGCGCGACCACCCGAGCCAGGTCGACCCGGTGCGGGTCATAGAGGATGCCCTGAAACGGCCGGACCGTCGCCAACTCGAATTAGAGCGTGACGGTGAGGACGTCAGCCATGCCAGGGATCCGCCGGATATCCGCCTGGATCGACTCCGGTACCGGATCATCGACCGAAAGGATCATGACGGCATCGCCACGCGGCCGGTCCCGGCCCACCTGCATGCTGGCGATATTGATGTTTTTCTGGCCCAGCAGCGTCCCGATCGCGCCGATGATGCCCGGACGGTCCGCGTGCCAGCTCATCAGGAAGGTGCCGTACGGCACCAGGTCGATTCGAAAATCGTTGAAGGTGACGATGTGCGGCTCGTTGAGCAACAGTGTCCCGCCGACTCGCGTTTCAGCGTGGTCGCCGGTCGCCTGCAGGCTGATCAGGTTCGCGAACTCGCTGGCACGCGCGTCCCGCTGCTCGACGAGGGTGATGCCCTGGGCTGCGGCGACCGTCCGCGCGTTGACCGGGTTGACGCGCTCCGCGCTGAACCGCGTGAGAAATGCCGTCAGCAGCGCCGCGGTGAGCACCGAGCAGTCGTAGGTCGCGATCTCGCCGGTGTAGTGGACCTCGAGACGGCTGGTGGGTTGCCGGCCAACCTGCGCATAGAACCGGCCGATTCCCTCGGCAACGGGGATGAACGGTCTCAGGAAGGCCATGGCCTCCGGCAGGGCCACCGGGGCGTTCAGCGCAAAGCGCGGGAGGCCGCCGTCGAGCACGGCGATGACCTGGTCGCTGATCTCGAGGGCAACGCTGATCTGGGCTTCTTCCGTAGAGGCGCCGAGGTGTGGCGTCGTCACGACCTGCGGCAACGACAGTAGCGGATTCTCACCGGGCGGCTCTTGCTCGAAGACATCGAGCGCGGCGCCGGCGACCTGGCCGTCACGCAGCGCGTCTCGAAGGGCCGATTCGTCGACGATCCCGCCGCGGGCCACATTGATCAGCCGGAGCCCCTGCTTCGCCCGGGCCAGGACGCGCGCGTCGATCAGGTGATGCGTTTCGCGGGTCAGCGGCACGTGAAGCGTTACGAGGTCCGCTTCGGCCATCAGTTCCTCGAACGGCACCAGCTTGACGTTGAGCTGGGAGGCCCGCTCCTCCGAAAGCATCGGGTCGCTGGCGATCACCCGCATCCCAAACGCCTGTGCTCGGTGCGCCACCTCGCGGCCGATACTGCCCAGGCCCACGACGCCGAGCACCTTGTCGCGAAGCTCCGTTCCCAGGAAGCGGGAGCGCTCCCAGCGGCCGGCCTTCACCGCCTGGTCGGCCTGCGGAATGTGCCGCGCAAGGGCGAGCATCATCGCCATCGTGTGCTCCGCCGCCGCGATCGTATTTCCCGACGGCGCATTGACCACCAGCACGCCGGCCCGGGTCGCGGCATCGACATCGATGTTGTCGACGCCAGCGCCAGCGCGACCGATGACTTTGAGGCGGCTGCCGGCGTCGATGACCCGCGCATCGACTCGGGTTTCGCTGCGAACGATCAGGGCGTCATAGTCCGCGATCCGGCCGACCAGCGCCGCCGGGCTCTGCTTCAGCTCCACGTCGACCTCAGCGTGCTCGCGCAGCCGGTTGATCCCCGCTTCGGCGATCGGGTCGGCAACGAGAACGCGCGACACGTGGTTCAGGCGACGAGACTGGGCTCGGACGACTCCAGCGCCCGACGAGCCGCCGCCAGGGCGGCGCCGCGCCTGACCGGGTGGCCATTGGCCTCGAGCCCTCGTTCCAGCGCTTGCACGGTGGCGACCACGTCGTCCTCGTAGACGGCGCCGAGATGGCCGATGCGGAAGATCTTGCCGGCGAGCTGCCCCTGCCCTTCCCCCAGCACCAGGCCCAGGTCGCGCCAGGATTTGAGGACCGTCTCCGACTTCTCGCCCGCGAGCGCATCCGGAAAGTAGATCGCGGTCACGGTCGGGGACGCGACCTCAGGATCGGCCAGTAGCCTCAGGTCCAGGGCCGCAGCCGCGGCGCGAAAGGCTGCCGCGATCCGAAGGTGCCGGCGGAAGATCGCCGCCAGCCCCTCCTCGCGCATCATGGTCAATGCCTCCCGGAGGCCGAAGAGGATGCCGAGTGCCGGCGTGGTAAACGTCATCCCTTTCGACTGCAGCTTGCGAGCGCGGTCCCAGTCGAAGTAGAACCGAGGCGCCTTCGCACTGCGCTGCCGCTCCCAGGCGGCCTTGCTGACACCCAGCATCGTGACGCCGGGCGGGAGCATCCATCCCTTCTGAGACGCGGTGATGGCGACGTCGACGGCCCAGCGATCGACCGGCAAGTCGATGGATCCGATCGAGCTGACCCCGTCGACCACCAGCAGCCGCTGGTGCCGCTTGACGACTTCCGCCAGGGCCTGCAGCCGGTTCGTGACCCCGGTCGAGGTCTCATTGTGGGTGATGAGAACCGTCGCGATATCCGGCTCGCGGCGGAGCAGGTCGTCGAGATCCTCGGGGTCGGCCGCCTCGCCCCAGGGCAGCGTGTAGCGGGCGACGTCGGCGCCAAAGGCGGCGGCGAGGTCCGCAAACCGATCGCCGAAGGCGCCGATGGTGACGGCGAGCACCCGCTCGCCGGGCGAGAGCAGATTGGCGACCGCGCTCTCCAACCCACCGGTTCCGCTGGCGGGGAAGATCAAGATGTCGTTTTCGGTCTGGAACGCCCAGCGCAGGCCAGACTCGAGCTCAGGCAGAAGGGCTCGGAATTCAGGCCCGCGGTGGTTGATCATTGGGGCATCCATGGCTCGCTGAACGCGGGCCGGGACAGGAGTGGGACCGGGGATTCGGAGTTGGGGAAGGTCAGCCATGCGCCCTAGCTTACCGTCCGGCGTGCACTCGGACGCGTCAAAATCGCCGTGAGACCGACCGCCGCCGGCGGTAACTCCGCCGCCGATATGGTGGCGGCTGCGGGAGACGCGTCTGGCGTCGAATAGCGAACCGCATCACCAGCCAGAGCAGCACGATACCGCCGACGATGGCGCCCCAGCGAGCCGCGGTCACCGTTCGTTGGGCATCGGCCGCAGCGGCGGCTTCGGCCTGGTGCTGCGCCGCGAGGGTCGCTTCGGTGCGAGCGATTTGCTGGTTTGTCGCCTCGATCTGCGGGTCGGAGGCCAGGATACCGCTGAAAACGCCTTGCGCAATCGCGTCCCGGAAATCGCCCTGCTCCAGGAGCGACGCCTCGCGCGCGTTGGTCAGGTACGCCGGCTCTACCGTCACCGTGGGGATGTCCGAATGCACCCAGAGCTCGGGCTTCGGCGCCACGCCGTCATCAGCAACCTGGTACGGCTTGAGGCTCTGCCCAAGCGCGGCATCCACCGCCTGTGCAAAGGGAAGACTGTCCGACTTCGGATAAAAAATCGTGGCGCCGTTGATCGATGGATCGCCGTCGAAGGCGTTGACGTGCAGACTGACGAAAAGTCGAGCGCCGGACGCGTGCACGCGATTCCAGCGTTCAGAAATCTCAACATACTGGTCGCCAGACCGGGTCAGCACCACCTTGACGCGTTCTTTCTGCAGGAGCGTGCGCAGCCGTCGTGCGAGATCGAGCGTGATGTCTTTTTCCATGATGGCGCCCACAACCACCCCGGGATCCCAGAGCTGGGTCGGGTCACTGGTGGGACTGCCGCCGTGGCCGGGATCGATGGCGATCACGTACGGCGAAGGCACGACGAACGACGGCTCCGAAGCCGCTGCCCGAGCCACTGGCGTGGACGTAAGCAAGACGATCCCGGTCGCGAGCCCGACCGGGAGGCGCGGGAGACGCAACTACACGGGAGTATACGGTCCGAAGTTAAGAAACTCGATACCCCCTCCCCGACCCTTCCCACACGGGGGAGGGAGCTAATGCGCGTCCGGTTGCAACGCGATGTGGGGCGCTTGCTCGGCCCGGCGCACCGAGACCGGTTCTACCGGGACGGTCCCGCTGATCTCGGTACCTTCTCCGGGCGCCGTCCGGATGGCGATGGTTCCACCCAGCGCCTCGATCCGATCACGCATGTTCTGCAAGCCCGAGCCCTGGCGCGCGCGGCTGGGATCGAAGCCTTTGCCGTCGTCTTTGATGGCAAAGGCCAGCCGGCCGTTGTCGGCGGATAAGCGAATGGTGGCGACGGTGGCCTCGGAGGACTTCGCGACATTCTGGAGGGCTTCGAGGCAGCAGAAATAGACCGCCGACTCCGTCTCGGGAGCGTAGCGCTGCAAGGTGCCTGCCTCAACACTGACCGGGACCGACGACTTGCGCGCCTGCGCCTGGAGGGCGACGAACAGGCCGCCTTCCGCCAGCAGCGGCGGATAGATCCCACGGGCCAGCTCGCGAAGCGATTGCAACGCCTCGTCGGTATCGTCTTTGAGCTCAGAGAGCGCCCGCTTGAGCTTGGCCGGGTCGCGGTCGATGAGCCGCTCGGCGAGGCTCAGTCTGACCTTGAGCGCGACGAGCAGTTGCTGCGCTCCATCGTGGATGTTGCGCTCGAGCCGGCGGCGGGCCTCGTCCTGGGCACGCACCAGCCGCTGGCGAGAATGGCGCAGGTCCTCCAGCCGCGCCAACAGGTCGGCCGTGAGCCGCGCGTTGCGGAGCACCAATCCGGCCTGGGCGGCAAGGTCGGTGATCAGCTTGCTGTCGGCAGGCGTCAGCGCCTCATCACGCTTACGGATCGTGAAGGCGCCGAGCAGCTCACCCTGGTGCCGAACCGGGATTGCAAGGTCCACCGCAGGGAATGCCGGCAGGCGGTCATCCGCGATCGTGACCGACTCTGCCGGCAAGTTCGCGCTCTCGGGCCAGCGCGCCGACGCCCGGAGCGTATCCCCAGTCTTCAACCACACGATCGCGGTCGCAGCCGTACCCTCGGACAGGATCTGGGCGGTCCGCGACAGGACGTCCTCCGAGGCAAACGACTCGGCGAGCCTGGAGAACGAGGAGAGGACCTCGTAGGGGGTCGCTCGATTTCCATAAACGAGTCGGTTCGCCAGGCGTTGCACCCGGTTGCGCACCGGCTGAAAGGCGAGCGCCACCGCACCGGTCGCCATCAACGAGAGGAGCAGGTTGTGCTGCTGGGTGCCGATCAGATTGCCGACGCCCACCACCACCCCGATGTAAACGGCGCTGACGAAGGCGGCGAGCGTTCCGTACACCAGCGTCCGGCTCACGATGCGATCGATATCCCAGAGCCGGTAGCGCACGATGCCAATGAAGAGCGCAACCGGAATGACGGCAAAGACCGGTTGGAACACGCGGAAGAACGTGACCGGGACCTCTTCCAGCGGACGTCCCTGGAAGCTCGGCACCAGAACGGTCAGCAATTGCCCCGGATTGACCAGCAGCGCCGCAATCACGGCCGGCAGCAACGCGAAGAACAGCAGCCGAGAAAGCTGGCGCTCCTCTCCAGTCCGCGGGTAGATCCAGCGGTAGGCCTGGGCGAGGACCCCCACCGCGGGATTCACCAGCCCGAACAGAACGATGATCACGACTCGCAGCTGCGTGGCCTGCAGCGAGTACAGCACCCCGGCGACCAGAATCGAGATGGGCAGGTAGAGAAGCCCTTGCGCCCAGCGGGGCCAGCGCGGCACCAGCTGGGCGTCCGGGAAGGTCAGCAGCGCGTAGAGATAGGCGAGCATGGCAATCAACTCGAAGGCGTAATGGATGGTCGTATCCACCGGGGTCGACTGCAGCGCCGAATAGACGGTCAGGGCCTGGAGGTTGAAGATGGCTGCCGTCCCGACCATGCCGACGGCCAGGAAGCGCGCGGTTGGATTCTGCGGACGCAGGTAGAGCAGGTAGAGACCGAGGATGAGGTTGAGCAAGCTGAACCCGTAGTCGAGCGCCAGCTGGATCCCAGACTCGGCCTGGTGGGAGGCGACCGCCATCGCCTGCGCCACCCGCTCCGGGAGGGTTTCCGCCCCGAAGCCATAGACATGGAGGCTCTGGTGCAGATCGGGATTGGCGTGCGCGATCGCCGCCACCACCCCCAGCGATAGCACGACGACGGCATAGCCGGTGTAGACCGCGAGGAAACCGAAGAACAGGACGTTGGAGGCCAGGCGGCGGGGCTGCCGGTCGATCACCTCAGTGAACGATCACCGTTCCAACCATCTGCGGGTGGATCAGGCACGCGTAGGCATAGGTGCCCGGCTTGGTGAAGGTCAGGGCGTAGCCGATATCGGCTGCGCCACCCCCACCCAGGCCGGAGGAGATAAAGTGCGAACCGTCGTAGGTTCCTCCATCCGTGATCTGTGGGGTGACCTCTTTCGGAGGCGGTCCGGGTCCGCTGTTCTGTGACTGGGGTAGGGCGACACTGGCGACCGGCCCGACCGCCTGCGGATTCCAGGTGACCGTGCCATCCTTGGCGACGCTGAACTCGGGGAAATAGCTGGGGACGTGAAACGCCATGTTGTGCTGGTCGGCCACCACCAGCCATCGCAGGGTATCGCCCACCCTGATATCAACCTTCTTGGGCAGGAATTCGCTGACCGAGCCGTAGCCGTGAACATCCTGCTCCGCCGGCGAGCCGTAGCCGGCGAAGACGAACTTGTACGGGGCGTTGAGCTTCACCGGGTAGCGGCCTTTCTTGGCGTCGTTGAACGTACTTGCCAGCGGCCGGGCGAACTGGTCGATCTGCGCCTGCGCCTTGGCGTTGACGTCCGCCTGCGAGGGAATCGCCGCACCCTTCGCAACAACGGTCAGGCTCCCGTTCATCCCCGGCCCATGGAAGAGACAGATGAAATGGTAGGTGCCGGGCGCCGCATTGCTCGCGATCGGCACCCGAAAGGTATTGTCCCGATCGGTGCCCTGGTAGGGGATGAATCCGCTGGAGTAAAACACCTGCCGTCCGGTAAAGGCCGGCTGCGCTCGTTTCGGGCAGGGCGTATTCGGATCGGTCGGCGGGATGCCGCCATCCAGATAACAGGGTTGGGCGCCGTTCTGGTGAACGACGTTATCCTGCCCGACCATGAAGGGGATCGCCTGAGCCGCCTGGTCGGTCCCGTTCAAGACGTCTTGCGGCGCCTGCTGGTCTTTGTCCAGATATGCCCAGACCGGCTTTCCGATGGTGTCGATCATCGTGCCGAAAGTGACGGTATGCGCCTCGCCGTTCCAGGCCTGCCGGAAGACGGCGGTGTCGCCCTGCCTGACCGTGAGGTGGTTCGGAAAGTACCGGGCGAACATGTTCGCAAATTGGTCGTAGTGATAGTCAACGAGGACGATCCGTTCGTTCTCGTTCGCCGAGGCGCCAAAGAAGCTGCAACCGGGCAGCAGGAGAGCCATGGCCAGGGGAACCGCGAGCCGGCGCACGACCCTACGGTAGGGGACGGTCACGGTCCGATACTAGCGAGCCAGCCTGCCACTGTCGGGTGGTGCTGACACGCAGACCGTGACCGATGATCTCGACGGGCCTGAAGCTCCCCTAACGCTGGTCGGCGGTGTACGGAAGCAGGGCGACGTGGCGCGCGCGCTTCAACGCGACCGCCAGCCGGCGCTGGTGCCGGGCGCAGGTCCCGGTCACCCGCCGCGGCAGCACCTTGCCGCGCTCGCTGACGAAGCGCCGCAGCCGCGACACCTCTTTGTAGTCGATCAGGTGGACCTTTTCCGCGCAGAAGTTGCAGACCTTCTTGTGCGGCTTTCGGTCGCGTTTATCGGTCGGTGGTGGCATGGAACTTGATCAATCGCTCCTTAAAAGGGAATGTCTTCGGGGTCGACGTCACGCGAGGTCTCCTCGCCATGAGCGGCCGGCGTGGCGGCGACGGCGGCTTCAACCGGCTCCGCGGCCGGCTCACGAGGTTGCTGGCTGCGCGGCTCCAGGAACTGGACCTCGGTGGCGTTGACTTCGGTGGTCTTCCGCTTCTGTCCGTCCTGACCCTCCCAGGAGCGCGTCTGCAGCCGGCCCTCGATGTAGACGAGGCTGCCCTTGTGCAGATACTGGCCGCAGATCTCCGCCAGATTGCGCTTGCCGATGTTCCAGACGACGACGTTGTGGTAGTCCGTGTATTCCTTCTTTTCACCGTCCGTTCCCTGGCCATACCGATTCGTGGCCAGGGAGAACGTGGTCACTGGTGAACCGCTGGGCGTATAGCGCATCTCGGGATCACGGGTCAATCGGCCGATGAGCATCACTTTGTTCAGGTTCATGGCTTCCTCTCATCTTGTCGAACCAGTAAATGGCGGAAGACGGTGTCGGAAATTTTCAAGACACGTTCGACCTCCTGAACCTTGGCCTGGTCGAGATCGAACTCCTCGACGACGTAATGCCCTTCCCGCTGATCCTTGACCGTATACGCCAGGCGACGCTTCCCCCAGGGGGTCACCTTTTTTACCTGGCCCCCATTCGTCTGGATCAGCTGGCCGACCTTTTCGATCTCCTGCTGGACCGCTTGATCGTCAAGCTCCGGCTTGACGATATACATCAACTCGTACGCGGACAAACGCAACCTCCTTTCCTGTGGGATTTGCTCCGGCTATGGCCTCGCGGCGGCAGCGGAGCAGGAAAGCGCTCGTAAGTGTAACAAACAGCGCCGGCGGCTCCACGCAAAGAAAAGAGCGGTCGCCCGAAGACGACCGCCCGCGGAGGGAAACCGTTGGGTCGCTACTTCTTGACCTGGCCGGAGTGGATTTCGCCGGACCACGTCCCGGTCGCCTGCGGCCGCCGCTCGACGAACTCCTTGAATCGCTTGAGGTCGTTCTCGACGCTGCGAGGCGTGGCTTGCGTCAGCTTGTCACCCATCTCGCCGGCGGCGGCTTTCGGTGGCTCATAGTCGACGGCGAGCTTCACCTTGGTGTGGCCATTGAGCGGCTGAAACTCCACCTTTCCGTCGTTCTTGTCGCCGGTAATGGATCGCCAGGCGATCACCAGATTCGGCTTCTGCTCGATGATCTCGGCCTTCCACTGGCGGTCAGTACCGGCTACCCTGGCCTTCCATTCGAGATGCTTGTCATCAAGCTGGCGGACTTGTTCGACGTTCTCCATGAACTGGGGAAACTCTTCGAATTGCGTCCATTGCGAGTAGACCTGGTCAACCGGCTTGTCGACCTCGATCTCTTTTTCGACATGCGCCATGCTGCTTGAACCCTCCCCTGTGAGCGGTGGTTTCGGCTCCCTATCTTATACCCTCGATATCCGATTATCAATCGGTATTATTATCAAGTTAAGGCTGAGGCTGAGGCGCGCCCAGCGCGTGGTTGAATGGGGCTCAGCAATAACTTCCCTTGTGAACGCCATTCTTGTTCTGGTCGCAATCCACCTGGGGGTGCTGGGGATCTGGTTCCTGCCGCGACCTGCGTGGGATTGGCTTCAGATCCATGCATCCTCGCCTCGGGATCTCGCGGCGGCAATCCGAGCGATTCCGATGGCTCTGGTCGCTGGGTGGATCAGTTTTGGCATCCTCGGTCCGCTTCTCGACATGATCCTCGGAAAATACGCGGCCAAGCCGTGGGAGACGCTCGACTTACTGCTCCGGCTGTCGCCGCTTTTGTTGGTCTTTGTCACGGTCTTCTTCTCCTGGCCGCTTGTCCTCATCCCTCCGGGCGCTCGCACGGAAGAGCTGCGAGGCGACGCTCGCTGGTTCGAACAACATCCTTTCGTTGGGCTGGCGCTCATCGGGGTGGTGATTGTCGTGAGCATCGCGGCCAGCTGCGCCAGCCGTGGTTGAGGTTTCGCACGGGTGCCGGCACCACCGAAGGCCAGCGTGGTGGTCGGCGGGGGACTCGAACCCTCGACCTCTTGGATGTGAACCAAGCGCTCTAACCAACTGAGCTAGCCGACCGTGCGGCAATTGTAAAACCTACTGATGGGCGGCTCGAGCCAGGGCGCGAGTGACGGCCTCCGCGGCCTCCATCGGTAAGTAGCGAATCGCCTCGTTGACCACCCGTTCGGCTTCCTCCGGTGGCAGCTTCCGACGGACCACTTCGAGCTGCTGGTCGACCAGGTCGGCCATGATCTGCGACATCTCCTGCCGGCGGCGGCGGCGAAAGAGTTCCTGTTGCGCCGGATAGCCGTTCCCGAACGTCACCGGGAAGCCGAGGCGCTGCAGCTCGGCCAAATCGCGGAAAACCGTCCGTTCGCTGACCTTCAGGGTCTCTGCCAGGTCGACCGCTCGGATGCCGGGGCGAGCCGTCGCCGCCGAGAGGATCACGAGCAGCCGATGCAAGCGAGCCGCTCGATTCACGTTGCTGACCGTAGCACTGCCTACATGGGTCTGCAATTCGACGACCCTCCCTACAAGCGCGCTATGAGCAGCCAGGCGGGCGAGTCACGGCGCTGGCGTGGCCGGCTGCCCAACGGGGTGTGGCTTGGTGGCGGCTTGCTGCTGCTGGTCGCGATCGTCTTGCTCGCCCGCCAAATCATCCTCCCCTTCTTGCTCGCGCTCTTCCTGACCTATCTGTTGCTGCCGGCGGTCAACGCCATGACCAGCCCGGGCCGGAGTGGCCGCCACATCCCCCGTGGAGTGGCCGCGTTTCTCGCGCTGGCGGCGTTTGTCGGCGTTCTGGCGGTCCTGATCCTGGTCCTGTCTCCCCTGCTGGCCGCCGAGGCGAACCGGCTGGCGCGGGTTTTCTTCGGCAGCGCCGGCCACGAGCCGCCCATCGCCCGCCGCCTGAGCATGACCTTCCAGAGCTGGCGGAATACGTTGTACGGGACGGGTGTCTTTCCACCCAGCCTTCAGCAGCAGCTTGATCAAGAGGCGCGCGACTTCGTCAGCGGCCTGGGTGACACGGTGGCGGCCGCGGTGAGCGCGTCGTTGATGTTCTTTCCCAAGCTGCTCGAGCTCGTCGCCGTGCCATTGCTGACCTTCTACATGCTGCTGGACGGACCTCGCCTGACGCGCGAGCTTCGCGGATTCTTGCCGCCGGCGCAACAGCATCCGGCTGCCGAGCTGGTGCGGCGCTGGGATCGGGTGCTCAGGGAGTACGTGCGCGGGCAGCTGATCATCAGTCTCTTCATCGGCGTGGTGGTCACGGTCGGACTGCGGGTTATGGGCCTCAAGGCGGCTTTGCTGGTGGGAACCGTGGCCTTTTTCATCGAGGCCATCCCGTTCTTTGGACCGTTGATCTGGGGATCCCTGGCCGTGCTGCTGACGCTGGCCCAAACGCCGGACGGAAGCCCGCTACCGGTCCTGGTGGGCAGCTTCGCCCTCGTCGCGCAGCAGGTCGATAGCCACGTGATCGCCCCGCTGATCCTGGGTCGCTTCACCAAGGTCCATCCCCTCCTACTGATCTTCAGCACTCTGCTGGGTGCGTCGCTCTTCGGCCTGATCGGGATGTTCCTGGCCGCACCCGTCACGGCGCTGGCCAAGGAAACGTTTCTGTTCGTGATGGAACGGGTACAAGCTAGACGCGGGACCCCCAGTTTGAGCGTGCCCGCCTGAGTTCAATTCCAATTGGTAAGGTGAAGGATTCCATGGCCAAAGAGACCAAAGACGGCAAGGCGAAAGCTCCCAAGGAACCCCAGGTCGAGGCTCCTTCCGAAGCCGCTGCCGAAAACGGAGCAGGTGGCGGGGCAAAGGCCCGGACCGCGATCGATGACGTGATCGCCGCCATCGAATCCGCCCGCGACAAAGTGATGGCCGACGAGGTCAAGGCCCTGACCAAGCTCGGGATTCCGCGCGCCATGGCCTACCAAATGGTCGCCGCCCGATTCCATCAGAACGTGGTCACCGACGGTGAGGGCGGCGGGCCCGAGTTCGAAAACAGCCACTGGAACGATAGGTAAATCCAGCGCGACCGTCCTTACGGTCGCTCAAGCGCGCGAGCGGATCCTGCAACGCATCCGGGTGCTCGATCCCGAAGAGGTGGCGCTGAACGTCGCCAACGGCCGCGTACTGGCTGAGGAGGTCCGGTCGGATCGGGACGTACCTCCATTCACGAACTCCGCGATGGACGGCTATGCGGTGCGAGCAGCGGATACCATGGGGGCCTCCGAGCTGGCGCCGGTCAGGCTTGCCGTTCTGGGTGAGATCCGCGCCGGGCTGGCGCCGCCCACCACCGTTCGCCCAGCCACCGCGCTGCGGATCATGACCGGGGCGGTCATGCCAGAGGGCGCCGACGCGGTGGTTCGCGTGGAAGATACCGCCGAACGTGACGATCAGGTCGAGGTCCGTGCCGCCGTCACGGCGGGCCTCAGCGTTCGGCGTGCTGGGACCGATATCCGCCGCGGTGACGTGATCGCAACCGCGGGTCGCGTGGTGACGCCTGGGCTGATCGGGGTGATCGCCTCGGTGGGGCGCCGAACCATCGCGTGCATCCGGCGGCCGCGGGTCCTGCTGTTGACGACCGGCGACGAGTTGCGCGACGCCGGCGAGGCGCTGGGCCCGGGCCAGATCACGAACACCAACCGATACACGCTGCGGGCAGCCCTCGACGACGTGGGCGCCGAGGTTCTTG
>Ga0209689_1002111_pt1 | contig 14891 bp, 13 predicted proteins | sample GraSoiAngelo_149_FD_187119 | JGI IMG/M metagenome (GOLD analysis project Ga0209689, IMG submission 187119) | Grasslands soil microbial communities from the Angelo Coastal Reserve, California, USA - 14_1009_09_30cm (SPAdes) (version 2) | ecosystem: Environmental > Terrestrial > Soil > Grasslands ...
GCTGCTTGCACCGCTCGTACATCGGATTGTTCGCGGCCGCGGCCTTGCCGGCCTCGGAGCCGATGATGCCTGGGGCGATGGCGTTGGAGGTGATGTTGTGGCGGCCACCCTCGAGCGCCGCGGTCTTCGCGAGTCCGATCAGCGCGGCTTTGGTCGCGGAGTAGCTCGCCTGCCCGAATCCGCCAAGCGTGCCGGCGACGGAGGACATGAAGACGAGCCTGCCCCACTTGTTCTCGACCAGGTAGGGCCACACCTCTTTCGTGCAGTTGAAAGCGCCCGTGAGGTTGACGCGCACGTCGCGGTCCCACAGCTCATATGACTGGCTCGGGATCTGCGCGGCGTGGTCGAGAGTGGCCGCGTTGTTGATGAGGATGTCGATCTTCCCGAACTCGTCCCTCACCTTCTTGAAGACGTCCCTGACCTGCTCGCGGTTGGTCACGTCCATCTTGATGGCGAGCGACTTCCGCCCCATCTTGCGGATCTCTTCCGCGGTCGCGTTCGAGTGGACCCATCCCTGCGAGATGGCGACCTGGGCCAGCACGCTGCCCTGGGCTTCTGCCGTCTTTTGCAGCTCCGGGTCGTCCTCGACCAGGACGTCGGTGATCACGACATCAGCGCCTGCCCGCGCGAGGGTCAGGGCGTCCTGGCGGCCAAGGCCGCGCGAGGCGCCTGTGATGACGGCGACTTTGCCGCTCAGATCGAACATCTTTCCCTCCAGCCGCTACGCGCCGTTACTTGATCCTGATCGTCGCACGCGAGCCGGAGATGGCGCGCGAGATGACCAGTCGCTGGATCTCGGCGGTGCCTTCCCAGATCTGGTAGATCTTCGCGTCGCGGAACCATTTCTCGACCGGGTACTCCTTGATGTATCCGTATCCGCCGAGCACCTGGATGGCGTCGGTGGTCACATCCATGGCAACGTCTGCCGCGAAGCATTTGGCCATCGAGCCCTCAGCTCGCTCGAACGGCTTGCCCTGCGTTGCCATCCACCCGGCGCGCCAGATGAGCAACCGCGCGGCGTCGATCTTCATCGCCATGTCGGCGAGCTTGAACCCGATCGCCTCGTGCTGCCAGAGTGGCTTGCCGAACTGCTTTCTGTCCTGCGCGTACTCGAGCGCAAACTCATAGGCAGCCCGCGCAATGCCGAGTGCGCCGGCCGCCACGCCTGGTCGCGTCGCCTCCAGCGTCATCAGCGCTCCCAGGGCGCCGGGACCGGCGTTGTCGCCGTCTGGCTCGCCTCCCAGCCGGTGGTCGAGCGGGATATGACAGTCGTCCAGGATCACCTGCGCGGTGTGGCTCGCGCGCACGCCGAGCTTTTTCTCCTTGCGGCCCATCTTCAGCCCGGGCGTGCCCTTGGGCACCAGGAACGATGCGATCCCTGCCGGCCCTTTGCTGGGGTCGGTGTTTGCGTAGATGACGTGGTAGTCGGCGATGCCACCGTTGGTACAGAACTGCTTGGTGCCGTTCAAGACATAGCCGTCGCTGACTCGCGTGGCGCGTGTCTTCATCGCCAGCGCATCCGAGCCTGAGTCAGGTTCGGTGAGACCAAGCCCGCCGAGCACCAGCCGGTCGGGGTTCGTGAACTCCGGCAGCCACCTTTTCTTCTGCTCCTCAGTCCCGCTTGACCTGATGCCCGCGATGGCGAGCCCCATCGAATGGATGCATACCGCGATGCCGGCGCAGCCCCATGACAGCTCTTCGTTGAGCATCAGCTCGGTGAGGAAGTCGAGGTTCTGCCCGCCGTACTGCTCAGGCAGGAATGCCGCCGGGCTCAGGCCGAGCTTGTGCGCCTTCTTGACCACCTCATACGGAAACTCCTCTGTGTCGTCGTAGTGGGCGGCCACGGGCCGGATCTCGTTGGCAGCGAAATCGTGGGCGAGCTCGCGGATAGCCTGCTGCTCGTCGGTCAGCGTGAAGTCAAGCGGCATCGTCATCGTCCAGCGGAGGCAGCCCCGGCTCGAACTCCGCGTAGGCCTTGGTGAGGATGACGTCGCCGTGCTGGTTGACGGCGCGAATTTGCAGACGTCCGGGCTCGGTTTGCTCCGCGCTGAAAGCGACGGTGTCACCGGGCTCGACCATGCCCGCAAAGCGGCACGCGAACCTGCGGAGCCGCTGCGGGCCACCCGCGGCCTTGCCGGCAACCACCGCGGCGATGCTCATCTGAAGCATGCCGTGCGCGATCACGCCCGGCAGGCCAACGGAGCGAGCGAACTTCTCGTCCAGGTGGATCGGGTTCATGTCGCCGGAGGCGCGCGCGTACGCGGCGATCTGTTCGGTCTGAAAAAGCACGCTGTGCTGTGTCACGACCGAATCACAAACAGCGCGCGTGATGTGCAGACGGGCGAGCCATCGCTCGAGGTGGTGTCAGTCTCGAGGGTGACGAACCGAAGGCCGCGGCGGCTGACGTCAGATGCCACCCGCGCCCGCGAGGTGACCGTCTCGCCAACGTTTGGATGCCGCTTCCACTCGAACTCCTGCTCCGCGTGCAGCAGCTTTCCGAAATCGATGGCCGCCTCCTCGTCCCCGAAAAGCTGCGGCGCGGTGGCGCCCAGTGAGTAGACGGAGGCATAAGTGGGAGGCACACCATCATCGGGGTCGGCGCCGATCGCCCAGGCGAACGCATTGACATGCTCGGCGTCGATGTCGACGGTGACCGGCGGGTAATCGCGACCTTCGATCGACATTTGCGACCGAAGGTTACTAGTTCATGCGCGGTGGGGTCTGAGTCTTCGAGCCACCCGCCGCAGCATGAGCGGACGCAGCGCAACCCAGGCTTCGAGGACCGAGGTGCGCGCCGATGGAGCCAGGTCGGGAGGAGCGTAAGCGGCGACCACGAAGCCCCGGGCGACATCACGCACCGCGGATGCTGCCTCCGGGAAAACGCTCGACAGCCGCCGGCTCAGCTCGAGCGGGGTCTCGCCGGGCTGGAGCCTGGTCCCGGCCAGGCGCGCGAGCATCAATGTGCGTTTCCACACACCCATGACCGTTCGCGGCCGCAGATAGCGTGCGACCACGCCGAACACGATCAAGATCAGCGCCAGCAGACCTCCTGCGATGCGGGTCACGGTGCCGGCGTCGAGCGACTTCAGCGTGAAGCCTGTTGTGCCGTCGCTGGACGGACCGTTCGGCTCCTGGAACCCAGGCGCGCCACCAACCCGCGGGCTGCCTGATGAGGACGGGGTGCCGCCAGGGACGCACAGGTTGTCGCGAAGGCAGAGAGGGACCGTCTGCGTCTTGCGCTGGATCGGGTTCCACGTCTGCTCGTGGTCATTCGTCGGCTCGAATGGGATCCAGCCGTATTTCGGAAAGTAGGCCTCGACCCACGTATGCGCGTCCGAGTCGTGCACTGTGTATAGGCCGGTGCTCGTGCTGTAAGAGCCTGGCCCGTAGCCGTTGACGAGGCGGACCGGGATGCCGAGGGAGCGCAGCATGTCGCCCATCGCCGTCGCGTAGTACTGGCAGTAACCCTCGTGCGAGTTGAACAGGAAGAAGTCCAGGGGGTCCTGCCCACGGTCGGGCAGCCGCGGCGTCAGCGTGTACCGGAACAGATCACCTCGCAAGTACGCCTGGATTGCGTTGGCAGCGTCGTACTGGTTCGTGGTGTTCTTGACCAAGGAGACGGCCAGGTCGTGGATTCTTGTCAGCGTGTCATTTGGCCGGTAGCCGGTCGTTCTCACAGTCATGTAAGGGAGGATCCAGGCCGGGTAGTCGCTGCCGGCCGCGCGCAGCTCGTCCTCGCTCACGTCGGGGTAGCCGACGGTGATGCTGTAGGCGCCGTTGGACCGGCTGGGATTGAAGACCGACAGCTTGTCGACCGTGTACAGGCTCGATGAAGTGACCGTGTCCGGCGAAGCGTGAACCTCGCTGGCCACCGTCGAGCGATCGACGCTGAAAAACTGTCCGGGGTAGAACAGCACGTCACCTGAGCCCCGAGGTGGCGAAACCATGTTGATCCTGAAGAGCGCGAGGGCCATCGGTGAGTAGTTCTCGCCGTACTCCGGACTCTGACCTTTGGCGATCGTCGCCTGCCAGTCCACGGGGAAGGTCGGGTACGTCCAGTAGCCATTCTCCGTCTCCGTGATGTTGGCGCCGCGGAAATACTTCGGTCCCGGGAACGTGCCGACCACCGTGTACGTGAATACCGGGTTCTTGCTTGTCTTCAGCGGACCGCCGAGACCGACCGACAGGGAGAAACCTGTGGTCCCACCGCCGGTGGCTGTGCCCTGGCCGGAAACGCTGGGATGGTTGAGCTGCTCCTGCAGCTGCGCCCAGCTCGAGAAGAGGCTCGACTCCATGGTCAGAGTTCGATCCTGGTTGGACAGCGGGGGCAGCATGATCGCCAGCAGCAGCAGACCCGCCATCGCCACGACTCCCGTCTCCCAGAAGTCCCAACGGGCGTCGCCCATCAGCTTCATGTTCACGCGCACCGCCTTGGCGATCGACCCGGTGTAGTTCGACCACAGCAGAAGCGCAAACGTCAGCACGATGAAGGAGAGCGTGTAACCGTTCTGGTCGCCCGGGAAGTTCAGGACGTTCGTCGCGAGCGCTGCAGTACCTGGGACAAGGCCGATCATCGGCTGTCGCCACCGCAGCACACACCAGCTCAGCCATGCCCCGGTCACCCACATCAGCCACGTGATCAGAAACAGCACAAAGGCACGATCGCCAAAAGCCGATCCGTCGCTCACCTTGGTTAACCACGCGTTGATGAGGTTGGTGCCGGTTGCGGTCGGGTCGATGACGTTGTCGGCTCGAAAGATCGGAGCCGCAATCAGCCCCGCGACGGCCGGACCCGCCAGCAGGCCGACCATAACGGACAGCCACCACGGCAGGGGAGTGAGGGCGAGCACCCCCATCGTCACCGCACCTGCGAGGGCGACCATCGGCAGTGTGTCGAGAAGGCCCGGCACCCAGCTTGCGGCGACCGTCGAGCGAGCGATCGTGAGCACGAGCAGGAACACGATCACGGACGACCACAGCGCTCCGGCCGGGATGCCGGCGCGTGTCCGCTGCCAGGCCATGGCCGGAACCGCGGTCAGCTCGAACCGGCCGCTAGGCGATGCGGATTGCATCTCGCGTCCTCACCAATCGAGCGAAGTCGTCACCGCTGCGGACCACGAAGAGGTCGACGTCCTGGCCCAGGTCAAAGCTCGGGTTCAGGTCAGGCCCGCCGAAGCTGGATGCGTCGAGGTAAAAGACGATGAGCGTGGTCCTGCGTCCTCGAACCGCCTGAAGCAGGCGGACCCAGTCAGGCTCGGCGCTCGGCGTGATGACCGCGATCGCGCGGCGGGGAAGCCTTCGCATCTTCTCCCAGGCCAGCGCCTGAGACAGGGACGCGGTGCCATCGGCCTGCGCGATCGCCAGGTAATCGAGGATCAGCCGGTCCTGTCGCAGCACGCGGTGCGGCTCGAGGAAGGTGCCCCTGGCGTCGTTGGCGATGAGGCCGACCTGCCGGCCACGGCTATGCACCTGCGAGGCCATCGATGCGGCCAGGCTGACGGCGTACTCCAGCGTCGAGTTCTCACCGGTGCCGTAGTGAACCTTCCGGTCGAGGTCGAGCAGGATCCAGATGTCGGTGGTCAACGGCTGCTCGAACGTCTTCGACATGAGGCGGTTGTGGTGCGCGGACAGGGCCCAGTGAATGCGCCCGAAGCTGTCACCTGGCGTGTAGTCGCGGACGCCGCCGGTCTCCGGCGGATAGTCCGCCCAGGCCCCGAAGCTCGGCGAGTTTCCAATCTGCTGGACGCTCGACGTCATGAGGTCGGGGATGGGCCGCACGCGCGGGTAGACGAGCACGGTCGTCCGCTCGCGCACGCGGACCTCCTGGCTGAACAGTCCGAACGGCTCCTGCACCCGGAGCGAGGTGGGACCGAACGTGATCCATCCCCTCCGGCGGTAGGCGCCCCGCGCCTTCCAGGAGACAGGATCTCCTCCAACCGACAGGACCCGCCCCGGCTGGTATTCGGCTATCTGGCTCAGGTCGCGGACCTCGATCCACGGCGCCGGCAGGTGGCCGGTCTTGCGCACCGTGAAGGTCTCCTCGTATGACTCGCCGACGGTTGGCGTGCCAGGGTCGAGCTTGCGCGACACCGAGACCTTGTTGATCAGGAGGCGCGGCCACAGCCAGGCGATGGCCACGAGCAGGCACAGCGCGTAGGCGAGGTTGAAACCTGGATGGGCGCCGGTCAGATAGGCAAAGAACAGCAGGAGCGCAAGCGCAGCGACGAGGGCAACCTTGCTCATAGATGAATGCCCAGCGTCGCGATCAGGCCGGGTTTATCCCGGCCGTCCCCCATGCGTCTCATCTTCCAAGCGCCGCCATGCATCGCAAGGAGAACCCCAGAGGGGGTTCCGCGGGGGAGCGATCAATCAGTCCCACTCCTGCCCGCGCTTGGCGCGCATCCTCAGATCTTCCCCGCGCATCTACCCGTCGTAGGCGAGCTGGGGGACGTGCTCACGCTCGAGGAGCCCGGCCACGAGCTTGCCGGCGCTCTGCCCCTGCATCTCGGCGTTGGGCCTGAGGATGATCCTGTGCGCGAGCACAGACTCAGCCAGCGTCTTGATGTCATCCGGGATCACGTAGCCGCGGCCCTGCACTGCGGCGTAGGCCTGGCTCGCGTGGTAGAGGTTCAGCGTCCCGCGCGTGCTCGCGCCCAACGCCACCTCTGCATTTCCTCGCGTGCGGCTGACCAGCCGCGCGATGTACTCGCGCAGCTCGGGCTTCACGAACACCTCGCGCACAGCTGTCTGGGCGAGCTTCAACTCGTTGGGTGAAACCACCGGCTGCAGCTCGAGCATCGGCGACTCGACCTTGTGCTGGCCGAGCAGGATCGCCTCTTCTTTGTCGGTCAGGTAGCCGAGGCGCACCTTCATGAGGAAGCGGTCAAGCTGTGCCTCGGGCAGTGGAAAGGTGCCCGAGTACTCGACGGGGTTCTGCGTGGCCATGACCATGAAAGGCTTGGGGAGCTCATGGGTCTCGCCGTCGATCGTGACCTGCCGCTCCTCCATCGCCTCGAGGAGCGCAGCCTGCGTCTTGGGACTGGCGCGATTGATCTCGTCGGCGAGCATGATCTGCGCGAACACGGGTCCTGGCCGGAACTCGAAGTCGTTGACCTTCTGGTTGAATGCGCGCACGCCGGTCACGTCGGACGGCAGCAGGTCCGGTGTGAACTGGATGCGGCGGAAGGTGCAGTCAAGCGATCGGGCGAGGGACTTCGCCAGCATCGTCTTGCCGACGCCGGGCACGTCCTCGATGAGCAGGTGACCTTCGCAGAGCAGGGTCACGAGGCAGAGGCGAACCTCGTCCTCTTTATTGACGATCGCCCGGCCCACATTGGCAAGCACGGCATCGGCCACTCGAGTGACAACTTCGGTCTGCATCAGACGCCCCCTCCCTCGCTCCCCGCCATGATCGGGATTATAGATTTGGGGGTTGGCCACGCTGGGTTATACGTTCGGATGGCCCGATTGGTTCCACCCCGCGTTACCGATCGGATGCGAACGGCGTAATTCTCATCAGAGGCATGAAACGCCTGCTCGCGTCGGTCGTGACGCTCGCCGCTGTCGCATGCGGCTCCGCCAGCGTGGCCATCGGGCCGCCGCTCACGGTTCCGCAGCTCAAGTTCCGAGTCATCGACCAGGTCGGTCCCGTCGCCTACTGCGACCCGGACTCCTACCCTCTTGCCCACTCCGAGCTCGATCCCGCGCTCGCGGCCTACCCCCAGATCAAGGCGGACGCCGACCTCTACACCGCCATCGTGGCGCACGAGCACCTGCCTGCAAGCGACCTCTCCGACGAACAGAAAGTCGTCGTTTACCGCGCGTACAAGAGGCTGCGTGCGCTCACCCTCGCCCAGACCGGCAGCCACTACGACTTCGACTACACGAGTCAGACAAACTTCGAGCACGTGACCGGCACCATCAGGTCGGACGGGGTGATCACCGTCGTCACGTATAAGCCAGGCTCGCGCCCGAACTGTCCGATCTGCCTGGCCGGGTCGACATTGATCGCAACCCCGACCGGAGATGTCGCAGTAACGAAGCTGGCAGCAGGAATGTTGGTCTGGACCCAGGCCGAGGACGGCAGGCGCATCGCCGCGCCCGTGCTAGAGGTCGGCAGCACCGCGGTCCCGCCGACGCATCAGATGGTTCATCTGCGCCTCGCCGACGGCCGCGAGCTCTGGGCTTCGCCGGGCCACCGCACGGCGGATGGGAGACAGCTCGGCACGCTCGAGGTCGGCGACATGGTGGACGGATCGAATGTGGCGCTCTGGGCGCTGGAGCCGTACAGCGGCGGCCGTACGTATGACCTGCTGCCCGCCGGAGCTTCGGGTACCTACTGGGCCAACGGCATTCTGCTCGCGAGCACGCTGTCGCACTGACCGATCAGATCGTCAGCGCGAAAGTTTCGGTGAAACCCGGGCCGTCGATCTGGATACCGACGCAGAAGCTCGGACCGAGAGTGACCGGACCGCTGATCGGCTTCTGCGACGCATCAGCGGAAACCCCGGCCGTGAGACCCCACGGGATGAAGCCCTCGTTGGCTCGGCTGGAAGGCCGGCTCGCGTCGAATGCCAGCTCCGCGTACTGCTGGACCGCGCGTCCGCTTAGCGTGTCTGAGCCGACGGCCTGGCCCACCGCATAGGCGCCCACAAAGACCACCGGCTGGCCAGTGATGAGGTTTCGGCCTCTTACCAGCACTGCACCTTGTAGCCCGACTGGGACCTCGGCCACGTAAGGCACATACACGCCCCAACGAGTCGAGGTCACGGAGCCATAGCCGGAGCTGGTCTCGGAGTAGAAGTAGATTGGACCGGCGCCCCACCAACCCGTGGTCTGATCGAATTGGGTTGCGGGGCACGAGGCTGTAGCAGGGACGAGGTTCAGATTGAGCGATTTCGATTCGAGCTGGTGGAGTCGGCCAGGGTCGAGTTGGCCGCCGGGCACACCCTTGATCTGCTGGCTGAGCAGCAGGCCACCGATCAGGATGCCCGCCACGATGGCGATCACGAGCAGCACCGCCACCAACGACATCGGAGCCCGCAGCCGGATCACCGATATCGACACCCATGGCCTTCGCACTCTTTCGCGAGCGGCTGATTGCACGACACGGTCTCGCATTCCCGCGGTCGCCGGCGAGAGCTCGTCGAAGGCGAGGTGAATGTCTGTGCGCAGGCTCACTTGAGTGCCTCCTCGATGTCCACGCCGGGGCGCAAGCGCTGGATCGAGCGGTAGAGCCTCGCCCGGGTGGCGGAAACTGACATGGCGGCGACAGCCGCGACCTCTTCCAGCGGCATGTCCAGGTAGAAGTACAGAACGACGATCAGTCGATCGTCATGACGCAAGCCTGCCACCGCTCGGCGGAGGTCAGCACCGCGGAGGGCACGGTCCTCCGCCGAGACCACCGCCAGGTGATCGGGCAGGCCCAGAGACACTCCAGCCTGCCACTTGCCGCGCCTTGCGTTGCGGCACTGGTTGGCGACCACTCCGAGAAACCAGGACCTCAGCTTCTCGGGTTCCCGGATCGAGCCCAGCTTGCGCCAGGCGATGACTGACGCCTCCTGCACTGCGTCCTCAGCCGCGTGCGCGTCGTGGAGCATCGCGAGCGCAAGCCGAAAGCCCGGATCGATTAGAGGCCGGAGCAAGTCGGCAAAGGCACGCTCGGTGATCGGCGGAGCGCTGGCGGGTTGCTGGACGTCGGCCACCTGCACGTCTTCACCGATCACTGTCAACGAAAACACGATTTGTTGCATGGGCTCGAAAACAGTGCGCGGCTGCAACAAATCGCCGCCCAGCCCACAGCGATTGGCAGGGAACGTTCCGAACCCAATCCAACCCACAGGAGACCCGAAAATGAAATCTCGACTTCACCCATTGCTCCTGGTCTTGAGCCTCGTCGCAGCCCTGCTCGTCGGCGCGACGACGGGCTATCTCATCAGGCCGGCTTCTCCGGCCGGCGCCGCGACCATCGTCGTGCAGGCATCGCAGCCGGACGCCGACTCATGCATATGGGTCGAGGGCCGCAAGGGCTGCTAGGAGACTTCTTCTTCCTCGACCAGTCGCAGCGGCGTGCTGACGTTCAATCCCAGGTGGCGGGCGAAAAAGCCCGCCACCCGCTCCACGTAGAGCGGCCTGTCGGCGAAGTACGCGCCCGTGTGCGGAGCGCCCTGGACGATCCAGATCTCGCGCGGCCCCCGATAGGCGTCATAGAGACGCCGGCTGTGGTTGACAGGCGTGATGGCGTCGGCCCCGCCATGGATGAAGAAAAGCGGGCGCGGCTCGAGCGAGCTGAGCACCGCCAGCGGGCTGCAGTCTGCAAGCCTGCTGCCGCTGCGAGCGCGCAGCATCAGTCCCGCGAGCCACACGAACGGAGCGCCCGGAAGTCGCGCCCGGCGCCGCACGTTCTCCACCAGCAGCGTGCGCAGGTCGCTGAACGGGCTGTCCAGCACCAGCGCCTCGACACCGGGCTCACCCGCAGCACCCAGCAGCGAGACCACGGCGCCCATCGAGTAACCAAGCAATCCGATGCGTGCCCTTGGGATCCGTTTGCGCGCGAACGCGATCACCGCCTGAAGCTCGAGCACCTCCTTCATGCCGAACGTGACCGGCGCGCGGTCGCTGCCCGACATGCCTCGGTACGAGTAGGTGATCACGTTGAATCCTTTCCGCCACAGGGCGATCGAGATGCCCAGCGCCCCCTGACGCTGGCCCTTGTGGCCGCCTGAAACGATCACCGTCTGCGGTGACCCCGGCTGCCTGAAGTACCAGGCGCCGAAGGCGACCCCATCGGCGGTAGCCAGCTCGACGTCCTCGTAGTCGGCCTGGAACTCGTAAGGCGTGAAGGTGAAGTCGTCCAGGTAGAAGGGCCTGGCGGGCACGAACGCCCTGACGTAGACGGCGTAAGCCAGCAGCAAGTAAACCGCCACCAGGACTAGGACCGCAACAGCGACGAACTCCATCACGCCCTGCCTGAAGCTTACGGCGGGGGCTTCAAACCGTCGGCGTCAGACGAAGATCTGGCCCAGCTCGTAGAGCTCCTTGGGCACCCTTCGAGTCTCGGCGACGACCTCGGCCAACGGCACCACCTGGACCCCTCCATCGCGCCGGATGGGAATGACCCCGCTCTTGCCACCATCGATAAGGTCGGCCGCGCACGCACCAAGGCGTGTGGCCCAGATCCGGTCAGTCGGCGACGGTGAGCCCCCGCGCTGCAGGTGGCCCAGCACGGTGACACGGGTCTCAAAGCCGGTTTCACGCTCGACCCGGCCGGCCAGGAGATCGCCGATGCCGCGCTTGGCCAGGCGGACATGCCCGAACGCATCCTTCTCCGCCTGCCCTCCCCCCTCCATCTCCAGCTCGGGGATGTGCGCCCCTTCGGCGACGACGATGATGCTGAACAGCTTGCCCGCCCCACGACGCCGGTAGAGGTGCTCGACCACCTCGCCCAGGCTGAGCTGGAACTCGGGGATGATGATGAGGTCGGCGCCGCCGGCGACGCCGCCCATCAGCGCGACCCACCCCGTGTCACGCCCCATGACCTCGACCACCATCACGCGGTGGTGTGCCGACGCGGTCGTGTGCAGGCGGTCGAGCGCGTCGGTGACAACTCCTACAGCAGTGTCAAAGCCGATGCAGAACTCGGTCACCGCCAGGTCGTTGTCGATCGTCTTCGGCACGCCCACGGTCGGGAATCCCGCATCGTGCAGCGCAGCGGCGACGCTCAACGTGTCGTCGCCGCCGATGCCGACCAGGGCGTCGACGCCGTTGTGCCGCAGCCTGCGGATCGCCGTCGCAACCCCGTCCTTCACTTTGAGCGGGTTGGTGCGCGAGGTGCCGAGGATGGTTCCACCCATGGGCAGGATCCCTCGCACGTCCTGCGCAGTCATCTCCCGAATGAGGCCGTCCTCGAGCGTCCCCGCCCAACCGTTCTGCACTCCGCTGACCTGGTGCCCGAGCTGAAAGGCTCGCCGCGCCACGGCGCGAATGGCCGCATTGAGTCCGGGCGCGTCGCCACCACCGGTGAGAATCCCGATCCGCATCAGCTGAATAGGTTAAGGCCCAGCTTGTCCGCGAGACCCTGCGGTGACATGCCCGTCAGCGACGGGAGCACGAGGTCGGCGTGGCTCAAATCGAGCCCGGATGTGATCGGGTTGGGGACCGCAACGCAGCGCATGCCGGCGGCTTTCGCAGCGCTCACGCCGTTGGACGAGTCCTCGATGGCGACCGCCTGATCGGCCGGCACCGCCAGGCACGCGAGCACCGATACGTAGAGGTCGGGTGCCGGCTTCACTGCCGGAACGTCATCCCGGCAGCGCACACAATCGAACTGGTGCAGGATGGCCAGCCGCTCGAGATGGCCGGTCACCCAATCCCGTGACGAGCTCGATGCCACCCCGACCTTGAGCCCTGCAGCCCGCGCCGCAGTGACCAGCTCCACCACACCAGGCAGCACAGCCTGGGCGAGGATCAGCTCGGCCCGGCGCTTGATCCGCTGCTCGAGCACCTCCGCATCGAGGGCCCTGCCCAGGCGCTCCTCGAGATGGCCCCGAGGGTCGAAAGCCGCGTTGGAGGAGCCGACGGTCTGGATCCAGCGCTCGAACGGGAGCTCCTCGCCGTGCGCCTGGTAGACCTCGAGCCAAGACCTGTAGATGGGCTCTTCGGTGTCAAGGATCAGACCATCGAAGTCGAACACGAACGCTCGGATCAACAAGGACTAACCCGCATGCCAAAGATTTAGTATCGCCGCACATTTACGTGGGCACCAAGCAGGCGGCGGAAACTCCCAAGCAATCGGTGACGGCCGGCCTGCCGGCCGGCCTGATCGTCGCCATCCCAGGCATCGCCCTGGTCGCCGTGGTCCTGATGCTGGTCGTCTTCTTCGGCTTCCTCGATGTGGGTCACAACCGTTCGGTCATCAGCCTGGTGACTCCGGACCCCGCCGCTGCCGCCGGCGTGGTGTCGCTGGCGGGCGGCGCCGAGGGTGTGACCCTCAGCATCGTGATCCTGGTCGTCTTCTACGGGATCCAGACCGCAGCGTCCCGCTACTCGCCTCGCATCATCGGGATCTTCACCCGCAACCCGTGGAACGCCCTCGTGTTCAGCTTTGCGCTGGCGTCGATCCTCTACACGTTCCTCGTCCGCGGCGAGATCAGGCCCGATTACGTGCCGATGTGGAGCGTGGCGGTGGCGGTAGGGCTGGCGCTCGCGAACTTCGCCGTCCTGCTCCCCTACGTCGTCTACATCTTCGACATCATGCGAGCCGAGACGCTGCTGAGCGGAATCAGGAAGCGTGCATCGCGCGACCTCAAGCGGGCAGTGACCAACAAGGACGCGTATCGCCGCCGCAGCGGTCTGATGACCTGCATCTCACAGGTCACCGACATCGTTTTCGGCTCCATATCGCTTGGCGACCTGCCGGTTTCCATCAACGGCATCGAGGTCATGGGGCGTTTCCTGGCCGACGACTACCTGAAGGCCAAGAAGAGCTTCCACCAGGACTGGTTCCAGGTCGGACATGCGGACATGCCGGGTGCATCAGACCAGATCCTGGCCGAGGTCAATCGCGCTCACACCTGGGTCGAGTACACAATCCTTTCCAGCTTTGTCGACTTCGTCGGTCTGACTCCGGTCCATCGCAAGGAGGCGGTGCACGCGATCGCGCTCGCCACGCGGGACATCGGGCTGGCGGCTATCGAGATCGGCGATCCTGAGGTGGCGGACCTCAGCGTCCGCTTCTTCAACACCTACCTCCGGGTCGCCATCAACCGATCGGCCCCGACTTTCGCATCGTCGACCATGAACGAGTACCGCCGGCTCGCGATCGGCGCGCTGGAGTGGAGGCCCGACCTGGCCGTCGAGTCCGCGGCGCACCTCCTGCGGTACGGCCGGCATTTCGACGAAGCCGGTATGCCTGCGATCTTCGGCGCCGCGGCCGAGGATGTCGCCGACCTGGCGATCGAGGCGCAGGGTCGCGACCCCGAGGTCACGCGCCGCCTCGCCCTGTTGCTGGTCCGCAACCTCTCGGAGCTGATCCCCAACGCGCGGCCGATCGGCCTGAACGGACTTTTCAAGGCGGTTGCAAAGCTCGCCTTCTGGGCGATGGCTTCGGATGCGAAGGACGTGAGCGCGGTTCTCGTCGAAGGCATCGCCGCCGCCCCGCCCGAATTTGTCGAAGGTGCGCTCGACCGAATGGAGTCGATGCGCTCGGGCCTCTTCTGGGAGGTCAACGAGCGCGTGATCGCCTTCGACTGGGTCGAGGAGCCGCTGCGTGCGCAGATCCCGCGCCTGCGCGCGGCGCTGAAGCGCGCCAAGGGCGATGGTCAGGTGCTCGATGTAAGCCAGGTGGCGCCGGTGGCGCCGAACCTCGTCCAGCCCGAGCCGGTGGTGGTCGAAGGGCACAGCGAGGCGGTGCCGATCACCCAGCAGGTTTTGCGCGCCGAGCCCAGCCTGGCCACCCCGACACAGTGAACCGGTGAGTGAGAGCCGCGACCTGCTCTTCCTGAGCCAGGCCGAAGTCTCCCGCCTTCTCGACCTCGACCTCCTGTTCGACGCCCTCGCCGGAGCTTTCGTCGAGCTGAGCGCCGGCCGCGCATCGGTTCCGCCGCGGATCGCGGCGCGCACCGCGTCTGGGGGTCTGCTGGGCGCGATGCCGGGATATGTGAGCGGTGTGCTGGAGGCAAAGCTCGTCTCGGTCTTTCCGCAGAACCATGTTCGAGGCATGCCGTCGCATCAGGGTTTGATCGTCTTGTTCGACGAGAACACCGGGGCGCCGATCGCCGTGATGGATGGCATCGCGATCACGGCGATTCGCACTGGTGCGTCGGCGGCGGTGGCGGCACGCTGGCTGGCCCGACACGACTCCGCCACTCTCGCGATCCTCGGCGCCGGCGTGC
>Ga0209689_1002113_pt1 | contig 14880 bp, 11 predicted proteins | sample GraSoiAngelo_149_FD_187119 | JGI IMG/M metagenome (GOLD analysis project Ga0209689, IMG submission 187119) | Grasslands soil microbial communities from the Angelo Coastal Reserve, California, USA - 14_1009_09_30cm (SPAdes) (version 2) | ecosystem: Environmental > Terrestrial > Soil > Grasslands ...
GTCTCGTGGCCATTCATCTAAAGGTTGGCGTCGGAGGAGTCCGACCATTTGTCGGTGGAGCTCTCGGAATCCTCGCCTTCATCCTCGCGGTCGCGAGTCGCGCCTCGACCCCCTCCCTGACCCTCCCCACAAGGGGGAGGGACGTCCGAGCGGATTAGGCGGCGCGGTGTGAGGCGGTCGCGTGCAGCGCGGACTGGAAGACGAACGCCGCCCTGCTAGTCGGAATCCGATAGGGCGTCCAGCGATTGACGTGCGCGGGATTCAGCGTGGTGGTGAAGAGGAGGTAGGCGCCTGTACCGGACGCCAGCCTGGCGAAGTCGGTCGACGGGATGAAATAGCTCCACGGATGCCACTCGGCACGCCGCCGATCGTAGTGCTCGATCAAGATGTAGTGGCCAGCGTGAGGAAAGAAGGTCGCTGTGTGGATGTTGGCCTGGATCAAATGCGTCGCGTTGGTGACCGCCGATCCATGGATGGCAATCGACGCCCAGCGTCCGGTTGTTTTGGAGAAGGCGACCCGGTGGCGGCCGAAGTTGTCCGGAGCCGCGGCCATCAAGACCTCGTCCCCCGACGCCGCCTCGAGAAAGCCAGCGTCGAAGTCCCGCTCGAAGAAGGCGCCGGTCTCAATCGGGTTGGTGGAGACGCCAGGTAAGGGGGATTTGCGTGGTGGAAGGATCGACCAGCCCCGAGCCGCGGCCAGCTCACGGACCGCAACCTGGTACTTCGCCGCGCGGTCGCGCGCCAGGCCGGACGGATTCGCGACGAACAGCCAGCGGTCGGTGCGCCCGCCGGAACGATCCTGGGTGCAGACCTCGGCGAGTCTTGTGCTGGAAAACAGCCACGCTGGGCCGACCAGGTCGCGGATCTTCAGGTCGAATCGAACCACGGTGAAATCCAGATGGCGCCTGGGGTGCAGGGCCGGCGTGTTGAATCCCAATTCGACAATGTTTGCCTGGTGAGTGCTGGCGGTGCCCTTGATCTGGTCCAGCCGGAAGTCGTAGGAGCCGAGCGGCGCCCGGGCACGATCGTAGCCGCCGGTGTCATGGAGTGGCACATAGGTTTCGAGCTGGCCGGGCCACGAGAGGACGTAGGCTTCATCGATCCGGTTTTCGATGATCCATCCCAACTGGGCGCCGTCGGGGCGCCAACTTCCGGCTTGCCGCACATGAGTAGATCGCAAAAATGGGGTCGCTCGTGCGATACCCCCTCCCCGACCCTCCCCACAAGGGGGAGGGAGAGGCCCCGCCTTCCCCACAAGGGGGGAGGGATTTAGCGCCGCAATGACCAGAGGTCGACCCGGTCGTCGGCCAGCGCGGCATCAGAAACCGGAACCTGGGCGCGAATCAGGCCCTGGCAAGCCCGCAGGTCGCTGTCGGCATCGATCTCAGGATCCCCGCCGCGGTTCAGACCAAAGGCGGCCTTCATGATGCCGTTCGACAGATAGAAGGCCAGGAATTGCAGCGTCGCCTGGCTGCCTCGGATCACGATCCGATCCCAGGTCCTGGCGTACCCCACGTACTCGATCTTGTGCTCGTATTCGTCCGACCAGAAGCTATGGATATCGTCGTAGGGTCGAGGGTCGCCGAGCATCGCCCGAGCCGCGGCCCGAGCTTGCTTTTCCGCGTTGTTGTAGTGCTCGACGCGCAGCCGGCCGAACACGGGATGGAGGTGATTCGCCACGTCGCCGGCGGCGTAGACATCCGGCATATTCGTCCGGCAGGCTTCATCGACCAGGATCCCGTTGTCCAGGGCGATCTGGCTGTCGCTGACGGCGTCAACGACCGGCTCGATCCCGATCCCCAGCACCGCAAAGTCACAGTCGATCCGCGCGCCCTTGGCGGTGATCGCGCGCGTCACCTGCACCGAACCCTCGAACCCAACCACCTGGTCCTCGGTCAGCAGCTGTACGCCGTGGTCTCGGTGAATGCCGGCCATTACCTCGCCGATCTGATCGCCGAGCACGGCCGTCAGCGGCGCCGGACCGTTGAGCACCGCGATCACCTGGACACCCAGCTGGCGAAGCGAGGCCGCCACCTCGGACCCGATGAAGCCCATCCCCACGATGACCGCGCGCGCCCCCGGCTGGGCAGCCTGGCGGATCGCCTCACACTCCGCCTGGGTTCTCAACTGATAGATCCCGGGCAACTCTGCGCCCGGCACCCGAAGTCGCCGGTTGCGTCCTCCGGTGCAGAGCAGGAGCGCGTCGTACGAAAGGGTTTCGCGGCCGACGAGCTCGACCTGCTTGCTCCGCGTGTCGACCCGCTGGACCGTGACCCCGGTGCGAAGCTCAACGCCATGCGCCGCGTACCAGGCCTCGGGTTTGACGAGCCAGCCGTCGAGGCTTTCCTCACCGCGCAGGTAGGTCTTGGACAGGGGCGGCCGTCCAAACGGGACGCCCGGCTCGTTGCCAAGCATCACAATCCGGCCGGGCCAGCCGTCCTCCCGCAGGGTCACCGCCGCGTTTCCGCCGGCGAGCCCGGTGCCAACGATGACCGCGCTCCGCGGCGCCGGCGTCACTGCGTTACGTCGGCGACCGTGACCAGAAGGTCCCAGGTGTTGCGCAGGGAGATGACAAGCAGGGCAACGATGGTGACCAACAGCAGACCGAACGCCGGGCGGAGGGATGAGGCGAGGAGCAGGATGCCAGCCACGACGATGGCGAGATAACCAAGGGCGCTGAAGCCGAAACGCAGCATGACGCGGACGCGCTGCATCAGGCTCATGTCGAAGCTCCAATCCCCGGATCGGACAGCGCCTACCAGGCTCGGCGCGGCGACGACCAGGCTGACGACGCCGGCGCCGACGAGTTGCGAACCGGCGGCCGACGGACCCTGTGGGATCACCATGAAGAGCGCCACGACGAGAACGGCTCCAAAATTGGCCAGGGTCACTCGGGCCAAGCTCCGAACCTCCAGGGCGCTGACCACGATCTGGAGGTGCAGCGAGAGGCCCACGAAGAGAAGGCCCACGAGGGTTGCGGACGCCGTGCCGGCCACGATATAGAAATCGTGCCAGCCCGCCACCTGCGCCTCGTATGACATCGGGCACTAGTCTGACAGGCTGAAGCGACCCAGTAACTTCCGTGAGCTGGGTCCGTTGTTGCTGGCGAATGGACCTTCGGGTGCTGCTGGCCGCGCCCGCGATGGTTCTCCTCTGGGGCTGCGCCAGCGTACCCGCGGCGGTCTCCCGGGCGAACCCAGCCGCCAGCAGTTCGGCCATCCCCTGGATCGACACGAAGCCCAGCGCCTATCACGAGGGGCTGGCCGTCCCGGTCGGGCAGCCCCCATTGCGGGCCTGCAAGCCGGATGACCTGACGGCGACCTACGCCGGCGCGATGGGCCTCACCAATGGGCAGATGACGGGGACGATCGACCTGGCGAACGTGTCCTCGACCGCCTGCGTTCTCGACGGTGCGGCGGCCGTCGATCTTTTCGGCGCCAAGGGCGCGACGCTTTCGATCTCAACCTACAGCGACACGCGGTTTACCGCCGTGCCGGTGGTGCTTCAGCCAGCGGGCCGCGCCACGATCCAGCTCGATTGGAGCCAATACGATGAGGCGGGGGACGGAACGTGCGCCGGAGGGTTGGTCCAGGCGGCCGCCATGAATCTGACCCTGCCGGGGGGCGGAACCGTGACGACCTCCGCGGTAAGCCCGAGGAATGATGGCCCGATAACGTTCTGCCCGCCCCGGATCGGTGTCGGCGCCTTCCAGGCCTCCCTACCCGCCGACGCGACCGCCCCGGTGGCGGGGCATTACTTCGAGGCCACCCTGAACGTACCGAGCACCGGTCGGGCCGGACACGCGCTCAATTACCAGGTGACGCTCAAAAGCGTGTTCAACCGTCCGCTGAGCTTTCCGAACGGGTGCCCCGGCTACCTCGAAGATCTGGCCGGACCTAGCGGCTGGACGCTCGGCAAAACCTGGTATGTGCTGAACTGCCAACCGATGGGAGCCGTCATTGCTCCTGGGGCGTCATTCACGTTTGCCATGGTGGTCCAGATCCCCGCGTCGGCCCCGGTTGGCGACTACTCGCTCGCGTGGGGTATCGACGCCGGAGATTCCAACAACAATGCGCTGTCGGCGAGCTTCACAGTGGTTCCGGGCTAGGAGGATTTGGCGCTGGGGCTGGGCGCCTTGTAGCGGGCAGCCAGCTGGGGGCGGTTGCCGGCCTGCATGACGGCGCGCTGAGCCCCGGTCAGCTGCTCGATCAGCGCCGGATCCTCGAGACCCGGCACGCAGATGAGCTCACCATGTTCGAGGGCAGCCAGCGACGCGGTCACCACCTCGTCCGGTCCCATCGCCATGGAGGCCATCCGGCTCCGGTCGACGTTCAGCGTGTCATGGAACTCGGTGGCGACGACGCCAGGCAGCAAGGCTTGCAGCCGGACGCCGCTTGCCGGCACCTCGCCGGACAGGGCCTGCGTAAACGTGACGATGAAGGCCTTGGCTCCCGCATAGGTGGCGCGGTAGGGGAGCGGGTTGGCCGGTAACGAGCCAGACAACGACAGCAACGACGCGACATTAACGATGGCGCCGCTGCCCCGCTGCAGCATACCCGGCAGCGCCGCGCGCGTCAGCCGGGTCACCGCGAGGACGTGCAGCCGAATCAGGTCCTCGGCGATTTTCGGATCCAGCTCCGCAAACGGGCGATAGCCCGCGAAGCCAGCATTGTTGACCAGAAATTCGATGTCGCCCTGGGACGCTCGGGCCTCGATCTTGGCGAGGCCAGTAGGGTCGGTGAGGTCGCAGGCAAGGACTTCTACAGTCGATCCGTTTGAGCCGAGACGCTCGGCCAAATCGTCGAGGCGGTCCCGCCGACGGGCGACGAGGACGAGATCGTAGCCATCCTGGCCCAATCGCGTTGCGTAGCTGGCGCCAATGCCCGATGAGGCCCCGGTAACCAGGGCGACGGGGCGGCGACGATCAACGGACATTCGTTTAGGAGGCGGGGATGCTTTCGAGCGCCGCCGGCGACAGGAGGTCGACGGTGCGGGGGGCGGTGGCGGCCGGCAGGTGGAGCACGAATGTGCTGCCTTTGCCGATCTCACTCTGATCGAGCGTCAATGAGCCGCCATGCCGCTCGGACAGCTCGCGGCTGATGAAGAGACCGAGCCCGGTGCCGGGCTGGGGCCCAATTGCCGGATCGTCAATCCGGAAGAAGCGCTCGAAGATCTTTTCGTGCTTGTCTCTCGGGATGCCGACGCCATGGTCCTCGAGGATGAGCGCCGGGCCTTCGTCGAGGCTGACGGTCAGGTGGACCCATGGCTGCCCGGTGGTATAGGTCAGGGCGTTGTTGAGCAGGTTGTCGATGATGCGCGCCAGCTGTTCACGGTCGGCGTTGACCCAGACCGGCTCGTTTGGCTCGTCGTAGAGCATCTCGGCTTTCAGGAGCCCCGCTCGCGGCTCGGCTCGAGCCATCGCCAGGCGGGCCATCTCGCGCAGGTCGAGCACCTTGGTGTCGGTCGGCACCGTGCCTCCTTCGATCCGGGCGGCGGTCAGCAGGTCATCGACGATGCTGTTCAGCTCGGTGGCCTTGCCGATCAGAACCCGGAGCGGCCGCTCCGCGTTGTCGGGCGTGATGGTGCCGTCCTGCAGCATCGAGAGGTAACCGGTGATGACGGAAAGCGGGGTGCGAAGTTCGTGGGCGGCCATGCTGAGGAAGGCGCTCTTGCTCTTGCTCGCCTCCTGCGCCTCGGCGAAGAGGATCTGCGACTGCTTCAGCAGCTCTTCGGTGCGCATGTTCGCCTCGATGGTGTTGAGGACGACCCCGACCCCGTCGGTGAGCTGGTCGAGGAAGTCGAGATGGGTGGGGCTGAATGGCTGCATCGAGGCCAGTTCGATCACCGCCTTGACGCGGCCCTCGAACAGGACCGGCAGGACGACGATGGTGGACGGCGGCGCCTCGCCCAACCCCGAGCGAACCGACAGGTACCCGGGGGGGACGGTGGTCAGCACGATCCGCCGGCCGTCGCGGGCGCACTGTCCGACCAACCCTTCGCCCCAGCGGAAGCTCTGGTGGGGAGTGTCGCTGTGGGCGACCGCATACCCGGCGGCGATCCGCAGCGCCGGCTCCTCGCCCTCGTGAGTCTCGACGATGTAGAAGGCCCCGTAATGGGCGGTGACGAGCGGCGCCACCTCGGTCAGGATCAGGTCGGCGACCGTGTGCAGGTTGCGCTGGCCCTGCAGCATCTGGGTGTGCTTGGCGATGTTGGTCTTGAGCCAGTCCTGCTGGGTGTTCTTCTGGGTCGTCTCTTTGAGGTTGCGGATCATCTCGTTGATCTTGTCGGCGAGCAGTGCGACCTCGCCCTTGGCCTTCACCCCAATCGACCGGGTCAGGTCGCCCTCGGTTACCGCCGTTGTCACTTCGGCGATCGCCCGAACCTGGGTGGTCAGGTTGGCGGCCAGCCGATTGACGTTATCGGTGAGGTCCTTCCAGGTGCCGGCGGCGCCGGGTACGCTGGCCTGGCCGCCCAGCTCGCCCTCGACGCCGACTTTGCGGGCCACGGTCGTGACCTGCTCGGCGAAGGTGGCCAGGGTGTCGGTCATCTCGTTGATGGTGTCGGCCAGAGCGGCGATCTCGCCCTTGGCCTCGAACACGACTTTGCGCCGCAGGTCGCCGTTGGCGACCGCGGTCACGACCCGGGCGATGCCGCGCACCTGGTCGGTGAGGTTGCCGGCCATCAGGTTGACGCTGTCGGTGAGGTCCTTCCAGGTTCCGGCGACGCCCTTGACCTGGGCCTGGCCGCCCAGCTTGCCTTCCGTCCCAACCTCGCGAGCCACCCGGGTGACTTCCGAGGCAAAGGCGTTCAGCTGGTCGACCATGACGTTGATCGTGTTCTTGAGCTCGAGGATTTCACCCCGTACTTCGACCGTGATCTTCTTCGACAGGTCGCCCCGCTGGACCGCGGTGGTGACCTCGGCGATGTTGCGCACCTGGGTGGTGAGGTTGGCGGCGAGCTGGTTGACGTTATCGGTGAGGTCGCGCCAGGTGCCGGAGGCGCCCAGCACGTAGGCCTGGCCGCCCAGGCGGCCCTCGGTGCCGACTTCGCGGGCCACGCGCGTGACCTCGCCGACAAAGGCATTCAGCTGATCGACCATGCCGTTAATGGTGTTCTTCAGGTCGAGGATCTCGCCGCGGACGTCGACCGTGATCTTCTTGGACAGGTCGCCCATGGCGACCGCGGTGGTGACCTCGGCGATGTTGCGCACGTGCGCCGTGAGGTTGCCGGCCATGAAGTTGACGTTGTCGGTGAGGTCTTTCCAGATCCCCACCACGCCCTTGACCTGCGCCTGCCCGCCCAGCTTGCCTTCGGTACCGACCTCACGGGCCACCCGGGTGACTTCCGAAGCAAAGGCGTTGAGCTGGTCGACCATGACGTTGATCGTTTCTTTCAGCTCCCGGATCTCGCCGTGCACGTCGACCGTGATCTTCTTCGACAGGTCGCCGCGGGCGACGGCGGTCGTCACCTCCGCGATGTTGCGCACCTGGGCGGTGAGGTTGCCCGCCATCGAGTTGACGTTGTCGGTCAGGTCCTTCCAGGTGCCGGAGGCGGCCGGGACGTAGGCCTGGCCGCCCAGCCGGCCCTCGGTGCCGACCTCGCGCGCCACCCGGCTGACCTCGCCGGCGAAGGCGTTGAGCTGATCGACCATGACGTTGATGGTGTTCTTCAGCTCGAGGATCTCACCCTGGACCTCGACCGTGATCTTCTTGGAGAGGTCGCCGCGCTGCACCGCGGTGGTGACCTCGGCGATGTTGCGCACCTGGGTGGTGAGGTTGGCGGCCAGCTGGTTGACCTGCTGGGTCAGGTCTTTCCAGGTTCCCGAGGCGCCCGGCACACTGGCCTGGCCGCCCAGCTTACCTTCGGTACCGACTTCGCGCGCCACCCGGGTGACCTCGCCGGCGAAGGCGTTGAGCTGATCGACCATGACGTTGATCGTCTCTTTCAACTCACGGATCTCGCCGTGCACATCGACGGTGATCTTTTTCGAGAGATCACCTTCGGCGACGGCGGTCGTCACCTCGGCGATGTTGCGCACCTGGGCGGTGAGGTTGCCGGCCATGTAGTTGACGTTGTCGGTGAGGTCTTTCCACACGCCCGCCACGCCCTGCACCTGCGCCTGGCCGCCCAGCTTGCCCTCGGTACCGACTTCGCGGGCCACCCGGGTGACCTCGCGGGCGAAGGCGTTCAGCTGGTCGACCATGACGTTGATCGTGTCTTTGAGCTCGAGGATCTCGCCCTGGACCTCGACGGTGATCTTCTTGGAGAGGTCGCCTTTCTGGACCGCCGTGGTGACCTCGGCGATGTTGCGCACCTGGGCGGTCAGGTTGCTGGCCATGAAGTTCACGCTCTCGGTCAGGTCCTTCCAGACGCCGCCAATGCCGCGGACCTGCGCCTGGCCGCCCAGCTTGCCTTCGGTGCCGACCTCGCGCGCCACCCGGGTGACTTCGGAGGCAAAGGCGTTGAGCTGGTCGACCATGGTGTTGATGGTGTTCTTCAGCTCGAGGATCTCGCCCCGGACGTCGACCGTGATCTTCTTGGAGAGGTCGCCGGTCGCCACCGCCGTGGTGACGTTGGCGATGTTGCGCACCTGGGCTGTCAGGTTGGCCGCCATCAGGTTCACGTTGTCGGTCAGGTCTTTCCAGACCCCGGCGGCGCCCTTGACGTGGGCCTGGCCGCCCAGCCGGCCTTCGGTGCCCACCTCCCCGGCCACCCGGGTGACCTCCGAGGTAAAGGAGCGCAGCTGGTGGACCATCGAGTTGACCGTCCGGGCGGTCCGGAGAAACTGGCCCTCCAGCGGGCGGCCATCGAGCTCCAGGTCCATCGTCTGGAAGAGGTCGCCTTCAGCGACGGCGCCGATGACCCGGGCAACCCCGGAGAGGTTCTTGGCGTTGCGCTCGTTCAGCTCGATCAGGTCGTTCATCTCGGCGGCGATCCTGGCCATCACCCCATTGGGGGCGACCGGCATCCGGACCGAGAAGTTGCCCTTCCGAACCTCCCGAAGGACCGTCAGGATGAGCTCGGCGTCCGTCGCCGAGATGCCCTGGGCCACGCGGCGATCTCCGGCTCGGGCGGGGGCTTTAGTCGACCCGTTCGTGCCCGGGCTGGAGGTCTGGCGCCCGGTCAGATCAGGGGGTGGGCGCCGCTGCTGGTGAGCCTTGGGCACTGCCTACTTGTATACAAAAGAGCCGTACGAAAGTCAAACGGTTGATGGTAGCACCGCTGACCAAGATCGGCCCAGCTTACCAGTAAACTGGGCGACACGGAAACGGCCAACCGGACGATCCCGGCGAGCCCGATTGTGACCGCCAGCCTCTGGGCTCGAACGCGCGCCATCATCGTGGACGTCCTCATCGTATCGATCCTGCAGGCGGTCATCAACGCCGTTTTCGGCAGCCAGTACGTCACCAGCGGCGTCGCCGGCCCCACGGCCACGGGCGGCTTCTCCTCGTACACCTCCACCACGACGGTCGGCGACTTCTGGTTGTGGGTGGTTGCGATCGCGTACTTTTCGCTGTTCGAGGGGCTGTTCGGCCAGACGCCGGGAAAGGCCATCGTCGGCATCCGCGTCACCGACCTGACCGGTCGGCGCCCCGGCTGGCGGGCGGTATTGATCCGGAACGTGCTGCGCGTGATCGATTCCTTCCCCGGCATCTACCTGCTGGGGGCGTTGATCGCGCGCTTCTCGCAGCGGCGCCAGCGGCTGGGCGACCATATCGCCGGGACGATCGTGGTGCCCACGCGGGTCGCAACGGATGCGGGCTTGACCCAACCGGAGCGCCAGCGCGGCCTGCGGATCGTGACGGCCGTTGTCGTCCTCTTCATCGCGGGTGCCGCGGCCTTTTCGTACTTGGGACGGCCGCCGATCGTGGTCGGCAACGCGGCGCGCCTCGGGCAATTGCCCGGGGGCAGCCGGGTCGGCGGCTATTCGCTGGGTGATGGGCAATGGAATGGCAGCTCCGTCACCTATCCGATCCAATACAGTCTGACCTCGGGCAAGAACTGCAGCGGGACGGTCACCCTGGAATGGCGCGGTTTTTTCCAGGGCTGGCACGTGTCCGGGGTGCAGGCCAACTGCTAGGCGGCGAGAGTTGGGGCGGCCTCGGGCCGCTCGCGACGGTCGCCGCCGCCACGCAGTAAGCCGAGGATGACGAGCTGGGCGGCCCAGCCACAATAGATGATGCTGGTGCTGACGTAGGGGCCGAGCGCGCCCTCCTCTTGCAGGATGTAGAGCGTGTTCGGCCAGGTGTTCAGCGACGCATGGAACAGCAGAACGAACAGCAGGCTCCGCCGGCTGCCGTTGTACATCCAGGTGGAGATGATCGACAGCGCGATCGTCCGCACCAGGAAAAGGGGGAACGGCAAGTGGCTCTGGATCGCGGCCGCGATGAAAAACAGCGGAAGATGCCAGAACGCCGAAATGATCCCGATCAGGAACGATGCGCCAAGCATCCCGAATCGCGGCTGGACGCGCTGAAGCAGGAACCCTCGCCAGCCGAACTCCTCACCTAACGGGCCGCCGATCAGCAGGACCGCGATGAAGGTCCCAGGGATGGCCAACCAGCGGGCCGTGTCGGAGAGGTCCGGGAAACTGCCGCCTTTCAGGACGTGCACGTAGAGGACCACGATCCGGATGAAGGCCGGGACCGCCAGCGCCACCAGGTACCAGCGCAGGCCCGCTCGCCAGCGAAATGCCTGGCCAACGAACGCGCCCAGGCCGCCGAAACCGGACACGCGGGCCACCATCGATACCGCGGCCAGGAGGGGCCCAAACGTCCCCAGCATGATCAGCAACGGCGCCACCGAGGCCGGGACGTGTCCCATCTGATGGTCCGAGGCGACCAGCGGCAGCCAGCAGATCCAGGAGATCGCGATGGCAGAGACCGTGAACACGATCGCGGCCCGGGATGGCCAGAGCGCTCGGCGCTGCATCGCCCGATGTAACGGAACGGTTCAGCCCGGCTTGCTTAGGGCGTTTGGATGTCGACCACGAGTCGGGTGGGATTGCTCAGTTCCAGCGTCCTTATGCATGAGGGCCGACCAAGCCCGGCGCCCCAGCTCAAGACGGCCTCGAAGTCGCCCAGCTGCTCCAGCTCCTGAAGCACGGGAAGCCCTGGCGTGATGTCGCGGCTGCCGGTGTAGCTGTCGGCGCCGCTGGCTCCGTGCAGGGCAATCCGCAGCCCGCTCGAGCCGCGCAATGTCACATCCTGGCCGCTCGGGTCTTTGACGAACTTGGCCGATGCCTGCCGGGAGACCGTGTAGGTCGGGAGATACGGGGTGACGCCGGCCGGCGCGGCGAACTCGAAGACGATGCGATCGTATCCGGCCGCCTGGTGCGCCACCCGCACCTGTGTCAGGCGCATCGCCGGCCCATTACTCGACCCCCCCGCCAGATCCTGACAGGCAAATGGTGTGAGGTCGGTCGCCGACGGGGTGGTTGGCAGCGGCGTCGGCGCCGGAGACGTCGACGCGGAGGCAGACGTTGTGACGTCAACCACCAACCGCGACGGCCCGGTGAGCTCGAGCACCCGGACACACTGAGATGACGAGAGCCCGACGCCGTAACTGAGCACGCCTTCGAAGTTGCCGAGCTGAGCGATCTCACGGACCGCCGTCAACCTGGGTTTTTGATCGTCGGCGACGCCTTGAACGCTGGCGTTGCGAAATACCAGCTTGATGCCGGCGCTGCCGTCGAGCGTCACCGGTTGGCCACTGGCGTCTTTCACGAAGGTGCTGGTCACCTGACGGGTCAGGTCGTAGGAGGGGATGCCGTCACTGAAGTCGAAGACGATCCGGTCGAATCCCGGGGTTTCCGCATGGTGGGCCGTCCGGATTGCGGTCAACTGGGCCGCCAGCCCGCTGGTGCCGCCGGAGCGCTCGGCGCAGGTGAAGGGCTGCGGGGTGGGAGTGGGCGACGGCTGGAGGATCTGTTTGATCGCCGATGGGACGTCCTTGATGATCACCTGCGGGTTACGGGCCACCAGCACCGCAAAGGCGACCAGGACCAGCGCCCCCGCCAGCGCCAATTGCGGCGCCATTCGCGGCCGGGCGCGAGGCGTGATGCCCTCTCGGATCCGGCCGCGCAACTGCCGGGGAAACTCGCGGATCTCCTCGGCCTCGTGGTGCAGGTGATCGCGGAGGTTTTTCTCGAACTTGTCGCTCATGGGGTGATCTCCTCGGATCCGGTCAGCTGGCGGAGCCGGCGCAAGGCGGTCTTCAGTCGCGACTTCATCGTGTCCACCGGGACCTTGAGGGCCCTGGCGGTCTCCTCGACGCTCAGGTCCTGGTAGTAGTGGAGCGCGACGGCGGCTCGTTGGTCCGGATGGAGCTGGTCGAGCGCGTGGGCCAGGTCGAGGCGCGCTTCGCTGGACACCTCGTGTTTGCCGCCGCCCAGGCGGCCGAAACGTTCGGTGAGCGCCTGAAAGCGGTGGCGCCGCCGGTACGACGAGATGCTCTCATTCATGGCTATCCGGGTGAGCCAGGGCCCTGGGTCCTCCTCGCGCAAGCTGCCGATCCGCTGCCAGGCCTTGACGAACGTTTCCTGGATGGCATCTTCCGCCAACGCCTGGTCCCTCAGGATCAATCGGGCCGTCCGCAGGAGCTGGAGCCCGTAGCGATCCACCACCTCTTCGAAGGCGTCTCGATCGCCGTCCCGACAGCGCTCGATGACGCGTCCGAGCGCTGGATCCATGAGCATGCCAATCCTAACGACGCAGCGAGCGTCGTGGACGGGTGAAGAGACACGAGGGCCCCCACCCTACCCTCCCCCGCGAGCGGGGGAGGGGAATTGGCCGCCCGCGTGGCGGCAGGGGAGAGGAGAGAAGCGGTAACGCGGGTCATTTCCTCGCGAATCGCCATAGCCCGGTGATGGTGAGCCCCGCCGTCACCGCGAGCAGCCCCAGCAGGATCGGGGCGATTGGCATGCCGGCTGGCTGGCCCGTTGAGACCGGATGGCCGGTGGCGGCGAGGTCCACGGGTTGGGACGCCTGGGTCGGAGCGACGGTGGCAGTGGCCGTAGCGGCCGGCTGATTTGCCGTGGTCGGAGCGGCCGCCGCCGGCGCGTCCGCCGGCGTCTGGACGTCAATCACCAGGCGGGTCGGCGAACTGAGCTCGATGACGCGGAAGCAGGCGGCGTCCTTCAGGCCGATGCCGTAGCTCACGACTCGCTCGAAGTTGCCAACATTCGCGACTTCACGAAGCTCCGGCAGTCCCGCCTTCTGGTCGCCCGGCACGCCGTCGGCGATGTCACTGTTGCGGAGCACCGCCCGGATCCCCGCCGAGCCGTCGAGCGCGACCGGCCGGCCGCTGGCATCCTGCGTAAAAGTGGCCGAGGACTGCTGCGTCAAGCGGTATTCCGGCATCGAGTTCGACGTGGCAAACCCGATCACCAGCCGGTCATAGCCGTCGTGATGCGCGAATCGGATCGCGGTGACGGTGCCGCGAGCGCCAGCCACGCCGCCGGACTTGTCCGTGCAGGTGAAGGCCCCGAGGTTGTCGGCCGAGGCGGAAACGGCGCCGCCAGCGGCCAGGGCGCCCGCGGTGAGCACCGCGGCGGCGAGGGTCAATCGCAGATTGGGTCTGAGAATCGAGAACATTACGGTTCCTCCTATGAGTCCGATTGAATACGGGCGGCGTCATGCCGTCTCGTTCTTTCAGACGCCGCCAGGGCCTGGCGCGGGTGAAGGCCGATCAGGCCGCTTCGACACGGTTACGACCGCCGGCCTTCGCCTGGTAGAGCGCCCGGTCGGCGGCCGCGACCAGGGCCGTGGCGTCGATGCCATCCGCGGGGAAGGTGGCGACGCCCAGGCTCACGGTGACCGGCCCGCCGCTGGCGAGCAGCTTCGCCCCCTCGGTGACGCCGCGCAGCGTTTCGGAAAGGGCGACGGCCCCGGACTTGTCCGTGTCGCCCATCAGCACGGCGAACTCTTCACCGCCGATACGGAAGGCACCATCAGTCGCGCGCCGCGGCACTGACTGGATCAGTCGCCCGATTTGCTGTAACGCCCGGTCTCCCTCCTGGTGGCCGAACCGGTCGTTGATGCCCTTGAAGTGATCGATGTCGGCCATGATCAGCGACACCTGCTGACCTGCCTGCTGGGCATCCGCCAGAGCTTGCTGCAGCAGGCGATCGAACTCTCGCCGGTTCTGAAGCCCGGTCAGTGGGTCGACCCGGGAGAGGGTATCGATGAACTCGTACATCGTGGCATTCTGAATCGCGAGCGCTGCGTGGCCGATCACGGTGCGGAGGAAGGCGCCATCCTCGACGGTATAGGCGGGCCGGCGCCGCGAGGTGAGGGCAACGATGCCGATCCGATGCGCTTGCGCGTCGAGCAGCGGCGCGGCCATGCAGGGCATCTCGCGGTCCAACCAGAAGGGGAGGACGAGGCCGGCATCGCCGGCCATGACGGTGGAAACCCAGCGGTCGTGGGGATTGAGCGAGGACGGGAATTCCTCAGCCACTTTGACAGCGAGCTCGAATTGTCCTTGCGAGGCACGGATCCAGATGGCCACCCCGTCGCCGGCGAAGAAGCGGCTCAGTCCGAAGCTGAGCCGATCGAGGACGGCCGCGAGCTGCATGGTCTCGTTGAACTCGGCCATCAAATCGATCAGTGCACGCGCCTGGCCGTAGCGGCGCTGCAACTCGCCGTTCTGCTCGAGCAGCTGGCGCTGGCGCGTGATCACCGGGTCGGTGAGCGCCCAGATGCGAGTCAATGCCGCCCGCGCCAGTCGGTCGGAGCTTTGCGGGGCCGTCTGCTTCAGGCCATCGCGGGTCAGGCCGCTGATGATTCGGAGCGCCTCACGTTGGGGCGCGGCCCGGTGCTTGGCCAGCCGGAAGCCGGCCAGGCCGGCGCTGAGCAACGTCAGCGCAGTCGCGGCCAG
>Ga0209689_1002119_pt1 | contig 14865 bp, 17 predicted proteins | sample GraSoiAngelo_149_FD_187119 | JGI IMG/M metagenome (GOLD analysis project Ga0209689, IMG submission 187119) | Grasslands soil microbial communities from the Angelo Coastal Reserve, California, USA - 14_1009_09_30cm (SPAdes) (version 2) | ecosystem: Environmental > Terrestrial > Soil > Grasslands ...
GCAATCGGCCCTGCTGATGGGCCTTCCCGTCGCGAGGACGAAGGTGCTCATCTACACCTTGAGCGGCTTCTGCTCGGCGCTGGCCGGCATCGCCTTCACTTTCTACATGCTCTCCGGATACGGGCTGCACGCGATGGGCATGGAGATGGACGCGATTGCGGCCGCGGTGGTGGGCGGCACCCTCCTCACCGGAGGTTCTGGGTACGTCATCGGCACCCTCTTCGGAGTCCTCATCTTCGGCACCATCCAGACCCTGATCATGTTCCAGGGCAGCCTCAGCTCCTGGTGGACGAAGATCGTGATCGGGCTCCTCACGCTCGTGTTCTGCCTCTTCCAGAAGGTCTTCGAGCGGAGCTCGGCGCGGAAGGTGTATTCCACGCGGCCCACGTCAGCGGCGCGGGCCGCGTGAGGCCGATTCAGAATCCCAACCCCGGAAGGGACTTCGTACCCTCCTTCCGGATCGCGTCGAGCGCGCGGGGATCATGCCGAAGAGGTTCGGCACCGGCGCTCCTCCCGTTCCATCCGCGCTCTTGCCGTTGATCTGGTTGACCACCGCCTGCACCTTCACGTCGTCATAGGCCATGACCGCGGGCTCGCAGGTGGTGTAGTCGCCGCGACCAGCGTCAGAGAAACGAGCACGAGCACTTTTTCCATCCGCATCGGGCCTCCAGGTTGAGTGCGCGCGCGGTGTACTGGAAAATGGAAAGCGTTTCTGTGTCGTCGGGGTAAATTCTCGTTGCGCTCCGGCGTAGGTCTGACCGCCGCACGTCGTAGGGGATCCATCTTCCTCAGCCTCTCGCCTGCCGGGATGCTTGTTGCAGCCGCCCCCGGCACACCGGCGCGGTGCTCAAGTCCTTCACCGGCACCGCGGAGCTCTGGGCAGCCCCTACCGTCGGTCACGGCCTCGTGCTCTACACGAATACGAAGGGACACCTCGTTGCGCTGGCGGTGCCAGCGTATCGCAGCGGCACGCCGGACGGCGGAGCGCCAGATGCAGGTTCGAGCGATGCCGGAACCGTCGACCAGGGTGGAACGCTTTTCTCCGACGACTTCCAGCGCACGACGGGCCTGGGTCCGTCGTGGCGGGTGATCAGCGGCGCATGGAAAACCAGCACGCGCGCGGAGTCCGACCTCCGGGGCTCCGATCAGGCCGCGGTGCAGGGGCTGAGCTGTATGGATTGCGGCGTGCGGGCGCAGGTCGTGAACTTCGCTGCCGGAACTGCGGAGCTCGATCTGCGCGAGACGACTTCCGGCGACAGGTACGACGTCGCCCTTCTGTCTTCGGGTCAATTACAGATCCGCCGTCACGTCGCAAACGCAATCGTCGTCCTGGCGCAGGGGCCGAGCGGAATTGCCGATCTGAGCAACTAGGCGACGATCTCGCTCAGCGCCAGCGGAGCCGGACCGGTGCAACTCGTGGCATCGGTGAACGGCGTCGTGAAGCTGACCGCAACCGACTCGTCGCAGGTGGCGATCACCGCGCCCGGAACGGCCGGCATGTGGACGGAGCTTGCCGGCATCTGGTTCGGTCACTTCGTCGTGAGCGGTGCAGCGACGGGAGGGGACGGCGGTATTCCGGATGCGGGGACGGCGGATGCCGGAACTCCAGACGCCGGCATTCCGGACGCTGGCACGCCGGACGCAGGAACCCCTGACGCCGGGACTCCGGACGTCGGGCCGCCCGCCGGCGGAGGCATCTTGTTCTCCGACAATTTCAACCGGACGCTCGCAGCCGGGCTCGGGCCGGCATGGCACATCGACTCGGGCGCGTGGCGCGACAACGACAAGGCGAACTCCGACCAGCGCGCGCCGGATCAGGCTTCCGTCATCGGGCTGAGCTGCGCGGACTGCAAGGTCGAGGCGAAGGTCGTCAACTTCGCCGCCACCATCGCCGCGCTCGATCTGCGCCAGACTGCCGCGGGCGACCGGTACGACGTGGCGCTCCTCGCGAACGGGCGGTTGCAGATCCGGCGGCACAACGGCGGCACGGTCACCGTCCTCGCTGACGTTCTCAGCGGCATCGCGGATCTGGGGAACTGGTCCACGATCGCGCTGAGCGCGACCGGAGCGGGGCCGGTCGCGCTCAGCGCATTCGTGAACGGCGCAGCCAGGGTCAGCGCGACGGACACCTCGTCCGCTGCCATCACCGCTCCGGGCACTGCTGGCATGTGGACGGACCTCTCCGGCGTGCTCTTCGACGATTTCATCGTCACCGGCGTGGAAAGCGCGGGCGGTGGCGCGGATGCGGGTGTCGACGCGGGCACACCCGATGCAGGGATTTCCGATGCGGGCGCGCCGGACGCGGGCACTTCGGACGCGGGCGCCTCTGACGCAAGCACTGCCGACACAGGCAGTCCGGGCGGCATCCTTTTTACCGATGACTTCAATCGTACCCTGTGCTGCGATCTCGGACCGAGGTGGAACATCCTTTCCGGTGGCTGGAGAGACAACTCGAAGGCGAACTCCGATCGGACCGCTCTCGATCGCGCGGCCGCCGCCGGCGTCTCCTGTGCCGACTGCCGCATCGATGCGAGCATGGTGAACTTCACGGCGGCGAAGCAATGCTCGAACTGCGCGTCTCCAACACGGACCGCTACGCCCTGGCGCTACGGGCCGACGGAGTCCTCGAAATCCGGCGGTACCGCGCCGGTATCGCAACCGTGCTCGCCAGCACGCTGGGAGGCGTTCCCGACCTCACCAACTGGGCGAGCTTCACGTTCACCGTGCAGGGGACCTCGCCGGTCGCGCTCACCGGCTCGGTCAACGGCACCGTGAAGGTGCGCGCGCAGGACTCCAGCGTGTCGGCGCTGACAGGCGCAGGAGCGGCGGGGATCGCTGCCACCGCATCGGGGATCCTCTTCGACAACTTCACCCTCACGGGGCTCTGATCGCAGGGCGCGGTCGTCCGTTCAGCGGCATCACTGGCACCCGAGCAGGTATGACGCTCAGTTCTGGGCCATCGTGCCCGCACGGCGCGCAAGCCGGGGCGCAAGCCAGGCCGCGACGGAGCAGATGACGACCAGGCCGCCCGTATGAAAGACGAGCATGTGCAGAGCGCCCAGCCGCGCCGGGCAGCTGACGAGGAGCGCCGCCTGGACCGTCAGGGCCGTAGCGCCCACCAGCGCAACGACGCGCCAGGGATCGCGAAACACGGCCGATTGCCGCAGCCCGAAGATCACGGCGATCGCGATCGCGACAGGCACCAACTCAGCCAGGCAGCAGCGAATCCCTAGAACGGGAGCGAGCGGCCCATCGCCGGCCAGAGCCGCAGCGAACATGACCGACCCGAGAAATACGGCCCCTGCGATCCAGCGCACGGTGCGCCCGCTGACCGCCAGCCAGCTCAGCCCAACGCCGAGGATCGCCAGCATTGCCGACCCCAACCAGCGCAAGCCTTCGCCGGAGAAGCTCGAGAAGCTAGCGATCGCAGCCGAAATGGCAACGACCGTGAGGACCGGCGCCGCCGCGATGTGCAGCGCGGCGACGCGGCGTGTGCGATTCATCGCCCGCCGCAGCACTGCCAGCGAGGGTGCCGGAACATCGAGACCGGCGTCCAGCATCTCGAGCACGCGTTCCCCCTGACGCAGCGCCCGCGCGCAGTCGGGGCAGGTCCTTGCATGCGCCTCGGCTGCCTGACGTTGCAGCGAAGTCGCTGGCAACGTGGCGAGGGCAAGCGCGTCTGTCGCGATGTGCTTCCCGCTCGTCATGCCGCGTCGTCCTCCGCCAGAAGGGGCGCGAGCAGCGCGCGCAACCGGCGGTACGCGCGAAAGGCGCGCAGCTTGACGGCGCCCTCGGTCGTTCCCAGGAGCCGCGCGATCTCGGCAAACGTCATGCGCTCGTAGCGATGCAGATGGATCACCGTGCGCTGCGACTCGGGCAAGTCCTCGAGCACCGCTTGCACCAGCGAGATGCGCTCGAGCTTCATCTCCCCCTCGATGGGCAGCTGCGCCTCCTCTTCTCCTCCGGCGTAGGTCCGCGCATTCGCGTTCGCGTGCCGTCGCCGCCGCAATTCGTCCTGCCGCAGCCTCGCGGCGATGGCAAACAGCCAGGAGCCCAGCGGCCACTGCGCCTGGAACCGGCGGCGCGCACGGTGCACGCGCAGGAACGTCAGCTGCAGCAGATCGTCCGCGTCGACAGCGCTGCCGAGCGAGCGGCGAAAGAACGCGTGCAAGCGCGGCGCCCAGCGTTCAAACAGGAGCTCGAACGCGCGCAGGTCGCCTGCGGCGTAGTCGAGCATGAGCTGCTCATCCTCCAAAGGGGCACCCGTTGCCGGTAATACGCCGCAGGACCAAAAAAGTTTCAGGGTGCAGTGATGCGGGCTGAGACCTTCGACCCGTAACGACCGGAGATCGCCGGAGTAGTGACGCACGTACTCCGCTCCCGAGGAATCCATGCCGAACCACCCGAGCCTCGTCGTGCTGTTTGCGTTGCTGCTGTCTGCCCTTGCCGCGTCGGCGGAGCAGCCTCCTCCACCCTGCCATCCGAATCCCGACGCCGCGACCGACACCGCGACGGTCGCGGTCCGCGGCGACGTAGCGTCGCTTCCTGCACCTCTGCGCGATCAGCTGGTGCGGCTTGCCGATCGGCCGCACAGCATCCTCCCGGTTCAAGCCAGGGCAGAGGCGGATTTTCCCAGCCAGCTCTTCCAATACTACCTGCTCGACACGAGCGGCTTCGAACGGAACCCGTTCGTGGCGGTCATCCCGGGCGTCAACGACGGCAATGCGCAGAAGACGGCGACGGGCGCGAACTGCGGTCAGTCCACCGTGGGTGCCGTCCGGCTGGTGGTGGAGCCGAAGCCTGGACTTCCCACGGATCCGAACAGCGTGCGGGCGTTCATCGATGTCTTCACCGACATCTCGGGCCTGTTCGTGATCAACAACGAAAGCGGTTGGTACGAGGGTTGGATGATCCACGACCTCACTGTGCCGGACGTCGCGCCGCCGCGCCGCGATGGGCACGCGCAGTTTGGCAAGCTCACCGCCGAGGATGCCGAGCAACTGGCGCGAATGGGTAGCGGCAACAATCGCTCCGGCCGCATCTTCACCATGGACGGAAACGCCGTTCACTTTCCCAGCGAGAGCGATCGCTTTCCCGACAGGCAGACGAACATCGTACCGATTCAGCTGAGCATGGGCGCGTACAACGCGCTACAGCAGGCCGATGCGCACGCGTACTGGGAGTTCAACTACACCACCAACTGGATCCATCCGCTCTACGAACTGCCGTTCACGGGCGGCTTCCCCGACCGCATCGGCGGTGCGGCGGATGCTTTCGAAGAAGGTGAAATCGGTCGCCTGCTCTCGATCGTCCCAGGGTCGGGGCCAGCCGGCGTGCGGAACCGGCCGCAGGTGGTCGGCGACAACCCGTTCCGGCCGCGCGATCCCGATCTCTTCGACGCCGACGTCGACGCGCAGCGTGAGTTCCGCCAGCGCTTCATTCCCAGTGGCCTCGCGAACGAGGTGTTCCTCGATGTCTTTGAGCGGGTGCGCTCTTTCGAACCCTGGCAGCGCGATCTGAATCGCCGCCTCTTCGACGCCTATGCTGCAGAGGTGGCGCGCGTCGACACGAACAACGACGGCATCATCTCGGCCGCCGAGGGCGACGTCGACACCGCCAGCGACGGCTTCCCGGACAACGAGAGGCTCTTCCTCCCCGCCACCTCATTCAACCGATTCGCGGTGACGCGCGAGATCAACGACGGCATCCTGGCCCCTCGATTCGCGCCCAGCCAGCGCGGTTGGTTGTTGCAGGGCACGAGAGTCGGCGTCAGTCCTGCCGTACCGGCATCGGCGGGTCGAGACAGCGACGACCGTTAGCCGCTGCGCACGAAGTGCGGCTCTGCGGCTAACCGTGACTGGGTGCGGTTCTTCGCCAGGTCCGATGGGATGTGGTTCGCCATCCGCATGACGGACACGGAGACCGGGTGGGCGTGGAAGTACGTCAGCCTTTCCAGGGATCGCAAGCCGGAAACGCCGGACATCGACACGATGCTCACGCGGCGCTCCGATTCCGAGTACGCCGTCGAGGGTCCCAGCTACGAAGAGAACGGAGCGCGCGTCACGGAGCACCACGTGTGCCGCAAGCAGTGAGGCATCATCCCCGCGGTCCGGATGAAAAGAGGGCGCCCGCCGGTCCGCGGCGAGCGCCCTCTCCGTCGGGTTCGCGCTGGCTAGGAGTCTAGTTCGCGCCTTGCCTCGCGGATCTGCTTCTCCTCCTCCGGCCTCAGCTTTCCCCTGCGCTCATTCAGGAAACGCTCTGCCTCCTGGATTGCTGCGCGACGGGTCGCGCTGTTCACGGGCTGCTGCTTGGCAGTTCGGATGACGTTCAGCACGGAGGTGAAGTCGGTCTCGGCCATCGTGGCCTCCTTTCGCGAGCGGCGCTGTACCGCAGACTCCGCACGACCGCGAGAGTCGGGCGAGCGCCCGTTCGTCTGGCGTAGGCTCATCCCCGCCTCGCTCTACTCCCTCAAGAAGCACTTTCAGCTCAGGAGAGCTGGAGCTCGAGGCCGGGCTGCAGGGGCGCGCCACGCAGGCGCGGCCGCAGGCGCTGGAGACGCGCCAAGCCGCGACGAAAGCAGCGGTGACCGTGCTGGTACAGATCCTCGGGCCGCGGAGCGAGGCGGCGCTGCCGCCGCAGTCCGGGTCGGGCGCACGGCAACTCATCTTCGTCGAGTAAAATCAGGCCTCCCAAAGCGGGGCGAGAGACTCGCGGAAGTAACGCGCCGCTGGCCTTTGGCCCGCAGATGAATGGTCGATGGCCGGCCATTAAGAGCATTACGATCCTTCTTCAGTGTTCCGGTTCGAACGCTGGACTCGGCCAGGAAGTCCGCGGTTCGACCTCGGAGTCGATGACGTTGGCCATCGGCGCTTGCGCTATATGCGAGAAACTGCATAGTTCGCGGATGGCCAGACGCTCCTCACATCCTTTCGATCTTCTCGCTGAGCGGTTTGCTCAGATCTTCGCCGATCGCGTCTCCGCGGCGCTGCCTGCGGCGAGTCGTACCCCACGGGACGGGGTCGGGCGGAAACTCCGGGGACTGAAGCGGGATATGCGCTGCCGCTACCCGGGCTGCAAGAACCGCTCGAAAGGCCCACGGTTCCGCTTCTTCTGCGAGGAGCACCTGAAACTGCCGAAGAAGGAGCAGGACGCGGCGCTGGTGAAGTGGGCTGCCAAGAACGCCTAGGATCGCACCGCGCACCCGGCGTGACGGTCCGCTGGGAGCTGAGGATGTCGGTTCATTTCAGAAGCTAGCGCCGGTGAATCGACGCTGCGCCGGTCGCGTCCAATTGGCGTGAGCACGATCAGAGTCGCCAGCACCGCCTTCTCCTTCCTGGCCGCGCTTCCTTTCGCAGCCCGCGCCGCAGAAGAGCGGGCGCTCGACGGGCCCATGCTCCCTACGTCGCAGGCGCAGCCCGACCTGGTGCGACGCAGCTACCAGCCCGTTTACGGCCGCAGCTATGAACCGCAGGCGCGCCAGGGACTACTCCTCTCCTTCGGTCTGGGCGGCGGCTCGCTTTATCTTTCCAACGAAGGGCCCACGCGCCTGGGCGCCGCCGATCTTGACTTCCGCATCGGCTACGGCTTCTCCGACCGCTTCCAGATGTTCATGGACTTCAACACGGACGTCGGCAGCACCAACGCCGGCAATGCCGTAGGCTCGTGGACCTGGACCGTGCGCGGTCAGACCGTGCTCGTCGGCGACCGCGCGGGCAATGGGCTCAACGTCAACTTCGGCGCTGGACTTGGCGGGGTCACGTACGACACCGGCTACGCCGATCGCTCGAGTCCCGCCGGGTTCGCGCTCGCCGGAGGACTGTCGTACGACGCGCGACTCACACCCTGGTGCGCAATCAGCCCCGAGTTCTTCGTCACCTGGCACCAGATTCCAAACGTACCGGGCGTCGCCGATGACGTCTCCAGCATCTACGGCGTCCGGCTCAACCTCCTTTGGTACCTGCATTGAGACAGAGACCCATCATGCGGAAGCTCCCCGTCCTGATCCTCTCGCTGTTGCTGTTCCCCGCGATCGCGTCCGCGCAGTCCGCGGATCCGCCGCCGCCCCCGCCTGATGCGCAGGACGTCGAGGTGGCGCGCCCTTCGGACGCAGAGCCCGACATGCAGCCGCCGGCGCCTCCTGCAGTCCCGCCCTCGCGTGCGCAGGCGTCGGACGACGATCAGGCAGGCGTCCTGCAAGCCTCCGACGAGGCCTACAGAGAGGAGCAGGCACCCGCGTCGCCTGCACCGCAACGGACCGGCCAATGGGTTTATACGAGCCAATATGGCTGGGTTTGGATGCCCTATGGCCGGCAATATGTCGATGAAGGCACGTATGGGGCCGATTCCCCATATCAATACGTCTATTGTGTGGGCTTGGGTTGGTCGTGGTTCGCAGCGCCCTGGCTGTGGGGCTGGGGCGCCTATCCTTACTTCGGAGTCTGGGGGCCACATCACTTCGGCTGGTATCGAGGCCTGTATCGCTCCGGTTATGGCTGGGGACACTACCGTGGAGGCTATCCGCGAGGCGGGTATCCCGCCGGAGGATACTGGCGCGGCGGCGGATATCATGCGGCTCGCCCGATCGGTGGCGGATACGGGAGCGGGACCGGCGCCAGGTCGTATGGCGGGACTCGTATGCAGAGCACCGGCAGGACGTACGGTACCCCGCAAGTTCGCAGCTCGTTTCCTTCCAGCACCCGAACCGTAGGGAGCGGCGCTCGCTGGGGATCAGGTCCTCACGCAGGCGGCGGTTTTCACGGCGGCGGCAGGCGTTGATCTTTCCCAGCGCGCCCTGCACGAAGATGGCGCTGATCAAGACACCTCCCCGAGAGCAGACCGCTGCTCGCGAGCACGAAAGCGCCGGTGCAGACCGACATGGTGAGGTCCGCGCTCTTCGCCGACCTGCACGTCTTGAAAGACTTCCCACGGTCCGCAGAAGTCGATGATCACCGCGCCGTCGGAAACGAGAAAGGCGACCGGAATGCCGCCGCTCACAGGAGGCTCGAGCGGGGCAGGGGGCGCCGCGGAAGCGGTCGATCGAGTCGCCGCGATCAAGCCGAATGCCGCGGTCGCGTGGAGCAGCTCTCTTCTCTTCATGGAATCGTCCTTCCTTCATTCGCGAAACGGCTCCGATATTCGGTCGGACTCACGCGCAGGGTGCGCTGGAACGAGCGGCGCATCGACTCGCGCGTGCCGAAGCCGCATTGCGCGGCAACCTCGTCGACGGTGGACCGGCTCTCTTCCAATCTCCGCCGCGCCCCTTCGACGCGCAGTTTCTCGACATAGCGCGCGGGAGTGACACCTGCCGATCGGGCGAACACGCGAGCGAAATTGCGCGGGCTCATCGAGACCCGCCGCGCCAGGGCGTCGACGGAGAGATCGGCCCCCAGGTGATCGGCCATCCAGGATTGCAGGTCGGCGAGCGGTGCGCGATCGGCCATCTGCGTCTGCAGCTGCGCGCTGAACTGCGATTGCCCGCCGGGGCGCTTGAGGAACAACACGAGCTCTCGCGCCACCTGCCTCGCCACTTGCGGCCCGTGGTCATCCTCGACCAGGGCAAGCGCCAGATCCATGCCCGCAGTCACTCCCGCCGAGGTGTAGATCCGATCCTGACGCACGAAGATGGGATCGACATCGACGCTCACCTGCGGATAGCGCTCGGCCAGGCGCAGGCAGCTGCCCCAGTGGGTGGCGGCGCGCTTGCCGTCGAGGAGGCCGGCCTCTGCAAGGACGAATGCCCCGGTGCAGACGGAGGCGAGCCGGCTGACACGCTGGGAGATGCGCTGTAGCCAGCGGATGAGGCCGTGGTCTTGGAGCGCCGCCTCGACGCCGCGCCCGCCAGCGACGAAGAGCGTGTCGATTCCGCTCCGGACCTGCCGGAAGCTGCGATTCACGACGAGCCCGATCCCCGATGAAGTCACGATGGTGCCGCGCGACCGCGCCAGGATCTCGACGGTGTATGGCGACGGGCCGCGCCGGCCCTCGTCGGAGAGCAACCGTGCGGCGCGCGAGAACACTTCGAGGGGGCCGACTACGTCGAGAATCTGCGCGTCGGAGAACGCCACCATGGCTACCGAATGGGGAGCGCGGGCCGGCATGGGTCCGATGGTGCGCAGGAGCCGCAGATGGCTGCAAGGACAATGAGGCCACGAATCCTGCCACCCGACCAGCATGGTCCCGATGAACGTGAAACAGACTATCGTCCGAACCCATGTCCGATCCGCTCATCGAATTCGACCACGTCACGGTGCTGCGCGATGGCGTCACTGCCCTGGACCGCCTCAGCCTGCGCATCGACGACGGAGAGCGCGTGGCCGTGCTGGGACCGAACGGCGCGGGAAAGTCCACGCTGGTGGACGCGCTCACGCGCGCCGTGTACCCGGCGACCGGCGTGGGACCTTCGGCACTCCGCATCTACGGCCGGGACCGGTGGGACGTCTTTGAACTGCGCAACCTGCTGGGCATCGTCACGCATACGCTCGTGCGCGACTGCTCGGGGCCGTACACCGCGCTGGAGACCGTGCTCTCGGGATTCTTCGGCAGCGTCGGCGTCTGGCCGCATCACCAGGTGACGGCGCAGATGCGCGAGAGCGCGCGACTGGCGCTGGGGACGCTGGACATCGCGCACCTGGAAGGCGTGCAGCTCAAGGAGATGTCTTCCGGCGAGGTGCGCCGCGCCGTGATCGCCCGCGCGCTCGTTCACCACCCCCGCGCACTGGTCCTGGACGAACCCACCGTAAGCCTCGACATCCGCGGCCGCCGCGAGCTGTTCGTCGCCATGCGCCGCCTGGCGCGGGCCGGCAAGAGCCTGGTGCTGGTCACACATACGCTGGAGGACGTCACCCCGGAGATCGACCGGATCGTCACGCTGCGCGACGGCCGCGTCCTGCACGACGGTCCAACCCGGGAGATCCTCCGAAGCGGTCCGCTCAGCGAGCTGTTCGGGGTGGACGTGCACGTGGCGGAGCGGGAAGGCGTCTGGCACATGTGGTGATGGCGAGCGCGCGAAAGGCGCGAATCCAATTCCGTTGTGCTCACTCTGATCCAGCCATGGGACCGGGAATCGCCAGAGTTCTTCCGGCGCTGCTCTGCGCAGCGCTCTTGCTCCAAGCGTACGGCCGCGAGGCTTCTGCAGCGACGAAAGCAGAACACATCCGCGGCACCATCGAGAGCATCGACGGCGAGGTTGTCACGGTGGCGACGTCGTCCGGATCGGTGCGCATCCAGCTGGCGCCCTCAACACCCATCGCCAGGGTCGTCCAATCCGATCGAGCGCACATTACAGACGGGAGCTTCCTCGGGATCACCTCGGTCACGGACCCGGATGGCTCGCAGCGAGCCGTGGAAGTCCACGTCTTCCCCGAAGCGATGCGCGGGGCAGGTGAGGGTTCTTACGGCTGGGATTGGCCGGGCGTCTCTCGGGGCAGCAAAATGACCAACGGGACAGCCGTTGCCTCGAGGATGACGAACGGCATCGCAACGACGTCGAAGATGACGAACGGAACCGTGTCAAGGCAGGCCGGATCATCGTTGATGCTTCAGTACAAGGACGGCGCCTCCGGCGGTTCACAGACGATCGCCATTCCAGCTGGTATTCCCATTGTTGCTATCGAGCCAGGAGACTCAGCAGACCTGCAGCCGGGTGTGCACGTTTTTGTGGTGGCCAGACGGAACTCGGAGGGAGCATTCACGGCCGATCGTGTGCTGGCAGGCAAAAACGGTCTCGTGCCGCCGATGTAATCGACCGGGTCGGCAAGGGCACTGCCCGGGCATGCCCCGATCAAGAATTCGTCCGCCCGACGGACGTTGCATGCGCACCGAGCGATAGCAATCTTCGCCGGGGCTCGGATGCGGATTGCATGTCTGGCTACGCTCTGCGTCGTTGGATTCGCGACAATCCGTTGCGGATCGAATGGGTCAACGGCCCAGTCCGCCAGCGTCGGCGGCTCCTCCAACTCGCCCGACGCAGGCCCGAGTCCGACAGGTCCGGCCGGCGGCGGCGACTGGCTGCAGTACCGCTACAGCCGCCTCGGCACCTCCGAGAATCCGGGCGTCTTTGCTGCGAGCGAGGCGGCCTCGGTCGCGTTGCTCTGGTCGATCCCCCGCGATCGTTTCGGCGTGTCGGGCAGTTACTACTACTATTCCCAGCCGCTGATCGCAGACGACACGGTCTATTTCACCACCGCGTTCGGCGGGACCGCCGGCGGCAAGGTGGTCGCGGTCAGCGCTAGCGACGGCAGCACGCGTTGGGCGAGTCCGTTCCCGGGTGCCGTCACTGTCGACCCGGGTTGCTCGTCCCGGCCGATGCAGCTCGGTTTCTGGGCCTCCCCCGCGATCGCCGGAGGCACGCTCTACGCCGCCGCAGCGGACGGCAAGGTCTACGCGCTCGATCCTTCGAACGGCGCCACGCTCTGGTCCGTGCAGGTCGCCGATCCGACCCCTGCGGGTCGGGGCCAGTCCATCGAATCGTCGCCCGTGGTCTCGACGGCGCTGGGCAAGCTCTACGTCGGCGTCGCGTCGGCCATCCACTGCTCCGAAGTCGATGGCCGGGTCGCCTCGGTCGATCTGAACACGCACGAGGTCCAGTTCGCGAACCTCACGGATCCCGGTGCGCACACCGGCGCCGTCTGGACGAGCATCAGCATCGACGAGGGGGCCTCTGCCATCTTCGCCTCGACTGGCACCGGCAAGCAGCCGCCCATCCTGACGCCGACCTCGCTGGGCCAGGCCGTCGTGCGCCTCGACGCGAGGACGCTGAGCGTCACCGGCCACTGGCAGAATCCCTGCCTGCTCACGGACTGCGACTTCGGTGGCTCACCGACACTCTTCACAGCGGCAGGAAACAACTTCGTCGCAGCGACGAGCAAGGACGGCTGGCTCTACGTGCTCGACCGCGACGCGCTCGCCGCCGGGCCGGTCTGGAAGTACCAGCTCGCGATCGTCGATCCCTCGCACCCGAACGAGGGCGGCTCCGCGACCGACGGCTGGGGCACGCTCTCGACCCCGACATTCGCGGACGCCACTCTCTACGCTGGCGGGGGGCACACCCCCGCCCCCGACGACAAGCCGGGCAGCGTCGTCGCCTTCGACACCGCGAGCCGCACCGTGAAATGGCGGCACTTCACGCCCGGGTATGTGCTGACCGCGATGCCCGCAGTCGGCGATGTCCTGATCGTCGCTTCGAGCGCGCCGAGCAACGGCTCCAACACGAGCTGGCTCGAGATCCTCGACCGGGCCACGGGCGACAGGCTCGCAATCTTCGACGGCGCCGCGCCCACCTATGGCGCACCTTCGGCGGGCCACGGGCTCATCGTCTGGCCGTTCGGCGATGGCGAGGCGCGCGCGCTCGTCGCGCCTCACTACCGGTAACCCTCCGTCTTCACCGCGGCGCTACGATCTGCGCGTCCAGGGTTGCAACCGCAACGGGAATAGTTCCGGTGGTTCGTAGCATCCTCGTGGGTGGCGTCCGTCGCACGAGTGCAGTAAAGCGTCCGGAGACAATCTCGAGGGGAAAGGAGCAAACGTGTCTCTGTTCAGGCTGACCATCGTGCTCATGCTCGCCGCTTGCGCTTCCACTCCCCGGCCGCAGCCAGCGGCGGTTCCGGAGAATCTACGCGTGCCGGACGGTCAGCCGTTTCTGCTCCGCGCCACGGCTCGGGGCGCCCAGATCTACACCTGCAAGCCGAAGGCAGCCGAGCCGGCGGAGTTCGAGTGGGTGCTCAAGGCGCCCGATGCGGAGCTGTTCGATCAGAGCGGCGCGAAGATCGGCCGGCATTATGCCGGCCCTACCTGGGAGAGCGCCGATGGGAGTCGCGTCGTAGGCGAGGTGATGCAGCGCTCGCCGGCACAAGGCGCAGTGCCGTGGCTGCTCTTGCGCGCGAAATCAAACGAAGGTGCAGGCGCGCTTGCGAGCGTGAAGTACATCCAGCGTGTCGATACGATCGGCGGCGTCGCACCCTCCGCGGGCTGCGACGCCGCGCACGCGGGCGCGGAAGTGCGCGTCGACTATTCTGCGAACTATGATTTCTACGGGGCGCGCTGATGTGCTGGACGGCCGCCCCGCTTCACTACCGCGCCTGCGTCTCCGTCAGCGGGATGGGAAACACCGGGTGGATGACGTCAGCCGGGATGTCGATCGCCACGTGGCTCGCGTCCAGCTTCCCGTAGCGACGCAGGTCGATCCAGCGGTGTCCCCCTTCGAACAGCAGCGAGTAGCGCTTCTGCTTGAGAAGCTCGTCGAGGGTGTTGCTCGCGTCCAGGCCGCTCGATGCCGCCAGGCCGCCCGAATTCACCCGGATGCGGTCGATGTCGGTCGCGGCTGCCGTCGTGTCGCCTGTGCAGCTGCCGGAAGTCGAGGCCGCACAGTTCGCCTCTGCCCGCAGCAGGATCAACTCCTCGTTGCGGATGATGGGGATGGGCGAATCGCTGTTCGGATAGAGAGTGAACCCGTACGAGGAGCCGTGGTCCGAGAGCGCGACCGGTGTGGTCAGCGTTTTCACCTTCGCGGCCGGCCCGGTGAGCACGCGAAGGTCGCCGGCTTCCGCATCCGTCACGGTGGAGGGGTGGCAGAGGATGTCGCTGGTATTGAGCACGTTGGGAGTGTCACCCGAGCCCGACCCGAACGCGTGGAACGCGCCGGTGTCCAGGGATTTCCTGCAGGCCGGGTCGGCAGGGGGAGAGCTTGGACACTTGGTGTCGTCGATGAAGGACTCTCCGAGGGCGGTGAGGGCGTCCGCATACTTCTGGTGGTACACGGCGACCCGCGCCCGCAGCGCCCGGTTGAACTTCAAGAACGTCGCAGGCGTGTCGAATCCGGTGAAACCGGTCCCCAGCGGGAAGGGGAAGGCAGTGCCGCCGGCCGTGAGG
>Ga0209689_1002122_pt1 | contig 14860 bp, 15 predicted proteins | sample GraSoiAngelo_149_FD_187119 | JGI IMG/M metagenome (GOLD analysis project Ga0209689, IMG submission 187119) | Grasslands soil microbial communities from the Angelo Coastal Reserve, California, USA - 14_1009_09_30cm (SPAdes) (version 2) | ecosystem: Environmental > Terrestrial > Soil > Grasslands ...
TATAGCCTTGCCGCTTTTACGTGCTCGGCGACACGGCTCGCCATCTTGCAGACCACTACCCCGTCGAGACCTGGCGCCCCCGCCAGCCTGTCGGAGCACCACCTATTTTACCCCCGCGGTCTGCAGGGAAACACGAACACGCCCGTCGTATCAGGTTAGCGCCGGGTTCCTGACCGGCACAAGGAGGTATTGATGAAACGGATCCTCACCCTGGCCGTCGTTCTTGCCCTGGGGCTATCGCTTGGCTTGCCGACGATCGCGTCGGCCGATACCCACGCCGTACCGTTGTGCATGGACGCGGCGGGAAACCCCGTCCCGAATTGCTCTTACACCCTGGTCCAGAGGGACGTGAGCATGCTGGTTCCGAGCGTGAATCCCTGCAGCGGTGTGCCCGGGACGTTCACCCTCACCTTCAGCAACTTCATCCAGCACGTCACCGTCAATGGCGCGCTCGACGCCAAATTCACCTCGACCGGCACCGGCTCCGCCAGCTTTGTGCCGGACGACGCAACGCAGCCAAGCTACGCGGGGCACGTCGAGGCGTCGTTTGGCACCAGTGTCAATCGAAACAACTCCGTCCTGCACGACACTTTTAACTTGAGGCTCACGGGAACCGACGGCTCGACCATCACGGCCCACATGGTCGACCACGCGAGCGTCAGTGCCGGCGGGATCGCGAACGTCTTCTCGATTACCTCGATTACCTGCGGCTGACGAACTAGGCTCGGGTGCGGACCGCGCGGTCCATCTCACGGCGGGCGTCGCGCGCGGCGATTGCCTCTCGCTTGTCGTACTGACGCTTGCCCTTGCCGAGTCCGATCTCGAGCTTGACCCGGTTGCCCTTCCAGTAGAGACGCAGCGGAATCAGGGTCAGTCCCTTCTGCTTGATCGTGATCCCCAGGCGGATGATCTCCGCCTTGTGCAATAGCAGCTTTCGCTCGCGTTTCGTCTCGTGATTGGCGCTGTGGCCCCGTTCGTAGGGGCTGATGTGGACGTTGACCAGGAACGCCTCGCCCCCACCGAAGCGGACGTATCCCTCGCGGAGGTTGGCGCCGCCCTCTCGCAGCGATTTGATTTCGGTGCCGCGGAGCTCGAGGCCGGCTTCAACAGTCTCCAGGATGAAGTAGTTATGGAAGGCCGCCCGGTTGCTGGCGATGGTGGTATCGGCATCGCGCTTCTTCTTCCCCATTACCGACGCCCCCGCAGCCACGCAGCCGCGCTCATCGGCCGGCCACCAGCCGGCTGGACCTCGGTAACGACGTAGCTCCCGTCCGTCGTTGCGACGGCGATCCCGTCCGCGACTCCCTCGTCGTCAGGATGGCCAGCGAGCACCTTTACGTCGCCGCCCGGCAGCGTCAACCAGGTACCGAGCCGCTGGCTCAGCGCCCGGACTCGCCGGTCGATCTCTTGGGCGGACATCGTGGCTGGATTCAGCTTGCCATCTTCCGACCGCAGCCGAGGCGCGTGGGTGGCACCCTCGGCCGGCTGCGGCACCGGCTGGATGCGGCCCTGGGCGAGGCCGTCGAGGCTGCGCACCAGCAGCTGCCCGCCCATCTCGGCCAGCCGGCCTTCGAGCGTACCGGTGGTTTCGTTCCCGGCGATGGGCGTTTTTGCCTGAGCCAGGATCGGGCCGGTATCGACGCCGGCATCCATCTGCATGATGGTCACCCCGGTTTCCCGGTCGCCGCTGAGGATCGCCCACTCGATCGGCGCCGGACCGCGATGTCGCGGCAGCAAGGAGGCGTGGACGTTGAGCGTGCCCAATCGCGGAATGCTGATCAATGAAGCCGGTAGTATCTGGCCGTAGGCAACCACGACCATGGCGTCGGCACCGACCTCACGGATCCGTTGCTGCGCCGGCTGGTCGCGAATGCGCTCGGGCTGGTAGAGCTCGAGAGCCAGCTCGCCGGCGAGTTGCTTCACGGCCGAGGCGATTGGACGAAGACCGCGACCGCCAGCGCGGTCGGGCTGGGTGACGACGAGGGTGATGTCGTGCCCCGCCTCGCGTAAGTGCTTCAGGGTTGGCCGGGCAAACGCCGCCGTCCCGGCGAAGACGATGCGCAATCGCGGATCAGGCGCCGACGAGTTCCGCTTCTTGGTCCTGCTCCTGCGGTTCGACCTTGCGCAGCGTATCCAGGCTGGTCAGGCGGTCGGTGAAGAGAATGCCGTCCAGGTGATCGATTTCGTGCTGGATGGCGCGCGCCAGCAGGGCGTCGCCCTTGATCTTGACCGGCTTGCCGTGGCGGTTGAGGCCACGCGCCACCACCTCCATATATCGCTTGACCTCCCCGACATAGCCGGGGATCGACAGGCACCCCTCCAGGCCGACCTGCTCACCCTCGTGCTTGACCATCTCAGGATTCACCAGGACATGTAGGTTGGTGTCGGTCTTGATCACGGCGACGCGCAGGCCGACCCCGACCTGGGGCGCCGCCAGCCCCACGCCCGGGGCGGCGACCATGGTGTCCACCATGTCGTCGATCAGCTTGCGGATGCTGCTGTCGACGCGCGCCACCCGCTTCGCCTTCTGGCGAAGGATCGGCGCTTCCTGGGTGAGAATCGGCAGCACAGCCATGGTTTGAGCCTACATCGGGTCGACGTCGAGGCTCCAGCCACGACCCCGCGGTAAACCGTCTGCCACCCGATGGAGATCCGTCCCCTTGAGGGTCACCTCGAACCGAAACTCGTCCTTGAGGCGGTACACAAACGCGGGAGAGGGTCCGAGCACCTCGATGTCGCCCAAATTGAGCAGCGCGATTGTAGCAGACAGATGTTCGGCCGCCGCCTTCGCGTCCCGCTCCGCCCGCGCTTGGTCGCGATGGCTGTAGGTGGCGACGATCAACTCCTTGAACGGCGGAAACCCATAGGTCCGCCGGATCTCCAACTCTTCCCGGTAGAAGCCCCGGTAGTCGTGATATCGCGCGTGGCGGATCGCCGGATGATCCGGGTTATAGGTCTGGATCAAGACCTGTGAGGCGCGGGTGCCGCGCCCTGCACGGCCGGCCACCTGGGTGAGCAGGCTGAAGGTCCGCTCGGAGGAGCGGTAGTCGGGAAAGTGCAGGCTGGTATCGGCGTTGACGACCCCGACCGTCGTCACCGCCGGCAGGTCAAGGCCTTTGGCGACCAGTTGCGTCCCGACCAACACGTCCGCCTCCCGTGACAGCATCTGGTCGAAGACCAGGTCGGCGGCGTCGACCGTCTTCATCACATCCCGGTCGAGCCGGACCACACGGGCGGTTGGGAACAGCGAGCGCACCTCCTGCTCGACCCGTTCGGTGCCGATGCCGAAGCTCTTGATATAGCGGCTTCCGCAGGCGGGACAGCGACGGGGCATCGGCTCGGTGCTGCCGCAGTAATGGCATTGCAGCCGGTTCAGTGCAGCGTGAAACACGAGCGCGACGCTGCAATGGGGACACTCGCGCGCCTGGCCACAGTCGCGGCAGAGGACGAAGGTCGCCAGGCCTCTCCGGTTCAAAAAGAGAATGGATTGCTCCTGCCGGGCCAGCGAGCCGCCGATGGCTGCCTGCAGGTCACGGCTCAACGGGCTGAAATGCTGCGCCGCGAGCTCTTTGCGCATGTCGACGATCGTCACCGGTGGCAAGGCCCTCCCCTGCGCCCGATGTGGCAGCTCCAGCAGGTGCTCTCGGCCGGAGAGCGCGGTGGTGTAGGTCGCGACGCTGGGCGTGGCACTGCCCAGTACCAGCACCGCGTGGGTTTTGCGAGCGAGCCAGCGGGCCACGCTCGGTGCGTGATATCGGGGAAGACGCTCTTGCTTGAACGCGGACGACTCCTCTTCATCGATCACGATCAGCCGCAACCGCGCCAGCGGGGCAAAGACGGCGGCGCGTGGTCCGATCACGATGTCGGCCTCGCCCCGCCGGATTCGCCACCACTCCGCCGCGCGTTCAGCCTCGGTCAGCGCGCTGTGCAGCACCGCCAGCCGGCCCGGGAATCGGGCGGCGAAGCGCCCGACTGCCTGCGGGGTGAGCGCGATCTCCGGCACCAGGATCAGGCCCTGGCCGCCCTGAGCCAGCACATCATCGAGCAGGCGCAGGTAGACCTCGGTCTTGCCGCTGCCGGTGACGCCATGGAGCAGAAAGACATCGGCCTCGTGTCGGGCGAGGGATACCGCGATCCGCTCCGCCGCCGCTTGCTGTGCCGGCTCCAGGCCGACGGCTCCCACCGCGGTCACGGCACCGGCTTGCCGCAGGATGCGACTCTGCCGCCGTCGCTTCACGGTTCGGCGGACGACCGCACGCACCCGCGGCGGCACGATGGCGCGGATCACCTCGTCCAGCGGCACCAGGTAATGCGCGGCCACGAAGCCGGCCAGCTCGATAAGCACCGGCGGCAGCACCGGCTCGGCATCGAGCAGCGCCTCGATCGGCTTGAGCTCGAGGACGGTGGGCGCTTGCTCCAGGGCGTAGACGAATCCGGTCACGGTCCGTTTTCCGAAGGGCACCCGCACCCGATGGCCGACCTCGATCACTCCCGTCAGCGCATCGGGGACCGCGTAGTCGAAGAGGCCGGTCTGACTCCCGACGCGCGCCTCGACCGCGACCTGCGCGACAGCGCGCAGGCCGGTGTCAGGCGCCGCGATTGCGCGTGGTATCGATGGCATCCCAGATCCGTCCGGCCACCTCCCATTTGGGCAGCCGCGGAATATCTACCACCACGCCGGACGCCGAAACGATCGTGACGGCATTGAAGTCGCTGCCGAGCCCCTGGCCATCGACCCCGACCTGGTTGGCGACGATCAGGTCGAGATGCTTGGCGGCCAGCTTCTGCTGCGCCTGCGCCCGCAGGTCCTCGGTCTCGGCGGCGAAGCCGACCCGAAACAACCCGCGCCGTGATCCGAGCGCTTTCAGGATGTCCACGTTCGGGCGCAGGTGGAGGTCGATCGGCTTGTCGGTCCGCCGCTGCTTGGAGGCGGCGATTTGCTCCGGCACGTAATCCGCCACGGCCGCCGCCATCACCAGCACGTCGGCGCCCGTCGTGGCTTTCTCCAGGGCGCTGAGCATTTCCGTCGCGCTGCGAACCGGCAGCTCAGCGATGCCCTCCGGGTCGGTGGGAACGGTGGTCACGAGCGTGACCTCGGCGCCGCGCGCCGCCGCCACTTCGGCGAGGGCGCGGCCCATCTTGCCGCTGGAGAAGTTACCCAGGTAGCGGACCGGATCGATCGCTTCCCGGGTGCCGCCGGCGCTGACCACCACCCTAAGGCCGTCCAGATTCCGGCGCCCGCTGAGAACGGCCTCGATCACCGCCACCACCCGCTCGGCGGAGGCAAGCCGCCCCACCCCCGACTTCCCGGACGCCAGCCGCCCGACCGCCGGCTCGACCATGACGGCATGTCGGGCCCGAAGCGCCGCCAGGTGATCCTGCGTCTGCTGCTGGGTGTACATCACGTCGTTCATCGCCGGCGCCAGCACGAGCGGCACGCGGCTGGCCAGCACCGTCCCCGACACGATCTCGTCGGCGATCCCCAGCGCCAGTTTCGCGATGGTGTTGGCGGTGGCGGGGACGATGGCGATCAGCTCCGCCCATTCGGCCAGCGCGATGTGCGTTTCCCCCGCTCCCTGCGCCGCCAGCCAGTCCGCCGCGACCGGATGGTCGGAGACCGCCTCCAGTGTCAGCGGCGTGACGAACCGGGTCGCTTCCGGGGTCATCAGCACGCGGACCTCAGCCCCCGCGTCGGTGAGCAGCCGGATCACCTCGATCGCTTTGTAGGCGGCGATCCCGCCGCTGATGCCAATCCCGACCCGGCGTCCCTGGAGCCGGCCCTCGCTCATACGGGGGTTTGCCGGCGGGCGTGCTCGGCGGCGATCATCGCCAGGATCTCGCGCGCCGTCTCGTCGACGTCGCGGTTGCAGACCACGTGCTCGTAGTCCTTGGCCAGACCGAGCTCGATCAGCGCCTCCTTCTGGCGAATCGCCAGTGCTTGTGGCGACTCCGTGTTCCGACCGGTCAGCCGGCTGAGCAGCTCCTCGGTGGAGGGCGGCGTGATGAAAATGAACAGGCCGTCGGGCTTGCGCTTGCGGACGAATGTCGCGCCCTGGACGTCGATCTTGAGGATGATGTCCTCGCCGCGATTGAGCGCCTCCTCGACCCGCCGCCGGGAGGTGCCGTAGTAGTGGTTATAGACCTTCGCCCATTCGAGAAACTCCTTCTGCTCGATCAGGCGGAGGAAGTCGGCTTCGCTGACGAAGGTGTAACTGTGGCCGTCGACCTCGCCGGGCCGTGGCGGCCGGGTCGTGTACGAGACGGAGTACTTCAGCTGAGGCGCCAGCTCGAACAGGCGCCGCAGCACCGTATCCTTCCCCACTCCGCTTGGACCCGAGATCACGATCAAGAGCCCCTGCTTGGGCTGGGTCATGTGATCACCGCATTTTACGGTCCGCCAGCGAATTCCACGCCAATTCGAAATCCTCGGGCGGGGGGCTTTCCCAGGTCATCGTCTTGCCGGTGCGGGGGTGACGCAGGGTCAACGCCTGGGCGTGCAGCGCTGGCCGGCCGATCAGAGGGGAGCGGCGACCATATACCGGGTCGCCGAGCACCGGGTGCTTGATGAACGCCAGGTGAACCCGGATCTGATGGGTGCGCCCGGTACCGAGGCTGACGTCCAGCAGCGAATGGCCCCCGGCGATCTCGAGCCGGCGGAACTCGGTGATGGCCTCCCGACCGCCGGCCACGACCGCCATCCGCTGACGGTTCCTCCGATCGCGACCGATTGGGGCGTCGATTCGGGCGGCCGGGTCGGCAACTTCCCCGACCACGATGGCGCGATAGCGTCGCGCCATCACCCGCCGTTGCAGCTGGCGGGCGAGCTCGCGGTGCGCCTCGTCGTTTCGGGCGACCACCATCAACCCCGAGGTGTCGCGGTCCAGCCGGTGCACGATACCGGGGCGCTCGGTGCCCCCGATCGTCGACCACCCTGGTCCGCGTCCCAGCAAGCCATGGACGAGCGTGCCGGTGGGATGGCCGGGCCCGGGATGCACGACCAGGCCGGCGGGCTTGTCGACGACGGCCAGATCGTCGTCCTCGTACACGATCCGCAGGTCCATTGGCTCGGCTTCCAGCCGGCTCGGCGTCGGCGCCGGGAGCTCCCAGCTCAGGCGATCGCCCGCGCGCAGCCGGCTCCCGGGCCGGGCCGGGCGATCATTGAGGCGGACGAGGCCCTGGGTGATCAGGCGCTGCACCCGGCTGCGGCTCTCCCCGATGAGCAGCCCGGCCAGGTACTGGTCGAGTCGAGGGGCATCGGTGGCGACGGTGTGCTGTACCGCCTCGCTCAAGCCCGCCGCGACCGGCCGCCGCGCCAGACCGTCCCGAGGAGCAGGATCGCCACCCCGACGGTGATCGCCGAATCGGCGACGTTGAAGATGGGCCAGTGAGGAACCTGGATGAAATCGATGACTGAGCCCTTGACGCCCCGGTCGTAGGCGTTGGAAACCGCGCCGCCCAAGACCAGCGCCAGGCCGAGCCGGGCCGACCAATCGCTCGGCGCCAGCCGCCAGTAATAGATAAGGATGGCGACGACCACCACCGCCGAGATCAGGAGGAAGCCCAGGGTGAAGTTCTGGAAGAGACCGAAGGCGGCTCCGGCGTTGCGGGTCACCGTCAGGAACAGCACGTGGTCGACCACCTGACGCGGTCCGTACGGGACACCGAAGTGGCGTTCGACGTAGATCTTCGTGACGCGGTCGACGATGACGACGGCGGCCGCGATCACCGCCAGCAGGGCGTAGCTGCGGAACCGGTTCAGCGGGCGGCCACCCGGACCACGCTCACCGTCAGATCATGCCCCTCGATCTTCAGCGTCTCGGTCGAGGCGCCGTCCGGCGCCCCGCCGCGCGCCACCGCCACCGCCAGGGTCTCGGTCGCAATGTAGTCACGCCAGCGCTCGAGCGCTTCCGCCAGGATGCCGTCACCCAGGTAGAAGAGCCGGATCCGATCCTCGACGGCGAAACCGGATTGCTTGCGAAGCTCCTGGATCTTGCGCACCAGGTCGCGGGCCAGGCCTTCGAGCTTCAGCTCCTCGCTGATCTCGGTATCGAGCACCAGCTCGCCGCCCTGGCCCTGGTAGCGGGCCGCCTTGATGTTCAACTCTTCCAGCAGGATCGTCTCCAGCTCCGGCTGCAATGGCCGCTCGGCGATCGTCACCGCCCGCAGCGGCTGGCGCACCTTGATGCCGGCGGCGTTGCGCGCCGCCAGGCCCGTCACCACCAGCCGGCGAACGCTGGCCATTTGCCGGCGGAGCTCGTCGTCGGTCCACTCGGGCGCCGCGACCGGCCAGTCGGTCAGGTGCACACTATCGGGCAGGTCCGATCGGCCCGTCGCCAGGTTCCGGTACATCGTGTCGGTCACAAATGGCATGAACGGCGCCAGCAACTTCATGGTCGCCAGCAGCACCTCGTAGAGGGTCTGGTAGGCACTGCGCTTGTCGGCGTCCGATTCCGACTTCCAGAAGCGCCGTCGCGAGCGCCGCACGTACCACTGGGAGAGATCGAGCACGAAGGCCTCCAGGCGGCGGGCGGCGGTGGGAGGATCGTAGGCCTCCATCGCGGCGTCCACCTCGCGGATGGTGGCGCCCAGCTCGGCGAGCAACCAGCGATCGAGCGGCGCCCGATCGCGGACCGGCACCGCCGAGGCGGCCGGCTCGAAACCGTCCAGCCGCGCGTAGTTCACGAAGAAGCCGTAGGTGTTCCAGAGGATCAACAGGAAGCGTCGGATCACGTCCTGGACGGCGGCCATGTCGAATCGGTAGTCGTTCCCAATCGCAACCGCGGAGAAGAAATACCAACGAGTGGCGTCCGCGCCGAACTTCGACATGACCTCCATCGGATCGAGCGTGTTCTTCAACGACTTGCTCATCTTCCGGCCCAGCTTGTCCAGCACGGTGCCGTTGACGATCACGTTCTTGAATGCCGGCTGGTCGAACAGCAGGGTGCTGATGGCCAGCAGGCTGAAGAACCAGCCGCGCGTCTGGTCGATGCCTTCGGCGATGTAGTCCGCCGGGAATCGTTCCTTGAAGAGTTCCTTGTTCTCGAACGGGTAGTGATACTGGGCAACCGGCATGCTGCCGGAATCGAACCAGACGTCGATCAAGTCCGGGACGCGTCGCATGGTGCCATCGCATTTCTCGCAGGGCAGGGTGACCCGGTCGATCGAAGGCCGGTGGAGGTCATCGTTGACGGTGAGCCCGAGTTCGGCGACCGAGCCGACGCAGCGGCGCTCATCGCATTTCTCGCAGATCCAGACCGGCAGCGGGGTGCCCCAGTAACGCCAGCGGGAGAGTGACCAGTCCACCAGCGTTTCCAGCCAGTTCCCCATCCGTCCGGTGCCGACGTGGGCCGGCATCCAGTGGACCTGCCGGTTGTTGCGGATCAGCTGGTCCTTGACCGCAGTCGTCTTGATGAACCAGGAGGTCAGCGCGTAATAGAGCAGCGGGGTGCCGCAGCGCCAGCAAAAGGGATAGGTATGCCGGATCGTCTCGGCCCGATACATCAGGCCGCGTTCGGTGAGGTCTTTGATGATCATCGGATCCGCCTTCTTGACGAAGACGCCGGCGAAGGGCTCGACCTCGGGGCGAAAGCGCCCCTGGAGATCGATGACATGCCGAACCGGGATCCCCTTCTTGAGGGAGAGGTCGAGGTCGTCAACGCCGTAAGCAGCCGCGGTGTGAACGATCCCGGTGCCGTCCTCGACTGAGACGAAGTCGGCGTCGACCACGAAGAACGCCGGCTTGTCCGGGATCAGGTAGCGGTAGAGCGGCTGGTAGCGCTTGCCGAGCAAGGCGCGCGGATCGACGTCCGCCTCCACCTCGTAGGCACCCTGAAGGATGGAGAGGCGTGCCTTGGCCAGGATGTAATGCTCGTCGCCCTGGCGAACGCGCACGTAGGGGATGTCGAGGCCCACCGCCAAGGCCACGTTGCCGGGCAACGTCCAGGGCGTCGTGGTCCAGGCGAGGAAATACGTCTTCGGTTCATCCTCGAGCTCGAACTTCACGTAGACCGACGGGTCCTCGACATCGTCCCGGTAGCCGAGCCCCAGCTCGTGGCTGGATAAGGGGGTCTGGTCACGCGGACAGTAGGGAACGACCTTGAACCCCTGGTAGAGAAGCTCCTTGTCCCAGATCTGCTTGAGAATCCACCAGATGCTCTCCATATACGTGGTGTCCAGCGTCCGGTAGGCCTGGTCCAGGTCCACCCAGTAGCCCATGCGCTCGGTGACCTCGGCGAACTGGTCGATGTACATGAAGACGCTTTCCCGGCAGAGCCTGTTAAATTCCTCGATCCCGAACTTCTCGATGTCCTGCTTCCCGGTGAACTTGAGCTGTTTTTCGACCTCGATCTCGACCGGGAGACCATGGGTGTCCCAGCCGGCTTTGCGCTCGACGTAGAAGCCACGCATCGTCTTGTAGCGCGGGAACAGATCCTTCAAGGCACGGGCTAACAGGTGGTGGATGCCGGGAGGATTATTCGCGGTCGGCGGGCCCTCGTAAAAGACAAACGCCGGCCGGCCACGACGCTGCGCCAGGCTGCGATGAAAAACGTCTCGATCCTTCCAGAAGCGCAGGGTCTCGACTTCCATCTCAGGAAAGTTGGCGCGCGTCGAGACTTCCTGGAACATGGACGCCAATTCTAGTGCGTCGTCAGCCGAGGAACTGGCCGAGCACGTAGAGCACGGCGATCGCGATCATGGGCGAAAAATCGACGCCCAGCCCGGTGGGAATGACGCGGCGCAGCGGCCCGAGAATCGGCTCGGTGACATCGACCAGGAACCCCATCATCCGTCCGTGGTAGTCGCGCACGAACCAGGAGGCGGCGGCCCGCACGAAGATGGCGAAGATAAACAGGTAAATCAGAACCTGGGCGAACGTGTGGAGGAAATTGATGGCGGTTTGCACGCAGACTTCAGCGCGGTCCGAAGAGCGCGCGGCCCAATCGTAGCATCGTCGCGCCTTCCTCCACGGCGACCGGGTAGTCCTCGGTCATCCCCATCGACAGGACCGGCAACGGCGTCGCGAGCCGCTGGCTGGTTTCATCGCGGAGCGCCCGTAATCGCCGAAAGACCGGCCGGACCTGCTCCGGGTCGGACACCATGGGTGCGACCGTCATCAGCCCACGCAGCTGCAGGTGCCGGGCGGCCTGGGCGGCTTCGGCGATCGTCGTCAGGTCGGCAGGCAACGCGCCGGTCTTCTGCGGCTCCTCGGCGACGTTGACCTCGATCAGAATCTCGAGCGGCGACCCGAGCCGCCGGTCGAGCGCCTCGACCACGGCAACTCGATCGATCGACTGGACCATCGCGAAGCGGCCCTCGATGAACTTCACCTTGTTGGTCTGCAGGTGGCCGATCAAATGCCAGCTGGCGTCCGCGGTGCCAATCACCTCGATCTTTGGAAGCGCCTCCTGCACCCGATTTTCACCGAAGGTTTTGAGCCCGAGACCGATCGCCTCGCGAATCCGGGCTGCTGGAAGGGTCTTCGTCACCGCCACCAGCGTGATTGCTGCCGGGTCGCGTCCGGCGCGCTCGGCGCATCGGGCGATGGTTTGTCGAACCGTCTCCAGGTTTGCGGCGAGCGTGTCAGGCACTCGTCAGGGGCGCGACGACGACCGAGAGGAAGCGGCCCGGACGATCGCCGCGGTGGGAAAACCACCGATCCTCCTCTTTCGTGCACCAACCGGCCGCCTGGATCCGCTCCGGCTGGACGCCCTCGTCCTCGAGTTGCAGCCGCAGGAGCGCCGCGATATCGAGCCGGATCTCGCCGCGCTCGCCCTGCAGGTAGCGATCCTCGCGGCCATAGCGGGCGGGAAACTGTTCGGCAACCTCGCTGCCGACCTGGTAGCAGCGGGCGCAGATCCCGGGACCGATCAGGACATCGAGCTCCTCCGGTGCAGAGCTGTAGGCGAGGTGTAGCGCCTGCACTGTCCGAGTGGCCACCCCGGCCAGCGCACCGCGCCAGCCGGCATGCGCCCCGGCGACAACGCCGCGGGCCCGGTCGGCAAACAAAACGGGAAAGCAGTCGGCATGGTAGGTCACGACCGCCTGCCCGGGTACATCGGTCGCCAGCGCATCGGTCGTAAAGACGCACTGTCCGCCCTCGGGCTGCCGGCGGTGGAAGGTCACCACATTCGCGCCGTGCTCCTGCACTGTCAGCAGTGCCCGGTCGAGGTCGAAGCCGACCTGGTCCGCCAATAGCCGGCGCCGGCGCATGACGGTCTCGGGATCATCAACGTCGGTCAGCCCCATCGAGCCCAGCGCCGTCGTGCTGAAACCGTGCCGCGCCGGAAACCCGGCGACGCTGACGACGGAAGCGAGCTCGACGGCGGCGATGGGTCAGCCTCGCTTTTCCCGGCTCAGCAGCTGATCGATCTCGTGCTTGACCTCCTGGAGGTCCATGAACGAGCGATAGACCGACGCGAACCGGATGTAGGCGACTTCATCCAGGCCACGGAGCTTGTCCATCACCAGCTCGCCGACTTCGCGCGACGGGATCTCGACCTTGCCCTTGGTGCGCAGCTCGGCCTCGATCTCGTCCACCACCCGCTCGATGGTGCTGGGTGAGATCTCGCGCTTGGTGGTGGCCTTCATCAGGCCGCTGAACAGCTTCTGCCGGTCGAAGTCCTCTCGCCGCCCATCCTTCTTGATGACGTAGAGCGGCACCGCCTCGATCCGCTCATAGGTGGTAAAGCGCTTGGTGCACTGGAGGCACTCGCGCCGGCGGCGGATCGACTCCCCGGTGTCCGAGTCCCGCGAGTCGACCACCTTCAGGTCGATGTGACCACAATAGGGACACTTCATCTCAGGTCAGTATCCCAGATATTGTGGTCCCGAGAAGAGACGAGGGCGAGGGGCGGGAAGGGGGCGCCCCTCGCCAGGTTAGCGGCGACCCCGCAAGAACGCGGGAATATCGAGGTTCGACGGGTCGAATCCGCGGTAGGCCGGGACCTCTTCGACCGGCGCCGGGCGACTGTACTGCTCCTCCATCTCCCTGCCGGGCTCGATGGTGACGAAGCCGGTGGCAACCACCGTGATCTTCACCTCGCCCGACATCTTCTCGTCGATGACGGTGCCGAAGATGATGTTGGCGTCCTTGTCGGCGGAGGCGCGGACGATCTCCGCCGCCTCGTTGACCTCGTGCAACGTGAGGTCAGTCCCGCCGGTGATGTTGAACAGGATGCCGCGGGCCCCGTCGATCGAGGTCTCCAGCAGCGGGCTGGCGACCGCGTCGCGGGCCGCGTCCGACGCCCGCTGGTCGCCGCTGCCGAACCCGATGCCCATCAGCGCGGCGCCCTGGCCCGACATGACGGCCTTGACGTCGGCGAAGTCCAGGTTGATCAGCCCGGGCTGAACGATCAGGTCGGAGATACCCTGCACGCCCTGGCGCAACACGTCGTCTGCGATCTTCAGCGCCTCGGTGAACGGCACCTTCTTGTCGGTGACGTCCAGCAGCCGCTGGTTCGGAATGATGATCAGGGTGTCGACCTTTTCCTTCAGGGTGGTCGCGGCTTCTTCCGCGATGGCGCGCCGGCGGGTGCCTTCGAAGGTGAAGGGCTTGGTCACGACCCCGATGGTCAGGGCGCCGTTGTTGCGCGCGATCTCGGCCACGACGGGCGCGGCTCCAGACCCGGTGCCACCGCCCATGCCGGCAGTGAGGAACACCATGTCGGCGCCTTGCAGCAGTTCCGAGAGTTCTTGCTGGCTCTCCTCGGCGGCCTCGCGGCCGATGGTCGGATTGCCACCAGCGCCGAGACCGCGGGTCAGCTTCTTCCCGATGTTCATTTTTGTTTGCGCTTCGGAATGGGCCAGCGCCTGCAGGTCGGTATTGATGGCGATGAACTCGACGCCCCGCAGCTTGGAGCGGATCATTCGATTCACGGCATTGCTGCCGCCGCCGCCGATGCCGACCACTTTGATGCGTGCGTTCCCTTCCAGCGTCCGGTCGACATCGCGCATGGCTTCCTCCTTGTCGCGCTCCAGGCGCGCCCTTACGAACCGTTCGGCCGACACCCGCGGTCCCTGGCCTCCGCCGTAATCGCCGGGGATCACGGGCCGTGAGGCGAGGCCCTTCATTCGAAGCTGATCCTCAATGTTCATATCGGCCTCCTTCCTCTAAAAGAAATCCTTGATCCAACGAACGGTCCGGTCGTACGCCGCCGAGACGCCGGCGCCGGCCGGCGCGTGGCCATTGCCTTGATGGCGAAGCTTGGTTCCCCAGCGAAGCAGCCCGACCGCCGTCGCGTAGGCCGGCCCACTGATCTGGTCGCTCATGCCGATGGTCTGGGTCGGCTGCCCGATCCGGACGGGCAGGTCGAGGAGGGACTGGGCGGCTTCGGTGAAGCCGAGCAACCGGCACCCACCGCCGGTGAAGACGATGCCGCCCGGCAGGAACCCGTCGTGGCCGCCGCGACGCATCTCGATCCGAACCATCTCGAGGATCTCACGGGCGCGCGGCGCAATGATCTCGGCCAGGTGTCGGCGCGGCACCACCTGCACCCGATCCTGCCCGATCTGATGAAGCTCGACCATCTCCTCACGCGGAATGTTGGCGGGAATCGCGTGGCCATAGTTGACCTTGAGCATTTCGGCCTCGGTCAGCGTGGTGCGCAGCCCGATGGCGACGTCATTGGTGACGTGCGTGGCGCCCACCGGCAAGACCGCCGTGTGCACGACGCTGCCATCGGTAAAGAGCGCGACGTCGGTGGTGCCACCGCCGACGTCGACCAGCGCCACGCCGAGGTCCAGCTCATTGTCACTGAGCACGGCCTCGGCCGAGGCCAGCACCTGGACCACAAGGTCCTCGACGCTCATGCCCGATTGATGCACGCATTTGACGACGTTTTGCACCGCGGTCAGAGAGCCC
>Ga0209689_1002124_pt1 | contig 14859 bp, 10 predicted proteins | sample GraSoiAngelo_149_FD_187119 | JGI IMG/M metagenome (GOLD analysis project Ga0209689, IMG submission 187119) | Grasslands soil microbial communities from the Angelo Coastal Reserve, California, USA - 14_1009_09_30cm (SPAdes) (version 2) | ecosystem: Environmental > Terrestrial > Soil > Grasslands ...
ATCGTCAGCAACGACAACGGCTGGTGGGAGTTCCAAAAGCTCCGCGAGGGCGAGAAGACCCTGCCGGGCACCCACGCTCTCTTCGTGTACGACCTGGCGCCCGACGGCACGCTGAGCAACCGCCGCGTCTTCAAGGACTATAGCAAGGACCGGACGCCGCCCTGCAGCGGGCCCGACGGGCTCGTCGCCGACTCAGAGGGAAACCTCTGGGTGGTCGAGCGCTGTGAGCACCGTCCGGGTGTCACGGTGTACTCGCCCGACGGCACCGAGCTCGCGCACATCTCGACCGGCAAGGAGCTGCCCACGAACGTCGGCTTCGGCCGCGGCGAGGACTCCAACCTCCTCTACCTGACCTCCGGCAAGAGTGTCTACCGGATCCGGGTGGGGAAGAAGGGCTACCAGCTCCCGTAAGCCTGGACGCCGGGGGCCGGGGAGGCGCCTCCCCGGCCCGCTTGCCCTCGACGGTACACTCGACCTCGATCGCCCCGTGCGGCCGGCCCGAGCCGGCCGGCGGGCCATCAAGCTCGATGGAGGGACTGATGCGGCGTATCGTCGTCCGGGTCGCGTGGCTCCTCGCGCTGACGGGCTGCGCCGGGCTCACCGTCGGCGACCGCCCGGCGGCCAGGGCCGAGCTGCGCGACGCGACCGGCCGAGCGGTCGGGACGGCGCGGCTCGAGCAGGTGGGCGACGGCGTCCACCTCGTCCTCGAGCTGACCGGGCTGCCACCGGGCGTCCACGCCGTGCACCTCCACGCGGTCGGCCGCTGCGACCCCCCGGACTTCGCGTCGGCGGGCGGCCACTTCAACCCCGGGAAGCGCCAGCATGGGCTCGAGAACCCCCAGGGGCCGCACGCGGGCGACCTGCCAAACATCACGATCGACGCGGACGGCACGGGCCGCCTGGAGACCGTGACCGAGCGCGTCACGCTCGGGAGCGGGCCCACGTCGCTCTTCGACGCCGACGGGAGCGCGCTGGTCGTCCACGCAAGACCCGACGACTTCAGGACCGACCCCGCCGGCCTCGCGGGCGCCCGCATCGCCTGCGGGATCGTCGTGAAGGTCGAGCCGCCCAAGCCCGAGCCGGTCCGCGGCTACTGAGCGCGGTCAGCGCCAGGCGAGCACCCCGAGGCCGGCGGCGAGGCTGGCGACGGTCAGCGGCGCGCCGACGCGCAGGTATTCCCCGAAGCCGAGCGTGACGCCCTCGCCGCGCGCGCACTCGGCGACGATGAGGTTCGCGACCGACCCCACGAGGGTGAGGTTGCCGGCCAGGGTCGCCGCCATCGCGAGCACGAGCCACGCCGCCCGCGGCGCCGCGAACGTCGGGATCACGCTCTTGAAGAGCAGCACGGCGGGGACGTTCGACACGAGGTTCGAGAGCAAGAGCGCCGCCGTCGACAGGACGAGCGGCCGGTCGAGGGCGAGGCGTCGGGCCAGGCGGAAGGCGTCGTCGGCGAGCCCGGTCGCCTCCACGGCGCCGATCACGATGAAGAGCCCGCAGAAGAGCACGAGCAGGCCGAAGTCGATCTCGCCGTACACGCGGGTCGGCCGCACCCGCCGCGTGATCAGGAGTGCCGCGGCGGCGCCGAGCGCCGCCGGCGCCACCGGGTAGCCCGCGAAGAACGCGCCCAGCATCCCGCCGGTGACGATCAGGCTCTTCACCAGCACCGCCCGGTGGACCGTGACGCGCAGGGGGTGGGGGCGCTCGGGCAGCGGCCGGGCGAGCTCCCTCCGGTAGACCCAGGCGATGATCAGGACGTCCAGCCCGAGCCCGATCACCGCCACCGGTCCGAGCGCCGCCAGGAAGGCCCCGTACGGGATCCCCGACAGGCTCCCCACGATCATGTTCTGCGGGTTGCCGGTGATCGTGGCCACACTCCCCAGGTTGCTCGCGGTCGCCAGGGCGATCAGGTACGGGACCGGGCGGAGCCCGAGACTCCCGACGATCTGGATGACGAGCGGCGTCAGCACCAGGCAGACGACGTCGTTCACGAAGAACGCCGACAGGACGCCGGCGGAGGCGATCACCGCCACCAGCAGGCCGAGCGGGCTTCGCGCGCGCCCGATGGCCCAGGCGGTCACGAGGCCGAAGAACCCCGAGAGGTCGAGGTAGGCGGCGACGATCATCATCCCGAAGAGGAGGACCAGGGTCGGCACGTCGACGGCCGCCACTGCCTGCGGCAGCGGCAGGACGCCGGTGACGACCACGAGCCCGGCGCCGATGATGGCGGCGCCCGTCCGGTCGATGCGAAAGCCCGGCAGCGTGCCGACCGCGAAGACGAAGTAGGTGGCGAGGAAGATGCCGCCCGCGATGAGCTCGCGGGTCGGGCCGGTCACCGCCGCTGGCGGCGGCGCTCCGTGGCGCGCTCGGCCTCGAGCCGTTCGAGCGCGACCTCGGAGTGGTCGGCGAAGCACATTGCGGCGGCGATCGCGCGGTGGCCGGCCTGCTCGGCGATCAGGCGGTGCATCTGCTGGCAGATCCGCCGGTACGCCGGGTGGCCCTGCGGCGTCGTGCGCAGCTCGATCAGGTGCAGCGCCTCCCGCGCGTTCATGTGCATGTAGAAGCGTACCCGGTAGGCCATCGCGACCGCGTACGGCGCGACCTCGGGGAGCCCCGCCGCCACGAGGGCGTCGTAGAGTTCCGCCGAGTCGGTGAGCACGCGGGCCCAGTCGGCGACGGCGCCCGCCTCCTCGACGGCGGCGGGCGCCTCCCAGCCGTGCCGCGGCGACAGCGGCTGCCACTCGAGCGTCAGCAGCCGGTGGCGCTGGAGGTCGCGGAAGGCGCCGTAGTCGCCGAGGATGTCGAAGCGGTACGCCGTCCGCTCGAAGGCGCGGCCGGGCTTGTGGCGCCGGTTCGTGCGTGCCCCGACGTAGGCGGCCAGCACGGCGCGCCGCTCGTCCGGCGACAGCCGGCGAGCGAGCTCGAGGAGCTGGTCGTCTGGGAGCGTCGCGGCGGGGTAGAGCGCGGCGGCCACCACCTTCAGCTCGCCGTCGGGATCGAAGTCCGTCAGGGTGACCTCGCCGCGCCCTTCCGGGCTCACGCCGGCCAGGAGCCGCCCGGCCGTCGCGTGCGCCGCCACCCGCGTCTCCGCCAGGTAGGCCGACCAGGCCCCGCCGCGCGCCGGGACGTCGACGCGCCGGAGGAAGGCGGGGATGACCGTGCGGAGTTCGCGCAGCATCTCGTCCGCGTACCACCGGACCTCGGCGAGCGGGTGCGCGCGCATCCGGAGCAGGAGCTGCTCCCACGCCTGGCCACTCCCGTAGATGCCGACGTTTGAGGTGGTCGCCGCGGGCAGGAGGCCCCGCAGCGTGTCGAGGGCCTTGGCGCGGATCGTCAGCCGATAGACGCCGTCGGACTCCTCGGGTGCCTTCGGGAACGCCCGCGCGTAATGCTCGCGGAGCCGCGGCAGCCACGCCTTGTAGGTGTCGAACGCGCGGTCGAGCGTGCGCACGTAGCGCGCCCGGAGCTCCCCCGCGAGCTCGGCGGGGACGTGGTAGCGATAGCGGCCACCGGGCTGGTCGTCGTAGGGCACGTAACGGGTGGATTGCTCGAGGTACGCCATCAGCCGGCCCCACTCGAGCACCTTGGTCAGGACGTTGGACACGCCCTCGCAGGCCAGGTGCACGCCGCCGAGCTGCGCGACGGAGTCGTCGCCGTACTCGACGAAGACGCGCGCGTAGAGCTCCTCCGCCCGGGCGAGGCCAGGCGCGGGCGGCCGGCCGGTCGCCCCCCCGTCCCCGCCCGCCTCGAACTCGCCGGCGAACTCGTCGAGGAACAGGCGGCGCAGCGACTTCGGCGACCGCGAATAGCGGGCGAAGAGCGCCCCCTTCACGACCTCGGGGAGGTTGACGAGGGCGAAGACCGGGCCGTCGAGGGTGGAGAAGTAGGGGGCCAGCGCGCCGCGCTCGGCCGGCGTGAAGGCTTCGGTCATTCGTGCCCGGCGAGGGGCGCCGCCCCGCTCATGGCGAGCGATTTTAGCAGGTCGAGCGGCGGCAGAGCGACGCCCCGCGGGCGCTCCGCCGGGCCTGGGCCCGGCCGGGAGCGCCCGCGGGGAGGTCCGCGCCGCTCAGCTCTTGATCGTGAGGAAGAGCGCCGAGCCCTGGCGGTGGACCAGGAGCAGCGTCGGCTTGCCGTCCGACCGCTTCTCCACCGCGCGCCGGAGATCCTCCACGGAGCTCACCGGCTGGCGATCGACCTCGGAAATGACGTCGCCGGGCCGGATGCCGGCTTCGGCGGCCGGGCTGCCGTCCTGGACCTCGCGCACCACGAGGCCGTGCTCGATGGAGACGCCGAGCTGGCGCGCGATGTCCGGGGTGAGCGGCTCAACCGCGAGCCCGAGCTTCGTGTGCTTGCCGCCGGCACCGCCCCCGGCCGCCGCGGTCTCTTCCTTGTCCGTGAGCCGCGCGATCGTCGGCGTGAGGACGAGCGGTTTGCCCTCGCGGATCACCCGCATGGTCACGCCCTTGCCGACCGGGGTCGCCGCGACGAGCCGCGACAGGTCGGTGGTCCGGCTGATCTTCTGGCCGTCGAACTCGACGATGATATCGCCCGACTTCACGCCGATCCGGGCCGCCGGCGAGCCGTCGAAGACGCTCGAGACGAGCGCGCCGTCGTAGCGGGAGACGCCGAAGGTCTTGGCGAGATCCGCGGTGAGCGGCTGGATCGTCACGCCGAGCCACCCTCGGGTCACGCTCCCGTGGTCGGCGAGCTGGGGCACGACGAACTTCGCCATGTTGATCGGCACCGCGAAGCCAATGCCCACCGACCCGCCGCTCCGCGTGAAGATCGCGGAGTTGAGGCCGACGGCCTCGCCCTTGGCGTTGACGAGGGGCCCGCCCGAGTTGCCCGGGTTGATCGAGGCGTCGGTCTGGATGAAGTCGTCGTAGGGCCCGCCGCCGATCACGCGCCCGGTGGCGCTGACGATGCCGGTCGTCACGGTCTCCTCGAGCCCGAACGGATTGCCGATCGCCATCACGGGCTCGCCCACCTGGAGCGCGCTCGAGTCCCCGAGCGGGATCACGGGCAGGCCGGCGGCGTCGATCTTCAGGAGCGCGATGTCGGTCTTCGGGTCCCGGCCCACGACCTTGGCCGTGAACTCACGCCCGTCGCTGAGCTTGACCTGGACCTCGGTCGCCTCGTCGACGACGTGGTTGTTCGTCAGGATGTAGCCGTTGCCGTTCATGATGAACCCCGAGCCCCGGCCCAAGGTCGGGCGATGCTCCTGCTGCGGCGGGCCGAAACGCTTGAAGAACTCCCGGAACTCCTCCGGCATCTGCGGCTGGTCCTGCTCGCCGGTGAGCTTGGTCGTGACGTTCACGACGGCCGGTTTGACCGCCTTCACGATCTCCACCCAATTCGGGGCGGTGACGGTCGGCGCGGGCAGCGATGGGTTCCGCTCGGTCCAGAGGTGGCCGGCGGAGTCCGTAAACCCGATCCGCGGACCGAGCGCGAAGACGGCCAGAATGGCCAGGAACGCGATGGGCGGAGCCCACCGCCGGTACGAGCCTATCCGATGCATACGTGAGCCTCCTTAGGGTTGGGGCGACGAATCTCACCCTGCAAGACGTTCGACCCCCGCCCCATATTCTCCCGAGCCCCGGCGTTGCCGCCCACTTTTCTCTCCCTCGGCCGCCCGGCGCCGTGTCTCCCTCACCGCGCCGGCGGCGGCCCGAGGACCACCGTGGTGAGCGGGTGGAGGTAGCTCCGGGCGACCCGCAGCAGGTCCTCGACGGTGACGGCCTCGACGGCCGCGCGGTACCCAGTGGGAAAGTCGTAGCCCACGCCGATGGTCGCGAAAAACGCCAGATACCAGGCCTGCCGCGCGTTCGTGCGCCGGTCCATCTCGTAGGTCCCCAGCAGGTAGGCCTTGGCGCGGAGGAGCTCCGGGGCGCTGACCCGCTCGGCGCGGATCCGCTCGATCTCCCGCCGGAGCGCCTCCTCGGCGCGGGCCGCGTTTCCGGGTGCGGTGTTCATGTAGACGAGGAAGGAGCCCGGCTCGCGCAGCGGATCGAAGAACGCGGCCACCGTGTAGGCGAGGGCCTGCTTGTCCCTGAGCTCGACGAAGAGCCGCCCGGCCTGGCCGCCGCCCAGGACGGTACCGAGGAGCTTCACCGCGGCATAGTCCCGGTCAGCGACCCGCGGCGCGAGGCTCCCCACGAGGATCTGCGTCTGCTGCGACGCCTGCTCCACGACGGTCCGGCCGCCGGCGGGCTTCGGCGCGGCCAGCGGGGCGTCGTCGCCCGTCCCCCCGCGCGGCAGACCGCCGAAGAGGCGCCGGGCCTCGGCCGTCACCTCGGCGGCCGGCACCTGGCCGCTGACGGCGAGCACCATCCGCTCCGGACGATAGAATCGCCGGTACCACGCGACGATGGCGGCCTGGTCGATCCGCGCGAGCGACTCGGGGGTGCCGAGGGTGGGCAGGCCGTACGGGTGTGTCCCGTAGAGCGTGGCGAAGAACACGTCGAAGGCGTGCGTGGGCGGATTGTCCCGGCGCTTCTGGACCCGTGCCAGCAGGAAGTCGCGCTGAGCCTGGACCTGGTCGGGCTGGAAGGCCGGCTCGAGCGCCAACTCGGCCGTCAGCCCGAGCAGCTCCCGCCAGAATCGGGCGAGCGCGGTACCCCGGATCTCCGAGTAGTCGGTGTCGCCGTTGGCGGAGAGCCTGCCGCCGAGACCAGTGATCGCCTCCGCGATCTCGCCGCCGTTGCGCTTGGCGGTCCCGGTCACCATCACGGCCTGGACGAAGTTGGAGAGGCCGCCGTCGGCCGCGGTCTCCCAGCGCGTGCCCATCCGGACCAGCAGCGAGACCGCGACCACCGGCGCCGCCGGGTTTGCCCGTACGAGCAGGGTGACGCCGTTGTCGAGCCGCTCCCGGACCACCGGCAGCTCGCCGGCGGCGGCGGGCGCCGCCAGCACGAGCGCCGCCAGCGCGCCCGGAAGCAGCCTCCTCACCGGGCGCCCGCCTCGGGCACGAAGCGCACCCGCGCGTACTCGCCGAAGTACTTCCGGGCGGCGGCCTGGATCTGGGCGGCGGTGGTCTGGCGGAGCCGCGTGAGATAGCCGAGCTCCTCCGCCAGGGTCCAGTTCGTCTCGGCCTCGCCGTAGTCGCGGGCGAGCCCCTCCGCGGTCTCGATGTCGAAGGCGTAGTTCGCCTCGGCCGTGATGATCGCGCGCTGCCGCTCGGCCTCGCCGACGCCGTCCTGCTGCAGGCGGCGGATCTCGGCGAGGATCGCGGCCTCGGCGCGGTCGAGGTTCTCGGGCTCGAGGCGCGCCGTCACGGTCACGAGGCCTCCCCGCTGCCGCGTGACGTAGCCGGCCTCGACCGCCGACACGAGGGCCAGCCGGTCCCGCACGACGACGCTCAGGCGCGAGCTCGGCGAGTCGCCGAGGATGTACGTGAAGAGGTCGGTCGCGGCGGCGTCCGGGTCCGCCACCGCAGGCGCCTTGAAGGCGAGCCCGAGGTAGGCCTGCTTCTCGGGTCGCGGCACGTCGACGGAGCGCCCGCCGAGATCGGGCGGGGGCGGCATCGGCGCCCGCGGGCTGTCCGGGCCCCGCAGCCGACCGAACGCGTCGTCCGCGGCCCGGCGGATCAGCCCGGGATCGACGGCGCCGACGACCACCAGGCTCATGTTCTTCGGCACGTAGTGCTTGTGGTAGTAGCCGGCGAGCTGCTCGCGCGTCAGCGCCCGGATCTGCTCCGGCGTCCCGAGGATCGGCCGGCCGTACGAGGTCGGGCGGTAGGCCTCTTCGGAGAGCCGCCGGGCCAGGAACCGGTCGGGGTCGTCCTCGGTCAGGCGCACCTCGTCGAGCACGACGAGCCGCTCGCGGTCGAGCTCGGCCTGGTCGAAGCTCGCGTTGACCGCGATGTCGGCGAGGAGCGCGATGCCCGCCGCCGCCTGGCCGGCGGGCAGCAGCAGGTCGAAGTGGGTGAAGTCGTAGGAGGTGAACGCGTTGTCCTGACCCCCGACGCCCTCCACCATCCGGTCGATGGAGCCGGGCGGACGCGTCGGCGTGCCCTTGAAGAGCATGTGCTCGAGGTAGTGCGAGAGTCCGAGCTCGTCGGGCGCCTCGTCGCGGCCGCCGACCCGCATCCAGAGCTGGAGCGCGACCACCTCGCTCGCGCGCTGCTCCTGCACGATCAGGACGACGCCGTTGCCGAGCACGTGACGCTCCGGGCGGGGTCGCCCCGGGTCCTCGCCGCGCGCGACACCACCGCACGCCAGGAGCAGGAGGAGGGCGGTCACCACGAGCGGGCGGACCCGAACGCACATCCGACTGGAGCGTACCATCAAACAGAAGGGGACGCGAGGACGCGGACCGGGGGGAGTCCCTCATCCGAGAGACCGTGCGCGGCTCGCCGCGGCGCAGCGGGAGCTGCCTCGTGGCGAGGCGGCCGCGCCGGGTCACTCCGGCCCCGGAGGCCGCTCCGGCCAATCGCGTCGGTCGCGAGACGAGATCGCCCGGGCAGCCGCCCGACGTGAGGCCGAGGCTCACGGCGGCACGCCGCGCCGTCCCCAAAACCGGCGCGGGCATCGCGGGATGTCGTCTCGACTCCCCCAGCGCGTCGCGCCAGGCAGGTCGGCGGACCGACGGTCGACCCGCGACGGCCCAGACGGGACGCCGTTCCGGACCGTCTGGTCTATGATGGTCGTCCGATGAGGCCCGGGTGGCGAGGCTCGCTCCTGGCCGCGCTGCTGGTCGCGGGCGCGGCCCTCCCCGCGCAGGCCCAGCTCTTCCTGGCGTCGCGCCCGCACCCGGAGTTCGCGATCGGCCCGCTGTTCGTCCGCGCCAGCGTGGGGCCGGCGCTCGGCCCGGTCACGGTCGACGTCCTCTGGAGCCTGGAGATCCCGTCCACCAGGAGCGCCGGCACCCTCGAGCAGGATCTCTACCTCCTCTGGCCCGGCGAGGTCGGCGATCTGACGGCACCCGGCCCGCCCGATCCCGCGCTCGCCCGCGACCTCGAAGCTCGCGGGTTCGCGACGCTCACCGAGGGTCGGCTGCCGCTCTCGGCCCTGAGCCTCTATCACGTCGGCCAAGACCGGAAGCCCGAGCCGCTCGGCGGCGCGCCGTTCGTGACCTACGTCCGGAGCGACCGCGCCTTCGGGCTCAGCGCGCCGGCGACCCTGATCCGCATCCCGTGGACGCCGAGGCTCGCGAACCGCGCCTGGCTGGTCGACCTACGCCTGCGCGTCCCCGCTCTCGTCAAGCCCGAGAGGGCGCTCTGGATCGAGAAGGCCTTCTGGGGGCCCCGGCACGTGGTCTCGCTCGGCTACTACCAGGTCCAGGGCCGCGCCCTCTTCCCGTTCTACTTCGCGCAGCGGGATCGCGTCGTCCCGCTCGGCGAGGCGCCGGCCGAGCTGCTGATCAACTTCGCGGACGCGGACCACCTCAAGGTCGAGCAGGTCGTCCCCGAGTCGAGCACCCGACGGCTCAGCGAATCGCTCGAGAGCACCGAGGTTGTCTCGACCTATCTCGACAAGTCGCGGGGCGTCGCCCCCCAGCAGCTCACGGTGCACTTCGGCTACTTCTCGAGGCTGCAGGGGCTCGCGGTGGTCCTGATTCCCCTGGTCTTCTTCGTCCTCGGCAACCTGGCGGGGCCGCTGCTCCAGCGCCTGGCCGCGCGGCTCCACCGGACCCTCACGGCCCGCGTCCAGCTCGGCCGCCCCCAGGCGACCCCGCGGGGGCGGCAGGCCGGCCCGGTCGTCTCGCGCGACACGCTGGCGCGCCTCGTCCCCGGGGAGACGACCTACGACGAGGTGATCCGGCTCTGCGGGCCGGACGCGGAGCACCACGAGCAGCTCGGGGCGCCCGGCCGCCGGACCCTCGTCTACCGCGGCCGGCGCCTGGTCCCCTACCGCAAGCGCGCGTTCTGGCTCCTCTCGACGCTGAGCCACTGGGACGTCGAGGAGCACACGACCCAGATCGAGCTCGAGGACGATCGCGTGCGCCAGGTCCAGGCCCACGTCCGGCGCTCGCGCAGCGCCGCGCCCGCGACGCCGTAGCGCCTCGGCTCGACGCGACCGGGCACGCGCCCGGCGGGAGCGTCAGTGGGCCAGGTGGTAGGGAACGTCGGTGACGATGACGTCCTTCCGGAACAGGAGCGCCCCCTTGATCAGGAGCGCCGTCTGATTGTGGAGCAGGTGCTGCCACCAGCGGTGGGGGATGAACTCGGGGAGGACGATCGTCACCACCCGCCGGACCTCCCCCTGCTCCTCCTGCAGGTGGTCGATGTACTCGAGGAGCGGGGTGAGCACGGACCGGTAGGGCGACGTGAGGATCACGAGCGGGACCCCCATCCCCCACTTGATCCACTTCTCCTCAAGGGCCCGCGTGGCCGCGGGGTCCGTCTCCACGTAGACGGCCTTCGCCTCCGGCGAGAGCAGCTTCGCGTACTGCACGGCGGCGACCACGCCGCGATGGACGTCGCCGATCGGCACCAGGACGGTGTGGCGGATCGGCGGCGGCCCGCCGTAGCCCTCGAGCGAGAGCTGGTCGGCCACGAGCGCGTAGTGCCGGTTGACCGTCTGGAACATGAGGACCAGGATCGGCACCAGGAGCACAACGATCCAGGCGCCGTGCGTGAACTTCGTGACCGCGATGACGATCGTCACGACGCCGGTGAGGAGGGCGCCGGCGCCGTTGATCAGGAGCCGCCACCGCCACCCCGCGCCCCGCTCCCGGTACCAGTGCCGGACCATCCCGGCCTGCGAGAGCGTGAACGAGATGAAGACGCCCACCGCGTAGAGCGGGATCAGCGCATGGGTGTCGCCGCGGAAGGCGATGATCAGGAGGGCGGCGAAGGCGCCGAGGATCACGATGCCGTTCGAGAAGACGAGACGATCGCCGCGCTTCGCGAACTGGCGCGGCGCGTAGCGGTCCTGGGAGAGGAGCGACGCCAGCCGCGGAAAGCCGGCGAACGAGGTGTTGGCGGCGAGGATCAGGATCAGCGCCGTCGCCGCCTGGATCAGGTAATAGAAGGCCCCGCGGCCGAAGAGCGCCCGCCCCAGCATCGACACCACCGTCTCGTGCTCGACCGGCACCACCCGGTAGGCCTGGGCGAGCAAGGTGAGCCCGAGGAAGAGCACGGCGAGGATCCCCGCCATCCAGCGGCTGGTGACGGCCGCGTTGTGCGCCTCCGGCTCCTTGAACGCCGGCACGCCGTTCGAGATCGCCTCCATTCCCGTCATCGCGGTGCAGCCCGACGCGAACGCGCGCAGGACGAGGAAGCCGGAGAGCGTGGTCGCCGGGTGCACGACGGTCTCGGTGAGCGGCCGGACCTCGCCGAGCGCGTACCGGATCAGGCCGGTCAGGACGAGGGCCCCGAAGGTGAAGATGAAGAGGTAGGTGGGCACCGCGAAGATGCGGCCCGACTCGCGGACGCCGCGCAGGTTGCCGAAGGCGATCACGGCGATGCAGGCGACCCCGAGGGTGACCCGGTACGGGAAGAGCGCGGGGAACGCCGACGTGATGGCGGCGACGCCGGCCGCGACCGACACCGCGACCGTCAGCACGTAGTCGATCATCAGCGAGGCCGCCGCCACGAGGCCCGGGGTCGGACCGAGGTTGACGCGGGCGACGATGTACGAGCCGCCGCCGTTGGGGTACGCGTGGATCGTCTGCTGGTAGGAGATCGCCACGACGATCAGGAGGAGCGCGATGGCGACCGCGACCCAGATCGCGAGCCCCAGGGCCGCGGAGCCTGCGAGGACGAGGACCCGGAGGATTTCCTCGGTCGCGTATGCGGTGGACGAGAGGGCGTCGGAGGCGAAGACGGCCAGCGCGACCGTCTTGGAGAGACGCTCGTGGCGGGCCAGGGAGAGCGGCATCGGGGCGCCGACCACGAAGCGCTTCAAGAGACTGGTTTCCATCGTCCTCCCGTCGCGCCGGCGGCGGCGCGCCCGCGCGATCAGATACGCCTTCTATCATAACCGCCCGGGGCGACCGCAACGGGTCGGTCGCGTGAGGCTAAAGGCCCGCGCGCGGGCGGGCGTCCCGCTCGAGAAAGTAGTTGATCCAGGAGGAGGTCCCGGCGAGCCCGGGGTCGGCCGGCGGGATGTAGGCGCGGAGCCCGTCGAGCCGCCCCGCGGCCCGGGCGCGCGCGTACACCGCCCCCCAGATGCACGGCTTGTCCTCGACCTCGCAGCGCCCGTGGGCGGTGCCGCCGCACGGCCCGTTCCGCTCGTGCTTGGGGCAGGTCAGCGGGCAGACGTACTCCAGGTCGCCGAGCACGCAGTTGCCGCAGGCCTGGCAGCCGAACGCGGGCTGCTTGAGCGCGAACTCGAGCCGCTCGACGGCGCGGGCCAGGCCGCGCGACCGGTCGATCGCGCGGAAGATCCCGCGGAGGCCCTTCCGGAGCCACGTCTCGCGGCGGACCGGGAAGAGGCGGCCGAGCGTGTCGAGGACGAGCGGGATCGCCTCGCGGCGCGGGCCGCGCGCCCGCGGGGCCTCCCGGTACAGGTAGAAGCCGTCGGGCCGGCCGAACCGGAGCTCCGCCGCGAACTCCTCCCAACGCGGCGCGAGCACGTCGCTCCGCGCGATGAGGCGGGCGATCAGCTCGGGGTCCTGAGTGCCGCCGATGTAGGCGCCGGCGTAGCCGAGCCCCCGCAGCACGGCGATCGTCCGCGCCGCACGCTCGAGCCGGGCGCCGAGGCCGCCGTCGGCGGCGGCGCTCTCGCGCTCGACGAGCGCCAAGAGCTCGGGCGGGACCCAGCAGCCGGGCGGCTCGCCGCGCGCCATCTTCGCGGCCGTCCTTGGGCCGAGCAGGTAGACGTTGCCGACGAGGGGCAGCCGGAGCCCGCGCTCGTCGACCCAGCGCTTGAGCTCCCGGAACTTCTCGGCGTCCCAGCCGACCTGGGTGATCGCGTAGTCGGCGCCCGCCCGGGCCTTCTTCTCGAGCTTCAGGTACTGGTAGACGCAGTCGGACTCGAGGTACTTGAAGGGAGAGACGGCGACGGCCACGTGGAACGGCGGGCCCGCCCGCCGCAGGCCGGCGATCAGCGAGACGAGCTGGACGGCGTCGATGTCGTAGACGGCCGGGGGCCGGTCCTGGCCGACGGGCGCCGTCGGCCAGTCGCCCGACATCGCGAAGACGTTCTCGATGCCGAGCGCCGCCGCGTCTTCGAGCAGCTTGCGGAGGCCGTGCCGGTCGAGGCTGACGCAGGTGACGTGGAGGCTCGGGGTGAGGCCGCGCGCGCGGGCGGCGGCGCCGATGCGGAGGGGGTCGTGCCCGGGGGCGCCGCCGGCGTAGGAGGTGATGCTGCCCGCGACGACGCCGGGCACCCGCGCCAGCCCGGAGGCGATCTCGAGCAGCCGCGCCTCGCGGGCGAGCCGGCTCGCCACCAGCTCGACCAGGTAGCAGAAGCGCCCCGCCGCGAGCGCCGCCCGGAGCGGGTTAGAGCTCGCCACGAACGATCTTGGTTCCCTCGACCATCGCGGCCAGCTTCTGGAACGCGACCTCGCCCGGCAGGTGGAGCAGCCCGCAGTCGGGGTTGATGTACAGGCGCTCGGCGGGGACCACGTCGAGGGCGCGGCGGATGCGCTCCCCGACCATCGCGGGGGTCTCCACCGTGTGGCTCTTGACGTCGATGACCCCGAGCCCGAGCTCGAACGGCGGCTCGAACTCCCGGAAGAGCCCCAGGTCCTCGACCCCCCGCCGCGCGAACTCGAGCGTGAGCTGGTCGAGCTTTGCCTCCAGGATGGCGGGGAAGAGGTAGCGGTAGCTCCCCTCCCAGGACGGCTTGCCGTAGCGGTTGCCGTAGCAGACGTGCAGGCCGATCTTCGCCTCCACTCCGTCCACCATGACGTTCAGGGCCGGGATGCTCCAGGTCAGGTCCTCGGGGAAGCCCGAGTAGTAGGGCTCGTCGACCTGCAGGTAGGTCGCCCCCGCCTTGACCAGCTCGCGCAGCTCGAGGTTCAGCGCGCGGGCCACGTCGAGCGCGAACTCGGCCTCGTCCTTGTAGTGCTCGTTGCGGATGCGTTTGACGAGCGAGTGCGGCCCGGTGACCGTGAACTTCGTCGCGCGATCGGTGTAGCGGCGGAGGAAGCGGAAGTCCTCGACGAGGCCGAGCGTCGCCATCGGCATCTTGCCGCGGATCACGCTGTCGAAGAAATCGTAGTAGAACTTCTTCGACCCGTGGTCGATCTCGACGCCCGGCAGCCGGAGCGCGAAGTAGTCGATCAGGTTGTCGCGGCGCAGCTCGCCGTCGGTGACGATGTCGATGCCCGCCGCCTCCTGGTCCTTGATCGCGGCCTTCACCGCGGTGTCGTGGATCTCGTCGAGATCGTGCCGGCTGATGCGCCGGAGGAAGTAGTCCGTCTTGAGGCGCTCGAGCCAACCCGGCATCGCGTAGGATCCGACGACGGCCGTCGGGAGCAGGGGCCGCTGGTTCGTCATCGTCGCCGGCGGGGGCCCCGGCCCCGCCCTCTTCGCGCGTCGATCGCCACGCTCGGTCTCCAGTCTTCCCCCCGGCTAATCCCGCTGGGTGGTGTAGAGGATCTTGGTCCGCGAATCGGGGCGGTAGTGGAAGGGCGCGAAGTGCACGTCGTACCCCGCGCGCGCGCCGACCTCACGGAGGAGTGCCCCGTTGATCCAGTTCACGACCGAGCCGTCGAGCTTGCCCGGACCCCGGAAGCCCTGCCGGTACTCGTCCATGTCCGTGACGAAGATGTCCTGCACCTGGAGGAAGCCGCGCGGGTGGAGGAGCGGCACCGTGTTCAGGAAGCTCTCGACGGCGCCGGTGGACAGATGGAACCGCACCTCCGCGGGCGCCGCGCGCACGCACTCCTCGATGTGGGCCGGGTCGAGGCCGCTCGGCAGCCGCGCCGCGGCGAGGTCCTCCAGCTCGACGAGCCGCTCCTCGAGCCTCA
>Ga0209689_1002125_pt1 | contig 14857 bp, 14 predicted proteins | sample GraSoiAngelo_149_FD_187119 | JGI IMG/M metagenome (GOLD analysis project Ga0209689, IMG submission 187119) | Grasslands soil microbial communities from the Angelo Coastal Reserve, California, USA - 14_1009_09_30cm (SPAdes) (version 2) | ecosystem: Environmental > Terrestrial > Soil > Grasslands ...
CGCTTCAGCAAGTCCAGCGCTTCCTGCCCGCGTCCGGACGCCGTCACGTCGTACCCTTCGAGTTGCAGGACACTGGCGCAGGTCTCGCGCAGGGTGTGCTCGTCATCGACGACCAACACCCGGATCCGCGCCTTCGCTTCCGGGCCGATCGGCAACAGTGCGGCGAGGCCCTGGGTCGCCTCGCGCGTCGCGAAAGTCGAAGAACTCGGTCGGGTCACGGTTGATCGATCCTCGGATTGGGTGGTCCCGGACCCGGGTAATGCAGGGATCAGGCCATCCCTGTCGCGACCTTGCAGCAGCGCGGCATCTCGTGATGGGATGGGCACATGCGGGGGTAACCGGCGGGGGAGCACCTACTCTCGGGATGCACTGTTCTGCGCCCGGATGCCCGCCCTCCCTGCCCTGAATTGCGGCAACGACGCAGCAGGAGCGCCGAGCGCGAGCGGGCCGCCAGCGGTACCGGACTTGCTGTGGAGGGGTCGCGACACAAGGAGACACCCGGCAAATGGAGAGACAGCTTCCCGAGCGCGTTGACCCGGCGGTGCTCGGCGCCCCGCGCCCGTGGGCGGCGGAAGAGGTCGCCGCGCCATCGCCGGAGCGGGGGTTGGATTGGCGGCGCATCGCTCAGGTGGTGACGCGCTTCAAGTGGCTCGTCTTGGGAATCACGGCGGCCGGCGGAGCCGCCGGGTTCGCGGCCACCAAGGTTGTTCGCCCGCAGTACCTAACTCAGGTGACGGTGTTTATCGACCAGCCGGATCCCCGCGGCGGCAACGACCGCGGCGGGCCGATCCGTTCCGGGCAGGTCCTCGATCCCGAATCGTGGATCGATTTGCTGCGCTCGTACGCAGTCCTGGACCGCGTCGCGCGCGACCTGCGCCTCTTCCTGCAGCTGCCCAAGGGCCCCGACCCCGCCCTCCGCTCTTTCAACGTCGCGGATCAATTCCGCCCCGGTGCCTACCGCCTCACGACCGACGCGGCGCGCGCCTACGTGTTGGCGAAGGTGGACGGTGGCGTGTTGGAGCGCGGGACGGTAGGTGACTCGATCGGGAGGGGCATCGGGTTCCTGTGGGCGCCGCCTGCCGAATCGCTACCACCCGGGCATACGGTGGAGTTCCGGCTGCAGACGGCGCGCGAAGCCGCGCTCCACTTGAGCGACGCGCTCGACGCCCACATGGACTACAACGGCAACTTCCTCAAAATCGAGCTGCGGGGCGGCGATCCCGCGCGCATCACGAGGATCCTCAACGCGGTGGCGGAGCGCTACGTGGAGGTCGCCGCCGAGCTTAAGCGGGGCCGGCTCACCGAGCTGACGAGCATCATCGGCGATCAGGTCCGCACGGCGAAGCAGAGCCTCGACTCGGCCGAAGGTGATCTGGAGAGCTTCCGGCGGCGCACGATCACGCTGCCGCCGGACGCCGTGGCCGCCGGGGGCGATACCCCGCGGGATCCGGTCCTGGGGGACTTCTTCGAGCAGCAGGTGCAACGACAGCAGGCGGCGCGGGACCGTGCGGCGCTGACCCGGGTGCTCGCCCAACCAGCGGACTCCGGACTGGCTTCCGCCCTCGAGGTGATCGGCGCTGTGCAGCACTCGCCGGAGCTGAAGGACGCTCTGCAGGAGCTGACGACCAAGCAGGCGGCCCTACGCACCCTCCGGTATCACTACACGGAGGCGTACCCGCCGCTCGCCCGCAAGGCTGCCGAGGTGGCAACCTTGGAGCGGCAGACCATCCCCACCCTGGTGCGTTCGCTGATCGACGAGTTGGGGACCCGCGTGGCGGAGCTGGATCGCCGGATCGGATCCGCTTCACAGGAGCTGCGGCGCATTCCGGCGCGGTCGGTCGAGGAAGCGCGCCTGCGCCGGTCGGTCACAATCGCCGACAACCTGTACACGTCACTGCAGCAGAATTACGAGGCCGCCCGGCTGGCCGAGGCGAGCAGCATCCCGGACATCCGCATCTTCGACAAGGCCGTCGTGCCGCTGCAGCCGGTGAAGAACTCGGCGCCGCGGCTCCTGCTCCTGGGCTTCCTCGGCGGGCTAGGGCTGGCGCTGGCCGGGGTGGTGCTGCTGGACCGCTTCGACCCGCGCGTCCGGTATCCCGAGCAGGTGTCGCACGATCTCGGATTGCCGATCCTCGGGGCCGTGCCGCATCTCAAGGCGCGTACGGGGGGCCAGCTCACGCGCGAGCAGCGCGTCCAACTAGTGGAGGCGATGCGCGGCGTCTGCCTGGGTGTTTCGTACACCTATGGAGCCGCCGGACCGGTCGTCGTGGCCGTGAGCAGTCCGGGCCCTGGCGACGGGAAGTCATTCATCACGGCGAACCTCGCGGTCACGTTCGCCGATGCCGGGCGGCGCACGCTCCTGGTCGACGGCGACCTGCGTCGGGGGGCGCAGCACCGGCTCTTCGGGGCGGACCGGCGTCCGGGCCTCACCGACGCGCTCCGCGGAGAAGTGCCGCTGGAGGCCGGACTCCGCCCAACGGGCTATGACGCTCTGACGTTGCTGCCCTGCGGCGTCCGCACGTCGGATGCGCCGGAGCTGCTGGGGTCGGCGAAGATGCCCGAGCTCCTCGCGCGGCTGCGGGGAGACTACGACGTGATTCTCGTCGACAGCCCGCCGCTCGGGGCGGGGATCGATCCGTTCGTTCTGGGCACGCTCACCGGCAATCTGCTGCTGGTGTTGCGCACGGGGGTGAGCCACCGGGAAGTGATGGCCGCGAAGCTTGAGGTGCTCCGACGGTTGCCCGTACGGCTGCTCGGCGCGGTACTGAACGACGTGCCGCCGGGCGCGGCGTATCAATACTACTCGTACTACACCCCGGGATACGAAGCGACGGACGAAAAGCCCGCGCGGCTGACCCCGAGCGTCGGCTAAGCGGTAGCGGTCGGCTCGTAGCGGCGCAACCAGTCGAGCCCGGGCTCCGGGCGACCGGTCCGCAAGGCTGAGGTGGCCCGCGCCAGCAGCTCCATCGGCTCCATCGGCTCGTAGCCCACGTTCGCCACCGACTCGTAGCCGGCCCGGAGGCGCAGGGCCGGCGCCCCCGGCCAGGAGTGCGCCGCCGCGGCGCCGAGTGAGCGGGCGAGTCGCTGCGCGAGCTGGACGGCGCCCTGCGCGCCCGTGGACGGGGCGACCACCGCGAACTCCTGCACCGCCAACCGGCCGACGACATCCGAGACGCGAGCGGCGCTCTTCAGCGCTTCCGTGCAGCGGCGCACGACCAGCTCGGCCTGGGGCCCGGACGGCACCTCAAGGCCGAGGGCAACGCAGGCGAGGGCGCTGCGCTCGCGGTAGGCCTGCGACCCGATTTCGCGCACTCGGCGCGCGAGGCCCTGGCGGTTGTACAGTCCCGTCGTGGGGTCGACCAGGCCGGCCCCGCGTTGCCGATCCGCCTCGCGCTTCCCCCGCACGAATGCCTGGATCCTCAGCAGCAAGTCCTCCGGTGTGGTCGTCGGGTCGACGCAGTCCCACGCGCCGGCACGCAGGCCGTCGAGCCGGTTGGCGCCAAGCACTGGAGAAGGGCTGACGAGCAGGACGGGCGTCGCGGCGCTGACGCGCACGTCGTCGCGGAGCAGGCGACACAGCGTCACGCCGTCCATGTCAGCCAACTGCGCGTCGATCGCAATCACGTCGACGATCGCACTGCGGGCCACGGCCAGCGCCTCCCGGCCCGAGGTCAGGGTCAGGGCGCCGTAGCCGTTGGCTTCCAGGAGGTGGCGGAGCCACCCGGTGCCGCGCGGCGCATCGCCGACAATCAGCGCCAGCGGCAGGGAGCCAGGTGGCGTGCTGTCGCTCTGCAATTCGACCATCGTGTTGTGCAGCGAGTTACTGCAAGTGTGAGACCGGCACAGCTCACGGGGCGGTGGCGGCGTCAGTCGTTGCGTGTCTGCAACGTTCGTGCGGCGGTTGTCCGATGCGGGGGTGCCGCCGCGTCGCGGCCCTAAACTTGAAGTGCTGCGGTGCGGCCATGCGCGGCACCGCCCGCGCGCGGTACAAACAGGATGCTGTGCTACGAGTGTGCGATCCGACCGGCCGATCACCGTCGCCTCGCATCCAGCGCCTCGGGCGCGCGGGTGTGCCGGCGGTGCGGCACGCCGCTCCCGGCCCTGGATGGGACCGGGTGGCCGGACCGATTCGCGCTCGACCCCGACGGCCAGCCGTTGCTCGAGCTCGTGAACGAGGAGAACTGAAGCGATGTGTGGGATCGTCGGATACGTCGGGCCGCGCGAAGCGGCGCCGATCCTGCTCGAGGGCTTGGCGCGGCTCGAGTACCGCGGCTACGACTCCGCGGGGCTCTCGGTCCTGAACGGGCACGGGATCGAAACGTGTAAGCTTGCCGGCCGCGTCGCGGCGCTCGGCGAGGCGGTGGCCCGGGCGCCGCTGCGCGGGGCGTGCGGCATCGCGCACACGCGCTGGGCGACCCACGGGGCGCCGACCGAGCGCAACGCGCACCCGCACGGCGATTGCGCCGGGACCCTCGCGCTGGTGCACAACGGCATCATCGAGAACGCCGATGTTCTGCGTGGATATCTGGCGCGCGCGGGGCACAAGCTGGTCACCGACACCGACACCGAGACGTTGGTCCACCTCATCGAAGAGGCTCCCGGCGACACCCTGGAGGAGCGTGTCCGCTCCGCGCTGCACCACGTCGTGGGGACGTACGGCGTCGCGGTCCTCTCCGCGAGCGAGCCGGGAAAGATCGTCGCGGCGCGGCGCGGCTCGCCGGTGTTGCTGGGGGTGGGGGAGGGGGAGCAGTTCGTCGCCTCGGATGCGAGCGCCGTCGTGGCGCACACCCGGTCGGTCGTCTACCTGGAGGACGGCGACATCGCCGTGCTCACCCGGGACGGGTATCGCGTCCTCGATGAGCACGCACGCGAGCGGCAGCCGCAGGTGGACGCGGTGGACTGGGAGGTCGGCGACCTGGAACTCGACGGCTTCGCGCACTTCATGTTGAAGGAGATCCACGAGCAGCCCACGAGCGTGCGCAACACGCTGCGGGGACGGTTGCTGCAGCGCGAGGGGGACGCCCGTCTGAACGGCCTCAACCTGCAGCCCAACCAGTGTGAGCGCATCCGGCGCATCGTGATCCTGGCCTGCGGCACCTCGTGGCACGCCGGGCTCGTCGGCCGGCACGTGATCGAGGAGTTGGCGGGCATTCCGGTAGAGGTTGAGTACGCGTCCGAATACCGCTACCGCCGCTCCGTGCAGCCGCCGGGTACCCTCGCGGTTGCGGTCTCTCAGTCCGGCGAGACGGCCGACACCCTCGAAGCGCTGCGCGCGGCCCGCGCGGCGGGTTCGCGCGTGTTGGGGCTCGTGAACGTCGTGGGCAGCACGATCGCCCGCGAGGCCGACGGCGGGATGTACCTCCACGCCGGTCCCGAGATCGGGGTCGCATCGACCAAAGCGTTCACCTCGCAGCTGGTGGCACTCACCCTCCTGGGCCTGTACCTGGGGCGGCGCCGGGGTCTCGACGCCGCCGCGGGACGGGGGCTGGTGGAGCAGCTCGACGCGCTCCCGGAGCTGGTCGCGCAGGCGCTCGCGGAGGACGCGGCGGTCCAGGATCTCGCCGCCCGTTTCGCGGCCACCTCCAACGCGCTGTACCTGGGACGCGGCGTCAACTACCCGGTGGCGCTCGAGGGTGCCTTGAAGCTCAAGGAGATCAGCTACATCCACGCGGAGGGATACCCGGCGGCGGAAATGAAGCACGGGCCCATCGCGCTGATCGACGAGAACATGCCGGTCGTGTTCGTCGCCCCGCGGGACCCGGTGTTCTCGAAGGTGGTCTCCAACATGCAGGAAGTGAAGGCGCGGGGCGGGCGGATCATCGCGGTCACGACGCAGGGAAACGACGACCTGCGGGGGCTGGTTGATCACGAACTGCGCGTGCCCGCGACCGCCCCCCTGCTCACTCCGGTGCTGACGGTGATTCCCCTGCAGCTCCTGGCCTATCACATTGCCACGCGGCGCGGCTGCGACGTGGACCGTCCGCGCAATCTGGCGAAGAGCGTGACGGTCGAATGAGCGCCCGCGTATGGTTGCTGCTCCTGATGCTGGCGGGTGCGGGCGCGGTCCGCGCCCAAGGCGGCGGCGACGTGCAGGTCGGCGATCGCATCCTCCTTCAAGTCGAAGGTGACGACTCCCTGACGGACACGTTCACGGTCGAAGCGGGACCGGCCCTGAAACTCCGGGCGATCGGCACGGTGTCACTCGCCGGCGTGCGCCGGGCCGACCTCGAATCGTACCTGGCGCGCGAGCTCGCCAAGTACCTGCGGAGCCCCGTGGTCCACGCCCACGTGCTGGTCCGGATGGCGATCCTGGGAGAAGTGGAGCACCCGGGCTTCTACGCGGTGCCCGCGGACCTGGTGCTCGGCGACGCCTTGATGCGGGCGGGCGGGCCGACCCGCGACGCGCGGGTGGAGCGGCTGCGGGTCGAGCGCGACCGTGCCGTGATCTGGGAGGGGGAGCGGCTGCGACGGGCCATCGCCGAGGGCAAGACGCTCGACCAGATGGGCCTCAAGGCGGGAGACCAGATCGTCGTGCCGCGGCGGGGCGACCCCGAGTCCAAGTTCCGCGTGCTCGCGATCCTGGTGACGCTCCCCGCAGCCGTGTACGGTCTCACCCGGTTGTTTCACTGATGATTACCGACAGCGAGGGGTGTCTCCATGCGTAGGCCTGGGACGGGGACGCTGTTGATCGCCGCCGCGGTCGTGGGGGCGAGTTGCAGCGAGCCGAGCAGTGTCGCGCGCCACGCGGCAAGCGCGACCATCGCGCCGGTGCTCACCGACCTGCTGGTCGCCGCCGTGTCGGGGATCGCCGGCGGCAACGGGACGCTGTCGAATGGGTTGTACACGGGAGTCGCGCCGGGATCGAATCTGATCGGCATCGGCACCGGCGACGTGCTGTTCATCTTCTGGGCTCTGGCCGGCTTCGATTACATCCTGCAGCACCAGGATGATTACAACATCAAGGTCGTGAACAACTCGTGGGGGACGAGCGGCCCCTTCGATCCCAAGGATCCGATCAACGTCGCCACCAAGCGCGTGCACAATCGCGGCATCACGGTCGTGTTCGCCGCCGGGAACGACGGCGCCGACCAGAACACGCTGAACCCCTACAGCGTGGCCCCGTGGGTGATCGGCGTGGCGGCGAGTTGCTCGGCGACCGACACGTTGGCGCAGCGCGTCCACTGCCAGCCGGGCGGGATGCTGGCGGACTTCTCGTCCCGGGGCGTCCCCGGCGATCCGCTCTACCACCCCACGGTGACGGCGCCCGGAGTCCACGTCATCTCGGCGCGGGCATCCACTGGAACGGTACTCAACACGAGCGACGCCCCGCACGACTTCGACCTCACCTCGAGCTGCGGCCTCCGGACCGAGTTCGCGGCGTTCTATACGTGCGCCAGCGGGACAAGTATGGCGACGCCGCACGTCACAGGTGTGGTGGCGCTGATGCAGGAGCGCGCCGGCGGACAGCTCAGGCCCGACCAGGTGCGCAGCATTCTCGTCCAGACCGCCGATCCGATGGCCGGCTACGCGGTGTTCGAGGTGGGCGCGGGACTCGTGAATGCGCTCAAGGCGGTGGGTCGCGCGCACTGACGGCCCCCTCGCCGACGCAGCCGTCGAGCCCGGGCAACAGCCCGGGTTCTTTTTTTTGTGCAGTCGCGTTCACACGGCAGCCCGAAACTGATGCACAGTCCGTTGCGGCGCGTCCGCGACGAGGGTGACTAGCGGCGCGCGGCGCAACGACATCCGTCGCTCCGACCTCCTGGCACTCGCCTTGCGAATTGTCTGGTGCAGTGGAAGGCGTAGCAGCGAACCAACAGTCACGGAGGCGAGTGTCATGTTCAAACTGAGAACTCTCGCGATGGTGGCGGCACCCATCGGGGTCGTGTTGATTGCGTCGAGCTGCGACCGGCAGCCGGGCGCCGTGGCCCCGGGGATCGGCAAGCCGCTGGCGCACTTTCAACCGGGGAACTTCGTATGCGTGCCGGTCAAGATCACGGGCGGCGGCCGCATCGATTACCCACCGGAACAAGCCGAGAAGAACCCGCCTGCCAGCCATGAGTACGAGACCTTCGGGGCCCACGTCATCGGGTCCGGTCAACAGGATGCGAACGGCGTCTGCCTCGCGGACAAGGGCGCCTTGGAGTGGGTCGACCACCGACCCGAGATGGAGGTCAATGGGCATCCACTTAACCTCCACGCCACGGAAGTCACCTTTGCGGAGGTCGCGACGGACGCGAGCTGCACGGATGGTGCCGTGCATTGGGGCGGCAAGCTGCGGGTCCAGAACACCGGACAGAGCGACCTCGACTTCGAGGTGTGGGACTGCGACAACGGCGAGCCCGGCCGCAACGACGGCTTCGCCATCAGCGTGCCCGCCATCGGCTATGCAGTGCAGTGCTTCACGGTCACGCCTGCGGATCCGACGTGCTACCTGACGGGCGGGAACCGGCAGTTCCACCCGACGCACTGACCGTGGATCGCCACATGACAAGGAGACACACGATGAACATCGACAACTTCCGGCGGGCGATCCGCATAGCGGGACTCGTCCTGCCGATGACCTGGACGGCGGGCTCGCTCGAGGGCCAGATGTCGCCCTCGGCACAGGCCCAATCATTCGGCGTTTCTGTGCGCACCCCGACCATCAGCCAGACGTCGCCGTACGCTGTCCTCCCGGCGGGGGACGCGATGGCCCAGAATCAGGGCCAGAGCATCGTCGTGGGGAGTCTCGTGACGGCGCAGGACGCGTTCGCCATCGTCAGCGGCGACGCCGATGCGACGGACGGCTCCAACGCCGTGAGCAGCGCGACGCTGGGTGCGGTGAGCCTGCTGAGCGGGCTCATCACGGCCGACGGGGTCGTCGCCGTCGCCAGCAGCACCATCGGTGGCCACGCCACCGGCAGTGACGGGGAGGGCTCGAGCCTCGCGAACCTCGTGGTGAACGGGGCGAGCGTGTCGGATCCCGCTCCCAACACCTGGATGGCCCTGCCCGGCGTGGGGTACGTCATTCTGAATGAGCAGATCCCCACGGGCGATGGCGTGACCACGACCGGCATCACGGTGAACATGATCCACGTGGTGCTGCAGAACGCGCTCACCGGCGTGCAGACCGGCGAGATCATCATCGGGTCGGCGTCCAGCGCGGTAGGGAACTAACTAAGGAAGGGAAGCCGCCGCAGGGCGGCGTCCGGGGCTCGGCTCGGGTTACTCCGGGCCGGGCCCTGTTGTGTCCGAGCCCCATTTTGGTGCGTCACGGCACACCTACCGCCCCTGTTTGTTGCACCAGTGCCACACCGACCTCGATGATCGCCATGTAAATCATTATTTACCAGCACGTTGCGATCAGTCACTTGGGGTTGGGTCATGGCACTAGCCTTGCTCGTTGCAACGAGGCAACATACGAACCCCAGCTCCACTCCGAACAGCCAGGGAGCACCATGACTGCGAAAGAGGCGAACCCCACCCAAGCCGGCGGCAAGAGCCGGACTGAAGACACGGCCGCGCTGCTGCGCGAGCTGGTGGCCCACCTGCGGCAGAACCGCACGCAGCTGCGCGAGGAGTGGGCGCGGCGCATCACCCAGGCCAAGCTGCTCACGGCGATGACCGAGGAGGAAGTCTTCGCGGAAGCGACCTCAGTCTACGACAACTACGTGGAGGCGGTGGAAACTGGGACGTTCGAGGCGCTGCAAGCCTACGCCCGCAACCTGTCCGAGCGCATCATCCCGCGAGGCGTCGAGACGCACGAAGTTGTCGGGATCGTGTTGTTGCTCCGTGATACGATGGCGCGGTCGTTGTTCGGGAAGTACCACGAGGACTTCGAGAAGCTGAATGGCATTCTCGACGCGTATGAGCCGGCGGCGAACCGCATCGCGAATACGGTAGCCGTCGGCTTCGTGCAGGAGCGCGAGCGCATCATCCGCCAGCAGCAGGAGGCCATCCGGGAGCTGTCCACCCCGGTGCTCCAGGTACGCGAGCGGCTCCTGATTCTCCCTATCATCGGCGTGATCGACCCGCAGCGCGCGCGGCAGCTGACCGAGCAGCTGCTCCGCGCCATCCGCGCGAACCGCGCGAAGGTGGTCGTGATCGACATCACGGGCGTCGCGGCGATGGACTCGAACGTGGCCAACCACTTGGTCCAGACGGTCGAAGCCGCGCGGCTGCTGGGCGCGACCGTCATCGTGACCGGCCTGTCGCCCGAGATTGCGCAGACGCTGGTCACCATCGGCGTGGACCTGAGCGAGATGGCCACGGTCGGCGACCTGCAGGGCGGCATCGAAGAGGCGGAGCGCCTGCTGGGGTACAAGGTGGTGCCGCTGGCTGAAGGGCAGCCGGCCTGACGGCCGGCGCGGAGGGGGCCCGGTGGAAGTCCCGATTCTGAAGCAAGGCGATTACCTGATCGCCTCGATCCAGTCAGCGCTCACGGACGCGGACCTCTCGCAGCTGCGGGAGGCGCTGGTCGAGCGGGTGGGCCGATTCCGCTCGCGCGGCGTCATCGTGGACGTCACGGCGCTCGACGTCATGGACTCCTTCGCGGTGCGCACGCTCCGCGACATCGCTCACATGGCGCGCCTGCGCGGCGCGGAAACGGTGATCGTCGGGATCCAGCCCGAGGTCGCCTTCGCGATGGTGCAGCTGGGGCTCACGCTGAAAGGGATCGCCACCGCTCTCGATCTCGAGGAAGGGCTCAACTTCCTCAACCGCCGCGGCAAGGAGCGGGTGGACCGTGCCTGACAACAACTCCAGCGTTCCGATTCGATCGGACGTCGACATCGTGAGCGCGCGGCAGAAGGGGCGGGAGCTGGCCGCGGAGTGCGGGTTCGAAATCGGTGACCAGACGGTGATCGCCGCCGCCATATCGGAAATCGCGCGCAATATCCTGATGTACGCCAAGCGCGGTGAAATCCGCTTCCGGGGTCTCGCCGACGGCGACCGGCAGGGGATCGTCGTCGTGGCCGAGGATCAGGGCCCCGGTATCCGCGACGTCTCGCTCGCGCTGCAGGACGGCTTCTCCACGTCCGGCGGCCTGGGGCTCGGTCTCCCGGGCGCCAAGCGCCTGATGGACGAATTCGAGGTCGTCTCCGAGCCCGGTCGCGGCACGACCATTACGATGAAGAAGTGGATCCGCCGCGGCCATGCCTAGCGCGAAGACGGGAACGGCTCCGTTGCTGCATTGGGGTGTCGCGACGCTCGCTCTGGCCGGTCAACGCGAGTCCGGCGACCTCCACCTGGTCAAGTCGGTGGACGGCGGGGCCCTCGTCGCGGTGGTGGACGGGCTGGGCCACGGCGAGGACGCTGCATTCGCGTCTAAGACCGCCGTGGGCACCTTGGAACGCTACGGGCACGAGCCGCCGTTATCGGTGCTGCAGCGCTGCCACGAGGCGCTGATCGGGACGCGCGGCGTGGTGCTGAGCCTCGCCAGGTTCGACAGCACTCGCGGCATGATGACTTGGCTGGGCGTTGGGAATGTGGAAGGCTTGCTGCAACACGCCGACTGGTCCGAGCGCTCGGCCCGAGCGACGCTGGTCACGCGGGGCGGCATTGTCGGCGGCGATCTGCCCGCGGTGCAGGCGGCGGTCGTGCCCGTCGCCCCCGGGGACACGCTGGTGTTCGCCACCGACGGGGTTCGCCACGAGTTCACCGCCGAGATCTCTATCTCAGAGCCCCCGCAGCGCTTAGCCGACCAGATCCTGGCGCGATTCGGCAAGGGCACGGATGATGCCCTCGTCTTGGTCGCGAGGTACCTAGGGCACAGGTGACTCGCACCATGACTCGACCCGCCTCCGACGCTTCCGCCGGCGGCTCGCCGGCCGCGGCCGTCGGGGCGCCGCGCGTGCTCGTCGTCGTCGCCGAATCCGGCATTCTCCACAGCGTGCGCCAGTGGGCACCGGAGCTCGAGGCCCGCATTGAATTCGCGCCCGACCTCCCGCACGCCGCCCGGCAATTGTCGCAGGGCGGGTGGGACGCCGTGGTGTGCGCCCTCGGCGATCGCCCCGAGGACGATCTCGCCTGGTGGGTGGACGCGGTGCGGGGGGTGCCCGGCACACCCCGCCTCATCGCCTTCGTGGATCGGCCCTCGATGGGACTCGCGATCCGTGCCGAGCAGCTCGGGGTGCCCGACCTGCTGCCCCTCCCGATGCGACGGGACGATCTCGCCAATGCCATCAGGCGCGCGCGGGCGGTGGAGGCCGAAGCGCCGATGCCGCTGCCCGAGGTGGGCGTGGTGCCCGATCGCCAGTACGCGCTCGTCGGCCGCAGCCCGGAGATGCTCGAGGTCTACAAACTGATCGCGCGCGTGGCGCCGAGCACGGCGACGGTGTTGATCCAGGGGGAGTCGGGGACGGGGAAGGAGGTGGTGGCCCGCGCGATCCACGAGCAGGGGCCCAAGGCGAACGGCCCGTTCGTCGCGGTCAACTGCGCCGCGATTCCGGAGAACCTGCTCGAAAGCGAGTTGTTCGGCCACGAGAAGGGCGCCTTCACCGGCGCCGTGACGCGCAAGCCGGGACGCTTCGAGCTGGCTCGCGCGGGGACACTGTTCCTCGATGAGATCGCCGACATGAGCCTCGCGTTGCAGGCGAAGATCCTGCGCGCCGTTCAGGAGCGCGAGATCGAGCGCGTCGGCGGCACCGAGACGCTGCCGGTGGAGGTGCGCCTGATCGCGGCGACGAACCGTGACTTGAAGGAGGCCATCGCGCAGAACCGCTTCCGCGAGGACCTCTATTACCGGCTCGCCGTCGTGCCGATCCGGCTTCCCCGTCTGGCGGAGCGGGGCGAGGACCTGTTGCTGCTCACGGCGTACTTCGCCCGGCAGTTCGCCGAGCGCTACCGGAAGCAGATCCTCAGCATCTCCGACCGCGCGCTCGAGCTGCTGCGCGGCCACCCGTGGGTGGGCAACGTGCGCGAGCTGCGCAACGTGGTCGAGCGCGCGGTCATCGTGGCGACCGGGACCACGATCCAGGCGGAGCACCTGCCGGACGAGCTGCGGGCCGCGGAAGCCACGCTGCCGGAGGCCGGCACGCGCGGACTGCTGACGCTCGCGGAAGTCGAGGCGCGCCACATCGCGCGCGTGCTGGCCCACACCAACGGACAGATCGGGGCGGCGGCCGAGATCCTCGGAATCCATCGCAACACGCTGACCCGCAAGATGAAGGAATACGGACTGTGAACAGCCCCCTCCCGCCTGTGCGCGTGGAGCAGGCGCTCCGGCTCCTCCCGGAGCTGGAAGTGTTGTTGCCGCTCCGCAGCCTGATCCTCTCGGTCTCGCGGCCGGAGGAGCAGGCGCAGTGGTCGAGTCACGGCCCGTACCTGACCGTCGGGAAGCGGTCGGTGGAGCCGGCCGAGCTGCGGCAGCGCGCCGCTGAGGCGGCCGAACAGGTGAAGGAGCACGTGGGCGCGCTGTACGCCGCCTACGTGGAGGCGCTCGAGTGCCAGCAGCGGGGGGAGGCTGGGGCGGCAGTGAACGCCCTGCGGCAGGCGGGCGCACGCGAGGAACAGGCCGGGCGGGTGGAGCAGGCGCGGGCGTGGTTCGAGACGGCTCAGGCGCTCGCGGAAGGGCTCCAAGACCGGCGTCCCGAGATCGAGGTGCTCCTCGCCCTCGGCGCGCTGGACGAGACGCTGGGCCGCCACGCCGAGGCCGCCCGGCGATACCAGCGAGCGCTGGCCCTCGCGGAGGCGGAGTTCCACCAGGCAGGCGCAATCGCGGCGTGCCTGGGGCTCGGCGACGTGGCGCTGGGGACGGGCCAGTGGACCGGAGCGCGCGCTTGGTTCTCCCGCGGGATGCGGCTTGCGGAGGCAAGCGGGGACCTGGCGGCGAGCGGGCAGCTGCACCACCGGCTCGCGACCCTGGCCCGCCGCACGGGCGACCTCGCCCCCGCCGGCGAACATCTACGCCAAGCCCGCGAATGCCTGGCGCGCGTTCTCGCGATTTCGCACTTCCTGGCTGTCGCGCGAGGCGGTATTCGCCGCGTGTCTTTTTCCGGTGGCGTTGGCGTACGGCGTCCTGGCCTGGACTGCCGAGGGTGGTGCGTTGCGCGCACTGGCTGCGCTTGGCGTCGCGCTGCTCGCGTGGGCGGTGCTGGTGTCGACCGCCATGATCTACGCAAGCCTCAAACCTATCCGGCAGTGGTACAGCGCATGGACGCCGGTCAATTATTTGCTGCTCGGCCACTGGTCCGGCGCGGTTTTGCTGCTGGGATTGGCGCGGGTTCACGGGGCGCACGAGCGATCTTTCGGTTGGCTCGCCGGCGTCCTCGGCGTCGCGGCGCTGATCGCGAAAATAGGACAGTGGCGCGCGATCACGGCCGGCGCGCGCGATGCACCGACGCTCGAGCGCGCGATCGGCGTGCCGCAATACTCAAATGAGTACCCAAATAAGTACGCAAACAAGTACGCAAATGAGGGCGCGCAGCCGCCGGGAATGACAGTGGCCCGGGCGCGATTGTTCGATGTTGGCCACTCGCATGGGACTTTTCTCACCGACGAGTTCGGCTTCGTGCTGGCGCGCCGCAATGCTGTCGCGCTGCGCATCGCCGCTCTCTTCGCCGGCTTTGGTGTGCCGGCGGCCTGGATAGCCTCCGGTGCGACAAACGCGGCGGTGGCATGGCTCGCGGCGATCGTTTGCCTGGCCGGACTGCTGGCGGAGCGATGGCTTTTCTTCGCCGAAGCACAACATACCGTGCGGCTCTATCACGGCGCTCCAAGAACCTAGCGTGACGGTGACCTCCAATCTCGACGTCGACGTCTGGCGCGGCGGCGCACAAGGCGGTTATCAGCGCTATCAAGTCCCGCGCCAGGATTCGCAAACGGTGCTCGACGTGGTCACCTGGATCCAGCGTCGGCTCGACCCGACGCTTGCGTATCG
>Ga0209689_1002128_pt1 | contig 14848 bp, 11 predicted proteins | sample GraSoiAngelo_149_FD_187119 | JGI IMG/M metagenome (GOLD analysis project Ga0209689, IMG submission 187119) | Grasslands soil microbial communities from the Angelo Coastal Reserve, California, USA - 14_1009_09_30cm (SPAdes) (version 2) | ecosystem: Environmental > Terrestrial > Soil > Grasslands ...
TGGGTGCGGTGATTCCTGCCCTCTACGGCGTCGCCACCTGCCTGGCGACGCTCACCAGTGGGTTCCGCCGCGGACTTCGGTACCTTCCCGTGCTCCCAGTAGCCTTCGCCACGATTCATCTGAGCTGGGGCTTCGGATTCCTCGCCGGACTCACTCGATGGGGGATCCCGCGACTGACACCGTCCGTGGTCGTCAGGGCATTGCGCACAGAGCTGTGACTCCAGAAACTGTGGGACCGAGCCCACGTGGAGCTGGGGAGCCGTCCCTGATCGGTGCGGCGCCGGACAGACTTCGACTCGTGGTGTTTACGCGAGGGTCGCTGCTCCCGGTCAACCGTGTGTTCTTTGCGCGACTCGCCGCGGACCCGCTTCTCGACGTCCGGAGCATTGTCGTCGACTCTGAGAGTCTGCGTCGGCCCGTCGCCGTGGATCTGCCGTGGGGTCGTCCGGCGGCCGCCTGGCGCTGGGCCGCATTCAAGATCATCGCGACCGTGGCCGCCTGGCTGCGAGAAGCCGTTCTGCTGATGTTTGACGCCGTGCACCCACGGGCGGGGCCGGACGCCGGCTACGGCGACGTGGGCCGTCGAACAGGCGTTCCCATCCATCACGTTGCCAACAGCGATCAGTGCCTTCCGCTCATCCGGTCGCTCCGGCCCCAACTCGGCGTGGTGGTCGACGGTCGTGTCCCCTGTGACGCCGTCGCGTCGCTCCCCGAGTACGGCACGCTCAATATCCATAGGGGAAGCCGCCCCGACTCTTCGGGAACCGTTCCCGTGGGGTACTGGGAGGTCCTCGCCGGAGAGCCGACCATTGCCGTCACCATTCAGTATGCGACCCCTGTGGCCGACGCCGCGCCCGTTCTCGCGGAAACAACGATCGCCATTGACGAGTGCGATACCCTCGAGAGTCTTCGAATCAAGGCGGACGTCGTTGGCGCCAACCTCTACCACGAGACGCTCCAACGCTTTGCCCGGGGCGACCGCCGTGGGAAGCCTCCCTCTGCGGCCGAGAAGGCCGAAGGGCGATTCCCGGGGGCGGTCGACGTCCATCGACTTCGGACCCGACTGAGACGGCGAGCCGTCCAGCGCATGCCCGCGATGCGCGATCGCCCATCGTGGGCGGCCAAGATGCGACTTCTCATTCAGTACGCCGCTCTGCTTCCGGCCCTTCTCTGGCTGAAGAAGAGGTTTGTGAAGCATCACCAGGCGCCCATCGGCATTCTCTTCTACCATGTCGTGGCGAATCGTCCGGTGAATCACATCTGCCTCCCGCTGGAAGACTTCGTCCGGCAGATCGAGTTTCTCCGGCGCTACCACGACGTGATTCCGCTCGAGGAGGCGGTCCGGCGCGTACGGTCGGGGAGCAACGACCGTCTCGGCGTCGCCATTACATTCGACGACGGATATGCGGACAACTGTTGGGCCATCGAGTACCTTCGCTACTTCGGGATTCCCGCGTCCTTTTTCATCTCCATCGGGCACGTCCGTGACGGGAACCATTTCGAACATGATCGCAGCGCGGGGTTCATGGAGGCCGCTCCGATGCGAGCGACCGAGTGTCGGGAACTGGCCGACGAGGGATTTCTGATTGGCTCCCACGGTCTCTATCATGAAGATTTCGGTCAACTTGACGCGGAGTCCTGCGAGCGCGTGCTTCGCGAGAGCCGTCGCTTGATCGACGAGACGATCGGCCGTGCGCCGGAACACTTTGCCTTCCCGATTGGGCAGAGACAGGAAAACATCACTCCGACGAGCTTTGAACTGGCGCAGAAGTATTATCGGTACGTCTACTCGGCGTATGGCGGATACAATTTTCCGAGGAGCGGCCGCACACACTTTCTTCGCACCGGGCATCCGCTCAATGTGCTCGAGCTGGCGATGATCATGGATGGCTATACGGGATTGCGCAATGTCCTGATCGGGAACGCGTGGGGAATCAAGACCGACATGGTTCCACCCTATTGGGTCCCCGCGCGCACCCTGATGCGCAGCGAATAGACATGGACGGGGTCGGTCGGCAGCTCGGCAAAGCGGTGCAATGCCTGCGCTGGCTCCCGGCCTATGGCTGGCAGTGGCTGACGCGCCGGCCGCCGAGGACGGGTGTCGTGCATCTGATCATCGCGGTGGCCGATCACTTCGAACCGTCGATCGTGCCCGGAGTGCCGTTGGCCTATGCTCGCTTCGACGAGCAAGAGGAACGCCTGGAACGGTGGTGCGCGGAGTACCCGAAAGCGGTCGAATCCTGGCGTGACGTCGACGGGCGCCCGCTGCGCCATACCTATTTCTACCCCGCGGAGCAGTACAGTAAGGCCCTCGTCGATCGGTTGGCCGAGCACTGTCGGGCGGGATGGGGGGAGACGGAGGTCCACCTTCACCACGGCGTTCACGCATCGGATACCCCGGAGAACACTCGTCGACTCCTTGTGGAGTTCAGGGACGCCCTCGCCGGGCACGGCTGTCTGTCGCGTTGGAACGGTGAGGGCGGGCCGCGCTATGCCTTCGTACACGGCAATTGGGCCCTGGCCAACTCGGGGCGTGGCCATGGCTGCGGGGTCGACGAAGAGCTACAGATCCTGGCCGAGACGGGCTGCTATGCCGATCTGACGCTTCCGTCCGCCCCGCATCCTGCCCAGGTGGCGAAAATTAACGCCCTCTATGAGTGTGCGCTTCCGCTGTACCAACGCGCGCCCCATCGCAGAGGACGAGACCTGAGTCGGGGGCACACGCCGCGAATCTTCCCGCTGATTATCCAGGGGCCGCTCGGCCTGAACCTCGCTCGGCGGGTGAGGGGCTGGCCCATGCCTCGTATCGAAACGGGGGCGTTGACGACGTTGTACCCGCCGACCATGCACCGCCTGGGGCTCTGGTGTCGGCCGGCCGTGACGGTTAAGGATCGGCCCGACTGGATCTTCGTCAAACTCCATTGCCATGGGATGGATCCGCGGGACGAGGCGGCGATGCTCGGGCGACCGATGCAACGGTTCCTCTCTGAGCTGATCGACGACGCGAGCGTCAAGAGCAGATACCGCGTGCATTTTGTCACGGCGCGCGAGATGGTCAATATGATCCTGGCGGCCTGCGATGGCCGGGAGGGGAGCCCGGGCGACTACCGTGACTACCGGCTACGGTTGAGTCACCCGTGCGCCTCATCGTCGCCGAGCTGACCTGGACAAATTCGCGTCGGTCTCAGGCGCAGGGGACCTGTTCCGTCGTCGGGCGCCTACAAGGTCGTTGCGCTGTCTGTGCAGCCCGCCATGTCTGTCGCTATTATTAGCGCCAGAGCAGAGGAGGTTCTCAACATTCATGCCGGCCGTGTCCGATGACGTCCTTCTCCTCCGGCGGGCCCGCGGGCGGATCGCCCGGATTCGCGCCGCCATCACCGCCGTGGACACCCTCTGTTCCGGCACGCTCCTGCGCCGGACAAAGGTCTGCGGCAAGGCCGGCTGCCGCTGCGCCCAGGATCCGGCCGCGCGCCATGGGCCGTACTGGGAGTGGGGTCACATGAAAGGCGGCAAGCTGGTCCACCGAATGGTCTCGCCGCGGCAGGCGGCCCTCTTCCGCCCGGCGATCGCGAACTATCGGGGGGTCATGCGGCTGCTCCGGAGGTGGGAGGCGGAAACCGAGCGCATGATCGAGGCGGAAGCGCGACGCAGACTACGCTGACCCGTTCTGCAGTAACACCAGCAAAGGCTCCTCGAGTGGTGCGAACGCGCGCTGCCTCCTAACGGCGGCCGCCCTCCGCTTCGCCCAGTACGCCTCTGAGCCCCTCGTCGATAGCAAGCACGTAATTACAGGCATTTACACTCCTGACCGGAGCCACTGGGTGCCGATCTGTCACTAGGGGTTGCAAAGAAGGACGTTCACCCGTCCCCGGCACGTCAGGACGGAACCCTCCCGCTCGACCCCGAGCGCGCCCCCGGGAAAGTCCTGCGCCTGTTTGAGGGATTGACCGAAATGACTGCAGGGGGCAGTTGTGACGATACTGACGCAGGAAGGGATCCTCTTCAGATTGAGACTTTACGCTGACGAGTGAGGTGACACGCATGAGGTGCGTGCGAGGGGAGGCGAAGGGCCGGAGCGAGACGGCACACACGCCGACTGGGTGTTGGTTCAGTAGTCCACGCCTCGCGCAATCGGCTGGATCGGTGTCTTGGATGGTGGGCCCATGCTGACTGACTCTGAACCGCGACGAATGGCCGAATGGAATGCGACCAGCCACGTCTACCCGCTCGACCGTTGCGTTCCTCACTTGGTGGGCGCGCGGGCAGCTGAGACCCCGAGCGCGTCGGCGGTCGTCGCGGGTCACACGGTGCTGAGCTACGCGGAGCTGGACGGTCGAGCGAATCACCTCGCCCATGACCTACGGGCCCTCGGGGTCGGCCCGGACGTGGCCGTCGGCCTCTGCGTCAACGGCTCTCCAGAAATGATCATGGGCGCGTTGGCGATTCTCAAGGCCGGCGGCGCGTATCTTCCCCTCGATCCCGCCCAGCCAGCCGAACGTCTCGCGTTCACCCTGAACGACGCGCGCTGCCCACTCGTGGTCACCGTCCCCTGCCTGGCGGATCGCGTGCCCTCGGGGCGACGGCCTGTGGTCACGGTGGACGTGAGCGGGCCCCGATCGTCCACACCGCCGGCGCTAGACGTCGGGGTGGAGAACCTCGCCTACGTCATCTATACCTCGGGGTCCACCGGCCAGCCCAAGGGAGTGGAGATCACACACTCGAGCCTCCTGAATCTCGTGTTCTGGCATCGACGCGCCTTCCAGATCACGGCCGCCGACCGGGCCACCCAGATCGCCGCGGTGGGATTCGACGCCGCCGTCTGGGAACTCTGGCCCTACCTCACCGCGGGGGCGAGCGTCTACCTTCCCAACGAGGCCTGGCGGAACGACCCCGAGGCACTCCGGGACTGGCTCATCTCGCAGGAGATCACGATCACCTTCGTACCGACCCCGATGGCCGAGCGCATGATGGCCGTGCCGTGGCCCGCGAAGAGCGCCCTGCGGATGATGCTGACCGGCGCCGACACGCTCCACTCCTATCCGTCGCCGACGCTGCCCTTTCTTCTCGTGAACAATTATGGCCCGACCGAGTGCACAGTCGTCGCGACCTCCGGGCCGGTACTCGCGGACGAGCGCAGTGACGGGCCGCCGAGCATCGGTCGGCCGATTGACAACACCCAGATCTACATTCTCGACGACGAACTGCGGCCGACGCCGATCGGAACTGCCGGCGAGCTTCACATCGGCGGCGCGGGGCTGGCGCGCGGTTATGTGAACCAACCCGACTTGACGGCGCTGAAGTTCGTGCCGAATCCGTTCAGCTCCGAGCCGGGCGCCCGCCTCTACAAGACGGGAGACATGGCCCGCTTTCGAGCGGATGGGCAAATCGCCTTCCTCGGGCGGATCGACGACCAGCTGAAAATTCGCGGCTTCCGGATCGAGCCCGGCGAAATCGTCGCGGTTCTCAACGAGCATCCCGACGTGCTCGCCAGCGTCGCCGTGGCTCGCGACGTCGCTCCGGGCGACAGGCGCCTTGTCGCGTATCTGGTGCCCGCTCCCGGAACCCAGCCCAAGCGCGGTGCGCTCGAACACTTTCTGCGAGCCCGCTTGCCGGAGTATATGGTGCCGTCGACCTTTGTGCGGCTGGACGCGCTCCCACTGAACTCCAATGGCAAGGTCGACCGGAACGCCCTGCCCGCGCCGACCTCCGCGAACACGGTCCGAGACGATGGCGTCCTCGAACCCCGAACGCTGATGGAGAAGCGCGTGATGGCGATTGTGGCGCCGCTGCTCGGTCTCGAGCAAGTCGGCGTGGAAGACAACTTCTTCCTCGTCGGCGGCCACTCGTTGTTGGTGACGCAGATCATCGCGAGACTCCGAGATGCGTTTCACGTCGAGCTCAGCCTGCGCAGCCTGTTCGATGCTCCGACGGTTGCGAGGTTGTCCGCCGAGGTCGAGCGGCTCCTGGTCGACAAGCTGGACGCCATGACAGAAGCCGACGCGCGCCGCCTCTTCGCCGCAGGCGAGGTGGCATGAGCGCGCTTACGGCGGTGCGGGTGGACGGCGCAGACCCCTCGTTGAGCCTGTTTCGCCTCCTCGACCCTCAGGTGCTGGCCAACCCGTACCCCCTCTACCATCGCCTCCGGGCCGAGGATCCGGTGCATTGGGATCCGTTCCTGCACGAGTGGGTCGTGACCCGCTATACGGACGTCATCCGGGTCCTCCACGAGTTCTCCGCCACCTGTACGCCCACACCCGAGCAACTGAACGCCATGGGGCTGTCCGCGCTGAATCCGATCGGGCAGGTGATGATCAAACAGATGCTCTTCATGGATGCGCCGGCGCACACACGGCTGCGGGGTCTGGCATCCCAGGCCTTTGCGCCGCACCGGGTGGAACTCCTGCGCGCGCACATCCAGGAGATCACCGACGACCTCCTCGAGGCCGTCCTTCCCGGCGGGAGCATGGATGTGATCGCGGCCCTGGCCGAGCCGCTTCCCTGCATCGTCATGGCCGAGATGCTCGGCGTGCCCGTGGAGGACCACACGCAGCTGAAGGCGTGGTCGCAGGATTTCGCAGAGATGCTGGGGAATTTCCAGTACAACCCGGACCGCGCCCCACGGATCCTCAAGAGCGTCAATGAAATGATCCGGTACTTCAGCTCGGCCATCAGCGAGCAACGGGCGCGGCCCCGCAGTGGGCTCGTCAGTGCGCTCGTGAACGCAGAAGTCCAAGGTGACCGGCTCTCGGAAGAGGAGGTCGTCGCCAACTGCATTCTGACGATGGTGGGGGGACAGGAGACGACGACGAACTTGATCGGGAACGGCGTGTTGTCCCTCTTGCGCAATCCTGATCAGCTCCAGCAACTTCGGGGTGATCTCTCGCTCGTCCCGTCAGCCGTCGAGGAGCTCCTCCGCTACGAGAGCCCGAGCCAGCACACGGCCAGGCTGGCTCCGGAGGACCTGGAGCTGGGTGGACGGCCCATCCGCAAGCGCCAGGCAGTGATCGCGGTGATGGGCGCCGCGAACCGCGACCCGGAACGCTTCCCGGATCCCGACCGGCTCGACATTACTCGGCGCGACAACCGCCACGTGGCATTCGGCTGGGGACCTCACTTCTGCTTTGGAGCGGCGCTCGCGCGGATCGAAGGGCAGACCGCCTTCGAGACGATGCTCCGGCGCATGCCGAAGCTGGCCTTGGGGCCGGATCCGCTCGTGTGGCGCGCGAACCTGGGATTGCGGGGTCTCACCAGGCTGCAGGTCTCGTTCTAGTATGGCTGGAGAGAGGGCCCGTCTGTCAGAGGCCAAACGCCGTCTTCTCGAGCAATACCTGCAAGGCGACGGCGGCCGATCTTCCCCTGAGACGAGCGCGATCCCGCGCCGGCCCCCGGGCACGGCGATCCCCCTGTCCTTTGGGCAGCAGCAAGTGTGGTTGCATGCCCAATTAGCGTCCGGGATGCCCCTGTATAACGAGGCCATCACGGTTCACCGGAAGGGCTCGCTCGACGCGTCGGCGCTCGAGCGCGGCTTCAACGAGATCGTCCGGCGCCATGAAGCATGGCGAACGACCTTCACGACCGTGGACGGGCGCATGGTCCAGGTTGTCAATCCGCCCCCAACGGTCAGGCTCCCGGTGGCGGACCTGCGAGGACTTCCGGAGGCCGAGCGGGAGCCGGAGGCCCTGCGCCTGGCGACGGAGGACCTGCGGCAACCCTTCGATCTCGCTCGGGGGCCACTGCTGAGAGCCAGACTTGTCAGGCTGGGCGATGACGAACACCGGTTGTTCGTGACCCTGCACCATCTCATTTTCGATGGCGTGTCGATATATCGCGTGTTCCTTCCCGAGCTGGCTGCCCTCCACGACGCCTTCAGTACCGGCAAGCCATCGCCGCTCTCAGAGATGACCATCCAGTATGCCGACTATGCCCAGTGGCAGCGCGAGCAGCTGCAGGGCGAGAGACTCTCGAAGCTCATGGCGTACTGGAAGAAGCAGCTTGCCGGCGACCTGCCCGTGCTCGAGCTGCCGACGGACCGTCCGCGACCGGCCGTCCAGTCCTTCCGGGGCGCAACGGAACCGGTCGCGCTGTCCAAGGGCCTGACCGACGCGCTCAAGGCACTGAGCCAGCGGGAAGGCGTGACCCTGTACATGACCCTGCTGGCGGCGTTCAAGACGTTGCTCTATCGCTATTCAGGCCAGGAAGACATTCTCGTGGGCAGTGTCACCGCGGGTCGCAATCACCCGGAGCTCGAGAGCCTGATCGGATTCTTCCTGAGTACCGTGGTCTTGCGCACTGATCTTTCCGGCAATCCCACGTTTCGGGAGCTTCTCCGACGCGTCCGGGAGACGACGTTGGAGGCGCTGTCCCACGACGAGGCGCCGTTCGAGCATCTGGTCAAAGAACTGCAGCCTCAGCGGGATCCGGGCCGTAGCCCGCTGTTTCAGATCCTGTTTTCCCTCGAGGCGCCACTGGCACCGCTCGATCCAGGCTGGGCACTCACGCAGTTCGATGTGGACACGGGGGCGACGAAGTACGACATATACCTCCAACTGGACGAGAAGCCAGACGGTATCGTCGGCCGCCTGGCCTACAACACAGACGTCTTCGACGCGCCGACGATCGTCCGGATGCGTCGGCATTGGCAGACCCTGCTCGAGGCCGTCGTGGCGGATGCCGGCCAGCACCTCGGGCAGTTAGCGCTCTTAACCGACGCCGAGCGGCGCCAGCTATCGAAATGGAACGACACGAGCAGGGCCTACCCACACGCCTGCGTGCATGAACTCTTCGAGGCGCAAGTCGAACGGACCCCGGATGCAGTCGCGGTGGTGTTTGAAGGCCAGCAGCTGACGTTCCGAGAACTGAATGCGCGCGCCAACCGGGTGGCCCATCAGCTTCGCGGCCTCGGGGTGGGGCCGGAGGTCCTGGTCGGGATTTGTGTGGAGCGATCCCTGGAGACCGTCGAGGGGCTCTTGGGAATCCTGAAGGCCGGTGGCGGTTATGTCCCGCTCGACCCGGAGTACCCCAAGGAACGCTTGGCCTTCATGGTGCGGGATTCCGGGCTCAAGGTCTTGCTTACCCAGGCGCACCTCCGCGGCCAGCTCTCTGAGTTCGACACGCAGGTGGTGTGCCTGGATTCGAGCCTGCGCGCCGACTCACACGAGCGCTCGACGAATGACCGCAGCAGGGCCGAGCCGAGCACGGTAGCCTACGCGATTTACACGTCCGGATCAACGGGGCGGCCGAAAGGCGTAGAGATTACGCATCGGTCACTCGTCAACTTCCTGGCCTCCATGCAGGCGGAACCGGGATTGACGGCGAACGACGTACTGCTCGCGGTGACGACGACGTCGTTTGACATCGCGGCGTTGGAACTCTTTCTGCCCCTCATGGTCGGCGCCCGCGTCGTCTTGGCGAGCCGTGACACCGCCGCCGACGGACGGCAATTACGACAAGCGCTGGCGACGTCCGGAGCCACGGTCATGCAGGCCACTCCCGCCACCTGGCGCTTGCTCATCAATGCGGGGTGGGAAGGGACCGATCATCTGACGATCCTGTGTGGTGGGGAATCCCTGCCGCGCGAGTTGGCCAATGAGTTGGTGAAGAGAGGCCGGTCGGTGTGGAACATGTATGGCCCCTCAGAAACAACGGTCTGGTCGACCGTGTATCAGGTCTCCGCGGCGGATGGGCCAGTCCCCCTCGGCCACCCCGTCGCGAACACCGAGGTGTATGTGCTCGACAAGCATTTGCAACCGCTACCGGTCGGGGTAGCGGGCGAATTGCACATCGGAGGCGACGGCGTGGCGCGCGGGTATCTGAACCGGCCCGACCTCACCGCGGACAAGTTCATTCCGAACCCGTTCAGCGAGACCCCCGGCGCGCGCCTCTACAAGACCGGCGACCGCGCTCGTCATCGGCCGGACGGCACCCTTGAATTCCTGGGGCGGCTGGACGACCAGGTGAAGATCAGGGGCTTCAGGATCGAGCTCGCGGAGATAGAGGCCGTGCTGGCGTCGCATCCCGACGTCCGCGATGTCGTCGTCCTCGCCCGCGAGGACGCCCCGGGCGAGCGGCGCCTCGTCGGCTACGTCGTCGCGGCGGAGAAGTCGCCGCCGCCACTCCCCGAACTGTACCGCTTTTTGAGGGACACTCTCCCTCACTACATGATTCCGACCCTGGTGGGGCTGGATGCGTTGCCGCTGAGCCCCAACGGCAAGGTGGACCGTCGCGCCCTTCCCGTCCCCGAGCTCGTGAGGCCCGAGTCGGAGTCGTGCGTGGCCCCTCGGACCCCCGTCGAAGAGATCGTGGCGGGCATCTGGACACGAGTACTCGGGGTCGAACAGGTCAGTGTGTATGACAACTTCTTTGACCTCGGCGGCCATTCACTCTTAGCCATGCAGGTCATCGCCGAACTCGAGGAGAAATTGGGCCTTCGCAGCAATCCGCGAGAGCTCATGTTCCAGACTCTCGGTCAGCTCGCCGCAGCGTGCGACGAACGGTTGCACGCTCTCGAGCCATCACGTCACGGAAATGTCTGACTGAGGAATGGTCCCGTTCTATTTCGGGCCCCCCCACAAACCGCTCTTTGGCTGCTACCACGAGCCGCGGTCCGGTCCTCCGCGACAATGCGGGGTCATTCTCTGCCCCCCTCTGGGGTACGAGTACATCAACTCTCACCGCGCCTATCGGCAGCTCGCGGTTCGCCTCAGCCATGTCGGCTTTCCGGTATTGCTGTTCGATTTCTACGGAAGCGGCGATTCGGGCGGCGACGATGAACTGGAAGGGATTCCCCCGCATCTGAGCGACATCTCGACGGCGATCGATGAGCTACGACGGAGAGCTGGTGTCGCCAAGGTGTGCCTCGTCGGGCTCCGCCTCGGGGGGACGCTGTCGATGATGGCCGGAGCTGAACGAGGCGACGTCGAGGGTCTGGTGCTCTGGGATCCCGTGATCGACGGGCGGGTCTACATCCGCGAGATGACGACAGTGCACCAGGACCTGCTGGGGCCTTCCTTCTCCAGACCGAAGCACGGCACGACGAACGGCACCGCCATCGAGATACTCGGCTTTACCCTGGCGCATTCCCTCCTGGCGGACCTCGAGACAATCGACCTCCTCGCGATCCGCCGTAAGCCAGCCAAGAGCACGCTCGTGCTTGAGAGCGACGGCGGGGGTGGCGCGAGAGGCTTGAGCGAGCATCTCAAGAGTATGGAGACCCGACTTGAGTATCAGCTGCTGCCGGGCCCCAGAATCTGGTTGCCGGACCGCGAGGGGGGCCTCCTGGTGCCAGCCCCGACCCTCCACTCGATAGTCTCATGGATCGCACGGGTGCAGCCGTGAGAGAAGAGGCGGTCCTCTTTGGCCAGACGAGGTCCTTGGTGGGAATCCTCACCGATCCTCCCGAATCGATCAAAAACACCAACCTTCCCGGTATGATCCTGCTGAACGCAGGGATCGTCCATCGCGTCGGCCCTCAGCGTCTCTACGTGAAGATCGCACGCAGCCTGGCCGAGCTGGGGTTTGTCGTGCTTCGCTTCGACTTTTCCGGTATTGGCGACAGCAGGGTTCGCCCCGATAATCTGCCATTCGAACGGAGTGCCGTCAGCGAGGCGCAAGATGCGATGAACCATCTCGGCTCCGCGAGAGGGATGGATCGGTTTGTCCTCCTTGGCCTCTGCTCTGGGGCAGATATGTCGCTCAAGACGGCGTGGTACGACCCGCGCGTCGTGGGCGCGGTCCTCATCAATCCCCAGGGAGACCAGCAGGATGCCGCAAATGAATTGAATGCTTTTGCGGTGGACCGCAAGATCTCGCGCTACTATTGGCAGATCGCGCTGCGCAATCCCAAGAGCTGGTTGCGAGCCGTTCGGGGAGAGGCGAACTATGCCGCCATCGTCAGGGCGCTGGTCTTCCAGCTCAGACACCGGTACGCTCGCCCGAAGCGGGCGTCGTCCGGAATGAATCGTGATCCAGCGAACTTCCGCTCATTGGTCGAGCGCGGCGTTCGGCTGCTCCTCGTCTTTTCAAAAGGCGATGCGGGGCTGGACTACTTTCGCGAGGTCTACGGCGAGGAGCTTCGGCACCTCTGCTCCGGCGGGAAGATGGACCTTCACGTCATTCCCCGCTCAACCCACACGTTTACGTTTCTGCGCGATCAGGGACGTCTTCTAGGGCTCGTGCGCGAGTGGGCGCAGAGTGTGACAGCCCGCGACCTCGAAGTGGTGCGAGAGGCGACCTGAAGCGCGCGAGGAACGACGTGACGACCGTGATGCCGCACCTAGAATGGTGCCCGCCGCCACGAGATCTGACCCTCGGGGAGGGGGAGGTCCACGTCTGGCGCGCGGCGTCGGACGCCACCCGCGTAGGGCTCGAGGATTGGCGCCAAACCCTGAGCCTGAGCGAACAGGTCACGGCGGAGCGATTCTCCTTTCGGCGAGACCGCGACCGCTTCATTATCCGTCGTGGGCGGCTCCGGGCCATCCTCGGGCGCTACCTGGCAACGGATTCGAGTCGGCTGCAATTCAACTACGGCGGCCGCGGCAAGCCCGCACTGGCGGCCCCGTACCGTGACACGCAACTCCGGTTCAATGTCTCGCGCTCCGACGGCCTCGTCCTGTACGCGATCACGCGCGGCCGGGAGGTCGGTGTCGATCTCGAGCAGATCCAGCCGGCAATCGCTCAGGAGCGCATTCCCGAGCACTTCTTTTCGGCTCGGGAGGTTGCGGCGCTGCGTGCCCTTCCGGCGGGTGAACAGGTCGAAGCCTTCTTCGCCTGTTGGACCAGGAAGGAAGCCTACGTCAAGGCCAGGGGCGAGGGCCTCGCGCTACGGCTCGATTCGTTCGACGTGTCGCTGGCACCCGGCGAGCCGGCGGCCCTGCTACGCACGGTGGGCGATGCTGAGGAGGTCTGTCGGTGGTCTCTCCACGCATTGGCTCCCGCTCGAGGCTACGCCGCGGCTCTTGCCGTCGAAGAACCGGCCGGGACGCTCAAGGGCTGGTACTGGACTGACTGACGGTATCGGGGCGCGCCAAGCCGTGAGAATGAGTGCGACGTTGCGCCGGATGGGCCGAGGGGTACGCGCCGGGCTCCAGGAAAGACTGGGGCAGAGCCGGTGGCTCTCGGAACTGGTGGGCGCCCTCCTCATCGTCCGCTATCGACTCGGGCTCGGAGGCATCGATCGTCGGCTCTACGCGCTCCTCGTGGCGTGCCGCCGTGTTTCAGTCCCGTGGCGCCGCCGCCGGTTGGCCAGCGAGTTGCGCCCGTGGCTCGCCGCCGAGCGCGCCGCGGTACTCCGCACGGGACGAATCGCGCGGGTCCATCAGCAGCGGGGCCGCGACAAGGCCACGCTGACCACGAGCCTCTTGCTCAAAGAGCCAGGACCTGACGGCGAAAAGGGTGTCCTCTACTCCTCGGTGGAGGATAACTGGGCGCGCCTCCTCGTGCACTACGACGTGCGGCGGGTACTCGCCGAGTACCTGCTGGTCGGCGCCTCGTCGTGGTCCCCGACGGATTACGCCGTTCTGGCCGGCTTCGCGGGGCTCACGGACGATCCTCTCTTCATCGGCGTCTCCAACCCCGCGGACGTGGTGGACTACGACGTGCTCCGTCCCGTCGTCAGGCCGGTGCCGATCATGGCCTGCGACTGGATCAACCCCGACCTCTACGCCCCCAAGCCGCACGCGGGCCGGGAAATCGACATCCTCATGGTCGCGAATTTCTTGCCCTTCAAGCGGCACTGGCTTCTGTTCCGGGCCCTCCGACGGATGAGGCGGGACTTGCGTGTCGTCCTGATCGGCATCAAGGCCCCGGGCCGCGGCGAAGCGGAACTCCGCGAGGAGGCCAGGGCGGTCGGCGTTCCGCAGGACCTTGAGATCCTGACCAATGCGAGCATCGAGGTCGTCACTGCCTATCAGTGCAACGCCCGGGTCTCCGTCATTCTGAGCCGACGGGAGGGCTCTTGCGTGGCGGTGACCGAGTCGTTCTTCGCCGACACGCCGGTCGCGATGGTGCGGGACGCGCACGTCGGCTCCAGGGCCTACATCAACGAGCACACGGGGGTTCTGCTCACCGAGCACGGGATCGGCCGCCAACTGAGCGCGTTCCTGGAGCGGAGCGAATCGTTCCGGCCGCGGCAGTGGGCCCTCGACCACGTCACCTGTGTCCACTCCTCGGAACGGCTGAACGCGCTCTTGCGCGACTACTGCCTCGACAGCGGAAGGCCGTGGACCCGAGACATCACGCCGATGTGCTGGCGGTACGTTCCCTCCTACGCGACGGAGTCTGACGAGCGCGACATGAAGCCCGCCCTGGATCGGCTGCGAGACGTGCACGGTGTCGAACTCGAACGGTTCGTGTATCAGGACGCCCGAGCCCGCTGACGGCCGTTCCAGACTGGCTTCCACGGACGTATCGCAAGCGGGGTGCGAGCGACCGAGCCAGTGACGGCGCACCCCCGCGGCCCCCGATGGCGGCGGGAGGCGCAGTCGACCCGTTGACTATTCGCGCCTCAGCGGAACCATGAGCCGTCTCCGCCTATCCGAGCTCAACGGACCGAAAGACTCGTGGGAGCTCCCGGTGGCGTGGTGGGTGCCGGCGCCAGCTGAACGATGAACGCGTCATCCCGCGGGCCACCGCCATCGGCGACCGGCTGGAGGCCGAGCGTCTGCGCCCAGCTCGACGTGAAGAGGACGTATCGTCCATCTTGAGAGACATTGGCCTTGGGTTGATCCCCGAACGAGACCACGCGACTGCGATGATGCGCGAAACGCCACACGGTGGCGGCCGGTGCATCCGTCTCCACGCAAATGATCTCCCCATCCCACGCCCGCTGGACCAAGTCGTCCGTTCGGAACAC
>Ga0209689_1002132_pt1 | contig 14837 bp, 14 predicted proteins | sample GraSoiAngelo_149_FD_187119 | JGI IMG/M metagenome (GOLD analysis project Ga0209689, IMG submission 187119) | Grasslands soil microbial communities from the Angelo Coastal Reserve, California, USA - 14_1009_09_30cm (SPAdes) (version 2) | ecosystem: Environmental > Terrestrial > Soil > Grasslands ...
CCCAATCCAGCCGCAAATGATGCCGCGCATTTTTGTCAACCAGACAGGCGACGAGACATGTCTATCCCTCCTTCCTTGAGCCTCGAGCTAGCATCGAGGCCGAGGGACCGCTTAGCCGCCTTGTTCACCTCACTTCCTGTATCGTCGACACTAACTCCGGAATCTCGATGCGGATCACCGTTCCCTCCCCCGGCCGGCTCTGGATGTCCAAGTGAAAGTCCGCCCCGTACAGCACGCGCAACCGCTCGCGCACGTTGCTCAGGCCGATTCCCTCCACGTACACGTGCGGCATCTTCTCTTCCGAAATGCCCACCCCATTGTCTTCAATCTCAATGCGCAGGCGCCCTTCGTGGCTTGTCGTTCTCAATTCGATTTTTCCCCCGCCTAGTTTCGGCGCCAGACCATGCTTCAGGCAATTCTCCACCATCGGCTGGAGCAGCATGCTCGGCACAAACGCTTCCAGCGCCGCATCGTCAATCTGTTTCACGATGTCCAGATTGTCTTTTCCGAATCGCGCCACCTCGATGTCCAGATAATCGTCGATAAATTGCAGCTCCTCGCGCAGCGGCACAAACGTTTCATGCTTGCGCAGCAGCCGCCGCAGAATGTTGCTCAGCTTTAGCACCACGCCGCGCGCCGAATCCGGATCAAAGCGAATCAGCGCCGACACGGTATTCAATGTGTTAAAAAGAAAATGCGGATTAATCTGGCTGGAGAGCGCATCCATGCGCGCTTTCAAGAGCAGTTGCTGGTGACGCTCCAAGTTCATCTCGACACGCGTGTTGTTCCAGATTTTCAGCGGTGACGCCACCGACATCAGCGTCGCGATCACCGTCAGTCCCAGCCACCAGTCCCAGTGCGCGTCGATCGCGAAGAGCCACTTCGGTTTTGTCGCCTCGACCAGCGCCACACGCCCCAGCTCCAGGCCGATGCACGTCGTCAGCGGCGCCATCTCCCACGACAATTCCGCCTTGCGCAGCAGCTTCACCGTCGCTTTGGGGATGTTCAAGAAGGTGAACGGCCCGAAATTCCAGAGATCCTCCTTGTTGGGAATCGCTTGCCGGATCAATCCCCCGAGCAGCCCCGCTGTGGAGGCCGCGGGCATGGCCAGCCATTCGCGCGAGATCAGCGCTGGAATCGTGATGAGCGCTCCGCCGATCGGCCCCACCACGCGCCCGCCAAGAAGTCCCATCAGAAAAGCGCCCTCCAGCGACAAATCGGCAAAGGCGTAGGAAGGCCCTCCCACCAGCCGCAGCGTCACCCCCACGATCAGCGCCGGCGTCATGAACAGCATCAGCTTCAGTTTTTGGTCGGGATCTCGTTCTTCGGTGAAGAGCACGCGCCGAAAGGCGTTCCACCGCGCCAGCAGCGCGGCAATGGACGACGCCACGCCCACCTTCAGCAGCAGGGTGAACAGTAGGTCACGAATCGGTGTGGCTGTCTCCATTTTTGCCCGGCGTCTCAGGCTAAAGCTAATCAATCCGCCGCTCGATGTAAAGCCAGTAGCGTTGGTAGCCGCCCGCGCATCAAATATCAGACGCGGAATCAACAGCTGGCAACGCGACCTGAAATCGGTGAGAAACAAAGTCCCTGCTATACTTCTCATTTCTCCATGAGCGCAAAATCACCGCAAAGCAAGAAATCCAATGGAAGAGTCGCCGACCTGCAGATGGTCGCGCATGCCGCTCTTCCGACGCGTTACGGGCGCTTCACCATTTATGGCTTCAAGGGCTGTGGCCCTCTCGAAGAGGCAGTCGCTCTGGTGCGCGGCAAATTGCACGGAAAGGCCGCACCGCTGGTGCGCGTCCACTCGCAGTGTCTGACCGGCGACGTTCTCACATCGCTCCGGTGTGACTGCCGCGCGCAGCTTGAATTGTCACTGAAAAAAATCGGCCAGGCATCCTCGGGAATTCTGCTCTATCTACCTCAAGAAGGCCGGGGCATCGGGCTGATGAACAAACTGCGGGCCTACGAACTGCAGGACGGGGGCATGGATACGGTGGAAGCAAATGAAACCCTGGGTTTCGCGGCTGACGCGCGCGATTACGAGTTCTCCGCGCAAATTCTGAGAAAACTTGGCGCAACGAGAATTCGCTTGCTTTCCAATAACCCGGAAAAAGTTCGCCAGCTCGAAAGCTCGGGTATTCGCGTCGTCGAGCGCGTACCGTGCCAGCCTCGTATTTCCAAGATGTCCCGCGCCTACCTGAAAACAAAAAAACGCAAGATGGGGCACCTGCTCGAAGGTATATGAGAGTTGAAGATCGACACTGGCGATCTCAACGAGCATCAGGAGGCTACGCCGACCGATTCAACAACGCGTTCACGCCTCTCCAAGAGCCCTTTTTGAAATGGTGCTTGATTCAGGAAGCACGCCGGGCAGCCACCGCGAAAATCAGCCGAAAATCGGTCAAATCGGCGGCATAAATCTGTTGCTCATTCCAGCCCGGATGCTGGTGCAAGCGTGGCGAGCCGCCCAGGGGAGGAAAAAAGACGTATCCTTCCTGGTCCGGAAATTCAGCAAAGCTCCGGGCGCGTGGCGCGTGGACCTCGTGCATGCCGGCATCCCAAAGTACGACCACCAAGTTGCGCGCCAAGGGTGGGTGAAGTATTACTGGAAACCGTTCGAAGAATTATCTAGCAGGAAAAGCGTGGGGACGGCCCGCTATTGCTAACCGCCGCCGACGAATTGCACGATTTCATAGCGGTCTCCGGCTTGGACTTTCGTTTCGGCCCACTTCGCCCGCGGCAATATTTCCAGGTTTCGTTCGACGGCCACGCGTCCCCGGTCGAGTCCCAACTCGCGAAGCAAGTCCGTCACGGTGGCCTCGGGCCTTGACGCGCGATCTTCTCCGTTCACCACAATTGAAAGCGTTGTCGGCATCCGTTACCTCGCCGAAGGCACGCGCGGCTTGGTGCGCAACTGAAAACGCAAATGCCCCCTGGCATTTCCGTGCGACGCTTCGATGACCAGCGCCGGCTCAGCGCCCGCCAGCCGCGGCATCGCGAATTCGAGCTGCGCATGTCCGAAGGGCCCGGTTTCCGTAGAATACTCTGAAATTTCCGCCGCGCCATTCACGCGTGCCGTAACTTTGGCGCCTTGGACTGCCTGATTGGTCCGATTCCGCACGGCAACCTGCAGCAAAGCGCGCTTGCCAGTGAGCCAGGTCTTGGCGTTGATCAACTCGAGCAAGAGAGCCTTGGATGTTGGGGCGGCGGCCCGCGCAGCATCGTTTTCGTCCTGTGGCAGCGAGAGATGCAGGGCGCCCGTTCGAATCTCCTCGACCACGGTGTGGTGCTGTTCATCGAGACGCAGCTTCAGGGCTTGTTCGGTGTCGGGATTCAGAGGCAGCAGGTCAAAATAATTATTCGTACGCCGGTGCAATACGCGTCCGTGGAAATAGACAGTGGTATCGATGAGCGCGTTGGTGGTGCCGCGATCTTCCGTTTGGACGTGATACGTGGTATCCCCTGCTTTCACGTTCGAATTATGACCGAAGAGCATTCGCCTATTAGCCCTGACCTGCGCTTCGCATGGAGGCCGCTTCGCAGGAATCTAGCCGCCGCATTTGACCGACTGGCTGTTGAGTCGTTATTATAGCAAGTCGCCCATGAGTGGTTCTGGCTTACATAGTTACGCTCCGCTTCTCTTACACCTGCTGACCGCCGCGGCGCTTGCCGGTGCGCTGACGGCTGTTTCCGTTTTGGTAGGATGGCGGCGTCCGAGCCGGGCCAAGCAGCAACCGTACGAGTGCGGCATGGAACCCACCGGCGACGCGCGCGAGCCCTTCTCGGTCAAGTTCTACCTCGTGGCGATGGTTTTCATTCTATTCGACGTCGAAGCCATCTTCCTGTACCCCTGGGCCTACATCTTTCGCAGTTTGCGGTGGTACGGCTTTGTGGAGATGATGATCTACATTGCCATCCTGTTGGTCGGTTACCTGTATCTCTGGAAAAAAGGCGCGCTGGACTGGCACAAATAGCCAGCGCACGTGGGATTCCAAATTGTGACTGAGTCTTCCCGCCAAAACACTAATGTTGTAGCCGGATGCCTGCGTTCGTGGAACCCGAAAGCGGTCGTAGATGTGCTTGAATTCCGGGGCGAAACCACGATCGTGGTGCCGCGCGAACTCCTCCGAGCCACGGCAGAACGCTGTCGCGAGGACGCCAAGCTGCAATACAACTTCCTGACCGACGCCACCTGCGTGGACCGCTACCCCGCCGAGCCGCGATTCGAATTGAACTATCACCTGGTGGCCATTCCCCGGCGTGAAAAAGTGCGATTGCGGGTGTGGCTCGGTGGCAACGATCCGGTGGTCGATTCATTGGTACTGGTTTGGCCGGGCGCGAACTGGCTGGAGCGCGAAATCTTCGATCTCTTCGGGATCCGCTTTACGGGGCATCCCGACCTGCGGCGCATCCTGCTTCCCGATGATTGGGAGGGCCATCCCTTGCGCAGGGATTATCCCGTGGAGGGCTATCGAGACGTGCCCAACACGGGAGAACTTTTCAGGAAGAGCAGCACGCCATGACCACCGTCGAAACTGCCGTGGGAACGGCGAAGACGATGGTCCTCAACATGGGGCCGCAGCATCCATCGACCCACGGCGTGCTACGCATCTTGCTGGAACTCGACGGCGAAACGGTGGTGAAAGCGATCCCGGATCTGGGTTATCTCCACACGGGCATCGAAAAATCTTGCGAGGACAAGACCTATTCCCAGGCCATCACGCTCACCGACCGGATGGACTATCTGAATCCGCTGGGGAACAACCTGGTGTACTGCCTGGCGGTGGAGAAGCTGCTGGGACTGGAAGTGCCTAAGCGCGCGCAATACATCCGCGTGATGATGGTCGAGCTGCAGCGAATTTCTTCTCATCTGGTGTGGCTCGGCACGCATGCGATCGACCTGGGGGCGATGTCCGTTTTTCTTTACTGCTTCCGGGAACGCGAAGAGATATTGAAGATTTTCGAATTGTTTACCGGGCAGCGGATGATGACCAGTTACATTCGAATCGGCGGGCTGGCACTAGATCCACCGGTGGGCTGGCGGCAGGCGGTTGAACGTTTCCTGAAGATGATGCCGAGCCGAGTGGACGAATACGAAACGCTGCTCACGGAAAACCGCATCTGGATCGGGCGCACGAAAGGCGTCGGGTACATCTCACCCGAGGATGCGATTGCTTTGAGCATGAGCGGGCCAACGCTGCGCGCTGCGGGCGTGGCGTACGACAACCGAAAGGCGTTTCCGTATTCGAGCTACGAGGAATTCGATTTCGACCTGCCGACGCGGACGGAATCGGATTGCTACGCGCGGTACTTGATTCGCGTAGCGGAGATGCGCGAAAGCCTGAAGATCATCCGCCAGGCGCTGGACAAGATTTCTAATGAAGGGCCGATCAAGGCCGACGCGCCAGGCATCATCCCGCCGCAGCGCGAAAAAATGAAGACGGAGATGGAAGCACTAATCTACCACTTCAAGATTTTCACGGAAGGGTTTTCGCCGACGCCGGGGGAGGTCTTCGTTACCATCGAATCGCCGCGAGGGGAACTGGGCTGCTTTATCGCAAGCGACGGTTCGCCGAAACCGCTGCGTGTGCATTTCCGGTCGCCTTCGTACATCAATTTGCAGGCGCTTCCAAAGCTGATCGAGGGGCAGTTGATTTCGGATGTCATCGCCTGTATCGGGACCATTGATATCGTGCTCGGAGAAGTGGACAGGTAAGACTCCGGCGCCCGAAGTTGGATGTCTTGGATAGCGGCTAGGTTGGCAGGCGCCGAAGCTGAGGATGTCGGCCGGAACTGGTTCGACGGAACTTTGTGTTGAGATCCTTCGCCTATCCTCTTTGGACAGGCTCACGATGACAGGTTGTGACACTGTCTCTAAAATGGTGCCCGGTCGAGGAAAATGGACCTTTCGCCGCAGCTAACAGCCAAATTTGAGAAGCTGCAGACCAGCTATCCAGTGAGGCGCAGCGCACTGATCCCCATGCTGATGTATGCGCAGGACGAGTACGGCTACGTCAGCGATGAAATGATCGCAGAGCTTGGCCGCCGGCTGGACCTGAACAACGTGCAGATAGAAGAGACGCTAGCGTATTACTCGATGCTGCACCGGAAACCCATGGGCAAGCACCACGTACAGATTTGCACCAACGTGGCATGCATGCTAAAGGGCGGTTACGACCTGCTGGCCCGCGCTAAGAAGCGCCTGGAGATCGGGCACAAGGAAACGACGAACGACGGGGTTTTCTCCCTCGAAGAAGTGGAATGCATCGGCGCCTGCACGGGCGCGCCGGCAATGCAAGTCAACTACGATTTCTACGAAGAACTTACGCCCATCAAATTCGACCGCATCATTGCGGAACTGGATGCCGGCCGACGCCCGACGCCGGAAGCGGTCATTTCCGGCGCGCTCCACGAGCGTCATCCGGACGAAACTCCGCTGATCAGCCGGCGGTGGGGCATGAAGGACTCGCACAAAATTGACGTTTACCTGACGCAGGGCGGCTATCAGGCGCTGGAAAAAGCGCTCAAGGAGATGACTCCCGAGGGCGTCATCGAGGAAGTGAAAAAGTCGAATCTGCGCGGGCGCGGCGGAGCGGGATTCCCGACGGGGATGAAGTGGTCGTTCGTGCCGAAGGATTCGCCGAAGCCGAAGTATGTGATTTGCAACGCAGATGAATCCGAACCCGGCACCTGCAAGGATCGGCCGCTAATGGAGATGGACCCGCACCAGCTCATCGAGGGCATGGTGATCGCGGGACGCGCCATTCATTCGCATCAAGGCTTCATTTATATTCGCGGCGAATACCGGTACGTGCTGGATATCGTGGACGCGGCACTTGCTGAAGCTTATGCGCGCGGGTACCTGGGGAAGAACATTCTCGGGTCGGGCTTTGATTTCGACCTGCTGGCCCATACCGGGGCGGGCGCATACGAATGCGGTGAAGAGTCCGCGCTGATGGAATCGCTGGAAGGCAAGCGTGGGTACCCGCGCATCAAACCTCCCTTCCCAGCCGTCGTGGGATTGTACGGCTGCCCAACGATTATCAATAACGTGGAAACGCTGAGCGCCGTGCCATCGATCATCCGGGAGGGAGGCGAGGCGTACGCGAATCGCGGCACGCCGAAAAACGGCGGCACCCGGATGCTGTGCATCGCGGGACACGTCAACAGGCCAGGGATCTACGAAGTGCCCCTGGGCATGAACATGAAAAAGTTTATCTACGATGTGGCGGGAGGAATTCCGGGAGGAAAAAAGCTAAAGGCTGTGATTCCCGGAGGAAGCTCCTGCCCGCTGCTAGCGGCTGACGAGATCGATATTCCGATGGACTACGATGCGGTGGCGAAAGCGGGGTCAATGCTGGGATCCGGCGGCATGGTGATCATGGACGAAGACACCTGCATGGTGGACATGGCGCGCCGGATCATGCACTTTTACGCGCACGAATCCTGCGGCTGGTGCATCCCCTGCCGGGAAGGAACGTCCTGGATGCGCAAGACGCTGGAGCGGTTTCATGCCGGGATGGGCCGTCCGGAAGACATCGAGATGATCGCCGACCTGGCGAAAAACATGTTGGGTCGCACGTTTTGCCCGCTCGGAGACGCGGCGGCGATGCCGACGATCAGCATCATGAAGAAGTGGCGCGGTGAGTTTGAAGAACATTTGAAGGGACGCTGCGCGTCCAAATCCGCGGGACTGCTGGTTGGATCGCGCTAGGAATCCATGGCCGAACAGAAACTAATCAAGCTGAAGATTAACGAACGCGAAGTGCAGGTGCCGCAGGGGACCTTAGTGATTGAAGCGACGCGGCGCATTGGGACGGAAGTGCCGTCGTTCTGCTACTACCCCGGGCTGTCGCTCCAGGCGGCGTGCCGCATGTGCCTGGTGGAGGTGGAAAAGGCCCCGAAGCTGCAGACCGCGTGCACGCTGGTGGCCACCGAAGGCATGATCGTTCGAACGGACACCGAGCAGGTGCGGCAGGCGCGCAAGTACATGCTGGAATTTCTGCTGACCAACCACCCGCTGGATTGCCCGGTGTGCGACAAAGGCGGCGAGTGCGAATTGCAGGACATGGTCTTCCGCTACGGTGCGGATTCCAGCCGCTTCGTGGAAGAAAAGATTCACCGGCCGGAGGAAAAATGGTCGGAACTGGTTTATTACGACGCACCGCGCTGCATCCTGTGCTTCCGGTGCGTGCGCGTATGCGATGAAGGCATGGACGTGAAAGCGCTGGGCGTGGGGATGCGCGGCGCGAACAGCGTGATCATTCCGAATCGCGGCGATCATCTGGAGTGCGAAGAATGCGGCATGTGCATCGACATCTGCCCGGTTGGGGCACTGACGAGCGGGACGTACCGGTATAAAACGCGGCCGTGGGAGATGTCCTACGTTTCCACGGTGTGCACGCACTGTTCGAATGGCTGCAAGACCACGCTGAGCGTGCGCAATCACGAGATTCTGCGTTCGAACAACCGAGACCTGAGCGGGATCAACAAAGATTTTCTGTGCGTGAAGGGGCGATTTGGGTTTGACTTCACGAAACACGCCGAGCGTATCCGTCAACCAATGGTTCGCAAGGGAGACAAACTGTATCCCGTGTCGTGGGAAGAAGCCGCGCAGGCCGCGGCGACGAAGCTGAAGGCTGTCTACGACGCCAGCGAAAAAGATTCGATCGGGTTCATCGGTTCGAATCGCGCTTCAAATGAAGAGAATTACTTGTTGCAGCGGATGGCGCGCGCGACGTTTGCAACGAACAACATTGATCATCACCGGACGGTGGATTACACGGGATTGATCACGGCGCTGGGCGAGCGTGCCGGCGATTCCCTGCTCACCATGGAGCAGTTGTATCAGTCGAAGGCGGTCTTGCTGGTAGGAAACGATCCTACGAATCAGAACCCGCTCGCCGGGTGGCAGATCCGAAGCGGCATCCGCCATCACGGCACGAAGCTATTCATCATCAATGCCAACGAGATCAGGCTGAAGCGCAAGGCCACGCAGTTTGTGAAAGTGACGGCGGGCCAGGAGGCGGCCGCGCTGCGGTGGCTGGCGCATGAGGAAGGACAGTTCTCGCCGGCGCTCGTCGAACAATTGGTGCAACTGAAGGCCGGGCTTGAGGCGGAGAGCGATGTTGCGGTTGTTTTTGGCGCGGAAGTTTCCGGCGCGGCGATCGCACCGCTGGTGACTTTTGGTTCCCAGCTCCCAGGTAAGACGCGATACATGGCGCTGGGCGATTACGCGAATTCGCGCGGCGCGGCGGATATGGGCGTGCTGCCGGACCGCTTGCCGGGTTACGCGTACGTGGGCAATCCCCAGGCGCACGAGTCTTTTGAGAAGTTGTGGGGCTGCGGGGCGATTCCGACGAAGCCAGGGCTGACAACGCCTCAGATGGTGGAAGCGGCGCAAGCCGGAAAGCTGAAAGCCCTGTATGTCGTGGGCGCAAATCCGCTGGCACATTTCGGCACGCTGGGATACGGGCGGGGCCAACTGGAGTTGCTGATCGTGCATGAGATGTTCCTGACAGAAACGGCCAAGGTGGCGGACATTGTCTTTCCCGCGGCTTCCGCGTACGAAAAGGACGGCACGGTTACCAACACTTCGGGCGAAGTTCAAATGCTGCACAAGGGCGCGGAAGTGATGGGGCCGCGGGGCGACTTCGATCTGCTGAAGATCCTGTCGCATCAACTGGAAAAGTTGGGACGGGGGAAGGCGTTTCACTACAAGACGCCAGCGGCGGTGTTTGAAGAAATTCGCACCGCGGTGAGCGGTTATAACGTGCGGCCGGCGGGGCTGCTGACGGGCGGCGCAGAACCGACGCACGTGCAGTCTGCCAGAAACGGCCACGCGCCGTACGACGTGCCGGTGGGACTCATCCGATCCGCGAAGGACACTTTGTTTACCAGCGGGACGCTCGGGCGCTTCTGCACAATGTTGGATTCCCTGCCGGAGGCCACGACCGAGCCGTGAATTCTTTCTTAAACGCGAATGCTGAGCTGGTTATCACGCTCGTCAAGATTGTGCTGTTGCTGTTCATCGTCCTGACCGTGAATGCGTATCTGACGTGGTTCGAACGGAAAGTCGTGGCGCACATGCAGTCGCGGTGGGGACCGCACCGCGTGGGCCCGCACGGATTGTTGCAGCCGCTGGCGGACGGCGTGAAATTTCTTTTCAAAGAGGACCCCACGCCCGCCGGCGTGGACAAGTTGGTCTACTATCTTGCGCCGCTACTGGCATTGGCGCTAGCGCTGACGTCGATCGCGCTCATTCCGTTTGGGCCGGAGCCGATCCGATTGTTCGGGCACGACATCTACTTGGGGATCGCGCCTCCCGACCTCAATATCGGGATACTCGCGCTCTTTGCGGTGACGGCGCTGGGAGTTTATGGCGTTGCGCTCGCGGGATGGGCTTCGAACAGCAAGTATCCGCTGCTCGGCGGGCTGCGCAGCTCGGCGCAGATGATCAGTTATGAGCTGGCGCTGACGATGTCGGTGGTCGGCGTGCTGCTGATGGCGGGCAGCTTCAATTTGAAGAAAATCATTGAGGCGCAAGCGCACCATCCCGAGTGGGGAATTCTTGGTTGGAATGTGTGGCCACAGTTTCTGGGCTTCTTTTGTTTTTTCATTGCGGCGGTCGCGGAAACAAATCGCGTGCCGTTCGATCTGCCGGAAGCGGAGTCGGAGCTGGTCGCGGGGTTCCATACGGAATACTCCAGCTTCAAGTTCGCGATGTTTTTTATCGCGGAGTACACCAGCATGATCACGGTTTCATGCCTGTGCTCGATACTGTTTTTCGGCGGATGGCTGTCTCCCTTCCCTGCTTCGTGGCTGTTCACCCATTACTTGCCGTCCGCGATTCTGATTTTGTTTGGATTGTGGGTGATTTGGGACGGAATACGATATGAGACGACTTTCGGGCGGATCATATTGCCGGGCTTGGGAGCGGCAATTACGGCGCTTGGTGCGGTTTTTGTTTTGCTGCCCAACGTAAACGAGTTTATTCAAGGGCCGTTCTGGCTGCTGTCCAAGATTTTTGTTTTTCTGTTTGTGTACGTGTGGATGCGCGGGACGCTGCCGCGTTTCCGCTACGACCAACTGATGGCCTTCGGGTGGAAGCTGCTCCTTCCGCTGTCCATCGTGAACGTGATTGTCACCAGCTTTGTGATCCTCGCCAAGATGCAGTGGTGGGGTGCGAAATGACGGCGTCACTTGCAGTTTTCTTCGCACTGGCAGCGCTCGCAGTGATTGGCGCGGTCAGCTTGATCGTGCAAAAGCATCCGATTCATAGTGCGCTGTCGCTGATCGTGGTCATGATTGCGCTGGCGGGCCTGTACCTGCTGTTGGGCGCGGAATTTGTAGCCGCTGTACAGATCATTGTTTATGGCGGCGCGATCATGGTGTTGTTCGTGTTTGTGATCATGCTCTTGAATGCGGGTGTGGAGGAGCACACCAGCATTTCAAAGATGGCGGGAGCGCCGGGTTTGCTACTGGTCGTGGCGCTGGCGGGGTTCGTGGCGGCGACGATTGCGCGGTCCACGGAAAGCGTTGAGACCACGCTGCAAACCGGAGAAATTGCTTCGACGCTCGGAATTTCGAACATGATTTTCAAGGATTTCGTTTATCCGTTCGAGCTGACGTCGTTCCTGATTCTCGTGGCGGTGCTCGGAGCCACGGTGCTGGCGCAGCGGGAGAAAAGCTGAGATGGTGCCGACAAACTATTACGTGATCCTGAGCGCGATCCTGTTCGGTCTGGGCGTGCTGGCATTTATTTTCAAGCGCAACATCATCACCATTTTTATGTCCATCGAGCTGATGTTGAACGCCGTCAATCTGGCGTTTGTGGCTTTCAGCCAGGCGCTGGGGAAACTCGACGGGCAGGTTTTTGTGCTGTTCGTGATTGTGGTGGCGGCGGCCGAAGCGGCCGTGGGATTGGGGATCATCATTTTGATTGCGCGCAGCCGGCAAACGCTGAACGTGGAACGCGTGGACCTGCTGAAACTCTAATGCCGAAATACCTGATGCTCGAATACCTGTGGATTGTTCCGCTGCTGCCGCTGCTAGGCTCGGCCGCGAATGGAATTTTTGGCGCGAAGTGGCCGAATAGGATTGTTGACTGGGTGGCCATCGGATCGACGGGACTATCGTTTCTCGCGGCCCTTGAAGCGGTGCGCGAGTTTTTCGATTACTTCACCGAGAATCACCATCCTTTCCAGAAAGCATTCTTCACCTGGATCGCGGCGGGCAATTTCCGCGCGGGCTTTGACTTGCAGATGGACCAGCTCACGGTGGTGATGGTGCTGGTGGTGACCGGAGTGGGCTGGCTCATTCACATTTACGCGACCGGATACATGGCGCATGAGGGCGGTTACCGCCGGTTCTTTTCCTATCTCAACCTGTTCATGTTTTTCATGCTGATCCTGGTGCTGGCGGCGAATTACGTGTTGCTCTTCGTTGGCTGGGAGGGAGTGGGCCTCTCGAGTTACTTGCTTATCGGTTTTTATTTCCTGAAGAAGTCCGCTTCGGATGCGGGGAAGAAAGCGTTCATCGTCAATCGCATCGGCGACTTTGGATTCATGCTGGGGATGTTTTTGCTGTTTAAGACGTTTGGGACTCTGGATTTCGTAGCGCTTTTCGCCAAGGCGGACCCTTGGCCCGCGGATGCGATGGGACATCTTGGGACGCTCACGATCGCTTGCCTGCTGCTTTTCACGGGCGCGTGCGGAAAATCGGCACAGTTGCCGCTGTACGTTTGGCTGCCAGACGCGATGGAAGGACCGACGCCGGTGAGCGCGCTGATTCATGCGGCGACGATGGTGACCGCGGGCGTATATGTCGTTGCGCGCTCGCACATTCTTTTTACGCACGCGCCGACGGCGATGCTGGTCGTCGCCATCGTTGGCTGCGCGACGGCGTTCTTTGCGGCGACCATCGGCTTGGTGCAGCGGGACATAAAGAAAGTTCTCGCGTACTCCACCGTAAGCCAGTTGGGCTACATGTTTCTGGCGTGCGGCGTTGGCGCTTTCTCTGCAGGTATTTTTCACCTGATGACGCATGCATTCTTCAAGGCGCTCCTTTTCCTTGCGGCCGGCAGCGTGATTCATGCCATGGGCGGCGAGCAGGACATGAACCACATGGGTGGGCTCAGCAAGAAGATTCGCCGGACGTACGTGACCATGCTGACGGCCACGCTGGCGATTGCCGGGTTTCCGCCGTTCGCGGGGTTCTTCAGCAAAGACGCCATCCTTTTGAGCGCTTTTGAGAATGAATATGGCGGCCGCACCGTGGGGTACGCACTGTATGGGTTCGGACTGGCCACGGCGCTGCTGACGGCGTTCTACATGTTCCGCCTGATGTTCCTGACGTTTCACGGCAAGCAGCGCTACGACGAGCATCACGTTCACGTGCATGAGTCGCCGGACAACATGCTGGCGCCGCTGATGATATTGGCCCTGCTCTCGATCGTGGGCGGCTGGCTCGCCGCGCCTGCATTCCTGCCGGGAGGAACGGACTATTTCGCAAAATTCCTGCAGCCTGTTTACGGCGGCGCGGAAGTGGCTGCCGCGGAGGCCGGTGCGCATTCGCTGGAACTATGGCTGGCCGGCGTGGCCGTGGTGACCGCGTTTGTAGGGGCCATGGTTGCCTACTGGCTGTATCTCAAGCGACCTGAAAAGGCAGACGGGCTTGTCAAGTCCCTGAACCCCGCTTACACAACCTTGCTGAACAAGTACTACGTGGATGAACTGTACGCTGCGGTGGTGGTCAAGCCACTGCTTTGGATTTCGACCAAGGTGCTCTGGCAAGCCGCCGATGTCGCCGGAATCGACGGAACAGTGAACGGGATTGGGGAAGGCGCGACTGCTATCGGCGACGGAGTGCGGCATACGCAGTCCGGAAACACCCGTAGCTACGCGGTATGGGTGGTCGTAGGCGCGATCGCGATCATCGCGGTCATCTTCTTCTGGCCGTTCGGCGGAAAAACCGTTATCGGAATGGTGCGTTGATGTTGCCCGGCGGACATTTGCTTTCCGTGCTGATCTTCTTCCCTGCCGTGGGGGCGCTGGCGCTCTTGCTGCTGCGCGGTGACGATCATAAGTTCATTCGTATCATTGCGCTGATCGTTTCCCTGGCGGAATTTCTGTTCTCGCTGCTGATGATCCGAGCGGTGCCCGTCGGCGCAACCGGGTATCACCTGGAGGAATACGCCAAGTGGATCGACCAGCCGCCGATCCATTACCACCTAGGCGTTGACGGAATCAGTTTGTTCCTGGTGATCCTGACGACGTTTCTCACCCCGATTTCCATCCTAGCGTCGTGGCAGAGCATCGAGCACCGCGTCAAGGAATTTTTCGTGATGCTGCTGATGCTGGAGCTTGGCGTCGTGGGCGTGTTCCTCTCGCTGGACCTTTTCCTCTTCTTCCTTTTCTGGGAAGTGATGCTGATTCCCATGGCGTTCCTGATCGGTATTTGGGGACACGAGCGCCGCGTGTACGCGGCGGTGAAGTTCGTGCTGTACACGATGGCGGGCTCAATTCTGATGCTGGTCGGAATTATTTGGCTGTATAACGCCACGGGGACGTTTGATCTGCCGACGGTTGAGGCGCTGTTGCACACCCCTCTGTCCCAAGGCGGCCTTGAGCTTGCGCCCAGAACGGAGATGCTCCTCTTCCTGGCGTTCTTTCTGGCATTTGCGATCAAGGTGCCGCTCTTCCCGCTGCACACCTGGCTGCCGGATGCGCACGTGGAAGCGCCCACGGCTGGTTCAGTGATGCTGGCGGGCGTGCTGCTGAAAATGGGCACGTACGGAATGATCCGCTTCTGCCTGCCGGTCTTCCCGGAGG
>Ga0209689_1002135_pt1 | contig 14829 bp, 9 predicted proteins | sample GraSoiAngelo_149_FD_187119 | JGI IMG/M metagenome (GOLD analysis project Ga0209689, IMG submission 187119) | Grasslands soil microbial communities from the Angelo Coastal Reserve, California, USA - 14_1009_09_30cm (SPAdes) (version 2) | ecosystem: Environmental > Terrestrial > Soil > Grasslands ...
ACCTCCGACCCCCTGGTCCCGAACCAGGTGCTCTACCAGGCTGAGCCACTCCCCGACACATCGGAAATAGAAGCGATCGAAGCGACGCAAAAGCTTTACGGCCGCGCGCACCGCTTCGTCAAGTATAGCATTCGCTATTGTTTCCCCGCTCTTTCCAGAATTGACTCTCGCAGGCTTATTCAATGTCATCTGATACGTTCCAGTCGTCGAAGCAACGGTTCGGCGCGAGGTTTCCTATAGAATGTGTTTTCCGTTCTGCACATTCGAGTCATGATCGCACTTACGGCTGCAACGCTGTTTACGCCACTGGAACGTATCGAGCAGGCCTTGCTGCTGCTGGAGGACGGTGTCATCCGTGAGGTGAGGTCGCGTGCAGCGTACGAAATTCCCGGAGATTGCCGCGTAATAGATTTCGGAGACGGCATCTTTGCGCCTGGCCTGATTGACATTCACATACATGGCGCAGCCGGCCGCGACGTAATGAACGGGGATCCCGACAGTCTAGCCGCGATTGAGCGATTTCTAGCCAAGCATGCGGTGACCAGTTATCTGCCAACCACTATCACGGCGCCAGTCGATTCAACGTTGGCGGCTTTGGAGTCGTTAGCGAATGCCATCGACGCTGCGGGTAAACGCGAAGACAACGGCGAACTGCGTGCGAGGCCTCGCGGGATCCACATCGAAGGGCCCTTTCTCAGTCACGCGCACCGAGGCGTGCATCCTCCGGAAAATCTTCTGCCGCCGACGGTCGAGATGTTTGAGCAGTTCTGGGAAGCGTCACGTGGTCATATTCGCGTCATGACCATTGCTCCCGAACTGCCTGGTGCGCCGGAAGTGATTACTGAAGCCGCACGACGTGGAGTGTGTGTCAGCCTTGGCCATTCCGACGCCGATTTTCAGGCATCGCGTGCAGGTATCGCTGCCGGCGCACGCCACGCCACGCACACCTTTAATGCTATGCGGCCCCTGCGTCATCGCGATCCCGGGATTTTGGGCGCGGTGCTTACGGACTCCAATCTCAGCGCGGACATCATCGCGGATGGTTTTCACGTTGATCCTGCGATCGTGCAATTGTTTCTTCGGGCTAAAGATCCGGATCAAGCGGTATTCATTACGGATTCGACGGCGGCCACGGGCATGCCCGATGGGATCTACCGAATAGGAACGCTTGAGATGGAAGTGAAGCATGGAGTATGCCGCGTGCGCGGCACGCTTGCCGGCAGCACGCTTACGCTGGACCAGGCGGTTCGCAACGTGATGCAGTTTGCCCACTGCGACTTGGAACAGGTGTTGCGTCCCGCGACTTTGAATCCGGCTCGGGTGGCAGGGTTGGCGGGTAAGGGCATACTGGAAGTAGGAGTCGAAGCTGATCTGGTGGTACTGAGTCCCCAGGGCGAGGTAAGAAATACAATCATCTGCGGCGCGGGTATTTAGCCGCAAACTCGGGGAGCGTAGCGATGGCCGACAAAGGCAAATTTGCCCACTACATGCTCAAGGAGATTTTCGAGCAGCCGCAAGGCTTGCGTGACACGATCGCGCCGCGCGTTTCGCTCAAAGATGGAACTGTGCGCCTGGAGGAGGTTCGCATTGGCGAAGACGAACTGAAAGCGTTACGCCGAATCAATATCGTGGCCTCGGGTACCAGCCGCCACGCCGGCATGGCCGGTCAATACATGATTCAGGACCTGGTGAACGTGCCGGTGGATGTGGATTATGCCAGCGAATTTGAATATCGTAATCCCCTTATTGGGCGGGGCGAACTCACCATCGTTATCACCCAGTCGGGCGAGACTGCGGACACAACCGCCGCTCAACGCGAAGCTCGCGCTAAAGGCTCGCGCACAATTGCAATCTCCAACGTTGTGGATTCCACCATTGCTCGCGAGGCCGATGGTGTCATCTATACCCACGCGGGCCCGGAAATCAGCATCGCGTCCACAAAAGCCTTTACTGCTCAAATGGCTGTGCTGTTTCTTTTCGCACTCTACCTCGGACAGGTACGCGGGAAGTTGAGCAAAGACCAGGTGCGCCGATACATAAGCGAACTGCTGGAACTTCCGAAAAAAGTTGAAACCGTGCTCGAATCTGCCCCTGACTGTGAACGTCTGGCGGACAAATATCACAAAATGGAAAGTTTTCTGTTTCTCGGCAGGGCTAGTCATTATCCCGTCGCTATGGACGGGGCGCTGAAGCTGAAAGAGGTCTCATACGTTCATGCCGAGGGCTATCCCACGGGCGAGGTTAAGCATGGTCCTAATGCGCTGATCGACGAGAACTTGCCGGTGGTAATCATCGCGACTTGTGACCGCAACGATCTTGGCTCACTGCTGCGCTATCAGAAAAATGTGGCGAATATCAAAGGATTCAAACAACAGTCAGGACGCGTATTCGCGATTGCGTCCCAGGGTGACGAAGAGATGCGCCAGATGGCTGATCACACAATCTTCATGCCGCAGGCGTCCGAACTGCTGTTGCCAATTCTTGAGATCGTTCCGCTGCAGTTGTTCGCTTATTACATGGCCGTGCGAAAGGGTCTGGATGTTGACCGCCCTCGAAATCTGGTTAAATCGGTAACTTTGGAGTAGGACCGAAACCTAGTTGGGCTTCCGGTTTTTCCCGTCGGAAAGATATCGCAGGAGTGCCGTGTCAGCAGCGTATTTGAATTTTTCCAGGAACGACGCTTCCGGGCTTAGCACAATATCCTCGGAAGGTCTTTGCCGGATGCTTTGTCGCAATCTGTCCCCGGCTTCGGATTCATTCGTCATTATCTGCATATAGAACCAGAGAAAGTGACGCATCTGGTCGAGAGCTGATTTCAGAACTTGAAGGGAATCCATCTCCGGCAACTGGCTGAGAGCTTCCATTAATTCCGGATCTCCCGGCGCTTCCATGGCAGCGCAATTCAATTCTCGCTGAATGGCACGCAGATCCTCAGTCACTCGCAGGATTCGAATGTGGATGTCGTCGAGGTACTCGTCTTTTCCCATGTGGTCGCGGCTTTCTCGACTTCAGAAGGACAGTCCCAACATCTCACCCACCACAGCATGCGAACAGATGTCCCACGGGCATGCGCTTTAGTAATTCGCGTTACTTTGGTCTGACGGAGGCGGGTAATGGTGCGCTCGCAGCGGCACACGTGTGGAGTTTTGAGCAGTTTGTGATACAAACGCGCGAGTGCCTAGGATAGATCAAGCCGGACTGGTGCAGGCTATCGGGCGATGGAGCTTAGTCGCGCTGGTGGTGAACTCAATTATTGGCAGCGGAGTCTTCGGGCTTCCTTCCGTCCTAGCTGGGCTCCTCGGGGCCGCGAGTCCCTGGGCCGTGTTACTGGCGGGTGCCGCGGTGGGAATCATCATCGCGTGCTTCGCCGAAGTTGCTTCCCAGTTTGCTCAGGCCGGCGGACCTTATCTCTACTTGCGCGAAGCCTATGGCGACTTCATCGCGTTCCTGTACGGCTGGATGGTCTTCACCGTTTACAACACTGGCGGAATCGCCGCCCTGGCCGTAGGATTCGGCGCATACTTCGCGGCCGCCGTTCCAGGATTGAGAGATGCTGCACCGCTCATCGCTGCTGGCAGCTACACGTTGAGTTGGGCCCAACTGCTGGGGGTTATTTGCATCGTGGCGCTGACCGCGGTGAATGTCTATGGCTTGCGCCGCGGCGCTATCGTGCAGGACATCTCCAGTTGGATGAAGTTCGCCGCAATCGGTATCTTCCTCCTACTTGGAATTTTCTCCAGCAAGGGAAGCTGGTCACACTTTTCTTCCGCTGCATATGTGCCGCAAAGTTTGGATTTGCGAACACTGGCCCCGGCCCTGGGCGTGGCATTGATCGCGGTGTTCTGGGGTTACGACAGTTGGATTTACATTGGCTGGGTTGCAGGTGAAGTCAAACATCCCCAGCGGAATATTCCCCGCTCCCTGATCATCTCCATGTTAGTGGTAGCCGCCGTATACCTTCTGATGAACGTGCTCTACGTATATGCCATGTCCATATCCGAGATCACGCAGCACGAAACGATCGCGCGCGCCGCCGCCGAACGTCTGTTTTCTCCCGCAGCCGGAGTATGGATTTCCGCCATGATAGCCCTGTCGTCATTCGGAGCCACCTCGGCCGCGATCCTAAGCGGCGCCCGCGTCTACTACGCCATGGCCGCGGATGGGCTATTTTTCCGCCGCATGGGAGTCGTCCATCCCCGCTGGCGCACGCCCGCTTTCAGCTTAATGATCCAGGGAATCTGGTCAGCGATTCTCACCCTCAGCGGACGCTACGACCAGCTTTTTACCTATGCCATTTTTATGGGAGTACTAGCTTCGTGCCTTACCGTCGCCGGATTATTCATCCTGCGCCGCAAACATCCCGAGATACCGCGTCCCTTCCGCTGTCTAGGTTATCCGATCGTCCCCGCGGTTTACGTGCTTGTTTCGGGAGTCTGGGCTCTCAATACTTTGGTGGAGCGTCCACTGGAAGCGCTCGGCGGTATTGGGATCGTGTTACTCGGCGTCCCGGGATATTTGTATTGGAAGCGAACTAGCCGGAAGGCGGTCGTACCCTAGGAGTTGCCCTGTCACTTTGAACTCTTATGATGACGAGCCCCGTTTAGGGGCGGAATAATTCAGCCCAGGACGTAAGTCCTGGGTAGGCATAAAAAAGCGAACGAGCCCCGCAGGGGCGACATAATTTAGCCCAGGACGAAGTCCTGGGTAGGCGTCCAAAACGAACCGAAGTCCCGGAGGGATGACACTCTCGCGATGAACCCTTCCGGAAAATAATCGAACGTTCCACGAGCTTAAACCGGCACGCTCGTCTTCCTTGCCGGACTAAAAAATGGCATCTTTACCACCCGCGCCGTCACCCTTTGCCGCATGGCCTCAATCGTGATTTCCATCTGCAGTTTTGTGTCAATTTTTGAATGCTCGGTATCCACACTGGCCAACGCAATCATCTTCTTCAACAACGGAGACCAGGTTGTCGAGGTCGCCTTCCCCACCTGCTTCTCTCCCAAATAGACGGGCACATGTACTCGCGAAGCCTGGGTTGGCGCCGCTGGCGTAAGGCCAAATTTCTCGTAACGCGCTTCCACTTCCGTCCAATCGATTTCCACTCCAACCAATTGTCGCGGCACACCCTGCTTTTGAGCTTCTGCCAGCGCTGAACGTCCGACAAAGTTCTCTTTGTCGAGATGCACCATCTTCCCAAATCCCAGTTCATACGGAGAATATTTCTGCGAAGCGATCAGCGCTTTCTTACTGCTGTTGTAGTCCACCTCGATCAACAGCAGCCCCGCCTCGATGCGAGCCACATCCAGCGCAAGCATGCCCGCAGCCTGAATATCAAATCGTTTGCCGACATCCATCAGCGCATCCCAAACTTTGACCGCGTCATCCCACGACACCCAAATCTCATATCCCAAATCACCCGTATAACCCGTGCGCGAGATGTCCACCAAAACTCCGGCGATTTTCCCCTGCGTCATGCGGAAGTATTTCAGATTCGCGATCTCCGCCTCGGCCGCCGCTTTCAACAGTTTGCCCGAGGTCGGCCCCTGCAACGCCAGAGCCGCAACTTTTTCCGAAATATCCTCGACGCGTACATCCATATTGAGTCCGTTTTGACGAAACCAGCGCAGGCTGGGATCGGCAGCCGTCCAGCGATATTCACTTTGTTCCAGCCGCGTAATGGTGCCGTCGTCAATCACCTTGCCCTGCTCATCGCACCAGCAGCAGTAAATCACCTGCCCCACCGCCACTTTGTTGATGTCTCGAGTGATCACGCGGTTCACCAGCTTGGTCGCGTCTTTTCCCCTGATCAGATACTTGTACAGCGGCGTGATATCGATCAGCGCCGCCGCATTACGAATCGCGTTGTACTCGTGGTCGTGATGCACCTCATATACGCTGACCGTATAATAGCCCGACCACTCGCGGTAATTCAGGCTCTGGCACAGGGCGAACGTCCGATCATGAAACGCGGTTCCGACAGGCAAAGTGTGTCCCCTCTCTTGACAGCCTCCCTACTACTCGAGCCGGATTATATGCAGTCGCGCTACGAAGCAGCAAATCAAGGAACGCAGCCGTCAGCACTCAGCATTCAGCATTTAGCCCTCGGCCATCGCGCAAGCTCGAAGAAGAGACCACATCCATTCGGCCTAGCGAGCAGACAAAAAGCTAACTCCCCGGTAGAATGTGAATTCGTTTTTTTCTCGCACACTTCATGCTCAATTAAGAACAATGCCATGCTCAACAGGCGAGGCATTGGCTGAATGCTGACTGCTGAGTGCTGACTGCTTCACTATGTCCCCGAACGGCTCAAAATACGATGTGGTTGTAATCGGCGGTGGTCACAACGGCCTGGTGAACGCCGCTTACCTGGCGCGTGCGGGGAAACAAGTTCTGGTGCTAGAACGACGTCACGTTCTTGGTGGGGCCGCCGTCACGGAAGAAGTCTTCCCCGGATTTAAGTTTTCCGTCTGTTCTTATGTAGTTTCGCTGCTGCGCCCAGAAATCATTCGCGACCTTGAGCTTCCCCGTCACGGCTTAGAGATCCTTCCTCTCGACGGCACTTTCACTCCCATGCCCAACGGTGACCACTTGTGGCGGGTCAACGATCATGGCAAGACGCATCGCGAGATCGCGCGTCATTCCAAGCTCGACGCGGAAGCTTACGACGAATTTGGCAAGGCGATGCAGGCCATGTGCCGCTTCGTTAAGCCCATCCTGAGCATGGTACCGCCCGATCCCGCGACGTTGAATCCCAAAGAATTGATGAAGCTGCTCTTCATCGGACGCCGTTTCCAGGGCATGACCAGCGAGGACAAGTACAACCAAGTGCAGTTGATGACCATGAGCGCGATCGATTTTCTCGATCAGTGGTTCGAGACCGACGTGCTCAAAGCCACCATGTCCGCGTCCGGAATCATCGGGACTTTTCTCGGAGTGCGTTCGCCGGGGACCGCATACGTGCTGCTGCACCACTACATGGGAGAGATCGACGGCGCATTTCGCTCCTGGGGATTCGCCCGCGGCGGTACTGGCGCCATTTCCAATGCCATCGCCGACGCCGCCCGCGAAGCGGGAGCGGAAATTCGCACCGAAGCCGGCATTGCGCAGATTATCGTGAAGGCCGGCAGAGCTCGCGGCGTCGTTTTGGCCAATGGTGACGAAATCCAGGCCGATATTGTTTCCTCCAGCGTTGATCCCCGGCTCACGTTCATTCAATTCATCGAGAATGGAAATCTTCCCAATGATTTTCTCGACGAAGTACGCCGCTATAAATTTCGTGGCTCATCCGGCAAAGTAAATCTGGCGCTTGACCGCCTGCCGAGTTTTACCTGCATGCCTGGCCCAGGCGCGCACCTGCGTGGAGCGATTTCAATTTCGCCCAGCGTCGAATACATGGAGAAGGCATACGACGACGCGAAGTATGGCCAGTACTCCCGGCGTCCCTACATCGACATGGTAATTCCGACGTTGACCGATCCTTCCGTAGCGCCTCCGGGCAAACATGTCATGTCCTGCTTCGTGCAGTACGCTCCTTACAAACTGCGTCCGGGGATGAATTGGGACGATCAGAAAGAAGCATTCGGCAACAACGTTATCGACACCATCGCTGAGTACGCCCCCAACATCAAGAACATCATCCTGCACAAGCAAGTGCTCACCCCGCTGGATCTGGAGCGTGACTTCGGCCTCAGCGAAGGAAATATTTTCCAGGGAGAACTTTCGCTCGAGCAACTCTTTTTTCTACGCCCGGTGCCGGGATACGCGCAGTTCCGCACACCCATCAAAAATCTTTATCTGTGCGGATCGGCTACTCATCCCGGCGGTGGAATCATGGGCGCGCCTGGACGTCTTGCGGCGCTCGAAATCCTGAAAGATTTTAAGGGAGCGGCTTAGATCATGGCCGACCGGCGGGTTGTTATCATCGGCGGCGGCCACAATGGCCTGATTACCGCTTTTTACCTGGCTAAAGCCGGGTTTAAGCCATTAGTTCTGGAACGCCGCTCACAGGTTGGCGGCGCTGCTGTCACCGACGAATTTCATCCAGGGTTCCGCTGCTCCACGCTGTCACACGCCGCCGGGCCCATCCGTCCGGATATTCTTCGCAGCATGCAACTCGCTAAGCATGGACTCAAACTCATCACTCCGGATGTCGCAGTCGTCGCGCTCTCACCCGAGGGCCGCGCACTTCATCTGTACAACGACACTAAGAAATCCGCGGAAGAGATCACAAAGTTCTCCCCGAAAGATGGAGCCAGGTATTCCGAGTTTCAAGAAGCGCTCAGACAAATGGGCCGCGTGATCGCGAAAGCGCTAGTTCTAGCTCCGCCCAGCATTGATAACCCCAACCGCGGTGACTTGTGGGGGATGCTTCAAACCGGACGCGCCATTCGCAACCTAGGCAAGAAGAATATGTACCGCTTGCTTCGTTGGGGACCGATGGCGGTTGCGGACTTGGTCGCAGAGTTTTTCGATACTGAGCTTCTGCGCGCTACCATCGCAGCCCGCGGCATCTTTGGAACGTTCCTGGGCCCGTGGTCCGCAGGCAGCAGTTTGGTTCTTCTCATCCGCGCAGCCGGCGATACGCATCCCGCAGGCTCATCTACCTTCGCTTTGGGCGGGATGGGCGCAGTGACGCAAGCGATGGCGTCCTCTGCGCAGAAAGCAGGCGCCGAGATCCGTACCGATGCCGAAGTAATCGAAGTCCGCGTAAAGGACGGCTCAGCTACCAGCGTCATACTTTCCACTGGTGAAGAGATTAGCGCCGAGGCAATCGTATCTAATGCTGACCCCAAGAGAACTTTGCTCAAGTTGGTGGATCCGATTCATCTTTCTCCAGATTTCGTGATGAAGCTCCAGCACTATCGCATGCCGGGTACAGTTGCGAAGGTAAACCTTGCTCTGGCCGGATTGCCAAAGTTCACTGCGCTTGATGACGGCAATGAAAGCGGCGCTTTATCCGGCCGAATTCATATCGGGCCCGAAATCGACTACCTGGAACGCGCATTCGACGAATCCAAATATGGCAACTTCTCGCGTCAGCCTTATCTGGAAATCACACTTCCTTCCGTGACTGATTCGTCGCTTGCTCCCTCGGGGAAGCATGTGATGTCCATCTATGTGCAGTACGCGCCGTACAAATTGAAATCCGGCGATTGGGAGAGTCAGCGAGTGGGGTTGGGCGACGCGGTCGTCAAGACGTTATCGCAGTATGCGCCCAATCTTCCGGAGTTGATTCTGCGCCACCAGATCATCACCCCTCAGGATTTGGAAGATACATACGGCCTCACGGGAGGTCACATCTTCCACGGCGAACTGGCTCTCGACCAATTCTTCACTATGCGTCCCCTGCTCGATTGGGCGCGTTATCGCACACCCATCGGCAACTTATATTTGTGCGGCTCCGGTACGCATCCAGGGGCGGGCTTAACCGGCGGCTCCGGCGCGAATGCCGCGCGGGAAATTCTGAAGGACTTGCGGCGTTAAAAGCGAGGCGCCCCGTACCATTGAGCGCTGACCTGCAATTGGGGGCGGCTGTGGGATAGTGAAGCGCCTCAGCGCTGCGATCAACAGCTTTCAAAGAGAACGGCTTTAGCCGCTGCGGTCAGCAGCAAGGCAAAACTGAAGACGCGTGAAGAACACTGCGATCCTTCTTATCTCATGTCCCGACCGGAAGGGCCTGGTCGCGAGCATCTCCGACTTTGTCTTCCGCCACAACGGCAACATCCTGCACGCCGACGAGCACGCCGATGAAGGTTCAAACCTCTTCCTCATGCGAGTAGAGTTTGATCCCATCGATTTCGATATTAATCTTGCTGACTTTGCGAAACACTTTTCTCCGATCGCGGAAAAATTCGCCATGCAGTGGCGGCTGGCCCGCTCGAATGTTCGTCAAAAGATGGCTATTCTAGTTTCGAAATATGACCACTGCCTGGTGGACCTGCTTTACCGTCACAAAAGCGGCGAGTTGGCTTGCGACATTCCTCTGGTCATTTCCAACCATCCTGACAACGGGCCAATCGCCGAGTTCTACCGAATTCCCTTCTTCGTAGTTCCTGTCACCAAAGACAACAAAAGCGAAGCGGAACAGAAAATCCTCGCATTGCTTAAACAGCATGATCTGGATTTCATCGTTCTGGCTCGCTACATGCAGATCCTGTCCAACCAATTCGTCAACGAGTACCCTCACCGCATCATTAATATTCATCACTCTTTTCTGCCCGCGTTCGTGGGCGCGAAACCTTATCACCAGGCATTCACTCGCGGAGTCAAGCTGATCGGAGCTACCAGCCATTACGTGACCGACGTTCTCGATGACGGCCCCATCATCGAGCAGGACGTGGTTCGCATCTCCCACCGCGACTCGCTCGACGACTTGCTGCAAAAGGGCCGCGACCTGGAGAAGGTCGTGCTTTCCCGCGCCGTCCGTTGGCATATCGAAAACCGCGTCCTGCTCTACGGAAACAAGACGGTAGTCTTCGACTAGCCGCGCTCTTGGCCCCGATTGTTACTTTAGTGTCCCGACTCCCAACAGACTCTTGTACCTAAACCCAGCTTGGTTTTTACTAGAGTAGCTGCCTTCAGCTGCCAGTTCACTTTCGAGGGAGTCGTCCACAGGAGCCGAGTTTGGTCGAAGATCCGAAGTGGGAGCTTGCCATTCTGGCTACCGTGCAGGGCTTCTATGAGAAGCTGCTGCAGGACTCCGTCGGCGGAGAAGTTCCAGTTCCCATTGGACTGGAGGCGATTTCCCTTCAGCAGGCCGACGGCGACGTCCATGAAACCCTGGCCGCCATGCGCCGCTGGTTGCGGCTGCTGGACATGGCGATCACTCCAGCCATGTTGCGCCATGCCTTCACGCCTGATACTGACCCCGAAATCGCGGAAGCCATGCTTCGTTATTTCTCTCGCGCCAAAGATGTCTCCGACATCAATCGCGACAAAACTGATCTGGTAACAACCTTCCTCTATCGTCGCCCCCGTGTGCCCGGACAGTGGGAACGCCGCGGTTATGGCCTCGATGGCTCGCTGCCACTATCCCCATTTGAGATAGCGCTGATTGAAATCCTGGCGGAGTCTGATACTCCCGCGGTTCCCGAAGAACACGTTCAAGTCCTGCGCCGCTTCGATTCGTTACAGCAAGAAGCCGAAAGTTTCAGCGACTTGAACGCCCTTCTCGAATCTGGAATCATTCCGCGGGTTCGGGAGTTGAAGCAGTCGCTCGAGCTTTCCTTCTACCATCCCGGGGTTCTGGCCACGATTGCGCCTTACAATGCGGCTTTCGGCAAAAAGTTTGATGAGCTGTTTCTAGCCGCTGCGGCGGAAATCAAGAACTTTGCGCAGGCGCTGGACGAGCAAGGTGGCAGCATTCTGGGCAACGTGGACGGCATCGACGTGACCGTCGAAGACGTTTCCGCGATGGAAGCCGGAGAATTACTGCGAATCGATTACGCAACCGCCTTGAAGAAGTTCGAACGCGTGTCCAAGCTCAGAAAAGCGCTGGAACGCCGTCCACCGATACGTGGTGCGGCAAAGGCCGCCACGCCACGCCGTGTCAGCAAAACGGCCCGCGCCTCGGCAACTGCTGCCGTTGTCCGTCGGCCCTCGCTGGACGTCCATGCCATGCGCGAGGCCGTAACTCCAGCACAACTTTCCGCGGAAGAAACCAGACTTCTCCAGGTCGACGAGTCGATTCGAGTCTTCGTTCGTGTGGCGGATCCGAAATTTTGCCAGATCGTCCCCATGCGCTTCTTCAATCTGATTCTCTCTCCCGCGGAGGCCGACGCCTACTGCGCCGACTATCGGCGACAGAAAGACAAAGGCATCCTTGCCGAAGTTGCCCGCGTTCTTTTGCGTGCAGTCGCCGTCAGCGCCCGCATGACTACGGAACTCGAAGAACTCAAGCGCTGCGAGAACTCTGCTTCACTCTGGAAGTTACACGCGGATTCGCTGATCGTGTTACTCGAGATCGCGAGCACCCTCAATGACAAAGCCGAACGTCTGCTCGCACACTTCGAGCACGAAGACAGCCTCCCACACTCAGTTGCGATCAGGAGTTCGATGCAGAAGTTGCGCGATTGCGCAGAGTTGGCCGTGGCTACTTTGACGGGAGATCAGGATCAGAAGAGCGCCGCTGCCGCTTCTAGCTAGGTGAAGTAGCCGCCGTGGTTTCCAGCGGCTACCTCTTATAGCTAATTAATGTCGAACTGCTCCTGATGCACCGCTGGATCGCTCTTCACGATTACGGTTCGTTTGGTTAACTCTTCCATCTCCGTGAGAGCTCGACCGTTATTGGCTTTCAGCGCTTTCGCCACCTCGGGATTCACCCGCAGAAGCACATCGGAGTGTTCCAGATGTTTGGCAATCTTGCGCATCTCAAGATAGATCTCATTGCAAATCGTGGTCACGGATTTCACGAAGCCGGTGGACTGGCAATACGGACAAGGCGTTCCAATGGTGCGTTCGAGCGATTGCTTCACTCGCTTTCGAGTAATGGCCACCAGCCCGAAATCGTTAAACTGGAGAACCTTGGATGGCGCGCGATCGCTACGCAACGCCTCTTCCAGTGCCTGCATAACTTTCTGGCGGTTGCGGCGCTCGTCCATATCGATGAAGTCGATCACGATGATGCCGCCCAAGTCGCGCAGGCGAATCTGTCGCACGATCTCCTTGATGGCGTCCACGTTAGTCTTGACGATGGTGTCTTCCAGGCGCGCTGTCTTGCCGACATATTTGCCGGTGTTGACATCGATTGCCACCAGCGCCTCAGTCTGATTGATCACGATGTAGCCACCGCTCTTCAACCACACTTTCGACTTCAGCGCTTTGTTAATTTCTTCATTCAAGCCAAACTGGTCGTACAGCGGTGTGTCTTTGGTGTAAAGCTTGACGCGTTTCACCAGGGCTGGTTGAAAACGATTCGCGAAGCGAAGAATGCGCTCATATTCCTGCTCGTTGTCCACCCAGATGGCGGAAAAATCTGAACTGACCTGATCGCGCAATACACGCTCCACCACGTTCAGGTCGTGATAAATCAGCGTCGGCCCCTTGCCATTGTCGGCGCGGCTCTTGATCTCAGACCACAGACCTTTTAAGAACCGGATATCAGCTCGCAGATCTTCTTCTGCCGCGCCTTGGGCCGCCGTGCGGACGATGAATCCGCCGTGGCCGTTCTCACGCTCGCTTATGATGATCCGCTTCAACCGCTGACGTTCTTCCTCAGAAGAAATCTTGCGCGAAACCCCGGTATGGTTGACCGTCGGCATATACACAAGGAAACGGCCAGGCAGCGCAATGTGGCTGGTAATGCGCGCGCCTTTTTTCCCAATGGGCTCTTTGGCGATCTGCACCAGAATTTCCTGGCCTTCCTTGAGCAGGTCGGTGATCAGGGGAACGTTCTGCGGCTCGTTGCGCCGGAAGCGGCGGCCACCTCCGCCACGCCGTCCACGGTTGCGATCGAATGCCGGACGCGGCGCGCGTTGTGTATACGGTGCAGTCGCTGCGGGAGCACGCACTTCGGCACGGGCATCGGCGTTGCCAGCCCCAGTCTCGGCCTCGACAACAGCTTCGGCCTCGGCCTGAGCCTCATCGAGCTCCGCTTCTACTTCATCGGTCTCGTCTTCTTCTGCGACTTCCGCAATGCCTGGTTCCAAAGAGATCGGCTGGGCAGCGAGTGGCTCGCTAACTCCAGTCGCGGGCTCGCCTACGGCGGCGATTACCTGGGCAGTCTCTTGATAATCGGCGGCAGCGTGAGTTTCTTCCTCCAGCTCTTCAAACGCGTCGTCTTCTTCCAGTTCTTCGACGTAAGCAGCTAGATCAGCTTCTTCCTCTTCGATTTCTTCTTCCTCGATGGTGCCGGCGTTTCCGGCGACGGCCGAGAGGGACTGATCTGAGTGCTCAGTGAGAGTTGGCAGCTGAGCGTCTTCGTTGTCATCTTCTTGTTCTTGCGACTGTTCTTCAGATTCGGTTGCGCCGCCACCGAAAACGGCTGCGACATTCATCTCGTCAAATCGTTTTTGCTCGCGACGCGCGGTCGCGGGCTTGGTCTCTGTCGGAGCTTGAGAGCGCGGCGGAGTTGTCTGTCGCCGATCTTCTGTTGCCGGCTTGGCGAATAACGGCTCATCTTCTGGAAAGGTTTCCGCGATCGGCGGGGCCGGTATCTCACGGCTTGGCGTTGGGGAGGGAGCGCGCGCCGGGGCGGCAGCCTGAGCCTGGGCCAAACGAGAGTACTTGGAAATGGATTCTCCCGGCAAAATCATCGGCTGGTAGCCAGGCGGCGGTCCGAAGTCGGTGCGCTCGCTTCGTTCGGGACGGTCGTGCCGTTCAGGGCGGTCAGGTCGTTCCGCGCGTGGTGGCGCTTCGCGTTGTGCTTCCCCGGCTGGCCGGGCAAACTTCGACTCTGGCATGCGTTCGCCACGCCGGCCACGACGGCGACGCCGGCCACGCCAGCCACCGCGTTCCCGATTTCCGGATTTTGCGGTGTCACTATTTTCCGACGGCTGCTGCCCTGCCTCAGCCTGCGGCTGCGACTCCGCATCGTTGAAAGTAGCAGCGTGAGCTTCGGGCAACGCTGGTTGCAACTCATCTCGGTGCTGTTGCTGCTGATGTCTCGGCTCAGGAGCAGGGGTGGTACGGTCGGTGGGAACTTCGTCCAACTCGTCCTGATCTTCCAACTCCATGAAATCGGAGACGTAGAGGAAGGCGTCGCGTTCCAGCCCAATGTCCACGAATGCGGATTGCATGCCGGGCAAGACGCGGGTTACGCGGCCTCTGTAGATGGAACCTGCCAGGGTGTATTCGTTTTCACGTTCCAGATAGATTTCTGCCAGTTGG
>Ga0209689_1002137_pt1 | contig 14824 bp, 12 predicted proteins | sample GraSoiAngelo_149_FD_187119 | JGI IMG/M metagenome (GOLD analysis project Ga0209689, IMG submission 187119) | Grasslands soil microbial communities from the Angelo Coastal Reserve, California, USA - 14_1009_09_30cm (SPAdes) (version 2) | ecosystem: Environmental > Terrestrial > Soil > Grasslands ...
GCGCGCGGGGTCGATCTTGCGGTCTGGCCGCCGCGCTACGACCCGAGCTGGCGGCCGCCCACCGACGCCGAGCACTGGCTGCCCCAGGTCGAGTGCGCCGAGCCGGCGGCGCGTGACGAGCTGATCCTGGCCAAGCTCCGGCACCAGCTCCGGTGGGCGTGGGAGCGGAGCCCGTTCTACCGCCGGAAGTGGCTCGAGGCGGGGGTGTCGCCCGACACGCTCCGGAGCCTCGACGACCTGCGGCGCTTCCCCGTCGTCCAGAAGGCCGACCTGCGCCTGGCCCAGGCCGCCCACCCGCCGTTCGGCGAGTACCTCTGCGTCGAGCCGGGCGAGGTCGCGCGCATCCACGGCACCAGCGGCACCACCGGACACCCGACCGTCTTCGGCGTCGGGCGGCAGGACTGGGAGCGCATCGGCGAGGCCCACGCGCGGATCCTGTGGGGCGCCGGCATCCGGCCCGACGACCGCATCCTCATCTGCTCCTTCTTCAGCCTCTACCTCGGCTCCTGGGGCGCCCTCGAGGGCGGCCAGCGGCTGGGCGCGACGGTGTTCCCGTTCGGCGCCGGCGTGGCCGGCCAAACCCTGATGGCGGTCGGATGGGCGCGCGCCCTCAGGCCGACCGCCTTCTACGGCACGCCCTCCTACGCGCTGCACTTCGCGGAGACGGCGCGACGGGAGGGCATCGACCCGAAGACCCTCGGCCTCCGCCTCCTCTTCTTCTCCGGCGAGCCCGGCGCCGGGATCCCCGCCACCAAGCGCCAGATCGAGGAGACGTTCGGCGGGAGCTGTCTCGACATGGGCAGCATGGCCGAGATGACGCCGTGGATGACCAACGCCGAGTGTCGGCACCGCACCGGCATGCACCTCTGGCAGGACCTCGTCTACACCCAGGTGTGCGACCCCGAGACGTGGCAGCCGGTCCCCTTCGGCGCCGAAGGCACGCCCGTCTACACGCACCTCGAGCGGACCTCGCAGCCGATGATCCGCCTGGTCTCGGGCGACCGGGCTCGCTGGGTCGACGGGCCCTGCGCGTGCGGGCGCACCTACCCGCGCCTGCCCGAGGGCCTCTACGGCCGCATCGACGACATGTTCATCGTGCGCGGCGAGAACATCTACCCCAGCGCGATCGAAGACACGCTGCGCGCGATCGACGGCTTCGGTGGCGAGTTCCGGGTCGTCGTCTCCCGGCGCGAGGCGATGGACGAGCTCCTGATCCAGGCCGAGTACGCCCAGACCCACGCCGATCGGCGCCAGTCCCTCCAGCAGGCGATGCGCGAGCGCCTGCGCGCCCGCCTGGGCGTCCACCCGCAGATCGAGCTCGTGCCCGAGGGCACGCTGCCCCGGACGGAGTTCAAGGCGCGGCGGGTCATCGACGACAGGGACCTCTACCGATCGTTCGGAGCGGGGCGATGACCGGGGACGCCGGCCACCTCGGCGTCGCCCAGCTCCGGCGCGAGGGCGTCGAGGTGCTGTTCTCGCTGAACGGCGGCCACATTGCCCCGATCTACGACGCATGTCTCGAGGCGGGCGTGCGGATCGTCGACGTGCGGCACGAGGACGCGGCGGTGCACATGGCGCACGCGTACTCGCGCCTCAGCGAGCGAACCGGGGTCGCCTGCGTGACGGCGGGGCCCGGCGTCACCAACACCGTCACGGCGCTGGCGACCGCGCACGCCGCCGGGAGCCCGCTGCTCCTCCTCGGCGGCAAGGCCCCGGTCAAGCAGTTCGACCTGGGGGCCCTCCAGGATGTCGATCAGGTCGCGATCCTCCGGCCGATCACCAAGGCGGCCTGGACGGTGCTCGAGGGCGCGCGGGTGGCTGAGTACATTAACGCGGCCATCCGGCTCGCCCACGCGCCGCTCCCCGGCCCCGTCTACGTCGAGATCCCGACCGACGTGCTGCGCGAGCCCGGCGCCCCCGTCGGTGCCGAGGCCCGGACCCTCCCGCCGGCGCGACTGGCCGGCCGCCCCGGCCCCGATCCCGACCTCCTCGCGCGCGCCGCCGAGCTGGTCGAGGGCGCGGCGCGTCCCGTGATCGTCGCCGGGAGCGGCGTCGGCTGGGCGGGGGCCCACGCGGACCTCCGCGCCTTCGCCGAGCGAATCCAGGCGCCGGTCCTCACGACCTCGCTCGGCCGGGGTGCCCTGCCGGCCGGGCACCCCCTGAACCTCGCCGCCGCGCGGTCGTTCCTGCTCGGGGGGGCCGACCTCGTCGTCGTGGTGGCGACGCGTTTCAACTACGTCCTCGGCTACGGCCGCCCCCCCCGGCTGCCGGAGGCCGCACGGATCGTCCAGATCGACCTGGCTCCCGAGGAGCTGAACCGTAACCGCGTGACCGACGTCGCCATCCAGGCCGACGCGGGCGCGGCCCTCGCCGCGCTCGCGCTCGCGGTGTCGCCCCGCACCCGGCCGCGGCCGTGGCTCGACGAGGCGCGCCTGCGCCACGATCGGGCGCGGCAGGCGCTCGCCCGCCAGGCCGCTTCCGACGCGCGCCCGATCCATCCGCTCCGCCTCTGCCGCGACGTCGCCCGCGCGGCCCCGCCGGGAACGGTGTTCGTCCTGGACGGGGGCGACATCCTCTCCTTCGGCCGCCTCGTGGTGGAGCCGGACGGGCCCGGTCGCTTTCTCGATCCCGGGCCCTACGGGTGCCTCGGCGTCGGCCTGCCGTTTGCCAACGCCGCCAAGGTCGCGCGGCCCTCGACGCCGGTCGTCTGCATCTCGGGCGACGGCGCCCTCGGCATCAATCTGATGGAGTTCGACACGGCCGTCCGTCACCGGCTCCCGATCGTGCTCGTCGTCTCCAACAACGCCGCCTGGGGGATCGAGCTGAACAGCCAGCGAGTGGACTTCGGCGAGGATCGCGTGATCGGAACGCTGCTCCGCGACTGCCGCTTCGACCGGGTCGCCCAGGCCCTCGGGGGCCACGGCGAGCGCGTCACCGAGCCCGCCGAGATCGCGACGGCCGTCGGGCGCGCCCTCGACGCCGGGGTGCCCGCGCTCGTCGATGTCGTCACCGACCCGACCGCCGCCAGCCCCGACCTCACGCGCGGGCTCGCGCGGGTGCCGGACCGCCAGCCGCTCACGGTCTGGGGAGAGGGCCGGCCGTGACGACCGACGAGACCGCCGCGCTCGCCGACCGGCTCCTCGCGGGCTCGACCCGTGCCCTCGCCCGCGGCCTCACCTGGATCGAGGCGGGCGGGCCGCGGGCCGAGGCGCTCTCCGCCCGCCTCTACCCGCACACCGGGCGCGCGCACGTGATCGGCCTCACCGGGAGCCCGGGGAGCGGCAAGAGCACGCTGGCCCGCGCGCTCGCGACCGCCGCCCGCGCCCGCGGGCTCACCGTCGGCATCGTCGCCGTGGACCCCTCCTCGCCGTACTCCGGGGGCGCGATCCTCGGCGACCGGATCCGCATGAACGACCTGGCACTCGATCCCGGCGTCTTCATCCGCAGCATGGCGACGCGCGGGGCGCTCGGCGGCCTCTGCCGGGCGGCCGCGGACGCCGTCGACCTGCTCGACGCCGCGGGCTGGAACCTCGTCCTGGCCGAGACCGTCGGGGTGGGGCAGGACGAGGTCGACGTGATGCGCCTGGCGCACACGGTCGTGGTCGTGAGCGTCCCCGGGCTCGGTGACGACATCCAGGCCCTCAAGGCGGGGTTGCTCGAGATCGCCGACGTCCACGTCGTCAACAAGGCGGACCGCGAGGGCGCGAGCCGCACCGTGGCCGAGCTCCGCGCGATGCTGACGCTCCTGCCCGTCCCGCCCGGCGCCGCGCTGCCACCGGTCCTGGCCTGCACCGCCGCGCGCGACGAAGGCGTCGAGGCCGTACTAGAGGCGATCCTCGGCCACATGGCCGCGCTCAAGACGTCGGGCGACCTCGAGCGCCGCCGGGCACGGATCGCCGAGGCCCGCGTCCTCAAGATCGCCCAGGAGCTCGCCGCGGAGGCGGTGGCGCGGCCGCGGAGCGACGCGGCGGGCCGGCTGCTCGCCGAGGTCACCCGACGCGAGCTCCCGCCCCACGCCTGCGCCCGCCGGCTCCTGGCCGAGGCCACGACCGCGCACGGAGGAGACCCAGATGGATGACCGAGACGAAGCCGCCCGCGCGGCGGCGATGCGCCGCGACTGGGAAGACCGGGAACTGCGCCACTTCCTCGAGCGCCAGCCGGAGGCGCGCGCGGAGTACCGCACGGCGTCGGGGCTCCCCGTGAACCGGGTCTACACCCCCGAGGACGTCCGGGACACGCCGTTCGAGGAGATCGGCCTGCCGGGCCGCTACCCGTTCACCCGCGGGCCCTACCCGACGATGTACCGCGGCCGGCTCTGGACGATGCGCCAGATCGCGGGCTTCGGCACCGGCGAGGACACGAACCGGCGCTTCCGCTACCTGATCGGCCAGGGGCAGACCGGCCTCTCGGTCGACTTCGACATGCCGACCTTGATGGGCTACGACTCCGACGACCCCCACGCGCTCGGCGAGGTGGGCCGGGAGGGGGTCGCGGTCGACACGCTCGAGGACCTGGAGGCGCTCTTCGACGGCATCGACCTCGAGCGGATCTCGGTCTCGATGACGATCAATCCCACCGCCTGGATCCTGCTCGCCATGTACGTCGCGCTGGCCGAGGCGCGCGGCTACGACCTGAACCGGCTCTCCGGGACCGTCCAGGCCGACATCCTGAAGGAGTACATCGCGCAGAAGGAGTGGATCTTCCCGATCCGCCCCTCGCTCCGGATCATGCGCGACATGATCGTTTTCTGCGCCGAGCGCCTGGCGCGCTACAACCCGATCAACATCAGCGGCTACCACATCTCCGAGGCGGGCGCGAACTCGATCCAGGAGGTCGCGTTCACGATGGCCAACGCCATCGCTTACGTCGAGGAGGTGACCCGGTCGGGGGTGCCGGTCGACCGCTTCGCGCCGCGGCTCGCCTTCTACTTCGTCGCCCAGGCCGACTTCTTCGAGGAGGTGGCCAAGTTCCGCGCCGCGCGCCGCGTCTGGGCCAAGCTCATGCGGGAGCGCTTCGGCGCCCGCGTGCCCGAGTCGATGCGGCTCCGCTTCCACTGCCAGACGGCGGCGATCACGCTCACCAAGGCGCAGCCGATGAACAACATCGTCCGCACCGCGCTCCAGGCGCTCTCGGCCGTGCTCGGGGGGGCGCAGTCGTTGCACACGAACGGCCTCGACGAGGCGTTCGCGATCCCCTCGGAGGAGGCGATGAAGGTCGCGCTCCGGACCCAGCAGATCATCGCCGAGGAGACGCGGGTGCCGAACGTCGCGGACCCGCTCGGCGGCTCCTACTACGTGGAGGCGCTGACCACCCGCATCGAGGCCGAGGTCTTCCGGATCCTCCGGACGGTCGACGAGCTGGGCGGCACCATCAAGGCGATCGAGGACGGCTGGTTCCAGCGCGAGATCGCCGACACCGCCTACGACGTCGCGCGCCGCAAGGCGTCGGGCGAGCACGTGGTGATCGGCGTCAACAAGCACGTCGAGCCGGCCGCGGACCAGCCGATCGCGCTGCACCGGATCGACCCCAGCGTCGAGGCCCGCCAGATCGCCCGGCTCCAGGCGGTGCGCCAGGGGCGCGACCAGGCGACGGTCACGGCGCTGCTCGACCGCCTCGAGCGGGAGGCGCAGGACCCCGCCGTGAACCTGATGCCCGTCACGATCGACCTCGTGCGGGCGCGCGCCTCGATGGGGGAGATCGTCGCCCGCCTGCGCCGGGTCTTCGGCGCCTACGCCGAGCGCCCGGTCTTCTGACGGGGGTCAGGCCACGAGCAGGTCGAGCTCGGCCCGGCTGAGGCCGACCGACGCCGCCGTGTCGAGCAATTGCCCCCACGTCGTCTGGTCGAGGGGCAGGCCCCGGGCCAGGCGCTCGGCCCGCGTTCGCTCCTCGGGCTCGCCCGGCATCAGGATCTCGCCGCCGGGGGCCGCGGGCGGCGAGGCCCGGAGCCACTCGGCGAGCCGCCGGATCTCGCGCGCGAACTCCTGGGCGGGGGTAAAGATCGTGGGGTCGAGGAGGACCGAGAACATGCCGTTCACGACCCGCCGCGCCGTGGGATTGGACGGGTGGCTCGTGCCGCCGCCGGTGAGGGCGCCGGCCAGGACCTCGCACATGACGGAGAGCGCGTAGCCCTTGTGGCCGGCGATCGGCAGGATGGCGCCCGGGTCGGCGTAGAATCGCTTGGGGTCGCGGGTCGGCTGGCCCCGGCCGTCGACGATCGCCCCCGCCGGCACCTCGACGCCCTTGTTCAGGGCGACCTTGATCTTCCCCTCGGCGATCACGCAGGTGGAGAGATCGGCGACGATCGGCGTGCCGCCCGCCACCGGCGCCCCCGCCGCAATCGGGTTGGCCGAGAGCCGCCGGTCGGTGCCGCCGAACGGGGCGACCAGGATGCCCGCGCCGCTCGTGTTCACCCAGTGGAGCGAGACGAGTCCGGCGTCGGCGGCCATGATCGCCCAGTCGCCGATGCGGCCGAGGTGGCCGCTGTTGCGGAGCGCCACCGCCGCCAGCGCGTGCCGCCGGGCCTTGCTGATTCCCGCCGCCATCGCCTGCTCGCCGATCACCTGGCCGAACCCGAACTGCCCGTCGATCACGGCCACGGTGTCGGTCTCGAAGACGATGCGGGCCGACTGGTTGGCGCGCACCATGTCCTTCCGGAGCCAGTCGATGTAGGACGGCACGCGGACGACGCCGTGGGAGTCGTGGCCGACCAGGTTGGCCTCCACCAGGTGCCGCGCGACGGTGCGGGCCTCCTCGTCCCTGGAGCCCGCCCGGGCGAAGATCGCGGCGACGAGTCGCTCGACCGCTTCGGGCTTGTAGGGCATCAGGTCTCCTCCTCGGCGCCCCCGCCTCGGGCTCGGGGATCCGCCGGGCAGACACTACCACAGGGGATGGTGACTGCCGGGTCCCGGGGCGAAGAGCCCGACGTGGTGCGGGGCGCGCTGGAGCCGGCGCCGCCTGTTCTGGGTACGAAACCGACGTGTGTATTGCCGTTCTGCCGTATCGGCAGGCATGCCCGCCCGTTCCACCCCCCAACATGGCGACGGGTCGGCCCCGGCGGCTCGATGAACTGGTGGACACTCTCCAGTCCGAGCGTGAGATCACGGCCCGGGCCGTTGTGCCGGCCCGGGCCGTCGCCCGCGCATCGCGCGGGCTTGAATGCGAGCAGCGACAGGGAGGGCCTAGTAGTCCCCGTGGGGCATCGGCGGCGCGTCCTTCTTCTCCTCCGGCAGGTCCGTGATGAGCGCCTCCGTGGTCAGGAGAAGCGACGCGATGGACGCGGCGTTCTGGAGCGCGACGCGCTCGACCTTGGTCGGGTCGATGATTCCCGCTTGGAGCATGTCGACGAACTCCACGGTCTCGGCGTCAAAGCCGCGGGTGGGCGTAGACTCCGACTTCACCTTCTCGACAACGACGCTGCCCTCGAGACCCGCGTTCTCGATGATCTGGCGGATGGGCTCCTCGAGCGCCCGCTTGACGATCATCGCACCGATCTTCTCGTCACCCTCGAGCTTGAGCTTCTCGACGGCCTTCGCCGTGCGCAGGAGCGCCACCCCCCCGCCGGGGACGATCCCCTCCTCGACGGCGGCTCGGGTCGCGTTGAGCGCGTCTTCGACCCGGGCCTTCTTTTCCTTCATCGCCGTCTCGGTCGCGGCCCCCACCTTGACGACGGCGACGCCGCCCGCGAGCTTCGCGAGCCGCTCCTGGAGCTTCTCCTTGTCATAGTCCGAGGTCGTCTCCTCGATCTGCGCCCGGATCTGCTTGATCCGCCCCTCGATCGCGGACGCCTTCCCCGCGCCCTCGACGATCGTCGTGTTGTCCTTGTCCACGACCACCTTCTTCGCCCGCCCGAGATCGGTGAGCTTGATGTTCTCGAGCTTGATGCCGAGATCCTCGGTGATCGCCTTGCCGCCCGTGAGCGTCGCGATGTCCTCCAGCATGGCCTTCCGCCGGTCACCGAACCCTGGGGCCTTCACCGCGCAGCCCGAGAGCGTGCCGCGCAGCTTGTTGACGACCATCGTCGCCAACGCCTCGCCCTCCATCTCCTCGGCGACGATCAGGAGCGGTTTGCCCGCGCGCGCCACCTGCTCGAGGAGCGGCAGCATGTCCTTCATCACGCTGATCTTCTTCTCGTGGATGAGGATATAGGGATCCTCGAGCACGCACTCCATCCGCTCGGGGTCCGTGACAAAGTACGGCGAGAGGTACCCACGGTCGAACTGCATGCCCTCGACGACGTCGAGCACGGTGTCTGCGGATTTCGACTCCTCGACCGTGATGACTCCGTCCTTGCCGACCTTCTCCATCGCCTCGGCGATCAGATTGCCGATCGCCTTGTCGTTGTTCGACGCGATCGTCGCGACCTGGGCGATCTCCTTCTTATCCTTGGTGGACTTCGAGAGCTTCTTCAGCTCCTCGACGACGGCGTCCACCGCCTTCTCGATCCCGCGCTTGAGGCCCATGGGATTGGCGCCCGCGGTCACGTTCTTCAAGCCCTCGCGGTAGATCGCCTGGGCGAGCACGGTCGCCGTGGTCGTCCCGTCACCCGCGATGTCGGAGGTCTTGGACGCGACTTCCTTCAGCATCTGAGCGCCCATGTTCTCGTACTTGTCTTGGAGCTCGATCTCCTTGGCAACCGTGACCCCGTCCTTGGTGATGGTCGGGCTGCCGAACTTCTTGTCGATGACGACGTTGCGGCCCTTCGGGCCCAGCGTCGCCTTGACGGCGTTGGCCATGATGTTGATGCCCTTGAGCAGGCTCGCCCGGGCTTCCTCGTCGAATTTCAGCTGCTTCGGCATCGCTCGTGTTCCTCCTTACTCGAGAATGGCGAGGACGTCTTCCTCGCGCATGATCAGATACTCCTTGTCGTCGAGCTTCACCTCGGAACCGGAATACTTCCCGAAGAGAATCTTGTCCCCGGCCTTGACGTCGAGGGCGATCCTCTTGCCCTCCTCGCTGACCTTGCCGTTGCCGACAGCAACGACCTTGCCCTCCTGGGGCTTTTCCTTCGCCGTGTCCGGGATGATGATCCCGCCCTTCTTGACCTCTTTTTCTTCGAGCCGCTCGACCATGAGGCGATCGTGTAACGGGCGAACCTTCATCGGTGGCCTCCCTCCTTTAGTAGTTTTGGTGACCCTTGGAACCCGAGATCTTTAGCACTCGTAGCAGACGAGTGCTAACTAGTCAAGTGGTATTCATGGGCGCTATATAAAATTAATGACTTAGGTCGTATTCTCGGGTCCTTGAGGCGGCCAACGACTGGGCCGGTGACTTCCCCGGCTGGGCGACCGCTCAGGCGGCCGCCCTAACCCGCGATTTCGTCGGAGAGTCCTTGCCTGGCGCGACCGGGTCGACCATTCGAAGGGCTCTCCGCTCGCACGGCCCCGGAACCTCGGGCGTTCTGGTAGGGTAAACATCGCCCGGACTAAAGTCCGGGGCTTTCAGAGAAAGGAGCCCGTGCTGTGAGCCCGAGAGCCTGGCCTTGCGGTCCCAGGTTGACGGTTCATCGGCCCGCCTGGCTGCGCGGTAGCCTCCCCGTCCAGCCCCACCGTCCTGTCGACGGCTGTCGAGCGCGGCGGGCTTGGTTATCGCCTGCCGTGCTCGCGGAGCGCGGAATCGGCTCCAACCTGGGACATCCGACCCTGGAGATCGGCGCTCCTCCCCGCCCTGAAGGGCGAGGGTTCCACGGCGGGAGAGTTCTCTGACGCCGCGGCCTTTCATGGTCCGCGTCTCCGACGAGGTCCTCGCCGACCTCCAAACACGCCTCGAGCGCGTGCGGTGGCCGGACGAGATTGCCGGCGAGGGCTGGCGCTACGGCACGAGCCTCGCCTACATGAAGGAGCTCGTCGCCTACTGGCGCGACGGATATGACTGGCGCGCCCAGGAGGCCCGGCTCAACGAGCTCCCGCAGTTCACGGTACCGATGGGCGACCTGGACCTGCACTTCATCCGCGCCACGGGGGTCGGGCCGAACCCCCTGCCCCTGCTCGTCTCCCACGGGTGGCCGGGGTCGGTGTGGGAGTTCCACAGGCTGATCCCCCTCCTCACGGACCCGGGCCGGTACGGCGGGGATCCCGCCGACGCCTTCACGGTCGTGGCGCCCTCGCTGCCCGGCTACGGCTACTCCTTCAGACCGAACCAGCCGCGCTTGGGCGTCCCCGAGATCGCCGAGCTCTTCGCCCGGCTCATGACGGACGTGCTCGGCTACGGGCGCTTCGCCGCCCATGGCGGCGACTGGGGCGCGTTCGTGACGGCCCGGCTCGGCCTCGCCGGGGGGGACCGCCTGGTCGGCATCCACGTGACCCTCCTCGGGCTCCGGCGCGACCTGCCGCCCCCCGCGCACCCGACGGAGGAGGACCGAGCGTATTTCGAGGCCCTGCTCCACTGGGAGCGCGAGGAGACGGGCTACCAGTGGATTCAGGGCACGCGGCCCCAGACCCTCGCCTACGGGCTCACGGACTCGCCGGTCGGCCTGGCGGCCTGGATCGTGGAAAAGTTTCGGGCCTGGAGCGACTGCGGCGGCGACGTCGAGCGGCGCTTCACCAAGGACGTGCTCCTGACCAACGTCATGCTCTACTGGGTGACGGGCGCCATCAACTCGTCCTTCTGGCCGTACTACGCCCGCCGCCACGTCGGCTGGCCCATCCCCGACGGTGCCCGGATCGAGGTGCCGACCGCGTACGCCTCCTTCCCGCGCGAGATCCTCCACCCCCCGCGGGCGTGGGCGGAACGCGTCTACAACATTCGGCGCTGGACGGTGATGCCGGCCGGCGGCCACTTCGCCGCGCTGGAGGAGCCGGAGGCGCTGGCCGCCGACCTCCGGGCGTTCTTCCGGGACCTGCGGTAGGCGACGGGGCCAGCGCGAGTATGGCGCCCGAGGGGCTCGACGTCGGCGGCAAGGTCGTGCTCGTCACTGGCGCCTCCCGGGGCCTCGGCCTGGCCATGGCCGAGGGCCTCGCCCGCTTCGGCGCCGACCTCGTCATCGTCAACCGCCACCCGGACGCCGGCGAGCGCGCCGCGGAGAGGCTCCGGGCGCACGGGGGCCGGGTCCTGGCCCTCGAGGGCGACGTGACCCGGCCGGCCGAGGTCGCCCGGTTCGTCGGGGAGGCCGTCGACGCGTTCGGGCGGATCGACGTGCTCGTCAACAACGCCGGCACGAACATCCGCAAGCCCGCCCTCGAGGTGACGGAGGCGGACTGGGACGCGGTGCTCGACACCAACCTCAAGGGCATCTTCTTCACCGCCCAGGCGGTGGCGCGCGGCATGGTGGACCGCCGCGCCGGGAAGATCATCAACGTCTCCTCGATCTTCGGCAGCGTCGGCTTTCCCCGCGTCGCCGCCTACGCGGCCTCCAAGGGCGGGATCAACCAGCTCACGCGCGTGATGGCGCTCGAGTGGGCCCCCTACGGGATCTGCGTGAACGCGATCGCCCCCGCCTACATCAGGACCGAGATGACCGCCGACTGGCTCCAGGACCGGGAGCGGTACGAGCTGATCGTCGGGTCGACGCCGCTCGGCCGCGTGGGCGAGGGCGGGGACCTGATCGGCGCGGTCGTCTACCTTGCCTCCGACTGGTCCGGCTACGTGACCGGCACCATCCTCGGCGTCGACGGCGGCTGGCTCGCGCGGTAGGCGGGGCCGAGGGCGCTCTCGAACGGGGACAGCCGAGCGAGCAGAGAGGCTCTCCGATCGGCGACGGGAGGGGCGCCCCCCGGTCAGCGGGCCGGCGGCAGGTCCACGCCCGCGCACTCGGCGGCGAAGGCGACCGCGTCGCTCGTGTCGAAGCCCCGGAGGATCGTGATCTTCTGGGCTTCGAGCGAGCCCTCGGCATGGATCGCGAGGAGCTCGTGGTAGCCGCCGAAGCTCGAGGCGAAGTAGTCGCGGATCAGGTTCAGGAGCTTCAGCCGGTTGACCGACCCGAAGCCGGCCTTGCCGCCGAGATAGTGCTCGACGTAGGCCTTGGTCTCCGGGTTCTTCAGGTCCTCCTCCGAGGGGCCGGTCACGATGAGGCCGCCGGCGATGTCCTGCACCTTCTGGACCATCGCGTGGTAGTTCTCGGCGAAGTACTGCTTGGCGATGTTGGTGACGGTCGTGCTCGGCACCGCGAGGCCGGCCCGGAGGGTGCACTCGTGGGCGGCGGCGACCGTGAGCGCGCGCACCGTCTCGCGGTAGGCGATCAGCCGGGAGAGCTTGTCGCGGACGTGGCCGGCGCCGGCGATGCCGTTCGCGTCGGCCGCCAGGAGCGCGCACCCGATCATGAGATCCAGCAACGGCAGCTTGTAGCTGATCGCGGTGAACCGGTGGTATTCGACGAAGCCGAGGGCGAAGGCGCCGGCGTAGGACGCCTCCCCGCAGAGGAACACGCGGTCCCACGGGACGAACACGTCGTCGAAGATCGTCAGCGTGTCGGCGACCTTGTGGCGCGAGGAAACCGGGTGGTCGATCGGCGAGTCGCCCCCTCCCGAGAATGGGCTCGCGATGAATTTGAGCCCCCGGGCGTTGACGGGCACCGCGAACGAGAGCGCGTACTCGCGGTCGGCCTCCCCCATGGCCCGGGGCGGCAGGACGATCAGCTCGTTGGCGAAGATGGCGTTGGTCGTGTGCGCCTTCGCCCCGCGCACCACGATCCCGTCCGTCTGCCGGTCGACCACGCGCACGTAGTAGTCGGGGTGCTCCTGCTCGCTCGGCCCCCGGCTCCGGTCGCCCTTGACGTCGGTCTGGGCGACCCCCATGGCCAGGTCGTTCTCGGCGACGTACCGGTGGTACGCGCGGAGGCGGTCGTGGTACGGCGCCTTGAGCCGCTCCTGCATGGCGCGGGTGACGATGTGGCCGGCGGCGAGGAAGTCGGAGCCGATCTCGCGGATGAGCACGATCAGCGCCCGCCCGGCGCGCGTCGTCTCCGCAATCATCTCGCGGCGCCGCAGGAGGTCCTCGGTCGTGCGCGGGAGCTTGTAGAAACGGTTCAGCTCCCGGCCCTCCTCCGTGTAGCGGACGAGGTCACGGTGCCGTGGGTCGTCGGCGATCGCGTAGTCGATCGCGCAGTGGCGGGCGCCCTTGCCGAGCTCGGGATGGGCGGTGACGTCGGCCACGCGCTCGCCCCGGTAGTAGACCAGGCGGTCGTCCCGGAGCGACTCGAGGTACTGCGCGGCCGTCCGGAGCGGCATCAGGCGGTCCCGCCCGAGTAGTCGTAGAAGCCACGCCCGGTCTTCCGGCCAAGCCGGCCGGCCAGGACCATCCGCTTGAGCAGCGGCGGCGGCGCGTAGCGCGGCTCGCGGTACTCCTCGAACATCACCTCGGCCACCAAGAGGGCGGTGTCGAGGCCGACCAGGTCGAGGAGCGTGAAGGGCCCCATCGGGTATCCGCAGCCGAGCTTCATCGCGGTGTCGACGTCCTCGAGGGAGGCGAGCCCCGACTCGTAGAGGCGGACCGCGTCCAGGAGATACGGCACGAGCAACCGGTTGACGATGAACGCCGTCGAGTCCTTGGTCCGGACCGGCGTCTTCCCGAGTGTCTGCACCCACTCCCACGCGGTCTTCACCGTCGCCTCGGAGGTGAGAATCGTCTGCACGACTTCCACGAGCTTCATGAGCGGCACCGGGTTGAAGAAGTGCAGACCGAGGACCTGGCCGGGGCGCCGGGTCGCCGCCGCCAGCGCCGTGACGTTACACGACGAGGTGTTGGTGGCGAGAATCGCGTGCGGCGGACAGATCGTGTCGAGGCGGGCGAAGGTCTCGTTCTTGAGCGACTGGGTCTCGGTGATCGCCTCGACGACCAGGTCGCACGCCTTCAGCTCCTCGAGCCGGGTCGCGCCGGTGAGCCGGCCGAGCGCCTCGTCGCGCGCCTTTTGGTCGATCCGGGCCTTGGCGACGAGGGTGTCGAGGTTCTTCTTGACGCCGGCGAGCCCCCGGTCGAGCAGCTGCTGGTTGGCCTCGACCGCGATCGTCGGGAAGCCCGCCTGGATCGACACCTGGGCGATGCCGCCGCCCATGAGGCCACAGCCGACGACGCCGACGGACCGGATGGCCATGCGCCGACCTCCTGGGGGAGTAGGACGGGATTCGGGACGCCGGGGTCTAGCGCGTGCGCAGGCCGGAGACCGGGCGGCGGAAGTATCCGATGTCGCCGACGCCCGAGCCAGACCCGGACCCGCCCTGCCGCACCGACACGACGACGGCGCCCCGGCCCTCTCCGTACTGCACGCTACCGTCGGGCAGCACCCGTCCTTCGAAGGACGAACGCCGCGGGGCGGGCGGGGCGTCGCGGAGCGACTGGTTCAGCGCGGCCTCGGAGGACTCGATCGGCCGCGGCGCCAGCAGCTCCAGGAAGAGCGGACTAACGGGCGGCTTGGCGTCGGCGGCCCACGCCACCCCGAGCACCGCCATCGAGAGCAGTCCCAGCACGGAGAGGGTGACCAGAGCCTTACCCATGGATCGCCTCGAAGACGGCGGCAATCCCCTGCCCGCCGCCGATGCAGAGCGACACGAGCCCGTCGCGCTGCTCCCGGCGCCGGAGCTCGCCGAGACGCGTCCCGGAGGCACCCACCGGATGGCCGAGCGCGATCGCGCCGCCGTTGACGTTGGTCTTCTCCCGGTCGAGCCCGAGTTCCCGCTCGACGGTTAGGTCCTGGGCCGCAAACGCCTCGTCGCTCTCGACCAGATCCATCTCCCTCACCCGGAGCCCGGCGCGGCCAGCGTCCGGGTCGGCGCCGGCACCGGGCCAATCCCCATGACGTCCGGGGCCGCGCCCCACGCCAGAATACGCCCGGGCGGTCTCGGCGGCAACTGCTTTGCGACCCGCCCCGTGGGGCCGACCACGGCCGCCGCCATAC
>Ga0209689_1002138_pt1 | contig 14824 bp, 15 predicted proteins | sample GraSoiAngelo_149_FD_187119 | JGI IMG/M metagenome (GOLD analysis project Ga0209689, IMG submission 187119) | Grasslands soil microbial communities from the Angelo Coastal Reserve, California, USA - 14_1009_09_30cm (SPAdes) (version 2) | ecosystem: Environmental > Terrestrial > Soil > Grasslands ...
CGTGGTCCGTGTGATCGCGGCTTTGACCTCCGCCAGCTGGTCGAGCGTGCGGATCCCGTACTGATCGAGGTGGTCCTCGGTCACGTTGGTCACCACCGCCACGTCGTTGTGGTCGGTGCCCATCCCGCGCAGCAGGATCCCGCCGCGCGCCGTTTCCAGCACGGCGAGGTCGATGCCCGGCTGGGCCAGCGCCCGCGTCGCCCCGCTGAAGCCGGAATAGTCGCCCGCCTCGATCAGCTCCTCGTCGCGATAGACGCCGTCCGTCGTCGTGTAGGCGACGTGGCGCCCGGCCGTTCGGGCCAGCTGCGCGATCAACCGCACGGTGGTGGTCTTGCCGTTGGTTCCGGTCACCGCGATGATGGGAATCGTGGGGCGCGGCACCGTCGGCGCCGGGCCGGGCTCCGTTCCGTCGAGGCGATCCACCGCCGCGGCGATCGCTCCCTCCAGCGATCGTCGAGCGTCGAGGGACAGCTCAAGTAGCGGGGCGAGCTCGCGCGCAAACACTTCCGCGGCTCGCTGCCGGCGCCACACGAAGGCGATCACGATCTCCTCGGCGCCGGGCCCTGGCCGGCCCCGGATCGCGAGATGGGTCGCGGTAGCGTCAGCCAGCAGGCGCGCGACGTGTACCGCGAAGCGGGCGACGTAGCGGCGCCGCTGGTCGCCGTTGGGCGCGCCGGGGGCGGCGACCGGTCTGAAGCCGGTCCGTCTCGTAAGGAGCTGGGCTCGCTCCTCCGCGAGCGCGAGCCAGGGGACGACGCGCAGCGTCAGCTTGATGGCGGGCTTGGTGAAATAGAGGTTGGGCCCGTCGAGCACGCGCAACTCGACGACCGTCACGGATTGCGCAGCTAGCTGGGGGTTCCTCCGGCGCCGCTGACGTGACCGTGCGCTTCCGACACGGTTTCGTGTAGCCGGCCCAGCAGGTTACGGTATTCCATCATCAGCTGACGGGTACGCTCCCGGACGCGACGGTAGTCGTCGATCGCCGGACGTGCCGCCGGCGTTTGGTCGACGAAGGGCTGAAGGGCTGAACCGAGCTCGCGGGCTTTTTCCGCCATGACGCAAAGGATCTCCCGCTTCAGCTCCGGCGATAAGCCCTCCATGATGTCGGCGTAGCCCTGCAGGAGGGACAGGTGGGTGCGGACCGCGATCGCCACCCTGGAGGCCGGCTCGTCGGCCACCAGGCGCCGGGGTCGGAGTTGGATCACCTTCTTTGATTTCAGCGCTGGGCGGCTCACGCCGTGAACACCAGCCCGTAGCCGCGGCGCGGTTCGCTGACGAGCCGGGCGGGGACGCCCGTGCTTGCCAGGTGGCGCCGGAGGCGGACGACGTAGGTGCGAAGCTGTTCCGCGGATAGCTCGGGAGAGGCCCAGGCAAGGCTAACCAGCTGGGCAGCCGGAAAGAACTGGCCGGGCCGCCGGGCGAGGAAGGCCAGCAATTCGGCCTCCCGGCGCGTCAGGGTCAGCCGCTGGCCGGCGTAGTTGAGCACGCGACGCCGCACATCGAGATCGAGGCCGGCGAGCTCCCACAAGCGCCGCTCCCAGAAATCGAGCCGCGACTGCAAGCGTCGCAGATGGCCCTCCATCCCGCGCTCGTCTGCGTCGCTTGCGTTTGACCCGTCGGCCTCCAGGTTGGCGCCCTTTTCCCGCCGTAGCCGGCTCAACGTCCGGTCGGCGAACGTCACCAGCTCGCGGTAGATCGTGACCCATTGGCGGGCATCATCGAGGTCCCTGGTGTCCGGCTGCTCGCCTTGGATCAGGTAGAGCTCGGTCACGGGCTGGCTGGGCGTATTCACGCGCGCCATCACGTCGATACTACGCTTCCGCAGGCAAGCGCACCACCGGGATTGGAGGGGTAGCATGGACCGAGGGAGCGGGAGGAGTTGGTCCAACAGGTGTCACGGTTGCAGGAGCCGGAGGGCGCCGACGCGCCGCAGACGTCCCGGCACTTCCCCGGGGCACAGTTCGACGTGGTCGCTCTCGCCTCGTCCGCAGGCGGCATTGCCGCCATCAGCCACATCCTGGAGAGTCTGCCCGCCGGCTTTCCCGCAGCGATTGTCGTCGTCCAGCATCTCGATCCTCGCCATCGCAGCCTGATGGCGGAGATCCTCCGCCGGCGGACCCAGCTCGAGGTGGTCCAGGCCGCCGAAGGCGACCGGATCCGGCCGGGCACCGTGCACATCGCGCCGCCCGATCGCCACCTCCTGGTCAATCGCGATGGCAGCCTGTCGCTCTCGCACTCCGAGCTGGTGCATTTCGTCCGGCCAAGCGCCGACCTGCTCTTCGAGTCGGTAGCGGCCAGCTATGAGGAGCGCGCGATCGCTGTCGTCCTGACCGGAACCGGGAGCGACGGATCGCTCGGCGTCGGGGCCATCAAGAAGATGGGGGGCACCGTGATCGCCCAGGATCAGGAGTCCGCGGAGTTCTTCGGCATGCCGGCCGCGGCGATCAAATCGGGCCACGCGGATTTCATCCTTCGGCTCGAGGAGATCCCGGCAGCGCTCACGACCCTGGTGGCGGAGGGCGTCGTTCGGTGAGTGAGGAGCCGGCAGGTCCCGACTTCGCGCGCCTCCTGGAGCACATTCGCGATACTCGTGGCTTCGATTTCAGCGGCTACAAGCGGACGACGCTGCTACGCCGGGTCAGCAAGCGGATGACGCAAGTCGGCGTCAAGGATTACAGCGATTATGTCGAATATCTAGAGGCGAACCCTGACGAGTTCGCCGCCCTCTTCAACACCATCCTCATCAATGTGACCAGCTACTTTCGAGATGCCTCAGCCTGGGAATACCTGCAACAGGAAATCCTGCCCAGGATCATCGCGAACAAGGACCGCTCCGAGCCGATCCGCGTCTGGTGTGCGGGCGTCGCCTCGGGCGAAGAGGCCTACAGCGTGGCAATGCTGCTCTGCGAGGCACTCGGCGCATCGGAGTACCGGCAACGCACGAAGATCTACGCCACCGACGTCGACGATGACGCGCTGACCCGGGCGCGCCAGGGCAGATCCCAGGCGCAGGACCTGGCGGAGGTGCCCTCCGCCCTCAAGGAGAAGTACTTCGAGGCCGAGGGCGATTCGTTCGTCCTCCGCGGCGACCTGCGCCGTTCGATCATCTTTGGCCGGCACGACCTGTTGCAGGATGCGCCCATCTCACGGATCGATCTGCTGATCTCACGGAACACGCTCATGTACTTCGAATCGGAGGCGCAGGCCAGGATCCTCGCCCGCCTCCACTACGCGCTCACCGAAAAGGGCTACCTGTTCCTGGGCAAAGCCGAAATGCTCTTGCGGCGAACCGAGCTCTTCACTCCGGTCGATCTCAAGCATCGGGTGTTCACCAAAGTTCCGAAGGACACGATCCGGGATCGCCTCGTGGTCCTGGCCCAGGGCGGCAACCTCGATCCGGTCAACCATCCGCCACGTCAGGTTCGCATCCGCGAGCTGGTGGCCGACGCGCTGCCGGTGGCGCATCTCGTGGTCGACACCGCCGGGGTTGTCACGTCGGTCAATGAACGCGCGCGCGCCGCGTTTGGCCTGGCCACCGCCGACATCGGCCGACCGCTCCAGGATCTCGAGATCTCCTACCGGCCCGTCGATCTGCGTTCGATGATCGACGAGGCATACCAACAGCGCCGGCCGGCGAGCGTGCGCGACCTGGAGCGGCGGGGTTCCAACGGCGAGACCCAGTTTTTCGACGTCGAGGTCGTCCCGCTGCTCGATAAGGGGGTCTCGCTCGGAGCCAGCATCGCCTTTACCGATGTCAGCGGATACAACCGCATCTATCGCGACCTCGAGCGGTCCAAGCATGACCTGGAGACCGCCTCCGAGGAATTGCAGTCGACGAACGAGGAGCTCGAGACCACCAACGAGGAACTGCAGTCGACGGTGGAAGAGTTGGAAACCACCAACGAGGAGCTTCAATCGAGCAACGAGGAGCTCGAGACCATGAATGAGGAGCTGGAGTCGACGAACACGGAGTTGCAAACGATCAACAACGAGTTACAGGAGCGCAGCATCCAACTCGACCGCGTCAACACGTTCATGGAGCTGATCATGGCCAACCTCCAGCTGGGCGTGGCCGTGCTGGACAAGGACCTGCGGGTCCAGCTCTGGAACCGGCGCGCCGTCGACCTGTGGGGCCTGCGGGCCGAGGAGACGCTGGGCCAGCCCTTGCTCGGACTCGATATCGGTCTGCCGCTGGCGGAACTGGCGAGCCCAATCAAGAAATGTCTCAACGGCAGCGACGGCTTCGAGGAAATGATCGTGGAGGCGACCAATCGCCGCGGGAAGCGATTCACGTGCCGCGTTCAATGCACGGCGATGGGCGGACTCGACGGGGCTCGGAGTGTAATCCTGCTGATGGAGGCGGTCGAGCCCGAGCTAGCCGGTCGCTGAGCTGGCGGTCCACGCCAGCAACATCGTTTCCATCCGGGCGGCATGCTCACCCGCGGCCCTGGCGCGATCCGAGTATCGCGCCGCTCCCGGTTGATCGCCCCGCTTCTCCGCCCTACTGGCCATATGCTTCGCGAGCGACGCCTGTTCTCGCAGCGCCCGGACGCCGGCCCAGAGCGAGGCTGCCAGGTGCGATGCGTGCGCTTCCAGCAGGCTCTCCGCCGCATAGGTGTGGCCCGTGCGGCACCGAAACTCCGGCGACGCGTCGTCGGTGGCCCCCCAGAGGACGCCGTGGCATTCAGGACAGGCGATCCCGCTCGGTATGCCCGGTGCCTCGCGCGCCCCCGGCATCGCCTGTTCCACACTCGAGGTGGCTTCGGTGTGAGTGACGATCAGACGCGCGATGTCCGCCGCGGACGCCACGTGCTGCGGATGACCGATCTCGATCGCGTTGCGAGGCATTTGTGGAAACTGGGCCTCGTCAGGGTCCTGCACGATGGCGGTGCCGCCGTGCTCGCGAATGACCCGCAAGCCGACGCTTCCGTCGTCCAACGTGCCGGAAAGGATCACGCCGATGACCCCATCCTGGTAAGAACGGGCCGCACTGCAAAACAGCGGATCGATCGCGGGGCGATGTCCGTTCTCTTTCGGGCCGCCGTTCAGGCCGACGCGTCCGGGCTCGACCAGCAGGTGCAGGTCGGGTGGCGCGACATAGACCCGGCCACACAGAATCGGTTCGCCGTCGACGGCGACCGCCGAGCGCAGCCTCCCATGCCGGGTGAGGATCTTCGGCAGAAGGCCATCCGCGACCGGCAGGGTGTGGATCGTCACGAAGATCGCCGAGTCGAGATCGCCGGGAAGATGGGAGACGAGCGCGCTCAATGATTCGATGGCGCCCGCGGACCCGCCGATCACGACGATGTCGCGTGGCTCGGCCACGTTTTTACTCTAGAGGCAGCTCCCGCCGCGATCCAAATCGGCGAAGCGTGGTTTGCAGATTCTTTTGCGGAGAGCTCAGGCGTTTTCGTCGTAGGCGCGCTTCAGCCATCCCAGCGCCTCGTGATCCAGATCGGCCGGGGACGAGAGCGGCACGCGCACCGTCATGCTCCCGTTGCCCACACCCTTGCCCGGCTTGAGCCGTCCGCTGATGGGCTGGTCGCGGAGCCGGAGTCCGAGGTCGACACGGTTCTTCGTCGTGGCCTGGATGACCGCAAAGGTCCGGCGTTTCGACACCAGCGAAACATAGGTCTTGCGGGCCTGGACGACCGCAACCTGACCGATGCCCGGAAGCGCAGCGAGCGTCGCGTCCAGGATTGGCCGCAGCGACGGTCGATCCGCGTACTGGCGGCCGATCAGGTCGTTGGCACCCGCTGTCATGAAGTCGGGGTAGCCGAACCGCTCCCAGACGAGCAACATCTGCGCGTACCCCGTCACCCGCTGCGCCGTCAGCCATTTCCGCAAGGCGGACTCCTTCGCAAATCGCCGGCGCGAAATCACCCGGTTCCAGGCGGCGACATCCTTGCCCGTCGTCCGTTCGAGCAGCTGCGCGGACCAGTCGCGCATCCCCTGCCAGGTCCGAACCTGTGGCTTGAGAATGGAACGCCGGCGATCGACCTCGGCCTTCAACCGCGTCCAGCTGGAAAAGCCGTACTCGCGCGCAACCGCGAGCTGCGCGGCGGAGAGGGTCATCGCTTTGGAGCGACGCTGGAGCTCGCGGGCCTGGTGGCGTAGCTGATCGAGATTTGGGCGGTCCGGCAACTGGCGCATGCGTTTTCCTCCGAGCCGGGGTCCGCAGCCAGGCCCTGAAAGAAAACGGCCTGCAACCAGCGCTCGTCTGTGGAGGTGGACTCAGTCCTGCCCGCGGACCCGGAGGCGTCCTCCAGACGCCGCGGCGATCATACACCGCGTGTGCTCCGGTGAGGTGCCGCAGCAACCGCCGATGACCCGGGCGCCAGTCTGGACGAAACGGGTCGCGTAATCGGCCATGTCGGCCGGTCCCGTCTCATACTGCGCCACGTCACCAACCATGCGCGGCAGACCGGCGTTCGGCTTGATCCACAGGGGGATGCCGCGGTTGACGGCCGCCAGCTCCGCCACAACGCGTTCCATGTCGGCGAGCGACCGGCCGCAGTTGGCGCCGATGGCGGCCACACCCAATGGTGCGATCGCCTCGACCATCCGGGTCGGGCTGAGTCCCATCATGGTGCGCGTCCCCTGGTCGAAACTGAACGTGACCGCGAGCGGCAGCCCGCTGGCGCGTCGAATGCCTTCGATCGCCGCCAGGGCCTCATCGAGCGCAAAGAAGGTTTCCAGCAGAAGCACGTCGACGCCGCCGTCGTCGAGCGCGGCTGCCTGTTCGCGGTAGGCATCGGCGGCAGCGGCGGCCGTCAGCTCACCGAGCGGTTCCATCAGCATCCCGGTTGGTCCCATCGAGCCGGCGACGAGCACGCCGTCGCGCGCCGCCGCCGCCTCTTTTGCCAGCTCGGCGGCTCGGCGATTCAATTCCGTGGCGCGGCCGGCATATCGCGATTCGCGCAATCGGAGCGAAGTCCCGCCGAAGGTGTCGGTGAGGATGATGTCGGCGCCTGCCTCGACGAAAGCGGCGTGGAGGCCGCGAACCTTGTCCGGCTCGTCGAACACCCACTCTTCAGGAGCGACGCCGATCGCCATCCCCATCTGCTGATAGTTGGTGGCCGTGGCGCCATCGGCGACGAGGATCTCGCCCGCCTCAAGCCGTTCGACGAAGCGTTGTTCGTGGCGCATGACAAGGCGGTTAAGACTACAGGCTCGGTACCTCCGGGGCGCATGATGGCCGCGTGCCTTGGCTGCGAACCAGCCCGATACTGATCGTGGCCGGCGTGGCCGCGGTCGTGGGACTTGGTCTCCTCTTTCTCAAGATGAATCCGGGCTGCTCGGCTGGGGAACGCGCTCCGGCGTGCACCCGCGTCCTTTTCATCGGCAACAGCTATACGACGGTCAACGATCTGCCGAGTGTCTTCGCCAGCCTCGCCCGTTCCGGTGGACATCGGGTCGAGTCAACGAGCGCGGCCGTGGACGGCTGGACCCTTGCCAACCACGCGGACTCACCGGCCACGGCGACCGCGCTCGCCGCGAGACGCTGGGACATCGTCGTGCTCCAGGAACAGAGCCAGCTTCCGGCGATCGACGAGTTCCGGCAAACCCAGATGTACCCGGCCGCTCGCCGGCTGATCAGCTCGATCCGCAACCAGGGCGCCCGGCCGCTGTTCTATCTCACCTGGGCACGGCGCGACGGCTGGCCGGAGAACGAACTGCCGGACTACGCGAGCATGCAGTCCGCGATCGACGACGGATACCTGGCAATCGCCGCCGATCAGCGGGTGGCAGTCGCGCCCGTCGGCGTCGCCTGGGCCACACTCGTCACCCGCGGAGCGGGGGCGCCGCTCTGGCAACAAGACGGCAGCCATCCGACCGAATCCGGAACCTATCTCGCCGCCTGTGTCTTTTACGCGACGATCTTTCGGGAGAGTCCCAAGGGGCTGGGGTATCACTCGAGCCTCTCGGCGGAGATGGCCGCGATCATCCAATCGGTCGCCGCCGAAACGGTCCTGGGGGATCCCGCGAAGTGGCCGTCGCCGTCAGAATAAATCTGGGACACGGACACCAAAGCCAGCCAACGCCTGACGTCCTAGTAAATGATCAGCGAGCGGGCGCCCTTCCGGGCGTTCATCTGGGCGAAGGCCTCTGGAGCGTCCTCCAGCCCGATGCGATTGGTCACCAAATCCTCCGGGCGGATTCGACCGGCCTGGACGTGCTCGAGGAGGCGCGGCAGATCACGAGCGATGTCCGTTGAACCAAAGAAGCAACCGCCGAGAATCCGGGCAGAATAAAAGATCTCCTGCAGGGGGAATTCCACCGTCTCGTCTTTCGCACCAATGCCGACAGCCGTGGTCCGGCCGCCACGGCGTGTGGAGGACCATGCCTGGCGGATCGTGGTCGCGCTGCCGACACACTCGAAGGCGTGGTCGGCTCCCCGGCCACCCGTGCGTTCGCGGACCCGCCGCACAACCTGCTCGCCGCCGGGGATGAAGTCCGTCGCGCCGTTTAACCGGGCTAGCTCTTCCTTGTCGGCGGCGATGTCCACGCCGATCACCACCTCCGCCCCAACGAGGCGCGCGCCCTGCAGGACCGACAGCCCAACCCCTCCCGTCCCGAAGACCACAACCGACGCGCCGGCTTGGACCTTCGCCGAGTTCACGACCGCACCGATGCCGGTGAGCATGGCGCAACCGAGGAGCGCCGCGCCTTCCAGGTTGATGGTGGGCGGCAAGCCGAGCACGGCCGAGCTGGGCACGATCGTCTCCTCGCCAAAAGCTGCGGTCCCCAGCCCCGCATAGAGCGGGGTTCCGTCGGCCCGCTGCGCGTAGCGCCGGCGCCAGGCTCTGGCGGTCTCTTCACAGAGATAGGGTTCGCGATGCAGACAGAACCAGCAGCGACCGCATGACGGCGACCAGTTCAACAACACGTGATCCCCGCGGCGGACATTGCTGACCTCGGGCCCAACCGCGATGACGGTACCGGCGCCCTCGTGGCCAAGGACAGCAGGAACGGGCTGCTCGAGCGTGCCGTTGGCGAGCGAGAGGTCGGAGTGGCAGACGCCGGCGGCGGCCAGACGGACATGCACCTCGCCCGCGCCCGGCGGGGGGAGATCGATCTCCTCGATCGTCAGCGGCGAGCCGACCGAGGGCAGGACGGCGGCGCGAGTCACGCCCGCGTCACTCGCCGCCGTCGATGGGAAGCACTTCGCCGTTGACGTAGGACGCGGCATCCGAGACGAGGAAGGCGATCACGGACGCGACCTCCTCGGCGGTGGCGAAACGGCCGATCGGGTTGCGGTCGAGAACACGCCGAGCGATCTCCTCGTTTCCCCAAAGGGCGGCGGCGAATTCCGTCTTCACGATGCTGGGGGCGACCGCGTTGACGCGGATGCCCACAGGCGCCAGCTCGGTGGCGAGCTGCCGGCTCAACATGATGAGCGCCGCCTTGGTCACCCCGTAGGGGCCAAGCCCAAACTCGGGGCGGAGCCCGGCGATGCTGGCGACGTTGACGATGGCGCCTCCGTGCGCGCGCATCCACGCGTCGACGACCAACCTGGTGAGCACCAACGGCCCGCGCAGGTTGACCTCGAAGGTCTTGTCCCAGGCGGACAGCTCGACGTCGAGGGTTGGGCCGAAGTGCGGATTGGTCCCGGCGTTGTTCACGAGGATGTCGATGCGCCCGAAGCGCGTCATCACGTTGCTGACCAGTCGCTCAGAATCCTCAGGCCGCCCGACGTGCGCGACCATCGCCAGGGCGGCTCCGGCATGGCGCGCATTGATCCGATCCGCCGCCGCCTCGAGACCCTCGAGTTTCCGGCTGGAAATGACGACGCTGGCTCCCTGGTCCGCCAGCGCGCCGGCGGTCGCCTCGCCAATGCCGCGGCTCCCGCCTGTCACGATCGCCACGCGATCGGTCAGGTCGAAGTCCGGCATTGCCAGATACTATCCGTTGGGGATGGACTTCGACCACTCGCCGAGGGTGAAAGCGCTCCAGAAAAAACTCGGCGATTTCATGGCCGAATTCATCTACCCGAACGAGCCAACCTACCGAGACCAGGCCGCGACCGAAGACCACTGGCGACCACCGCCGGTGATCGACGAGCTGAAGTCGAAGGCACGGTCTGCGGGGCTATGGAATCTCTTCCTTCCCGAGTCCGACCTTGGGGCCGGGCTCACCAACATGGAGTACGCCCCACTCTGCGAAATCATGGGCCGCGTCCCGTGGGCCCCCGAGGTCTTCAACTGCTCCGCCCCTGATACCGGGAACATGGAAATCCTCGACCGGTACGGGACGCCAGAACAGAAGGATCGATGGCTGCGTCCGCTTCTGAATGGAGAGATTCGCTCCGGTTTCGCCATGACCGAACCTGATGTGGCATCCTCGGACGCGACCAACATCAAGAGCCGCATCATCCGCGAGGGCGACGACCTCGTGATCAACGGCCGGAAATGGTGGACGTCGGGGGCGATGGACCGACGCTGCCAGCTTTTCATCTTCATGGGCAAGACGGACCCGGAGAATCCGGATCGTCACCGCCAGCAATCGATGGTCCTGGTGCCCCGCGACACGCCCGGCGTCAGGATCGTGCGGCCGCTACCCGTGTTCGGTTTCGATGACGCTCCCCACGGGCACGGCGAGGTCGACTTTGTCGACGTCCGGGTACCGGCCTCCAACATCCTGCTTGGCGAAGGTCGCGGCTTCGAGATCGCCCAGGCTCGCCTGGGCCCCGGCCGCATTCACCACTGTATGCGTCTGATCGGGGTCGCGGAATTGGCGCTGCAGCTCATGTGCAAACGGGTGACGAACCGGGTGGCGTTTGGCAAGCCTCTCGCCCAGCAGTCAGTGTGGCTCGAGCGAATCGCGCAGGCGCGCATCTTGATCGACGAGGCCCGCCTCCTGACCCTGAACGCGGCGTACAAGATGGACACCGCCGGCAACAAGGCGGCGCGGGCCGAGATCGCCATGATCAAGGTCGCGGCGCCGAACATGCTCTGCACGGTTCTCGACTGGGCGATCCAGGCGCACGGCGCGGCCGGCGTCTCCGAGGATTTTCCGCTCGCGCATGCCTATGCCTATGCGCGCACCGTCCGCATCGTCGACGGGCCGGACGAGGTGCATCTCAATCAGCTCGGCCGGCTCGAGCTTGGCAAGTACTGACGACATCGTCGGCGCGATGCGTTCGCTCCAGCGGGCGTACTTGATTGGCGTCGAGGGGGTCACCGAGATCTGGCTCGTGCGGCACGCCGACGTCTACGACGAGCTCGGGCAGAGTTCGGATCCACCGCTGAGCCGCCTGGGGCGTGAGCAGGCGGCGCGTCTGGCGCAACGCCTGAAATCGCTCGAGATCCACGCTGTCTACTCCAGTCCGCATCGTCGCGCGCTCGAAACCGCCGCCGCGCTGCGCGACCGCGTCGAGACGGATCCCAGGTTGGCCGAGGCCCGCGCCGGCTACGCCGCCGGCAAGGTCGAACTCCAGGAAAGCGCCGCTGTCGTGATTCAACGGATGCGCGGCGCCGTCGACGACGCCGTGGCGGCGTATCCCGGGCGGCGCATCGTGATGGTGACGCACGGGATCGCGATCCTGACTTATCTCTGCGATGTCCTTCGGCTGACCCCCGGCACCCTGCGGCTGTTCCCCGATTTCACGAGCATCAGCGTGGTGCGCGTCAAGGGTGACCGCCGCATGGCGGGTGCCCTCTGCGACACGGCACACCTCGAGCCGGTCGCATGAACGACGCCGAGGAGCGGATTCGCAACGACCTCGCGGCGCAAATCAAGCAGCCGGTGCGCGCCGTTCGCGCGATCCCTGAGGGTCATTCCGGCTTCACCTACTGGGTCGACCTGGAGGGCCGTCGCGGGGTCCTGCGCCTGCCTCCGCCGGGAGCGCGCATCGCCGGCCCGGCGGATATTCCGCGTCAGGCGAGGATCATGGCGGCGCTGCACGCGCAGGGTTTGCCCGTCCCCGCCATCGTGGCAACCTCATCAGATCCCGTCGTCGACGGAAGGCCGTTTGTCCTGATGGAGGCGATCAACGGCGAGCGCGTCGAAGGGGCGATCGCCGCCGGGAGCGATCCGCTCCGGCTCGCATCATCGGCGGTGGATGTGCTGCGCCGGTTCCAGGCGGTGCCCTGTGAGAACACCGGCATCGGCGGTGAGGACCCGATGCCGCTCGAGGGAGAGGTCGCGCGCTGGACGTGGCTGATGGACCGGGCCCCCTCGGAGCTCACCGGACAGGCACCGCGGCTCGCGGCCCTCCTGGTCGAGCGGCAACCGATTCCCAGGTCGCCAGTTCTCGTCCATGGCGATTACCACTTCGGAAACATGCTGTTCGACGGTGGACGCGTGGCGGCCGTCGTCGACTGGGAGATTGCGCAGCTCGGCCAGCCTCTCCTTGACCTGTGTTGCATCAGCCTCTCGCACGTCTCGGCCGATAGCGTCCGCGAGATGTACGGCGCCGACCCCGACAACTATCGCTGGTACCTGGCATTGACCTATTACAAGTACGCGGCGATCTTCGGCTACAACCTGATGCTGCATCGCCGCGGCAAGCGACCCGACCCGAGCTACGAGCAGCGAACGGACACGATCCTGGGATTCATCGACCAGGGCTTGGGTGCGCTCGGCTAACGGTGGAAATTCGGGATCGCGTCGTGGTCGTGACCGGAGGCGGCGGAGGCATCGGCGGCGCCCTCTGCCGGCGCTTCGCGGCGGATGGGGCGAGGCAGGTGGTGGTGTCCGACATCGACCGCGAGGCCGCGGCAGCGGTGGCGGCGGAGATCGGCGGCGCGGCCGTGCCCGCCGATGTCACGGTGGAGTCCGACGTTGCGAGTCTGGTTCGTGGAATCGAAGCGACGCACGGCCGGGTCGATATCTACTGTTCCAACGCCGGCATCGCCGTTGGCGGCGGCCCCGAGGCTTCTGATGCGGCCTGGCGACAGAGTTGGGACGTGCATGTCATGGCCCACGTCTACGCCGCGCGGGCCCTGCTCCCCGGGATGCTGGCGCGAGGCGAAGGCTATCTCGTGGGCACCATCTCGGCGGCGGCGCTGCTCAACCACGTCCTGGCGGCGCCCTACGCCGTGACGAAAGCGGCCGGACTCTCCTTCTTCGAGTGGATGGCCATCGCGTACTACGACCAGGGGATCCGACTTTCCGTGGTCTGCCCCCAGGGGGTGCGGACCGCGATGCTGGCCCAAGAGGGCGAGCGTAACTTCCTGACAGCCGGCGCGCTGGACCCCGAACAGGTTGCCGACGCGGTCGCCAACGGCATCCACGACGAGCGGTTTCTCATCCTGCCCCACGCGGACGTGGGCGAGTTCTTCCTGCGCAAAGCCTCCGACTACGACCGCTGGTTACGTGGCATGCGCCGCTTGCGCGGTCGAATCCTGGAGGAGCGCTAGGGGCCGCCGGATCACGCCGGCGGCCCTTTCTGCGACCCTGCGTCTACGGAATGCCGTTTGCCGGAGGAGTCGATGCCGATCCGGTGTACTTGCTGATCGGGCCTGAGTCCGAGGACGTATAGACGGGACCCGCCGTCGATTGCGTCCCGTCTGCCGCGATCGTCGCGACCTGCACCCCGAGGTAGCCGAGGTGGCTGCTGGACGAAAAGCCGAAGGGCGCGAGCCCCGGCCCGCCGCTCAGCTTGGTCGACTCGAGCGCCTTCACGAAGCTGGCTCGCGTCGGATTGCGGCCCGCCGCCTTGATGGCCTGGACCAGGGTATAGGCCTGCGCCATCCCGTAGAGGACGTTGCCATCCCAGGGAAGCGTCGATACGTAGGTATCGTGAATCCCCTTGAACAGGCTGATCCACTTATTCGAGGTGTCGCCGGTCAGCGGGAGGTACGCGTCGGTGACCATGCCGCCAAGCAACTGGACCCCGGCCGCACCCTTCGAGAAGCTCTTCAGCAGGCCGGTCAAGGTGGTGACGTCCGAGCCAACATTGCTCACCACCCAGATCGGGTGATAGCCGACCTTGGCCGCGCCCAGCAGCGCCAGCGCGGTGAACGCGGGAATCGAAAAGGAGACGACGACCTGCGCGCCGGACGCTTGCAGGGCGGCGATTTGCGGCCCGACGTTCGTGTTGGTCGGGACGTAGTTCTGCCGGCCGGCGTCCGGGACTGACGACGCGCCCAGCTGCGCATCGAGGCCTTTGACGCCGTCGAGGCCGAACTCGTCGTTCTGGTAGAAATACCCGACCTTCTTGCCGCCGAGATTCTGGTTGATGTACTGGCCGAGGATCTTGCCCTCGATCGTGTAATCCGGCTGCCAGCCGAACGTGTAGGGATGATTGGAGACATCATTCCAACAGTTGCAGCCGCTGGAGACGAACAGATCAGGCACTTTTTGGGAGTTGATGTAATCGACGACCGCCAGATGCGTCGGCGTTCCCAGCGCACTGAACAAGGCGAAGACCTTGTCCTCCAGAATCAGCTTGCGGGTGAGGCTGGCGGTCATGGTCGGGTTGTACGTGTCGTCGTAGTAGGTATAGGTGATCTGGCGCCCGAAGATTCCGCCATGGGCGTTCACGTACTGAAAGTACGCGTTCGAGCTGGCAGAGATCTCCGAATAGCCAGGCGCCGCCCGCCCGGTCAACGGTTGCGTGCTCCCAATGGTAATCGTGGTCGCCGTGATGCCCGGCGCCGACGCGGTATTGGTGCCGGAGTCATTGGAGCTGGTTGAACTGCCGCAGGCTGCGAGCAACCCCGCGACACAAATGATCGCGATCCCTCTAATCCGCAGCGCGTTGCCGCCCATCACACTTTTCAATCGAACCTCCTTCCTTTATGCGGGTTCCTTTACCCCGGCGACTAGGTACCTGGCGCGGGATCGTCCCAATCCACCACCCCCTTTTGCCCACCCC